>Ga0247778_1001374_pt1 | contig 10658 bp, 10 predicted proteins | sample UWRJL049202B5_FD_179939 | JGI IMG/M metagenome (GOLD analysis project Ga0247778, IMG submission 179939) | Plant litter microbial communities from Arlington Agricultural Research Station in Wisconsin, United States - UWRJ-L049-202B-5 | ecosystem: Environmental > Terrestrial > Plant litter >... | reverse complement strand
GGATGAATGGTATGACTTCATGGTCAACAATATCTTTTCCGGTCTTTTTTATGCGGACCGGGAGCTGCACCGGTTCAATTCCATTGGCGTCACCCCGAAAGAATATATCTCCAGGGACTATTACCAACTGCAGACCATGCTGGAACAAATGCCCAGGGAAAGCCTGGAGCAGTATTGTAAAACATTGCAGAATGAGACCTTCTGGAATAAGGTGTCCCCTGCCGAAAAAGCGTTGAAGAGCCTGTTGTATACATTGACCAGTGATCCCGATGATTCGGACAAACGCAAGGCCAGGGCTGCCAAGGAATTTACCAGTAATAATTCGGTCAGTATGTACTGTGAGTTCGCCAGTAATTTCGAGAAGAAGTAAATACTTCGTATAAATCCAATATCAAAAGCCTGTTCATGAAAAAGCTATTCACTTTCACGTGTCTGTTATTGCTGTTCGTTCATTTTTCCCCTGCACAAAGCAAGGTTTTCAAGGAGGTCAGCGAGGGCATTTCTTCCCAGATGAACCTCATCATCCAGGATGGCGCCCTGGTAGGTTATCTGGTCTTTACGCAGTTGGAAAGGGCCAGTGCGGATTCCTTCAATTATAAGATCGCGATCATGGATGAGAACCTGAACGATATCGGTTCCATCAATTTCAGGGAACAAAAGTTATTCCTGCAGGCCGTCAGTTTCGAGCAGGATGTTCTCTGCCTGGCCTATGTGAAGAGCAATGTGATCGGCAATGAGTATAAGAGTAAGAAAGAATACCGAAGTGCCATTCCCGGCGCCAGGAATTATATTTTCACCCAGTTCCTGGGGTTGAATGGGAAGATCCTGAAAACGAATGCTGTCAAGGCGGATATCAAGCTGTCCGAGGAGCCCGTCTATGGCGATAAGAAGGTATATGGCGATGCAAAGCTGAAACATGGGGTTCAGCTGAAGAATATTCCCCAGAAGGGTTTTGCCTGTTTCTATGGGGACGATGCCCGAAAAAACCTCTTGGTATTTAATACTGCTGGTAAGCAGACCTGGCAGAAGGGAATTACGGAGGATGCGGAGGGTTATCATCTGCTGACCTCGGGTACGGATGTCTATATCCTGATGAAGAAAAAAGAGGCGATGCTGGAGGGTGGTTATGAATTGCTGGGTTACAATACAGCGGACAGTAGTGTCTTCCCGAAATATGTCCTGAAGGATAAAAAGGGGAATTCGCTGCGGGCCATCACTTTTAGCAATGATCCTGTAACGGGAAAGCCCTTTATTGCCGGTACTATTATCAACCCTGACCATGGCAGGCAGCCCCTGATCAATGTCAATCAGCTATCAAGGACCGCCTATACAGGAGCCTTCACCGTTAATTTCGCCGGTCATAAAAAAGGGGATATCCATGAGATCTTCTCTTACTGGGATAATGGTTCCAACCCGCAAATTTCCCGCAAGGGCCGGTGGGAGGTCAATAAATCCTTTGTGCGTTTTGAAGAGTCGTTCCGGGATTATAAGGGGAATACCTATTTTGCGGGTTCGGCTTTCAGCAGGAAGCCCAAGTGGGTGGCAATCGGCCTTGCCGCTGCCACTTCTCCTTTTGTTATCCCATCCCTGGGTATCATGGGTATCTGCGGCACGAAGAAGGTGAAGATGAAGGAAGCCATGCTGGTGAAACAGGACCCGAAGGGGGCCCTGACCCTGGAGAGCGCCATTCCTGTTAACAATACCGGTTTCTATAGAGCCATTTACCCTATCGCAGCCTACGACACACGCAATTATCACCAGGTCGACAATGCCGAATCCAAGACCAATTACCTGATCGTGGACGATAAGAAGAGCATTATCATCTATAATGTCACACAAAAAAAGATAGCGCGCACCATTCCACATAAGGATGGAAATATCTTCACTTCCATCTATCCGGCGAAGGAAGGGCATGTCATGGTTTCTGAATACAATAAAAAAGAGAAATATACAAGGTTCTCTATCGAGTCGCTGTAGATCACCGGTCCAGCCACTTTTTAAAGGCGGGCGCCTTCTCCCGGCTGATATCCACTTCCGACTTCAGGGGCGCGCGGAGGGTCAGGGTCAACTTTTGATTCTCATGCGGCTTTACACTTTGTATCGCATCGATATGAATGATGTATTGGCGGTTGGCACGGTAGAAGATGGCCGGGTCCAGCAATTCTTCCACTTCTTCCAGAGTAGCATAATCCAGTATGAATTTATCTCCGTTAAAGCAGATGAGGTAGTTCAGGGTATCTTTTACGAAGCAGGCGATATCGGCGGCCTTTACCGGTATCCACTGATGTCGTTGCTGGACAATAAATTGTTGTTTGTACATGGAAGGCTGGCCGGGCATTTTCAGGACCTGCATCAATTCGCGCAGGGCTCCCGGACCGGAGGCATTTCGTCCTGCATAGAGGAGCGCCCGGTCGATGGCCCGTGCGAGATCCTCATTGGACACAGGTTTCAGCAGATAACCAATGCCGTTGACCTTGAATGCACGGATGGCATATTCATCGTAGGCGGTGATGAAAATAACGGGGCAGCTCAGTTCAAATTCATCGAAGAGGCCAAAGCTGAGTCCATCGGCCAGCTGGATATCCATGAAAAGAAGGTCCGGCTGGATGTTCTGCATGAACCAGCGCCGGGCTGTCTTCAGGCTGGGTAGTCTCTCCACAACTTCAATCTCTTTCGACAGCTGGTTGATCCTTTCTTCCAGGTCACGCGCCAGCAGCAGTTCGTCTTCGATAATAACAGCCTTCATATCAGTGGTATTTTTATGGTATAATAATTTTCGTCCTCTACGATCTCCACCGGGCGTTTGACCAGGTAGCGATACAGTGAGACCATGTTCTTCAGGCCCAGCTGATTGCTGGTAGCCACAGATTCTTTTTTCTGGAGATTGTTGCGCACGACGAGATAGCTGCCGCTTACGAAGACCTCGATCACCAGGGGGCTTTCCGCATCGATGGAATTGTGCTTGATGGCATTTTCCAGGAGGTTCTGCAGGGTTACGGGTGCGATCCTGTACAACTGATCGTCTTCGGATACGTCGATATTCACCACCAGACCCTCTGCGTAACGGGTCTTCTGCAGGCGTATGAAGTTGCTGACAAAGTCCAGTTCTTCTTTCAGGGTAACGGTCTCCTGGTCCCTGCTCTTCAGTACATATCGGTAGATCCTGGACATCCATTCCAAAAACTCTCCGGCCAGACCCGGGTCGGTCCGGATAAGGATCCGCAGTGAGCTGAGATAGTTGAAAAGAAAATGAGGGTTCAGCTGTTGTTTGAGACTCTCGTAACGGACGATAACCTTTTCTTTTTCCAGGGCCTGGGCCTTGTTCTGCAAGGTGAACAGCCGGCGCTGGTGGGCCAGCCGGCTGCGGTAGAACTGGTAGACCAAAAATGCAGCGGCGAGCAGGCAAAGGATTGCGAACCAGGTGGTACGGTAGAAGTGGGTACCTACGGAGAGGAGCCAGGTTTTTTCAGGAACGTCCCAGTTGGAGGGGTCTCCGCTGGCCTTAAACCGGAATGTATAGTCGCCGCCCGGTACATTGGTGTAATTGGCATTCCGGTCCCGGGTATAGGTCCAGTCATGGTCAAAGCCCTCCAATTTATAGGCATACCAGGTCTGCTCCGGGTTCTCGTAATTGAAGGCGGTGAGTTCGATGGAGAAGAAATTCTCATCGGGACGCAGTGCGATCTGCGGCAGGTCTTCCGTGTGTTGGCGTGCTGCATGGCCGGCGATGGTAAAGCCGGTGGGGAAGACATTGACGGTGGCATGTTTCTCTACGTAACCGGCGGGATCGAAGACGAGGAAGCCCTTCAGGGTAGGATAGACGAAGCGGCCATCGGGCGCCCGGTAGGCGGGCATGTCGGAGAACTCCATGGTGAGGAGACCATCCTTCAGATCGAAAGCCCGGAAGGTTCGACGGGTGCTGTCCAGCATCAGGAGGCCCATGGTGCTGCCTATCCAGAGGCGGTCGCGGCTGTCCACCATCAGGCCCGAGGTCTTCAGAGAGGGCAGGCCATTCTTCCTGTCGAACCAGGTGAATGTATCCAGGTCGGGATCGTAGCTGCAGAGTCCGTCAAAGCTGCTGAACCACATCAGGCCCTGCCGGTCTTCCGCAATGGAGGTGATGGTATTGCCGATCAGGGTTCTTTTTTCATTGCCGGGTCCTTTCCAATGGCGCACCAGGTGTGTCGCCGGGTCGTATTCGATCAGTCCGAACCCGTTCATCCCGAACCATAGCCGGTGGCGATGGTCCTCATAGATAACACGAACGCCCTTGTTGATATAGGCGTTGAGGTCGGGATGCATGGCGATGGAGTGGATCTTTTTTGTGATGGGGTCCCGGTATGAGAGGCTGCGGGCCTTTCCGAACCAGATGATCTTGCGGCTGTCCTGGAAGATGGACCAATAGAAGGCCCTGTCCAGGGAATCTTTCAGATCCAGGAATTCCATTTTGCCGCTGGCCGGGTCAAAACGGTTGACGCCGTCGGCCGTTCCCACCCAGATCTTTCCGTCCTCACCCTCGAGGAGACTCCTTATGGAAACTGTATGGAGTTCATGTAAACCATCGACCTTATTGTGAAAATAGCGCAGCGTATGCATGGCGGAGTCCGTCTCGATCAGGCCCCAACCCAGCCCCAGCCAGCAATGCCCCTTTTTGTCGGTCAGATAGGCCCGGGACCAAAGGGATGAGAGCTGTGGCAGCAGGGTGTCATCGGGAAGGATGGTACCGAAGAGATTATTTTCGGGATGGAAATAATCCACGCCATTGCCTTCGGTTCCGATCCAGATATATCCCTGCCTGCCCTGGAAGATCTGCGTCAGCTGGTTGGCGCTGATGCTGTATGGTTCGACATAGCTGTTGCCATAGGCATTGAAATGATCCTTCCCGATATAGGTCACCAGGCCCCGGCCTACGGTGGTAAACCAGAGCTGTCCTTTTCTGTCTATCAGAAATTTTATGATCCTGTCGCCCTTCTCCCCGGTAACTGAGCGCTGGAAGTCCTCAAAGATCTTTATCTGCCGGAAACCGGTATCGGCACGGATCAGGAGCGATCCGTTATCGCCCGTGGTCATCCAGCAATCTCCCCTGCCGTCGACCGCGGCCAGGTAGATCCCCGATCCTTTGACAGGGGAAAGGAACCTGCGAATGGGCTGGCCATCGGATGTCATCACCAGCAAACCACTGTCTGTGGCCAGGTAGAGGCGGTCATTGGAGGAATAGAGATCGTAGATGGGTCCCTTGCTACCGGGCAAGGCGTTGAGATCGTTTCCCGGCCAGGCAATCTTGTGAACAGGATTGGCATGATCGCGATCTGCGGGCCGGAAGAACGCCAGTCCTTTGTTGGTCGCCAGTAAGACTGTATGTGGGATCGACTGGATCATTTTGATGATGGAGACGCCCCTCAGCTCCGGGATGGAGGTGAAGGTTCCCTTCGCATCGTCATAGGCGGCCAGGCCATCGGGAAAACCAATCCATAACTGGCCGGCGGCGTCGCAAAAGATGGATTGTACTCTTCCGGCGGGAAGGGAGGTGCTGTCCCCGTTGTCATGGATGAACTGGCGGACCGCATAGCCGGAGAACCGGTTGAGTCCGGTGATGGTACCGATCCACACATAGCCGTATTTATCCTGTCCGATGGCATTTACCACGCCGTCGGCCAGGCCCTGGGCGGCATTCAGGTGTCTGAAATTGAAGTTTGGCCGCTGTGCTACAGCCGCAAAGCCGCTGAGGGTGATGAAAAACAAGAGCATGAGCCTCTGCATAATGGCTTATTTTATCGGCTTATTTTATCCCGTGGTCGCTGTTATTTTCTGCTGTCGCTGCGATCATAGTGGCGGCGATCATGTTGTAGCATGCAGTCCAGGCCAATCCCATTTCTTCATTCCAATCCGAACCCAGGGCCTGGCGGATGGTCCATAGGAGGGCCTCTCCTACCGCATCGTAATCGACATGCTTAACTCCGTAGCGGATATGGCGGATTGCCAGTTGGGACAACTCTTCCTCCAGGGCCGGCGTATCGTCCAGTCCGCTGACCAGCATGCTGAGCGTGTCAATGAGCTTAGCTGACTGGGATTCGCGGGAACTGGTGAACAGGCTCTCCAGTTTAGGGTAGGCTACGAATAGTTTGCTGTAGAACACATCCCCGATCAGCAAGGGGTCTATCTGACGTAAAACCTTCCAACTGCTCTTTACCAGTCTTATCTGTGCATCTGTCATGTACTAATATGGATTGACAATATCTGCAAATTTTATCGTAAGCAGTGAAATTTAGAAAGTTTTTCCGGGTGAAGGGTGGGAAATATCAATTGAACCGTAAGAAACGGTTCAACCCCGTTTTACCACCATTTGATAAGAAAATAATGCAGTCTGTCGCAATAGGTTTTTTATATCAGCGATGGGTTTGCAATTTCGCCTCCACTTAACCTGACCTCATCAAATCAAAACAACTATTTCATATGACCAGAAGGCAAATCAGACTCGTTCGTTCATCCTGGAAGACCGCCGGTGAAGAACCTCTTACCCTTGGTATCTTATTCTATGACCGGCTGTTCAATCTATCGCCGGAGACCCGTGCGGTATTCCGTACGCCGGTCTCGCAGCAGACCACCCGCCTGATGCAGACGGTAGGAACGCTGGTCAACCGGTTGGAGCTGTTGGATCAGTCCCTGCCCGATATTACGCGGATCGCTGATGATTTTGCGCGGCAGGGTCTGAAGGCGATGGATTATCCTTCTATTGCAGCTGCCCTGTTATGGGCGATGGAGCAGAAGCTGGATCAGGCATGGAATAAGGACCTGGCGAAGGCCTGGGTATCTTTCTTCGGCTGTCTGTCCATCCTGGTCAGGAAAAATGCGGGTAATACCTACCGGCCCCTGGCTGTGACCGGCCGGCACCGGCTGGCGATGATGCGCCCTGAAAAACTGTCCTATGCGTCCTGAAAAGACGGTCAATCAACAATTATGTCAACGGTCAATCGCGAACTGGTCTTCCAACGCATCTATCATGCGCAGGCAGAGCTGGTCTATTTTATGTGGACGGATCCGATGCAGCTGTCCCAATGGTACGGCCCCAACGGCTATACGCTGACCACGGAAAAGATGGACCTCCATCCCGGAGGGTCCTGGTCGTACACGCTGCAAGGAACCAACGGAAAAAACTATTCCAATCAAGTATTATTCCTCGAACTGGAAAGACCCGGTAAGATCGTCTACCGATACATCGAAGATGGCAGCTCCGTGGCGACGCCATTTGTCATGCAGCTGTTCTTTGAGCCCGAAGGGGCCACCACCCGCCTTACGTTGCAACTGGTCTTTGATACGCCTGAAGACTTAGAATGGATGGCCAGGTGTTATGAGGTGATCGGGGGCTGCCGGCAGATCCTGCAGCGGCTTGCGAAATACCTGGACATTATACAACCGGCAGAAAAAAAATTTGCGCAACCGAAAGGTTCCCTTATATTTGCAACCGAAGGGTTGCCTAACACCCCTGCCATGTGACCACGGGAGGGAGGGAGGGAGGGTCCCTCAAAAATTAACCCCGGATCATGAGAAGAGATGTATTTCAGGCGATTGCAGACCCGACGAGAAGAGAGATCATCCAGATGATCTCGCAACAGTCTTTACCCTTGAATTCTGTGGCGGAGAGCTTTGACATGAGCCGGCAGGCCGTGAGTAAACATATCAGGATCTTGACAGAATGCGGCCTGATCGAGATCAGGCAGAAGGGAAGGGAAAGATATTGTGAGGCCCGGCTGGGCAAGCTGGAGGAGGTCTCGCACTGGATCGGGCAATACAGGCAATTCTGGAACGCCCGCCTGGACAATCTGGAAAGCTATTTGCAGCAGCTGCAAACAAAGGGTAAAAAAAAATAAAACCAATCATTATGTCAACAGTCAACCGCGAGCTGGTATTCAATCGCCTTTTACAAGCGCCGAGGGAGCTGGTTTTCGATGCATGGACCGATCCGGAACATCTGTCCAAATGGTATGGCCCCGAAGGCTTTTCTCTGACGACGCACCATATGGACCTGCGGCCGGGCGGTCAATGGTCTTACACCATGCATGGGCCCGATGGAAGGGATTACCGCAACAAGATGGTATTCCTGGAAATTGAAAGGCCCCGAAGGCTGGTATACGAGCATGTAAAGGAGGCGGGTACCGAGCCGGTTGGTCATCAGATGATCATCAGTTTCGAACAGGAAGGGGACAAGACCCGTCTCACCATGCATCTTCTTTTCGAATCGCCGGCTGCGCTGGAAATGGTCGCCAGGAATTATGGGGCTGTCGAAGGCGGCAACCAGACACTGACCCGGTTAGAAAGATGGCTGGCTGTGCTTACGAACCCACTGCTAAAAATATCCGACAACCAGATCGTCTCCACCCGTCTCTTCGATGTGACGCAGGGTCAAATGTTCAAGGCCTGGACGGATCCCGGCATTCTTTCGCAATGGTGGGGACCGGATGGATTTACCAATACTTTCCATGAATTCGATCTGCGGCCGGGCGGCAGCTGGAAGTTCATCATGCATGGTCCCGGGGGCGACAACTATCCGAATGAATGTATCTTTATCGCCGTCACCGAGCCGCTGCAACTGATCTGGCGTCATATCAGTGCTCATGAATTCTATGGCATCGCCAATTTCGAAGCCGAATTCGGCAAGACCCGGGTGATCTTTAAGATGATCTTTGATTCAGCGGAAGAGTGCAAAAAGGTCAGGCGGTTCATCATGGATGCCAATGAGCAAAATTTCGATAGGTTAGAAAGGGAACTGGGCGCCATGATGGCGGTATAAATTGATAGGCAGGTATATTGTGATAAAGGGTGCGGCCAGTCGTCGCACCCTTTTCTATAGTGGTTTCTGGGTATTTTTGGACGCAACTAAGTGGTACACAATTCACTCCATGTCATATTCGTTCTACAAGGGCCGGAAATTACCCTTACGGGGGATTTATTTTAGGCAAGCCGGTTACAAGTCATTCTTCAGAATCTACTAATATATGAAAGCCGCGGAAAAATTTACTGATGCCGGACTGGTCGCAGCCATCGGTGATCCTGCCCTGCTGAATAAGGCTATTCTGTTTCTTTATCAGCAATATTCCGCGTCTACCTGTTCTTTTATTATGAGTTATGGCGCCAGCGAGCAGGATGCAGAGGATGTCTTCCAGGAAACAGTCCTGTCCTTTATTGAGATCGTCAAAAAGGGGAAGTACCGGGGGGATGCCAGCATCAAGACCTTCCTCGTATCGATCGCCCGGAACATCTGGCTGAATGAGGTGAAGAAAAAGGAAAGGGCCGGGTTCCGGGAAATGCAGTATGAGAAAGGCCGGGACCCTCATGAGGCGGATATCAGCGATCATATCAGTGATCTTGAGAAGAAAAGGCAGCTGCGGGAATTGTTGTACAAGCTCGGCGAGCCCTGCAGGAAATTATTGATGCTGTACTATTATGACAGCCTGTCTATGAGAGAGATCCTTGAGCACCTACCCTATGAGAATGAGCAGGTCGTCAGAAATAAAAAATATAAATGTCTGCAACAATTGACGGAATATATAAAAGAGAACCCCGCAGTTGCGTACCAGATCAACGAATCTATTAAATAAGAAAAAGATGCCACTACTTTCTACCCAATTGATCGATCATCTTGACAACAGCCTGCAGGGAAAGGGATCTGCTGAAACGGATGAACTGATCCAGGCTGACCCGGAGACCGCCCTGGAGTGGCAGCATCTTCGTCTTGCCGTGGATACTATACAGGACGTGGGCCTGTTCGAACAGGTTGAATCCGTGAAAGCCGTCTGGAAAGCGCAGCAGGCTGATGATGCAAAGCCTGCCGGCGCCTCGATCCGCACCCTGTACCGGAATGTCATGCGTGTCGCTGCCTGTCTCCTGGTTATTGCGGGCGGAGCGGGCGTCTTCAAATATTCCACCACCAGTTCCACCGGGCTGTATAATAAATACTATTTGTCCTATACGCTCAATGCCAATCGCGGTGCGGCCGCACCGAACGCCATCGATGCCGCCTATGATCAAAAGAACTGGACTGCTGTGCTATCGCTGTTTGCTGTGAGCCCTGAAAAAAACAACAAATCGTATTTCCTGGCCGGGATGGCCGACCTCGAATTGAAGAAGTATGATGATGCGGTGGGTAAGTTCGAGCAGGTGCTGGCAGCCAATCTGCAGTCCGGCGACAATTATTTCCAGGATGAGGCCGAATTCTACCTGGCGATGACCTGTCTTGCCCGCAATGATGTGAATGAGGCTATTCCCCTGATCGGGAAGATAAAGGCGAATAAGAACCATTTATTTCATGAGACGGTGGGGAAGATGTCTTCCCTGGACCTGCGTATTGCGCAGTACAGGAACTCCAAATAGATGATTATGCCGCAAAAAATTATCGTCCCAGAAAGACGTCGACTTTTTTTCACTTCTTCTTCCTCCGTACGACCATCCAACCGATGCCTCCCAGCATCAGCCCTGTAACCAGTAAGATTCCCCATAGATAAGTAATCCCCCCCGAATAAACAGGTGCAGTATTCCCGATAAGGATCAGATGCGCCCAGTATGCGGGACTTTTATTCAGGGCATCCGACTGCAGATAGTCCAGCTTGGCCCGTTGCAACGCCCGGGACTTTGTATAGCCTTTTTGGAGATAGACATGAAAT
>Ga0247778_1001373_pt1:0-5000 | contig 10663 bp, 7 predicted proteins | sample UWRJL049202B5_FD_179939 | JGI IMG/M metagenome (GOLD analysis project Ga0247778, IMG submission 179939) | Plant litter microbial communities from Arlington Agricultural Research Station in Wisconsin, United States - UWRJ-L049-202B-5 | ecosystem: Environmental > Terrestrial > Plant litter >... | reverse complement strand
CGCTAGCCATTGTGGAGAGGTCGTTGAAATACCAACCTTCTTTGATTTAGAGTCTAACCCCTTGCGGGGAACAGTGCATGGTGGGTAGTTTGACTGGGGTGGTCGCCTCCTAAAGTGTAACGGAGGCTTGCAAAGGTACCCTCAGTACGGTTGGTAATCGTACGAAGAGCGCATTAGTATAAGGGTGCTTGACTGTGAGACATACATGTCGAGCAGGAGCGAAAGCTGGCTAAAGTGATCCGGCGGTTCTGTATGGAAGGGCCGTCGCTCAAAGGATAAAAGGTACTCCGGGGATAACAGGCTGATCTCCCCCAAGAGCTCATATCGACGGGGAGGTTTGGCACCTCGATGTCGGTTCGTCACATCCTGGGGCTGGAGAAGGTCCCAAGGGTTCGGCTGTTCGCCGATTAAAGTGGCACGTGAACTGGGTTCAGAACGTCGCAAGACAGTTCGGTCCCTATCTGTGATGGGCGTTAGAAAATTGAGTGGACATGACCTTAGTACGAGAGGACCGGGTCGTACATACCGCTGGTGTATCTGTTGTTCCGCCAGGAGCAGTGCAGAGTAGCTACGTATGGCAAGGATAAACGCTGAAAGCATCTAAGCGTGAAACCTTCCACAAGATGAGTTTTCTTTTAAGGGTCGTCAGAGACTATGACGTTGATAGGCTATAGATATAAAACTGGTAACAGTAAAGTCGAGTAGTACTAATTGCCCGTATGCTTTAATTTTTTTTTATCATGAAGTATTACAACCTCCCAATATGTACATTATTGTAAGCAGATCATGTCCTTAAAGAGACGATCTGTTTATTTACATTCTTATGGTGGTTTTGCCGAGGGTGTTCACCTCTTCCCATACCGAACAGAGAAGTTAAGCCCCTCATGGCCGATGGTACTGCACCACAATGCGGGAGAGTAGGTAGCTGCCATATTCTTTGAAGCCCTGTCACTAACACTGACAGGGCTTTTTTTTGCCCATACGTCAACTATATAATAGATTCGGCTACTACAACCATAGATTCGACTACACCCGTTCCTTCGATCTTGCCCAACTTTGTGCAACATCAAAACACAGGAACATGAAGATCATACTCACAGGCTCCTTAGGCCACATCAGCCAGCCCCTCGCAAAAGAACTCATCCGGAAAGGCCACACCGTCACCGTCATCAGCAGCAAGCCGGACAAAGAAAAAGATATCCGGACCCTGGGCGTTATCCCTGCCATCGGCTCCCTGGACGACCTCGATTTTCTCACCACCACCTTCAGGAACGCAGACGCCGTATATTGCATGATCCCCCCCAACCACTTTCTCGGCGAACCCGACCCGCTGGCGTTCTATCAAAGGATCGGAAAAAACTACGTACAAGCCATCCAAGAGTCAGGCGTCAGACGCATGGTCCATCTCAGCAGCTTTGGCGCCCATCTCGACAAAGGCACAGGCTTCATTCTAGGCTCTCACCAGGTGGAAAACATGCTCAACACCCTGCCAGAAGTATCGGTCACGCACATGCGCCCAGCATCCTTCTACTACAATCTATATGGCTTCGTAGACATGATAAAGGGCGCGGGCTTTATCGCAGCCAACTATGGCGGCGAAGACCAACTCTTATTTGTTTCCCCAATGGATATTGCCTCTGCCATTGCCGATGAAATTACCATGCCCGCAACCGGCAAAAAGATCCGCTACGTCGCAAGCGATGAAGGGACAGGCAACGAGTTCGCAAAGATCCTGGGCACAGCTATCGGGAAACCCATGTTGAAATGGATCGTTATATCGAACGAAGAAATGCGCAGCGGTCTTCTCGCGAAAGGAATACCGGCCCATATCGCCGACGGCCTGGTTGACATCCATGCAAGTTTTCACAGTGGCGCATTGTCGGAAGATTATTATCGCCATCCACCTGCAGCGCTGGGCAAAATCAAGATGAAAGACTTCGCAAAAGAATTTGCGGCCGCCTTCAAATAAAAATGATTATATTATTATATGGCAAATCTCCAACCACAGCGGATAAAAACGATCAGGCAATATCATCAGCTGATGAACCTCCCTAAGCCGGAGCACCCTTTGGTCAGCGTAATAAATTTCGAAACCATCCGGCGCCTGCCCGGCGAAGAGCCCATAAGCCTGATATTGGATTTTTATGCCATCGCACTAAAAAGAAATTTTAACGGCAAGATGAAATATGGCCAGCAGGAATATGATTTTGACGAAGGTATCATGACCTTCATGGCGCCCGGACAGGTCTTTGGAATTGCAGTAGAGAAAGATGCAGCATTACGGCATTCGGGATGGATGCTACTCCTCCATCCCGATTTTCTTTGGAACACGCCCATGACCAAAATAATAAAACAATACGAATATTTTGATTACTCGGTCAATGAGGCCCTGTTCCTTTCCGGGAAAGAAGAAGCAACGATCACGGACATCATGCAAAACATCGAACAGGAATATCATTCGAACATCGATAAATTCAGCCAGAACGTGATCATCGCCCAGCTTGACTTGTTATTGACCTACGGCGAAAGATTTTATCAGCGCCAGTTCATAACCCGGAAAATTACAAATCATAAGATCCTGGGCCGTTTGGAAGACGCCCTGACGGAATATTTCAACAATGATGCCCTGTCAAAAAATGGATTGCCGACCGTTCAATACATTGCCGGCACGTTAAACGTGTCTCCCAATTATCTGAGCGGCCTGCTGAGATCATTGACAGGGCGGAGCACCCAACAACACATCCATGATAAATTGATAGAAAAGGCAAAAGAGAAATTATCCACCAACAATCTATCCGTCAGCGAAATTGCATACGAACTGGGATTCGAACATCCACAGTCCTTCAGCAAACTGTTCAAGACAAAGACCAGCCTTTCGCCCCTCGAATTCAGACAGTCCTTCCATTGACAGAACACCCGTCCCCACCTTCCACCTAACTGCCACGGATCACTTATACACAATTTTTCAACTTACTCTTAATCAGTCACTTGCAAAACCTAAACGATTTGAACATCATGCCCAGATAGTTAAACATCTGATATTTCATACATTTTAACTATCTTCGTCTGAAATATCAAACAATTAACTCGAAAAAAAACATATTACTGCCCACCAATGCAAAACTCATCAAGGGACTCGGCGAGAACCTTAAACTGGCCCGCAGACGCCGTAAATTAACCCTGGAACAGGTATCCGAAAGAGCCGGCATCGCCAGATCCACCCTCTGGCTGATCGAAAAAGGAGACCCCGGCGTAACCATGGGCGCCTGGCTTCAGGTACTCTTTGTCCTGGGAATGGAAAAAGACCTGGGAAAAGTGGCTGCAGAAGATCCTCTGGGAAGAAAGCTGCAGGATGCAAAGCTATTGGCCAGGAATACAAAGACAAATGACAAATGAAACAACCATCGACGATATGGGTATATGCAGACTGGGGCGGCCTCAAAGGCCCAAGGCTGATGGGGCAGCTAAGGGCCGCTTCTATCAGGGGGAAAGAGGTATTCTCCTTCCAATACGAAGGAGCATGGCTGGATAGCGGCCATGCCCTCTCCCTCGATCCGGACCTGGGCCTGTTCACAGGCCAGCAATATGTTCGGGATGAAAAGGAAAATTTTGGCCTCTTCATGGACTCTTCCCCCGACCGCTGGGGCCGCATCTTGATGAAACGTCGGGAGGCCCTGCTGGCTCTACAGCAGGATCGGAAGATCCGAACCCTCCTTGAGAGCGATTATTTGCTGGGTGTTTCCGATTCGACCCGAATGGGGGCCCTTCGGTACAAGTCGGACCCCGACGGACCCTTTCTCAACGATAATGCTGCCATGGCGGCGCCCCCGATCACATCGATCCGCACACTCGAGGCCGCCAGCCTTGAATTGGAGAATGAGGACGCCCCCGATGAACCTCACTACGGAGAATGGATGAACATCCTGCTGGCGCCCGGATCCTCACTTGGCGGAGCAAGACCCAAGGCCAGTGTCACAGATACCAACGGCCATTTATGGATTGCCAAATTTCCCAGCCGGAACGACGACCACGACATAGGAGCCTGGCAGGCAGTCGTAAACAACCTGGCTATAGCGGCGGGCATCCACGTTGCGGAGGGGAGGGCAGAACGCTTCACCAGCAGGCAGCATACGTACCTGACCAAGAGATTTGACCGGGATAACAAAGGAGAAAGAATCCACTTCGCCTCTGCCATGACCCTCCTTGGACATGCCGACGGAGCCAGCGGGACGGAGGGCGTATCCTACCTGGACATCGCAGAGTTCATCGTTCGCCACGGAGCACAGCCTACCAGAGACCTGCAGGAGCTCTGGCAAAGGATCGTCTTTTCCATCTGTGTAAGCAATACCGATGATCATTTACGCAACCATGGATTCCTCCTGCAGGAAAATGGCTGGGTCCTATCCCCGGCATATGATATCAACCCCATGGCAGGAGGGACCCATCTGTCCCTGAACATCACCGAAGACAGTAGTGAATGTAGCTTGCAATTGGCCAAAGAAATTGCACCCGCATGCAGGGTCGGCAGGACCGAAATGGAACAGATCCTGGACAGGATCAGGGGCGTGGTAAAAGGTTGGCGACAGACAGCAGCCAACGCCGGCATTCCCCGAAGAGAGATGGAAGAAATGAGAACGGCCTTCGACCTGGCCCAATAGTTTTCATTTTTTTATGAATTTTCTTTTTCACCTTCTGCGCGCAGCCAGCAGTGACCGTTTTTTGAAGGTATAAACAATTGATTTTCAATTATATTTGATGACTCCTTTCTTCATCCAAAAACTCATTTTCCACCCACTCGTACCTCAAATTTATTGTGCTCAGGCGAAAATAAATCTGGAAAAGAAGCAAAAAGATTTGGAGCGAGACATGAACCCCCTTACCTTTGCACTCCGTTCAAAACGACGGTGGCGAAAGAAAGCCAAAAGATCTTTGAAAGTTTGGAAACAATAGCAACGTAAATGAAGAATTTACGGTAAGGTTACGCAGCGAAAAATATCGAT
>Ga0247778_1001372_pt1 | contig 10668 bp, 11 predicted proteins | sample UWRJL049202B5_FD_179939 | JGI IMG/M metagenome (GOLD analysis project Ga0247778, IMG submission 179939) | Plant litter microbial communities from Arlington Agricultural Research Station in Wisconsin, United States - UWRJ-L049-202B-5 | ecosystem: Environmental > Terrestrial > Plant litter >... | reverse complement strand
AAATTTTTTGCGAAGTCTTTTGGGGAGAGGTGGTTCTTTGATGATTTTTTTTTTTCTTGGGTTAATGTGTGCCTTTTTTGCTTCTGAACGTACGACGACGTTTGTCTGCCCTTTTGGGGGGAGAAGAAATAGATTGTGGGAATGTGAAAGTGGGGGGGGGTGAGAGTGGAGGTGGATGGGTGTAGTTGGGAATATGAATATGAATAAAAGTTTCTGAAATAGGCCGGGGGTTTAAGTGTGTGGTGTGGTGCGGTGAGTGAGATTTTTGTGCGAAGTTGGTGAATTCATTCTTTAAGAGTTTGCGTACAAGTGAAGGTATATGAACTAACAAGGCCTTTCCAATCCATTGACTTGCTTGCAGTAGAATTTCAGCATCGCGGCTGCCCTTTGATTGGGAAATCTTGTTGGACTTCACTCTGCTCTTTTGACACCGAATTGGTCGGTCCTACGAGCGACTGTATTTTGTTCTTGCTTTAAGGAAATATTTCGAAAGTCTCGTCTAGTTGGATTTCATCTTTTGCCCGCATCTGCCTTATCAATCATTTCCGCATCTCACCACCTCTGGATTTGCACCCCCAATCCACTCATGAATATCGTTCAAGCAGAATTGGCCACTAACTACGTTTCAAATACTATCTACCGCTCAACGCAAATTTTCTGGAAATCCCTTGAAAGCGGAGAGGGGTTCTTGCGTAAAATTTTACGCTTCTACTCACCACACCCCGATTCCCTCTTCGGTCCCGGGTCAGAATACTAGTGGAATTATTACCGCAAAGCTCTTCCATCATCGACCTGTTTTCTGCTCAAGTATTCCCTCAATCTTTAAGCAAGAGTCGGTTCCCTTAGCAGTCTAGGTTTGAGATCAATCGCCGATTCTCCAACAGGAGGGGGGATATTTATACGTCCTCGCGCTATTCCAGTTGATCAGCCTCCTCAGAGACTATCACTGCTTGGAAGGGATTTCTCAAGTCCAAGGTCGAATTCCTCACGGTAACTGGAACTTTCCAAATCCTCTTACGATAACTCGAAGGTATATTTCGACCCTTCCTAAGGTTTTCAGAAAACGCTTCACAAATGGTTGAATATTTTGAGAATTGTCCAGGCATCTTTTCTTGGGCCCAAAGCTTCGAATTCAAGTGAATTGAAACGGTGAATTGAGTCCTCACATGCCTCGTCTTCCCCACGATATCTCTTTCGCGCGTCACCTTCAAACCTTCTACACTTCAACACCTTTTCCATAACCACAACCACAACACCTTCACTCTTACTCTTACCACCACTTCTTGGATTCTTATTTAACACGTTGCCCTAATTCTGGCCAGCAGGCTTCCCTTTACACAGTACCCAATACACGACAATCTTCAGCATCAAGCAGGACATTTACAACATCTTCGGGCTCGATATTTGGAGTCCAGGCTTGCCTTGATTCCGATCTCTATCGAGCTCGGAGGCGCAAGTGAATATCCGGGCAGGATCGTCCAAGATAATTTCCAGTCGTTGCTCGTCACTTTCAGTCACTTTCACCTTGAATCGTCTTATTACAATCACAACCTTCCTCCTTCTCAACTTCAATATCTCTCTACCCACGCATTATTCATGCTATCGAATGTTCCTCTCCGCCAAGTTCTCTCCTCTCAGATCCAAACGCCCCAATCGATAAATCACAATGTCTTTCGACATGGACAACTTTGACTTTGACCGATTTACGCACTCCCAAATGTCAGTCGACGAGTACCTCAACGCCACTCCCAGGAGCCAGCGAGCAGCAGACCATGCCATGGGCGGTATGGATCCGTCTTTTCAACACAATCCCTCATCCATTTCACATGCCATACCCCATGCCGATTTCCACATGGCGGGATCCCCAGAACCAAAGAGGGAGGAGTCTCCGGGCCTCTTCATACCTAGGACGCCTGAGCCAACCAGTGTCCCCGAAGAAAACATGGAGGAAGAGGACAGCACTGCTCCAAATCCGGCTGTCGGTCCTCAGCTGGTTAGTCCCATCAACTTTGATGCCATGCCAGTTGAGCGGGAGATTTCGCAGTCCATGGACGCCAACTCTCAACACGATGATTCAAAGTCTCCAGAACCAAAGGAGCCCACCCCAGAGGCTGCCAACCACAATGATCGCATGTCTGTATCTCCATCTAGAGACAACAACATAGGCACTCAAGTCGAGCAACTTCCCACCGAAGACGACGACGACATCGTCATGATCAGCCCTGAACATGCCTCCCAAGAAGCCCAAAAGCGCTGGAGCGAGCCCCGAGAGCCCCGCATCATCAGCGCCGACACCTTCATCAAACAAGAACCCAAAGCCACTTCTCCTTCCCCTGCCCCGGTTCCCGCCAAACCAGTCGACTACGAACAAATGATGGCCGCCCAACAAGCCATGATCCAAGGCGCCATGCAGAAACAAAAAGCTACAGAGGCAAGCTTATTCGGCAACCGACCCATCGAAGGCGAAAGCAGTCATCGTCGCCGTCCCTCCTTCGCGCAAATCGGCGACGAGCATGAGAATGCTAATGAAGCTATGCAAGGGGAAGTCGATGAAGATGATCTGGGATGGATGAATGACGATATTGCTGGGAATGATGAGGAATATGAGACGCTGACGACGTTGCGGGCTGGGCTTGAGAAAAAGGAGAAGAATGGCAAGATTACGCAGGCGGAGAAGTTGGAGCTTTATAATATCCAGATGCGGATCAAGAGTAAGGACCGTGTTCGGAAGGCTGTGGCTCGTGCTCTTGAGGCTGAAGCGCGAGAGAAGGAGAATGAAGAGGATGATGAGGGCTTGTTCGTTAAGGATAATACGCGCGAGGAGGTCGTTAGTCAACATATCAAGAACAGGCCGAAGGCGAGCACATTCCAGGATGGCGAATCGGAGGAGGAAAATGAGGGCTTTGAACGCATGCTTGAAGAGTCGCTTCGTGCTGAGGGCTTGGATGGTCCTGGGAATGTCAAGGGGACCAAGGGCAAAGGTCGCAAGAAGGGAAGCGGCAAGCGGCCTGCTAACGCAAGAGAATTCCGTGCTCAAGAAGAAGCCAAAATTGTAAAGCAGCGAGCTAAAGAGCAAGCCAAGAGAGGTCATCCTGCCGGTAAAGGTGGCAAGAAAGCACCACCTCCTCCACCTCCACCCAAAGGCAGAGGCAAAGGCAAAGGCAAAGCAGCAGCCAACAACAAACCAAAGCGACCCGGCGTAACCACCCGCTCCATAGCCACCACACTCTCCACCTCCCTCCTGCGCCCCGAACTCGGCACCGGCACCAGCTTCGGCCGCCGCAGCGGCGCCGACGAACTCGGACAAATGATACTCGAAGACCTGCTGCTCAACGACCCCATTTCCGACCGACTACAAAACCCCATCTTCGACGTCGGAGACGAAGTGCACATTGACGGAAAACAAGTCAAATCGACGCAATTCCAGAAACTGTTTGCGAATATTCCTGCGGGGGGCAATAAGAGCGCTATTAGGGATGATAGACGCAAGTTGCGGGAGGCGAGTAAAAGTTTTGGGTATGCGAAGGTTAGGGCTGTGGGTGGGAAGTGGCTGGTTAAGGGGATGAAATCGCCGCTTTATCACCACCAGTTGCTGGGTGCGCAGTGGATGGTTACGCGTGAACTGAGTGCGGAGCCGCCTCATGGTGGTCTTTTGGCTGATAGTATGGGACTTGGAAAAACGGTGCAGACGCTCGCTTGTATGGTCGGTAATCCTCCTACGCCCGAAGATCTGGCTCGGAATGTTAAGGCTACACTTATCGTTGTCCCCGCCGCGGTCCTCGATCAATGGATGGATGAGATTCGCTTTCACGCTGAGGAGAAAGTGTTCAGGAAGATTCAGAAGTATAAGACGTCGGCGCAGCTTTCGCTGGCTGTGTTGCAGGATATGAATATTGTGGTTACGACTTACAATGAAGTCATGCGACAATTTCCGTACCCTGATAAGCAGGCTAGGATTGAGATTGAGTCGCGCGGATATCAGGCGTGGTGGAAACAGGCGTTGGAGAATGTGGGCGATTTGCATAGGGTTAATTGGTATCGGGTTGTGCTTGATGAGGCGCATGCTATCAAGAATAACTCCGCGAGGACCAGCTTGGCGTGCCAGAATCTGAAGAGCGTGTACCGGTGGTGTCTGACCGGTACGCCGTTGCTGAATCGGCTTGAAGAGTAAGTCCTTTCTCAATTTCTCACAGTGTGTGAGACATTGGCTGATTATCGTCTGAATAGGCTTTTCCCGTATTTGCGGTTTCTTAAGGCTCATTATTCCATGGATTGGCAGACGTTTCAGAAGTATTTCTGTGATCCGAATTCGCCGGAGAGTCAGAATCGGATTGCTACGCTGCTGAGCTATACCATGATGCGCCGTACCATGAAGACAACGATCATGAACCGCCCTATCATCACGCTCCCAAAACCTCACCCGGTTGTTCAATACATCAATTTCTCTCCCGAAGAGCAAATCATCTACCGCATCGTAAGTTTACATTCTTCCACCAGCAGTAGAACATTCTGCTGACTTCCCAAACAGACAGAAAACCGTTTCCGCTCAAACATAAACCGCTACTTCGAAGCCGGCGAAGTCCGCCGCAACTACAGCGTCTTCATGGTGCAACTCCTTCGTCTGCGACAATGCACCTCGCACCCCTTCATGCTAGAACGCACCATCAAAGAAGCCTGGACGCTCGAAGACGTCTCAGAGCTCAAACTCAAGCTTGAAAAACTCGGCACGAGAGGCTCTAGGCCTTTCTATGAGCAAACTAAGGTCTGGGTGCAGGAAAGCGAGGAGAAGAGAGCGGAGGCGAAAGCCAGGGGGGAGCCTGTGGGGCCGTTATTGCCATTTGGGAGGGGTGAGTATGGGGAGAGGTTTGATATGGAGAAGGCTATTAATAGCCTGGATGAGAGGGAGTTGCATCGGAGGGTTAATTGTGGGTTTTGTAGTGATGTGCCCGAGAGTCCGATGGAGACTGATGTGAGTGTCTCATTTCCTGCCACAAATTTAGAATTACTAACGTAGGGAAATAGTGTGGACATCTCTTTTGCAGAGATTGCTTGGAAACCTATCTCCATGAATCTGCAGCCAGAGACGACGAGGTATGTTCCCATTCCCCTACTTGAGACCAGACATTAACACCAGCGAAAAACCAGTACTGGACTTGTCCCTCCTGCAACCAAATATTCACTGAAACCCACCCCCGCGAATTCGAACCCCCGGAGGACGACGACGACGAACCTAGCTCCAACCCCTCCTCGCGAGCCCGCAAATCCAAAAAGCAAATCCTCCCCGCGAACTCCAAGGGCCGCGACGTTCTAGGCTTCGAACCAATGGCCGAGAGTACATGGTTGACGCAATCTGATAATGATCCTGAGTTTGCGCTCGCGCCGAGCGCGAAGACGGCGGCGTTAAAGGCTACGTTGCTCAAGGGGTTTGAGGAGGCGCCGCTTGATAAGGTAATTTCCCCTTTTAAATCCCTATCCTTAACTCAAAATCTGCCATTTATTTTTGGACATTAAAAAATTGAATACTGATGTCAACACTGCGATAGGTAGTAATCTACGTCCAATTCCGCCTCCTAGCACGCATCGTAGGCCGTATGTGCGCTTCCGAAGGCTGGAAATTCCTTTACTTGAGCGGCGATTGTAGTTTAGAGCATAGGACCAAGGCGACGAAGTTGTTTAGGGATGATCCCGAGGTTAGGATTTTGATTGCTGGGTTGAAGTGTGGTGGTCTTGGGTATGTGCTCTTTTCCTTCCCCCTTTTTCTCTATCTTTCCCCCAATGTCTCAAAAACCTTACCCTGAAATGGAACATTATAAAAGAAAAGACGAGGGAGGTTCGCTAACGCCTTCAACAGACTCAATTTCCCCTGGGCAAACCGCTGCATCTCCCTGGACCTCTGGTGGAATCATGCGGTCGAACAACAAGCATTCGGCCGCATCTTCCGTATCGGGCAATCGAAAGAAACGCACATGACGCGCATCGTGGTGAAAAATTCCGTCGATATGCGTCTACTTACCATGCAGATGCATAAGTTGAAGGATTTGGAGAAGGCGGTGGATGGGGGGATGAAGGACGGGTTGAAAATAGAGCAATTGGCTAATCTATTTGGGTTCTTGAGGAAGGATGGCGATGGGGAGGTGGTGGGTGTTGAGGCGGATTATGTGGATGGGAGTGAGGAGGGGGGGAGTCAGGGTGATGGGAGGGAGGGAAGTGAGATGGATTTTGAGTGATTTTCTTCGTTTTCCGCCGAGTTTGCTGGGCTTATGCCTTAGGGGAGGTGCGGTGCTGGTGCGATGGCTTGGATGCGAGTTTAATCTTCAGCAAAGCAAGGGACATTACGACGGCGTTTTTACTTTCCTGGTATTTATCACTTTAAGCTCTTTACTTACGTTGATGGCGCCAAATGGGCGGGATGGTGGAAGCACGATTTGCCTTACGAAAAGCATACATACGGAATGAGAGTGCCGAATGGGCAGGTGGAGGAATGAAAATGGAAGGGGGGATACTTTTGTGTTATGCGGGAGCGTCGATTGCTTAATTTATTTGAGAAAATGAAATATAATTATGAAAATCAATGACTTGAATGTGTGAGAATCTGTGAGACTTGGTGATAAAGTGGGGTGGTAAGGGGTGGACAAGAGAGGCGGGGAATGGATGAATGTTTGGGATGTTGTGGTGCTTTCTTCGTGATATGAGGGTGAGGAAGTTGTGGCTGGATTGGAAGGAAGTGAATCTTGTATAAACGTACCAGTGAGTATGAGTGATTGTGAAGGTTTCGAGTGATGTTGGGCTGGAGGTAGGATGTGAGTGAATAAGTCTCAAACTGACCGAGTCTAGACTACGCGGATTCAAAGTCCTAGATTCATAGAACATCTCCATTATCGAAAAGAAGCCGCAACACTAGAGGATCATGGCAATGAATTGAACTTTTACAATTTTAAAGCACCGCTATCCGGGTATCTACTTCTTACTCTTCTTCCTAACACTCTCAACCAACCCCCTCAACTCTCCACTATTTTCCCCACCGCCACCCTTCTTCTTCCTCGGCCTCTCATCCCCCTCATCAACCTCCTCTCCCCTGTCCCTCTTCTTCCTTCCCTCCTCAAGCAACTTCTTCATCCCCTCCGTCCCCTTAAACTTCGGATTACTAGGATCAATAGCAAACTCATGATTCCCAAACAACCTCCCCGCAAACCGCTCATCCCCAACATCCATCTCGAAACTCTCTTGAAGTCCGCCCCTCTTACTCTCTCCCTCCGCCTTCTTCCCTTTCTTCTTTTTCTTCTTCTCGGCACGAGCAATTTCGTTGATGTCGAAATGATCCACCTTGCCTCCTACCGCCTCATTACTATTATCTTGCATAAGGAGTTCTAAGGCGGCTTTTTGCGACGCAGCCTCGGCTGCTGCTGCGGCCTTTGCTTCTCGTTTCGCCAGACGCTCGGCTTTCCGTTGGGTTTTCGATGCTTTTTCCTTCACGGCCTCATCGGTAGCGAAAAATGGATCGTCGAATCCAAGGTCCTCATCCTTCTGCTCCTCTCCAGCATCCTCGGGCGCAGGACTAGCTTCAGGATCACGTCCTTCGCGCTTCGCCTTAGCCTTTTCCTTTCGTCGAGCTTTACGTTCTTTTTCTTTGCGGATGTAGGCTTCGGCAGTTGTTTCTTCGACTACGGGTGAGTTTTCGAATACACCGCCTGATTTTGAAGAGCTGAGTCCAGCAGTAAATGTAATTTCCATATCGCCCACTGGTCCCTTCTCCTTCTTGCTTTTCGAGGGAGCAGGTTCATCGCCTAGACCGAGCGCAGCGCGCATTTTCTGGCGTGCCAATTCCTTTTTGCTGAGTTGTGGTTCGTCGGCTTCTTCAGGCTCGGATTCAGAATCAGAACCTAGGTATGCTCTTAAGTCATTCTCGCCAATCTCTGCTCTACTGCCGGTAAAAGCGCGTTTTATGGCGTCTTTGCGCGTCGCTTCGGCGGGATCCATATCCCATGTCAGCTTCACTTTGGAGTGTTGTAGTGCGTCAGTAACGAATTCGGTAGGGTGGTAGTCGAGTGGTATTTCTGTGCATTCGTCGCGGGGTTTGTCGTCGAATGTCACGCCGTCGGGGATGAAGCGGAGGTCGAAGAAATTTGCGGAGGAGAGGTATTCAGTGCCGTCTGTGGCTTCATAGATATCTTGTGCGGTATTATTATCTGAGCAGATTATTACGGCGTAGTAGTAGCGAAGACGCTCGAGCTGGTATTGGCGCAAAGCGGAGTCGTCGAAGTCTTTCCCGGTGTCTTCAGCTTGAAGTTCTTTTTTAATTTTCTCGTCAGATTCGCTGTCTTCGGAATCGGATTCCTCAGCCTCGTCTAAGTCTTCTTTGCGAGTGAAGATCTCCTTGGGTGGTCCTTCGAGTTCTTCGCGCTCCATTCGCTCTTTGCCAAATTCGCTAGGGTAGATTGAAATTTTGTGTATCTTGCCGCCCTTTGCGAAACTTGAAAATACGGCCATCAGATCCGTAGACCGAATGTTGTCCCAATCTAAGTTCACGACCGCAATCCGACTCGATACCTCTCCCATCTCTACACCCGCTTGCTCAGCTTGCATATCCGGAAATGCAGCCTCCTCGATCTCTACCCCTCCCTCCTCCTCATCCTCCTCGTCCTCGTCTTCAGAAGAGCTGAATCCGCCGCCGCGTGCAGCATCGTATCCCTCTGCGCGCTTCAATTCCTTCTCCACCACATCATCCCTCTCAACCTCAATTGCCTCTTCTTCCTCGTCCTCCGACTCATCCGGCACATACAAGCGCTCCAACGCCTTCTTCTTGCCTTCTCCACTCAATTTCCGTCCATATCTATCGACCTTCGCTGTATTGCTGAAATCCTCATCCTTGAGCATGCGCGAGAACCGCTTGTCGATTTTCGTACGCGTTTGCTTTTTCGACGGGAGACGAAATCGAGGATCGGTTGTGAAATTTGAAAAGCGCGGATCCGATATATCCGAGGAGACGGTGGCCCCTTTGGGCGCTTTTTGTTTGGGCATTTTGTATGTGTTTGGGTATGGAGATCTGGATGATGAAAATCTGGGGTTGAAGCTTTTTTTTCTGATTCTGCCGCATTGAGGCGGTGAGCATGCTGAGTCAGATTCGCTTCCAGAACCCCGCCCTCTTTTAATACCCCTCTTTTCGGGTTCATTTCTTCACTCCTTCACTGTTCCTTTATTTTTCATTCAGTGATTCGTCTGTCGACGTGATTCAATTAAATGCTATAGTGCGAGAGTTAATTGTTGTTTTCATTTATAGGAAGAGGAGTTCCAAATAATCAAATTTAAAGGTATATTATTATATAGATTAAAGAAAAGATAAATTCTAGAATCCTTGAGAATAGATTAAATATAAGGATATATTGAAATCTGAAAAAGCTAGATAGGCAAATAATAGTCCTTATATATAAAGATTATTTTTTTTTTAAATATTTATATAAAATTAGATATATAATATATATATATTATAATATATCCTCCGATTTTGTTGCACGTACTGACGTGGCTGCCTCGGTGCCTCAGGCACCCCCATGTAAATAACCTCACTTCCTGCCCCTACAGCACCATCATCTCTTATTACACATACATACACAGCATTCACTGCATCAGATTTGGTCATATATAACTAAAATATTTTATCCGATTTACTACGAATATGTACAAAATTATATTTATTTTTATATTTTTATTTAATTTTTATATTATTAATATTATTATAATATTAAACTTTCAAAACTATGATAGTAAATTTAATAATCGATTTAATTATATTTTTTCTAAAACTAAAAAAAATTTATTATATATAAAATAATATAAAATTTTTTTTTTAAGATAATTTCAATAATTTTTTTAAATATTAGTAAATTAAAAAATTAAAAAATAAATATTGCATAAAAAATTTTAATATTATTTATAACAAAATAATAAATTTATAAATAAAAATTAAATATCCAAAAATAAAAATTTTCAATATTATTTTTATTATATATAAATTTTTCGATATAAAATTTAATTAATTATTTAAATAATTAATTTTTTTTAAAATAATATATAAATATCAAATATAATATTTTGAAATATTTTTTTTATTTCTAAAATTCCAATTTTTTTTATATTTAACATAAAAAAAATAATATCAAAATTTAATTTATATTTAAATAATTATTATTTAAAATATATATATATAATTGTTTTTAATAATAATAAAAATAAATCTATTTTATTAAATTGAAAAAAAATTACAATATTATTTTAAATTATTTGCTAAAATATTTGTTTTTTTAAAAATATTATTATAAATATATTTTTATATTTTTATATTAATTTATATATTAAATATTGAAAAGGCCAAATAATAAGAAGAGTATACCGCATCCTTTCTAATAGCAGTTTGAATTCAATAATGAGGAAAAAGAATCTTATATTTATTATTCTTTCTACAGAAAAAGAGATTTTATATTTATATATAAAATCTTAGGAAATTAGTTAAATTATATAATCGAGCCTATTATCTGATTATTTATTACATTCGTCCCCCTTATAAAAAAAATAACGTTTTTTATTATTGAAAAAAAATAAATTGATTAATTTTTTATAAAAAAAAAAAAAAAAAAAAATAAATAAAAAAAAAATTTAATTAAATTAAAAAAT
>Ga0247778_1001371_pt1 | contig 10680 bp, 6 predicted proteins | sample UWRJL049202B5_FD_179939 | JGI IMG/M metagenome (GOLD analysis project Ga0247778, IMG submission 179939) | Plant litter microbial communities from Arlington Agricultural Research Station in Wisconsin, United States - UWRJ-L049-202B-5 | ecosystem: Environmental > Terrestrial > Plant litter >... | reverse complement strand
TAATAGATGGAATAAATGTAGCTTGTCCCGGTTTGTTTTCGAAATTCATAAAATACATCAAGAGTCAGTGAATTGTATGTAAATGTATTTCTGAAACCTCCATAAAATTTTGGAGCAATATCTCCCAAAGATTGATAATCTGCCAGTGACAAACTACCATCTTTTGTATAATCATCGAATTTATAAACACCAGTTGAGGGGTCTACTCCAATATATTTGTACCCCCTGATAGCACTGATAGATTTGCCCACTTCATATTTCGTTGCATAGGTAGAGGAACTCAATCCGGGAAACGCAACCAGCTTATTTTTGGGTATTGTCAGGTTTGCTGAGGCTTGCCATCTGAAATTGCCTGACTTTATGATATCTGCATTAACTTCTACTTCCCAGCCAGTATTTTCTAATTCGGCCTGGAAATTTTCCAGTATACTTATAAAACCGGTTTGACTTGGAAGGTTGTACTGAACTAATTGATTGCTGCTTCGATTGTTGAAATAGGCAACGCTTGTATAAATTCTGTTATTTAAGAAACCCAGTTCTATTGCTGCCTCAAACTTTCTGGTCTTCTCCCACGTGAAATCAGGATTATATAATATATCCGGTTTCAACGTCGTGGTTTGATTATAAGGTGACAATGCAGACCATGTATCCAGATATTTGTAATCACCAATCTGATCGTTCCCTGTTAAACCATAACTTGTTCTGATCTTGACAAAGTTGGCGACAGAGGTTAGTTGCTTGAGGCATTTTTCTTCACTTAATATCCATGATGTACCAATAGCACCAAAGTTACTAAACCGTTTGTCTGGCCCAAACCGGCTCGATCCATCCCGCCTGCCAGAAACGTTAAGTAGGATCTTATCTTTAATATTGTAATTAATCCTCGCAAAAGCAGCAGTATAATAATATTTACTATAATTACTATGCTTGTCACCGACAGTTGGTGCAGCTGTAATTGAATTTAATTGGTTATCGCTGGTATAATTTGTCCCGTTAATATAGCTCCCATCCTTGATCGTACTCTGCCATGATCCGCCAATCAATATGTTAATCTTACTCTGAGATAGTGGTACTGTATACTCGGCCTGTGGTTCAATAAGAACGCTTTTAAATTTATTTGTACCAAATTGTGCATTACCCAACGGAGGGGCGGTGCTATTCGGATCTTGTGCAATAATGGGGGTAGTGGAATGATCATTTACATTCGTACTGTTAAAGCCTAAATTGCTTTTAAGCAATAAATTTTGGAATGGTTTATAAGACAGCACCAGGCTTGAAATAAGTGTTTCAGTTTTAATAACATATTTCTTTAAAAAAGTGGCCATTGGATTTGCATATGCAACGCCCTTGTCCGCCCAATTTAGTTTCCCGGTTGAATCGTAAATGTCGGGAGCATTGGGCGCTAATAGAATGGCGGCACCCAAACCACTTGCATTCGCCAATTGATTATTATCCATAGTATAACCCGCGGAAAAACTCATGCGAAACTTATTGTTCAGCGACTTTTGTTCCATGGAAAAATGTAATCCCCCTTTGTCATTTTTCATATCACCTGGAAACACGGTGGTTTCGTGACGGTAATTGCCAGAAAGCAGGAACTGGATTGCTTCGCTGCCACCTGAAACAGAAGCATTAGCTTGGGTGCTTGTTGCGGTGCCACCCATTAACCAGTCTTTCCAGTTCCGGTTTCTGGCTGTATCCCATAATGTCAAATCAGGCGCATTGGTGCCGTTAGGAGTAAGATTATCATTTTTAAAAGCTTCTCTTCGCATGGCAATGTATTGCCCGGTATTTAACAAGTCAATTTCTTTGGTAATCCTGCTGCCACCTGTCTGTATATTGGCATTAAAAACAGGTTTGCCTGATTTTCCTTTCTTCGTAGTAATAATTACTACGCCATTGCCCCCGCGACTTCCATATATAGCAGTCGCGTCTGCATCTTTTAAAACCTCAATACTTTGTATTTCATCTGGATTTAAAAAACTAAAAGGACTGATGCCGCCATTGACAATGGAGTTGATCTGGTTGATACTTGAATTGTTTGGCGCAAAGGGCACTCCGTCAATAATAAACAGCGGCTCGGACCCGTTTATAAGGGAGTTTTGACCGCGGATTTGAACTTTAAACGGAGAACCTGGATTGCCGCTTGTTTGTGTAACAACCAAACCTGTTACCCGGCCTTCCAGTCCAGCCAACGAATTGGAAACGGGTTGTGAACTGATAACTTCTGCGGAAACCTTACTAATGGAACCCGTATTTAACCGCCGGGAGGTGGTACCATAGGCCATTACCACCGTTTCATCCAATATGTTGGTTTTTTGCCGCACCGTTATCTCCAATGTGGATTTCCCATTCAATAATAGTTCATAGGTCTCTATATTAATGCCTGAAATAACCAACGTCGCGTTTTCATCTACCCCCTTTAAAGAAAATCGCCCGTCCACACCAGTCGATGTTCCTTTCGTACTTCCCTTAACCCGAACAGACACACCTCCTGCCGGTTCTCCTTTTTCACTTGTGATACGCCCCGCAATATCCACAACGGTCAGTTCTAAATCCGTTCTGTCAGCAATGTCGGGGGTAACCTTTGAAGTAATTAAAATATTGTCCTTATTAATCTTAAAAACTAGCGACTGTGGATCCAAAATATCGTGCAGCAAATCTTCTACTTTTGTCTTAGATGCCCGAACATCTACTGGATGAAACGCCCGTTGAATCGCCTGGTTATACACAACCATGTAACCCGTCTGGCGTGTGATCTCAGCACACACTGTCTTTAACGAAACCTTGTTGCCAGAGAAAGTAACGGTCTGAGAAGAGACTTTTGCACTTACATGCAAACAAAAAACAAAGAGAAGAATCGCAGTTAATTTCATAACACGGTTAATTAGTTTAAGTACCAGCGATGGACTACTGACATAGCCATCCCTGATTAAAGTTAAATCCATAACTTTAATGTTGTTTGGGTGGAACAATATGGGCGTTCTTTTGAGGAATTAATTTTGTGGGTCAGATCCAAACACATGCCTAATCAGGGCAGAATAATCAGGCGATGCCCTTCCAGTTTAAAATGTACATTCATCCCTTTTAAAAAATCCAGCATATCGTCAATACTCAGGTTGCGTTTCATTCCACCACCAAACTTGATATCCGGCACTCCTTTCTCGTATACAATCTCAATATCATACCATTTCGACAGCTGGCGGAGGGCCGCATCCAATGAAACGTTTTCAAAATTAAATATGCCATTTTTCCATGCAATAATTTGATCTATATCTACATTAGGAAGCAGCAGGACCTTTTCGTTAATGGCCGCCTGCTGGCCGGGCTTTAAGATCGCCCCATTTTCCCCTTTATTCACTTTAATGCTTCCGGCTATCAGTGTAGTCCTAACCGCAGATTCATCAACATATGCATTTACATTAAATGTAGTGCCCAGTACCTGGATGGATACGCCATTTACCTGAACGTGGAAAGGTTTGTTTTTATCAGCAGCCACCTGCACATATACCTCTCCGGTTACTTCCACTTTCCTTTCCTCACCAGTAAAAGCTGTCGGAAACCGGACCGAAGAAGCTGCATTCAGCCACACACTACTACCATCCGGCAAAATCACTTGGTACAGCCCCCCTTTTGGAGTGGTGATTGTATTAAACCCTACCTCACCAGCCACGCTATTACCCCGATAAGCAAGTTTACCCGCATCGAGCTTGATGATTTTTGTATTGCCCTGGCTTGCGAGTGAACCGTTGGCAGCACTATCGAGTACAATAGTGCTGCCGTCAGCGAGGGTCAGGGTCGCTTTGTTCCCCCCGGGTAAAATAATGTTTGGTTGGTTGGAGGGCTGCTTAACAGCTATTTCTTTTTGTGATTGGTTATTTAGATATAAATATGTCGCCGTACCAGCAAGTAATAATAAAATCGCCGCATAGCGGAACCATGCGTTACGCAGAAAATGTACCCGGCGGCTTGGCTCAATCGAAATTTGCTCCTCGTTAGTCGCCAGCATTATTTTATGATATAGAGCTTCAGCAATGGGCATTCTTTCCTTTGTACTCGCCCAATCCTGCTCTAGAAGTTGAACCAATTCCTCTTCATACTGTTTTTGCATGGCGAGGTCCATAAACAGCCGTTGCTCTTCGTCACTTGCAGTGCCGCTCATCCAACGGATAAATAAATCCTTAAAATATGCGTCTTTTTCCCTCATAATAGGTATGCTCGTTTGTTAGTCGAAATGAATACGAAAAAAAGGGATAGCCGTTATAAAATATTTTTAACAAGCCACAAGGCAATCACCCAGCCAGGCAATTCCTGATGTTGTTGAAGATAAACCACTAGCTTGCGATTGGCTGTTTGGAGGTATTTATTAACGGCGTCTTTGGATATGCCTAATTCTTTGGCAATGGCTTCATATTTCATTTTTAACCTCCGGCTCATTATCCAAACCCTTTGCTGTTGTGGCGATAATGTCTGCAAAGCCCGGTCAATCAGGTGCAACGGAAGGTCCGACTCATCTGCAACAAATTGCATATCAGGTTGATCCGTTCTCCAATGTTCAAGATTTTGCCGGTCACGGACCATTTTTCTCAGCGCATCAATGGAAATGCCTTTGGACACCGTGAACAAATAAGAGCTCATATTTTGAATCCCCGGCAAAGCTTCACGCGTTTGCCAAATCTGTACAAATACATCCTGCACCACTTCCTCAGCTATTTGCTGATGTTTCAGGAGCCGAAAAGCCTGACTATATAATAGCGGACCGTACCTGCCCAGCAATTCGCCAAATGCCTTCTGATTCCCATTCGCAATGAGTAGCAACAATTCATGATCGCTATGGTGGGGGTGTGATGCCAAAAAGTGAGGAATATCTGTTAGTTTTGAGTACGAAAATGTGGAATTGCGCACAAATATCCTAAAAATAAAATGGACAAATGTTATCAATCTGTAAAACGACCTCCCATCGCATGAAGAGGGCTTTTCGCATATCGATTTTAATAATATTACTTTTCGCAGTGGTGGTTATAATAACAGCTAAGGAGGAAAGATCGATTGATGGGGACAATGTCTATGGTTTTCCGCTAACGTTCTATACCGAATATAGCATGGAAGTTATTGGTCCGGTGACGCCTCCAAACTTTAGTTTCACGAACTTAATAATTGATCTATTACCTGTAATAGTTCTATCGATATTCGTTGAACGGGCAGTTGCAACGATTGTTGAAAAAGTAAAAACCAAATCCGCTACCAAACGAGATGAGATTGTTCTCAGGATTAAGAACTGACACAGTTATATTGGTGCTATTAACCAACTTCCCGGCAGGTTCACCTACTCCGCTTTCAAACTCTTGATCGGGTTCACCAGTGCTGATTGAATTACCTGGTATACAATAGTCAGTAAGGCGATCGCAGCAGCACTGCAGCCCGCAAGGGCAAACATCCACCAACTGATGTCGACACGGTAGGCAAATTCCTGTAACCACCGGTGCATAGCCCACCATGCCAGCGGAGTAGCAATGATCATGGAGAGCAGGACCAACCCCATTGAATCCCAAGCCAGAATAGAGAACAAAGAGCTAAAACCGGCGCCCAAAACTTTCCGTATACCAATTTCTTTGGCTCTTTGTTGGGAAGAGAACAGCGCCAGACCAAAGAGCCCCATGCAGGAAATGAAAATGGCCAGCAAGGCAAAGGAATCGGAAAGCCGCCCGATAACCACTTCGCTCCGGTATAATTTCCGGTATTCTTCGTCTGAAAATGAGTAGGAGAAGGAAAAGTTCGGGTTCAGACGCTTGTAGATACGCTCGAGCCCAGCCAAAGTTTTCCGGATATCACCAGGCCCGGTACGAACCAGTATGGTTCCACCGCCAGCCCGTTCCCCCCGTGAAATGACGAGCGGCTGAATGGGATCGTGAAGGGAACTGAAATGAAAATCTTTCATCACCCCGATAATAGTCCCCTTTCTTCCCCATAAGGCCACGGGCTTGCCAATGGGATTCTTATAATTGAATATTTTAAGGGCCGTTTCATTGACAAGATAGCCAGATGAATCCGAGGCGAAATCCTTCGAAAAATCGCGGCCCTCCACTAGTTGCAGGTTCATGGTATTCACAAAATCAAGGCCGGCCGCGGCAACGATGAACATGGGGGCCGAGTTGGGGTCCTTGCCATTCCATTCGAGGCCATTTGTATTGAATCCGATGCCGGTTGGCACTTCCGTCAGGCGGGAAATACTTGTCACACCAGGTATACCGATGGCTTCCTGCTTGAAAAGAGCATATTGTTTTGACAGATCCCCTTCGAACGGGATATACAGCAGGTGCGCCCGGTCAAAACCAAGATTAACATTCTGTACAAACTTTACCTGCCTTGCGACGATAATCGTTGCGCTGATCAGCAGGATCGAAAGCACAAACTGGAAAACAACCAATCCTTTTCGGATCATCGTTGTGCCGCGGTTGAAGGCAAGAACCCCTTTCAGCACGCGGACGGGTTTGAAGGAAGAGAGAAAAAGGGCCGGGTAGCTACCAGCTAAAAGACCGGTGACCAGGGTCAGAGCGCACAGGTTTATCCAGAATCGAAAACTAGAAAACGGGAGAACGATCTGCTTGCCGGTCAGCTGATTGAAAAAGGGTAGGAGAAAAGTGACCAGGCTCAGGGACAACAGTAGAGCCAGAAAAGAAACAAAGATCGCTTCACCCAGGAATTGACGCAGCAAGGCTGCACGCGTAGCTCCGGCCACTTTACGGACCCCGATCTCTTTTGCACGTCTTGAAGATCGGGCAGTGGCGAGGTTCATGAAATTGATGCAGGCAATCAGCAAAATAAAGATCGCAATAAGGCTGAATAAACGTACGTATTCGATCCGTCCACCAGATACCACACCATCCTTAAAATTGGAATGCAGCCAGCTGTCACCGAATTTTTGCATGTCCAACTCAAACCTGAAACTGGGCGTCTGGTCCTTATTAAAGGCATCAATGAATTTCCTGATCTTGGCACGAAAGTTATCGGGATCGGTCCCGGGCCTGAGGACAAAGCTCGTACGGGGACCAATATTTCCCCAGCCAGTTGCCCAGCCATTCTCTTTCTGAAAGGTAGACCAGTTGACAAGACAATCGAATTTTTGGGAGGAATTTTCAGGGAGATCGGCGAATACGGCAGTTATCGTAAGGTCATGTTTATTTTCATAACGAATGGTCCTACCCATGGCGGCGGCCGCGTTACCAAAGAACTTTACAGCGAATTTATTGGACACCGCCAGGCTAACCGGAGAGTTTAACGCCGTTTCGGCACGACCATCCAGGAGAGGGAAGCTGAATATCTTGAAATAATCCGAGTCCGCATAGCAGGTCGTTTGACGGATCGACTTACTACCCGCTTCAAAAGTCTTACTGCCACCATCGGCAATGCCAGCCGAATATTCAATTTCAGGGAGCATCCGTTTTAATTCCGCGCCCAGCGGCCCCGGAGTCGCATATCCGGCCTCCGCTTTCCCGTTTATATATGTCCGCTGAACCGCCAGGTACATACGCTCACCATGCTCATGGAAATTATCCACGCCGCGTTCATCGAGTACCCATAAAAGGATCAGAAGGCTGCAGGCCAGACCCAGGGCAAGGCCAAGAATATTGATGAAGGAAAATATTTTATTGTTTTTAATATTTCTCCAGGCAGTCTTGAAATAATTCATGAACATATTCCATTTTTTAGTGCAATTGTGCAGGTTAAAATCTAATGGGCATGAAAAAATGCAATGCCCACGTAAATGCAATCAATTCGAACTAAGAAAATGCCAATCTTCTATATTTTTAATAATCAATTATTTATGATGTGGTTCTTGCCGGAACTGTCCGTTTTTGATACCAGAACTGTCCGCAATCAGGGTCAAAACCAGGTCCCTGATCAAGGACCCAGACCCAAAAAGGGATAAAAAAAGCCCCCGCAAACATGCGGGGGCGCCACACAACAAATATCTACCTCAATATCCGGAATTAGAAGACAGCGGAACGGACAGCCTGATAAAATAAATGCTATTCCTGTCAACGGCGTTAGTAGCAGGCAATATCTTCTGCTGGTAAATCCCATTGCTACCCACGATGCCAAAGTCGTCATCGTTACTTACCGCGATCAGGTACGGATTGATGATAGCCAGACCTTCGGCCTTATCATGCGGATATACCGGGTTGATGTCCTTCATAAGATCCGATACCAGCGACTTTGTCACCGGCCTGATGCCATTGGCCGCAAGCGAGGCGGCATCCTTTAACTCCTCGACCGTCTTACCGCCATATAATTTTCCGGTAGCGCTGTTGGCAGGATCAGAGACATCCGTAGCGCCATCCAGGCTTATTTTATAGATCCTCTTAACAATGCTCGCGCGATTGGCCTCCGTAGGAAATTCACCACCGCGCTCCAGCACGATGAAATTGTTATTGTCGATGGCGGCAATCTCACTCACAGCCTGCAATCCGGCATTCTCCATCAGGTAGACAAATTGTTTAGTCTTGCCGCTGGCAATATCAAAGGTCAGGATACGTATCGCCAGGGATCCCGTGATCGCGGCCGCCGAAGGGTTATACAACGGGAACTGCATGATACCCACCAGCGTCTTCCCATCGGGAGTCATTGTCAAACCTTCCATACCTCTGTTCGGCCTGCGTTTGGCAAATACCAGGGGCAGTTTCCTTCCCCCTCTCCCCGTGCCAAAAGGATTGATCCTTTCGATCGTGCGGCCCGAGCGGTCAAAATGTACAAGGTGAGGACCGTATTCATCGCTGACCCAGAACGTGCCGTCCGGCGCAAGGGTAAGGCCTTCGGAATCCAGGCCTTCGTCGCTGGCAGGCAGCAATTTCCCGCTGAGATCGTATGCGACCTCCCCGGTGGCGCCGGCATTGGGAGGATTCGGCAGGCCCGTCAACTCCTTCCCATCATGACTTTTCAAAGTCAGTATGGACTCTAAGACAAGTTTTGAACCGGAAAGGCGGAACTTCCCGATCTGGGGATGAAAGTCGGGCGTCGCAATGACAATGCTGTTGGCAATCGTACCGGTGACATTAGGACCCCGGTCAGTCATCAGATAGAAAACAGATTTGTCAAAAGGATCCTGGGCCATCGCAGAACCATAACCACCATTATAGAGATTCACGCCATTGGCAGTGGACAGGATCTTGGGATCCACCGCCTCGGCCATGGCTGGATAATGAACCGTATCGGGACCCGGGTGCCCGCCGGGTTGACCTTTCTGGCAGGAAGAGAAAAGACCCAAGGCAGCAGCAATAGTTAACAGACTTGATTTCATGCAGAAGATTTTCCGCCAAAGGAACCCGTAGCATGTTACCGGATCATTAACAATTTGTAAATTATTGATTAATAAATTTCTTCCTCAAAAACGATCGAACAGGAGCATCCACCACAACAAGGACACCATAAGCCAGCAGGATCAGCAGGATCGTACCAATGACAGTAATGATCCCCATATGCGCCAAGGACGGCTTTTCCTTTTCCACATAGCTAAAGAACAACCATATGAATGGATAATGGATCATATACAAAGGATAGGAAATCTCCCCGCAAAACGCGCATATTTTCCTGAAACGCATACCCGGACGGGCACCCGCGCCCAGAGCAACCAGGAAAGGAAAATAGAAGGTCACGATCAACGGATCTACGATCCAGTTAACCTTTTTTGAAAATGGCACCAGGAAAGCAAAGAGCAGAAGTGCGCCAATGGATACAAATCCCAGGCGGGATGTAATGATACCGCCAATACGGTAGATCAACATCCCCGCCAGGAAAGAATAGAATACCCTGATACCTCCGCCCCAAAAGGTCGATCCGCTCCATCCAACAGCCAGGTTAGCCGATCGATTGGATTCAAAGAAAAGGGCCGCGGCGCCAACGATCACCAGGATCCACAGCGCTTTATTCCGCAATTTCACCAATACCAGCGCATAGAAAAAATTGGCGATATACTCCCAGAATAAGGACCATGCAGGCGGATTGAGGTGAAAAAGATTGAAAAACCGCTCAGGCACGATGGGATAAGGGATCATAAGGCAGGAAGTTCCGAACAGCAACCATATCCTGTCGGCATACTTCATCCATAAATGACTAAAAGGATCTAAAATAAATGCCGCCAATCCAATAATGGAGCCAAAGACGACCAGGGGGTGGAGCCTGATCAGTCTCAGTTTGAAAAACATCATCGCCCCAATACGCAGCAGCCGTGTATCATAGGCGTATGCAATCACAAATCCCGATAAGCAGAAGAAAAAATCCACCGCCAGATAGGCATGCGTGATAAAACTATTGGCTGGGTCAGGAATGGCGATCTCCATAAAGTGAAAGACCACCACCGCCAGGGCGGCAACCCCACGAAGACCATCCAATAGGACGAAATGTTGTTTTGTATGCAATAAATTGGGCGCGGACAGGTGATCATTCATCCATCAAACCTAAGAAAAGAACTTCAAAGGCCGTCTTAACGCCAGCTGATTCTTATCTGCAATTTTTTAGTACATTTAGATATATCCATAACCATGCATAAAAAGTCAATTCATAGGATCTCAGCCTGGGTCCCCATATTGATGCTTCTTGCCGGTCCCCGCCAAACTCAGGCGCAAGATCATCCCCCGGCAACGGAGGGTATAAAGAAATATCTCTATGTCGCAACCCCCGGTA
>Ga0247778_1001370_pt1 | contig 10682 bp, 11 predicted proteins | sample UWRJL049202B5_FD_179939 | JGI IMG/M metagenome (GOLD analysis project Ga0247778, IMG submission 179939) | Plant litter microbial communities from Arlington Agricultural Research Station in Wisconsin, United States - UWRJ-L049-202B-5 | ecosystem: Environmental > Terrestrial > Plant litter >... | reverse complement strand
AATAATTGTTTTCAATTATTATCTCGATAATATTTATCATTTTAAAAATAATTAATATTAATTATATTTTTATTTTTATAAAAAATTCAAAAATCTAGATTAATATTATAATAATATTTATATAATTCCAATTTTCGTAATAAACTTTTCAATTAATTATACTTCTATTTAGATGTTATATATAATTAATATTAATTATTTATTTATTTTAAGAAATATTTTTATAATTAAAATTATTATTGGAATTATATTAGACTTTTACAATAATATTCACATAATTCCAATTTTATTAATAATTAATTCAATACATTATAATTATATTTAGATTTTAAAAATAATTAATATTATTTAGATTCTTTATTATTTCAAAAATTTAATTTCTAGCCAAATTATTGGAATTGTATCAAAATATTAATATAACTTTTATATATTTCCAATTCAAATATTAGATATTTTAGTTTATTATGATTATATATAAATACCAAATGTATTTATTTGAAAAATACCGATAATATTTCAACTAAATATTTTTATATTTATTAATTAAAAATAAATTTTAAAATTTATTAAAATTATTATTTAAATTAAATATTCTATTGGAAATATATTTGTATTTTATATTATATTTTAAAATAAAATAAAAATTTATTATGTTATTACAAATATATTAATGTTTTATATAAAATCTAATACAATTCCAATCTTATATTCAAATATTTTAATATATTATAATTATATAAAAAAACTTAAAATTTATTAAAATTTTATTTAAGTTATATTTTAAAATAGAATTGAAACAAATTATTTTCAGGGACCAGCTTCCTGGCCTGTGTTTTCCATCTGTATGAAGCGATACGCATAGATGCTGGAGAAACATATGTGGCAAGGGGTCGAGTCTGGCCGCGATGTGACGCTTCTCATGGACAAGATACGCCACACCTACTGGAATCTTTTGGAAAGGGAGTACCCGGACATTGTGTCCCCAATGGCGGATCAGAAGAGTCGATGGGCGTTCTTCCAGGAGATGAGGCGAATCCGCAACGTTCAGGACCACAATTCGAGTGCTTGGAAACCCTTGTATGGACTGGCCTACTGGTTGGACGAGGCTGGCGAGACCCATTGTGAGGATCCGCGAGACAAACTGTTTGGAATCTTGAAACTAGTCCGTAATTGGAACGGAGCGCCGCCAATCATTCCAGAGCATGCACTCAGTAGGGCTGAGGTCTTTCTTGAGTTCCAGAAATCCCTGATTTTGCAGAACTTCTGTAGGCTCGAATCGTTAGACAAAGTCGCTCACGTATTATCAAGCAGCATTGAAAGAAGCGGTATCACCGCGCTTGGGGTTGTACTGCAATGCTGCCTAAGCTACCTACTTGGTATTCAGGTTGAGCAAAGGGCTGATGCCATTAAGGAATGCGAAGAGCATGACCCAGCGGAGTGTCCATCGCAGCATAACCTTGTTGAACGAGCCTTAAAGCAGAGTTCAATCCCCTCACTTCTCCATCACACAAAAGAGCCGCTAATAAAGCATGCTCTGTTATCCAATGGCGCATTCAGCTACCCACTCAACGCTACCTTTTTACGAGGTTACTCTTCCCGGAAAGATTCCAAATTCAGATACCCAATCGACGTGCTCGACCCTACTATTCTACAAGGTCCACTTTCCCGTAACGATCCCGGGCGAGATCCCGGGTTTTTGGAAGTCATTCAAATCGACAAATGCCCAAAGCAGCTTGTCGTGGATAGGTATGAAAGTGCCGTAGGGATTATCGAGATTGATCTAAGCAGTGAAAAATAATGGGCTGAAGTGGCTCTAGGGGTTTGGCTGGAGCCAGGATTCTCGGCACGATGGCAATTAAAGCCTCATGTCGAGGAACATATCTTCATCATTTTGATAATCTCGTGGCCTAGGATGGTGATTAAGGAAATCAGTAGAGTAATAGAATTTGATAGGCTCTATTTTAGTAGTGGGATTTTCTATTCGATTTTGCAAGATCTTTGATCACTTCTGCCGTTCTTTACTGAATTGTTGGGTATCACAGAGGTCATAATCACTCTAGAGACAAACACTACAGAGAAACCTACAGTATACATCTTGAAGTCAGCCTCTCAATCCTCAAAGAGAATACGAGAGTCTTAATTCTGACCCAGAAGCCCATGGCTTCTCTGCAAGATAATGAAGCATCAGGCCATAACGAAGATAAACCGAATTGTTTCCCTAATCGGGAAATGCACCCAAGCGAGCGCAAATACTCGGATAGTTCAGAATCTTGACATATTAGTAAAAACAATCTCGATAAGATAAAAAATATACCCCCCGGATAAAAAGAACAAAGCCGAAACAGCGACCAATGTGAAACCCATGGCTATAGCTGCTTACGAAGGGTTCAAGCCGAGGCCGAGACCTCGTACTCCTACGAGGTTTCTAGTCTAGATAGTAACAAAATTTAAAGATGCCATGAAAAATGCTCGTGGGTCCGGGGAGGAAGCTGATGCTTCTGTCAAATAATAAGCGAGCCCCTGAAATGCGGGGTAAATGCGGGGTAAATCCATCTCCCATTCTCAGCTTTCGACTTCTATCGTGAAATCCACAACTCGTGAACCATTAAAGAGCAAGATGCCGCGGCCGCTTATAGCAGCCACAAAAAGATGGAGACGAACATGCCAAGTTCAAATTCGGTCGAATAGCAATGTCTTGAATCAACCATTTTTGGCCGAAGCGGGAATCCTGAACTGTTCACAAGTAGTACCAAGAACTTTGACAACGAACTTAGGGATACTATATGTCTACTTGATTAAGTAGTCATGTGCAAACGCAGTTATGCATGGGAGCCTGACACTAGTCCAAACCTCTAGGTGGAGCACACAACTTTTTATCTCCTAATCAGGTAGTTCTCCAGCCGCCGGTAGGCCGCATGATGAAGCTAAAAAGAATGTTATGCATAAGAGGACAGAATGCTAGATATATCTGGTCAGTTTGTATTCTTCCTCTTAGCCGTTCCTCACTAACAATATCATCATTCGCCCCAGCAGCGCCGATTAGGGCTGGAATATCGAGCTTATTGAGTAACTTTTTGAGGTGACATACAGATGGTGTTTAGGATCACTCCCTCCGTTCTTTTCGTGCTGCTTTCAAAGTCAGAGAAAAACATCTTAGCTTTAAACATGATGATAAAAACTAGAAGATAGTCCAATCCATGTCGTCATATGTTCTACATAATTGAATTTTAGAAGACGACAAGAATATTGATATCTTATTTCGGGGTGCGTATTTACAAAGAAGAACCTCTTACTGCGGGTTGGACATTGGTCACAGAACTGATCATTCTGATTTCGCAGGCGTCTCGGGATAGAGAGAAGGGTGGATTTTGAAAAAATGACCTCGTAAGATAGCTTTACCAAAGATCTGTTCCACAGTCTAAAGGCACGCCGAAAGGATATCCACTCTCCTAGCCGCCCTAAAGTCACTTTCAAGCCCCATTCCCCATCCACATCTCTAGCTCATCAAACTTACTCGGTAATATCTCTCGTCACTTCAAGATCAAATACGGAGGGACAGACCATATCTCTTCCTCTACCTTCCAATCTGTCCGAGGTTGGTACCGTCATCAGCATTTGACGAGCTCGGGACGATCAGGGCACTAGTCCTTAATACTCATCACCTCGCGCATCGGACGGCGATCGCTTCCAGCGGAAATCTATTTCGCATTAAACTGTTCAACGGGTTTGAAAGCAGGTATTTGTAAGAAGTAGAAAGGACCGTGACACAACAAAGAAACATCAGAGATAACGAGGAAATTAACACATTGCCCACGACAGCCCCCGAGTGAGCAGACAAGGGGATTTTGTTTCCGAGCCAGGCTAGCTTCTCGATTATGCTCCTCTACTACCAAGCCTCCAAAGGACAAAAGAATTGCAGCATTCTAATTCCTATCAGTTGCGGAACCCAAAGTATTTGCACACCAGGCGAGGGCATTGGGAGAAGAATGATCTCTGGTCACCAGTGGAAAGAGAGTATAGTCGTAACCCTGTTTGTTACGTCCAATCGTTTGGGCATCGATACCGCATCCCATATTGAAAGAATTGAAACCCTCCTACTGGCATGACTGAAATTCGGAATATACTTCGAGCCGAAACGCGATCGAGATGAATTCAAGCCAATTGAAAAGCAGCTTTTGGATATCGTGACCGTGCGTGTCGCGAAATCTTGCGTTTTGGGGAGACGATCTTGCCTCGGCATTGGCCGGGGCTAACCCTCGGAATGAACATTGCCAGGCATGCCAGTAAACTTTCTCTGGCTCCTTGGCGCAATAAAAAATACAAATCGTCCGGACTCGGCGTTCACAATATACGCCGATTCCTCGTCTCAACGTTAACGTGCTTTGTGGTTGAAGAATAAGAATAATAGTGAGTGGTCGCGGCGGTTTCATAGGGTTTGTTATTAGGGTGAATCTTCCTGTTATAAGAAGCTGAATAGTGAGAGTACCAGTGAGGGTTTCAAAACAAATCGAAAGGAAGAGGCGGACATCCGTAGAGATCGCTCGCTTCATTATCTCCCTATGCTTTCATCATCAGACTGATAGGAATCTATAGCTAAAGATACCGCTTTCCCCAAAATTACTGGACACTGACGTAAACGATTCATTATATACTTGCTGGCTTGCGGTTAAGTTCGAAGTATTTTTCGCCGATAAAAAGGACCCAGTGTCTTCAATGTCCATACCTTCTGGCTATTTCCCCTTAACTTCATCACTGATGGAATAACATCAACCCCACGCCAGCTTTTGCCTAGTCTCCTCATTTGGACCGAAATCAAAGGACAAATGTGCTAGACATCAAATTCTTCCACGTCGCATCTGATACAGCACTTTGACCTTCTGCAAGATCCAGTTTCAAACGGTGAGTAGAGTTTGAATACATTCATTCCATGATCTGTGCGGGGGCGCGATGTTTAGGACACATCTAGAACCCTTACCGCCACTCGAGCATTTATGGAGAATCGGGGTTGTATTGCAGAGATAGCAGACGTTTTGTTTGTGACATCTATGGGAACGAAGGCAATGAATGTCCGAAATATCGAACAATCATCAAGTGCAGCAGATAACACGAATAGACCAAGCATTCAAGAGCTCACTAGGCAATGGGAAATACTCTCTCTTTGATATTGGTATCAAGCTGATATGTCTGTCTCGAATGCATATCAACCTTTCTCGTACATTCCCCGCTTCTTGAACTTCACTTAATCGGCAGATTCTTTGGATAGAGCAACCTTTGATGCCTGCTGGGCATGACAGTATGGCGGAGATTGTAACAACAAAGAGGACGATAAATCAAGTGTTGACATGCACTGAATAAGGGTGGAAAACGAAGCCAGGTATTACGCTGGAATCCCTCCCGAAGCGTATGTAATATTTCTTACAACGCTGCATTGTCTCATTGCCGTTATTTGTTGAGGGCCCCAAAACATTGCACAGCAATAATTGGAGCTTTTTTGGACATCAACTAGTCTGCGCTAGATGTTACGAGGGTAAGCGCTCAGGTTTCGTGTACGTTCTTTTCGCGCAATTGGTCCAGGGTCAGGCTAGCGGCTTCAGGCTATAGTGCGGGGCATGCGAGTTGTTAGAGTATACAACAAGCAGCCAAGAATCATGAGAATGCAGGGAGACTGTGGAGACTATCGTTCGGATTGTGCCGAGATGGTCGAATTACCCCGCTTACGGCTCCCTGCGAGACCCCTGGACTAAGAAATCGGGAAGGCAATTTCCGGTACTTAAAATAAGCGTATTAACAAGTGATGTTTAGTTGACGCAAATGCCGGGCTTTTCTTGATCGGAATATTAATTTGGTTAACTAACAAGCCTCGAGGCGAACCTTAATTTGCAGGTTCCCTGATCTGCCGAGGAACTGTTTTAGAGCATGAACTAAATTTTCCCCTAAGTAAGATCAAACCGAGAATCTTATCCTTATAAGGCTGATTCTTAGTAGCTACAGCGGATCAAGTATAGTCAGAAAGATAGTACCTCGCAATCTCCGACTTGGAGTAATTGATAGACATCCAGAGATCCAGAAACAGCTTTGTAGCGGCCGAGGTAGGTCTGTTTATAGTTACTAGTTCTATGCGAAGACAAATGCTTCAAGATTACTAGAATAGACGAGACATGAAGAAGACCTTAATGCCCCCTCATTCTCATTTATATCCATTGTAAATATACTCACATATCTTCTGATTTTGTCCATCCACGAACACTTTCAATCATGCAGTTCACTCTCGTTACTATAACAGCACTTGCGGGTCTCATCCTCGCTATCCCTGCACCCTCTCCAGCACCAACCGCAGCGGCTATTCTTCCAAGAGCGAACTGCGAGACCAAGACCATCTTCGGCCCATACACCCTCAGTTACCCCATTTTTGGCTACGACCAAAGCGACTCTTTCTATGCCGAGCAACTCCCAGACGGCTCATATGTAATCACCGGCCACGGAAGCCACGACTCTCCCATCCTCCACGACGAGGACCAGCCTCTTCTTCTCCTTGACCCAGCTGGTGGGTTTGGAGGCGCCATCGTTGGAACCGAAAGTATTGGTGGAAAGACTTACATTGGAACCTTGGGTGGAAGTCTTGTTCCTGCTCATTCGTAAGTAATCGCAACCAAAAACAAGAAGAAAGGATATTGACGGAAATCAGAGAGACTTGCGGTGGTGCATCCGCTACGAAGACTGTTACAGTCACATCCGGAAATCCATACTTCCCGACTGGCACAAACCCGTACTGGCCATACATGCCGACCTCGACAGAGACCAAGGCTCATTGAGCGTTTCGATAAGCGGAGGTAGGAAGGGAGGAAAGGACGAAGGATATGGCTTTGTACGCAGTGAGATAGCTCCGCGAAAACCATGAACAAGCGGCGTAAAAAGAACTCTCCTTACAATCACAGCAATAGGAGGATAATCAAAACTGATGGGCCCGAGACACTTTGGCTGATTGTGCCTGAGAATTCATGCGGAGGTATTATACTTGTTGTGGCATGCTTCATGTGCAGTAACACTTGTCCTTTCGTCCTCTGGAGGTGCAGACCCTATGTGTAACCGACATCCTCGAAGCTTTTTAGGACCGGCACAGCTTATACAACAATCATATAAGTTGTGGAGTCTGCAGTTTATGTGGCCGTTTAGTTGTCAGCACTTCGAAGATAATTGTGTATCTCTTCCTCATGATATAATCAAATCAACAATTGACTATCAACAAACTCACACGAGGTTTTTAGCCTGACACATTATTTCGGGAACACAACCCTAGGTCGCAGGACGTTGGCGTCACACAGTGCGAAAAGGTTCAATCGGTTGCAACATCCTCAATTCAAATGTAAGTTAAGGAGCGACTGAAGGGAAGAGCGAACCCCAAAAAAGCCGTGTAGCAAAGCTAAGAAAATAATCGAAGAGAAAAACAACACTAAGACAAAGAACTCTCAAGCTCTCCTTCAAGAGATGCCTCAGGGACCGATGATAAGATCATTACTTTCATCCAAAAGCTCTCCTCGCATAACTCGAGCCTCTGACAAAATTCAAAGCCTTCCCCTCCGGAAAACAAACCACACATTCCTACAACCCGTCTCATGTTCATAAAAATATGTCCTGGTTGAGAGTGACGAATGCCAATCTATGACGCGAAGATCTGCCAATTCGAGGAATCAGTAGCAACATTGAAATTGTCACCACCATACACCTGGCCAGGATGAGTGCCACCTTGGTAGGCTGGACAGAACCATTCGCTATCCTCATAAGCGATGATACCCAGAAACTCACTCTGGCAGATATGATTCGTGACGGCAACGAAGACAGGGTATGGCACCGGAGGGTTCTTGGCACAGTATTTGAAGTTGAGAGCTGGGTATCCACCACTGGCAGGGACGGTCCCTGTGAAGCAGAATCCCGCGGGACTGTTTCAATTATTAGTAAGTTGAGTGGAAGAATGGTTGAAGCAGTGAACAACGGAGGATAGGCTTACATCCAGAAAGTTCCTACTGATGCCGAGAAATAATGGTCACAGAAAGCTACGCTGTAACTATTCCAAAGTGTATCCGGTGCCCAAGGTGTCAAAGAATTAATGCAGTTGAAGCGTTTGCTTATCACCTCCTATTCCGAATTAGCAGTTGGAAACATCCTCTGAGTGAAATCTCTTTTGATAGCCCCGGTCTGGTTGGGAACAGTCGCCAACTGAGGCACAACTTGGAGCAGCGTACTGTTGCTGGCCGCGCCTGGAATGGGAATATTTGTGCCATTCTGAGGTGGAAATACCATCGGGTTGGCGACAACGATTGCAGATGCTGCAGGGGCTGACAATAAGGTGGCACTCGGCGTGGTTGTAGCCTGAGGAAGAGCAGTCACAGTCTTTCCGAGAGACAGGGAAAGAGCTATGAGCAGAACACGACTGACGTGAAGCATCTTGATGGAAGTGTTTGATATTTTGAAGGATCAAAGATTGGTTTTAGAGGAAGATGTTTTGAAGTGCTGGGGTAGAAGTTGGGTAGAATGATGAGGATGAGGAGAGAAAATTCCAGAGAATAAAACCGCTTCCTTTATACATTTCTCTATTTCTCACCCACACCCGCAAAAATTATGATTGACAGCTGTAGATGACAACTTGCGTGATAGAATGATGGCAAATTCCTCACGGCTTCTACCGAACTTTCATGAAGTGGAGGCTGAGTTGGGCCAGAACATAATCATCCTTCGCGATATCCAGGACTTCATTTGCCTACAGGCAAGTCCAGAGGAATACGTAGGGCTGAAATAGAAGCTTTGTATAGAGCAAGGTCTCAGTAGGCAGATACCATCACATAGCTCATAGAGATGAGACATCCGGGCTGGATGTTCGATACCAGCCTTCAGGCTGGGATAAGCCAGACCCAAAAATAGACGGTGATTTTATTGATAAAACCAATCAAGCAAATGTAGCGCAATCTACAACGCAACAAGGAAGGGCTGTGCACTCATGAGATAAGATAGCCTTATTTGCTGCGCAGTGACTGCTCCTTATACCTCGAGGCCTAGTTCATCGTCCAGAAGAAAACGATTTCCTGAGCCTGATGTTTGCCCGTGCGAAAATTGTTTTAGGACTGCGACGTTAGATTTTGAGCCTTCTCGGATTGTTTTAGCCATAGTGTTGAAAAACCATGTCTGCTATCTTTTCACCTGGATCAACAGCTGACAGCTTAGTACGACACAAAAGCCGTTGTCTTAGCCACGGTAGACGGTCCAGTGGCTTTGGAAACAGGCAGTCAGTAATTTTCTATTAATAATAGAAATTAATTTCAAAATTTCACGAAAATGGCAGTGATGTAGCTTCTGCGGAGTCCGTATGAGAGACTCTAGTGGTGCAGCTCTGGATTTCTGAAACGCGGCTGTAAGCAGGGGGTCGGAGGAAAGGTTCAGCCACAACAATCATTTCCTCGTTGGCCCCACCTTTCTTCTGAATATATGCCTTCGGCAGTTGTTTCGATTCCAGACCAGCTGAGCTAAAAATAGGAAATTGAAACTAGCTGAAATCTTGATTGCGCCTCAGACTGCCACAGCGTCCGCAATGCTTGTGCATACGATTTCTGGCTCGATTTTAGCTAATCAGATTGTTTTTGGGTATACCTTTTTGTATATTCGACGATGATGACACGCCCTCAGAGGCATACCCAATTTTCCTAAAAGTGAGTCAAATGATATCTTTGGGACTCCCACATTAAGATCGATCAGCAATATCGAAAATCCTCGAACATTCCAAAAGGGAGGACCAAAAGAAACATGTTGTCGAGCGACCCATGCTGGAGAAGCTTTATTCCCGTTAGAATGCCGTTCCCATACACACCGGGACCTAATACTCACAGACCAAGACTTATATTCGTGTATTGAAATTGACCAATGTTAGGATTTGCTGAACCTGGCACCTCGGCATCCTCATCCTCATCCTCTTCCTACCCCTCCGGCGGGGTCTGAGAACCAAAATAAATGTTGTAAAGAATAAGGTGGCTGCCTTTGGGAACGCTGGATCCCTACAGGGGGGTGAGACTAGGCGGAGAAGTCCGATCATTGTCATCACGATCGTCCAAGCCCCAAGAGCAAGGATCTCAGTTTGAATCCTCTTCATCCAGTCATGATGAGAAATTCTACCTGTACCCAAGTCTAATCTTTAGCCGAACTCCCTTTTCATCAAACAAATCTAAACATGACATCACTGTTGTTTGAGCTCCCAGCTGTCGCGTTCTCCTACTTTGCAATCTTCTTCTTACTTCCGAGCCCTTCATGTCCATCGCTCCCGCAGCCTTCAAAGCAGATACGGCGGGCGCGTCTTTGGTCGGCTGATGTCGAGCAAGATCCAAACACCCGAGAGGTGTTGTTTCCGCGGACTTGATAACGATTATATTGCCTGTTGCGAATGCCTTCGTTAGAGTTAGTCAAATACTGTGGAATAGGAAATACGTAGCGCCGACTTCTGAATGGTTGATGGGTATTCTGCTTAGCAAATCCATTGAAGGCTTACATTAAAGGCCTCAGCTGGGTTACCACCCTACCCTATTCCCCAAGATGGGATAAGGAGCCTCGATTTCTAATAAGGAATGGGGGTTTTAAAATATATATGAGGCCCATGGGGGGTAGCACGTGAAGGGGTTGTACACGTGACCCCCCCACCACCG
>Ga0247778_1001369_pt1 | contig 10692 bp, 10 predicted proteins | sample UWRJL049202B5_FD_179939 | JGI IMG/M metagenome (GOLD analysis project Ga0247778, IMG submission 179939) | Plant litter microbial communities from Arlington Agricultural Research Station in Wisconsin, United States - UWRJ-L049-202B-5 | ecosystem: Environmental > Terrestrial > Plant litter >... | reverse complement strand
TCGATCCAGCGGCCCGGGCGCCCCGGTACGAGGAGTGGGCGGCTTCTCAGCTCGATGGGCAGCTGGAGGCGCTGGAAGAGGCTGTCTCGTGGCTCCTGGACCCGAGTGTGACCCCGAACAAGGCCGCGTTCCTGTTCGGCCCGAGCCGGACCGGGAAGGGGACATTTCTTCGGATCATCCAAGCGATCGCGGGACCGGCGAACACGTCGGCTGTGAGCCTTCACCAGCTGGCCGTGAACAAGTTCATGGCGGCCCCGCTGTACGGAAAGGCGCTGAACGTCTCGGGAGACCTCAGCGCGGCGCACATCGAGGACATATCGATGTTCAAGATGATGACCGGGGAAGACGTGATCGAGGCGGACCGGAAGTACGGCAAGCCGTTTTCGTTCACCAACCGGGCGTTGTTCGCGTTCTCCGCCAACGAACTGCCCACGGTCGGCGAGAGTTCGTCGGCCTACGTGAACCGGGTGAAGCCGTTCTATTTCGGACACACGTTCCAGGGTGCCGAGAACCCGTCGATAGAGGCGGGGATCATGGCGGAGCTGCCCGGCATCCTGAACCGCTGGATCGCGGCATGGCGGGATCGGCGGGATCGAGGCCGGGACATGGACATGGACGAACGGGTGCTGGAGAAGTTCGCCACGGAGTCCGATCGGGTCGCGATGTTCGTTTCTCACTGCACTGAGATCGGGCCGGATCACTTCTCCACGACGGCGGAGCTCTACAACGCGTTCAAGGATTGGGTCGCCGAAGAGGGTCGGACGGCGATGGGCAAACAACGGTTCGGGGCAAAGTTGAAGTCGGTGCGGGCAGTTTCGGAAGCCCGTCACGGGCAAACTCGGGCGCGTGGGTGGAATGTCCGAATTATCCCCAAAAAGCTGTGGGGAGACTCGCAACTGTCCGATTTGTTACCTATGTCGGAATCCGAGCGGGCAAAGCGGGCATTTTCAAAGCACTGTAAAGACTCTGGGGACGTTGTTACTTACAACGATGTTGATCTTCAGAACACACACACATTCCATAGTGCTTACAGTGCAAAAAGTTTGCCCGCTTTGCCCGGAGACAAAACGGACACTTACGAGACTGGAGCTAACGTGACCACACTGCCTGATGGTGTACTGGTGTTCGATATCGAGTCAGGCGGTAATCAGCTCTGGCCGACGTCCCCCGATTTCGTCAAGATCGTTGGAACCCACGAGGGAGCATCGATCACCGTGTCCGACGACATCCCGGCCACCGTGGACCGGCTCGCGTCGGCTCGCGGGATCGCTGGGCACAACGTCCTCGGGTTCGACCTGATCGCCCTGGCCGAACACGGGCTCGATTTCGAAACGATGGTCGACGAGGGCCGGGTCATCGACACGATGCTGAATGAGGTGTTGATCAACCCGCCGGAGGCCGGGACCAAGCCGGGTCAGGTCTCGAAGATGTATTCCCTCGACGCTCTCGGTCTGTCCAAGTTCGGTGTCGGCAAGACCGACGACCTGAAGGCCCTTGCTGAAGAGTTCGGCGGGTTCGACCAGATTCCGAACGACGATCCCCGGTACCGGGCGTACTGCGCCGGGGATGTGGCCCTGACAAGCCGCCTGCTGGCCTCTCAGGGCGTCCGGACCGCCTACGCCGCCCGAGAGCACCGGGTGGCCGGGATCGCGGCCAGAATGCGCATGAACGGCTTTCGGGTCGATGTGCCGTTGCTGGCCGAACGGGTCGAGGCCGGACGGCAGAAGCGCCGGGTTCTGACGGACCGTCTAGCGAACGACTACGGCCTTCCCCTGCTCGACACCAAGGGCAAGCCGTACAAGGCTCCTGCGAGCTCTCAGAAGGGCAAGGAAGCGATCGCTACGGCGTTCGCCGACCTTGGCGTCGAGGTGGCCCGGACGGCCAAGACCGACGCGCCGTCGTTGGGGAAAGAAGCCATGGAGGCCCTGAGAGAGGCCCACGCCGACAACGACCAGGTGCTGACCCTGATCGAGACCGTGCAGGCCCTGAACGGCATTCGCAGCGTCTACGAGACCGTGGAACGGTGCCGGGTCGGAGATCGAGTGCACCCCAACATCACGATGTACCAGGCATCCGGTCGGTGGTCGATCACCGAACCGGGCCTGACCGTCATGGGAAAGCGCGGCGGCCGTCACGTCGAGCGAGAGATTTTCCTTCCCGAGCCGGGACACGTGACCATCTCTGCCGACCTCTCACAGGTCGACGCCCGGATGGTTGCCGTGCACTGCCAGGACTCGGCGTACATGGCACTGTTCGGCCCCGGAATGGACTCGCACCTTCAGAACGCGCTCGCCGTGTGGGGTGATCCCGACCGCCGGGATGATGCAAAGATTCTCGGTCACGGGTGGAATTACGGAATGGGTATCGCCAAGTTGGCCGATCTAGTGGGTTCCGAGGAAACCGCACGTGAATTCGATCGGACGATGAAGGATACATACCCAATTCTCGCGGCGTGGAAAGCACGTATTGCCGAAGAAGCTGATAGCGGTGAATTGCTGGATAATGGGTGGGGTCGGAAGCTGCGGACCACGCCATACAGAGGGTGGACTCAAGGCCCGGCGCTGATCGGCCAGAGCGCTGCCATGGATTGCCTGAAAGAGGGCCTGCTCCGGATGCCGAAATGGATTCGTCCGATGTTGCGCGCTGTGGTGCATGACGAGGTGATTTTGTCTGTACCCGAAGACCGGGTGGACGAGATTGAGAGAATTGTCATCGATTCGATGACGTTCGAATGGGCACCGCAGAACGAACCTGATTACATACCCATCATGATCGAGGCCGGATTAGCTGGTCGCGGTGTTTCATGGGGTGCCTGCTACGCCAAGTGATTAAACCGACAATAGGAGATGACATGAGTTCCGAAATACGAATGACAGCTGTCCAGTTCTTGACGTCAAAAGGAGTTCAACTGCCGAAGGATTTGAAGCAACTTGCTCCGTTCGGGTCGATTGCTTCGGACCTGGCATCGAGTGAAGGTGTCCGACCGCTCAAGAGGCAGGAGGGTCAATTCAAAGTTCATACCTGGCCCGTGAGTATCTGGGAGAGAGCGCTGAAGGGTGAGAGGCCGGAATCCGAGCCACTGGCCACTCATCGTCAGATCGCATACTTGACGGTTCTTAACTGGGGGCACGTGCAATCGTTCATGGACGGGCTGGATAATGCGATGACCAAATCAGAAGCCGGGCGGTTGATCGATCATCTCAATGCGCAAGGCTGATCGAGAGGCAGAAGCTGTACGTAAGCGCCGGGCGCGCGAGGGTCACGTCCGGCGCACGTACGGCATCGGCCCGGAGATGCTGGCCGCCCTGGAGGAGTACCAGGACGGCCGGTGCTGGGGGTGCCGTCGGGCGACCGGTGCGGTCAAGGCGCTCGCGGTCGACCACAACCACCGAACCGGTGAGGTCCGGATGCTGCTCTGCGGACCGTGCAATCAGCTCGTAGGGCACTTCCGGGACGATCCCCGGGCACTGATCCGTTTGGGCCTGGCACTGGTCCGGCCGCCGTCTCGTGACGCGTGGGCTCAACCCGGCCGGTCCCCGGGGTGGCATACCGGTGACGAAGAGTTGATCGAGTGGGTTGCGGATCAGTAGACATGTGTGTATATTCGTAGACATGACAACTGAGACTCATTTACAAGTCCTCAAGCGCCTTAACGGACGTCAGTACACCCGAGTACTTAAAGAGGTGAATAAGCGTTACGGTCCCGATACTTCCAGGACGAAGGCTGAATACACCTTGTTGGTTGTCGAGGTTGCCGCTGACTTGTATCCGAAGGCGGATAAAAAATGAGAGCACTGTTCTGGATCGTTCCCCGTAAGTGCGACCACTACTGGTTTATTTCAACCGATCACGTACTGGCGTGTTTCAACTGCCCTAAGACAAAGAGGTTTTGATGCAGGGATGCCTGGCATTCATCGTCACAGCGTTTATTGTGACGTGTTTCATAGCAGTGGGTTTGTTCATGTGACGTGATCGAATAGGAGACAATTCGGTGAGTCCGTATAAGAGTGACGAGAAATGGTACCTGAACCCGGTGACTCGGTTCTGCCCGTTCTGTACTCGCACGGCTCGTGACGCTGAGGGCAATGCATTGATGACCCGTAATCGGCACCGCGAACTTCCGTGTACCGACCCGCAATGCATTCGGGAAAGGTCGAAATGATCAAGCCGATCCTTGCCGTTGTCGCGCTGGCTGGACTTGATACTGCCGGGGCGTATTTCGCGGCGGAAGTCAGTCAGCGCAAGGCGTGGCATATGTACGTTCTCGGTATTGCGGCGTTCGTTTTGTTGTTTCTGGTCTATTCCCAATCGTTGAAGTGGGCAGAACTGACGTCCGTAACTATCGGGTGGATCGTCGTTCTTCAGTTCTCGGTCATGGCGCTCGACAAGTTCGTTTACGGCGCTCGGTTCAGCGTGGCGCAGTGCGTAGCGATCGGTATAGCTCTGACCGCGTGCGCGTTCGTTATGTTCAGTTCGCCAGGAACGGAAGGTGACGTGTAGTCTGTACACGTGGATGAGTTCGAGCGGGAAATCCTGACGGCTATCGGAGACGGTGGCACAACGGACATGGCGTCCCGTGTCGCCGTTTTCGTGCGAGAACAGGTGATTGACGACAAGGTTCCCGAGTTGGGTGGACTTGCTGAAGTAGCGGAAATTCTGGGGGAATCCCGGCAGACCGTCGGTCACCTGATTTCCGGACGCCGGGGTGCGGGAGATTTTCCCGAGCCGATTGCCCGGCTAGCTGCTACATCTGTGTGGATCATGTCAGATATCGTCGCATGGAAGCGATTACAGAGTGGCTGAGTATTGTGGGTTGCATGCGCGGTATAGTGGTCGGACTATTGCTTGAAGCATTCATTATTTTATGGATTGTTTACGCTGCCAATAAATAGTATTAATTAGTTTGGAGGGGTTATGCCGAATGCACCACAGGACGATAGATTAGAGGGTAGAGACGGTGACATTTGGCGTGACTATTGTTTCAGTGGATTAACTCAACTGTCTATTGCGCGTAAGTACGGGCTTTCCCAACAACGCGTAGGACAGATTATCGCGTCGGCCAGGGCGGATATTCCACAGAAGACAGTCGAGGAACTTAAGGCCGAACACCTGGAATTCTTGCGCCACTCTCACAAGATCATGGCGCAGCATGTAAACGAAGCACTCGCACCCGCTTACAGCAACGGCAAGATGATGGTGGATGAGAATGGGTACCCCATTCGTGACGCCGCTACCCGGCTCGCCGCCATGGACCGGATGCTGAAGATCGAGGACCGGATGTCGAAGATGCTGGGCCTGGATGCCCCGCTGAAGGCCGACGTTACGGTGTCCGACGCGGCAGAGCGTGCAGCCCAAGCAGCGGCCACGGAGGCCGCTCTACGCCTTCACGGGGGTACCGATGAGTGACGAGATGTGTATTCCGTGCGATCACGCGGTCAGTGTTCATCAAAGGTACGGATGCCAGGCGCCGGGTTGTAAGTGTCCTCGAAATGAATCCACGATCGAGGCTGTCAAGATGGTCAAACAGGCTGTGGCGGGAGCCATTGGAACAGCTCCGGGGGAACCGATGAGTGACGATGAAAGAGAAAAGCAGTGGGCGGCCGTCATGGCCGATCGGGAGACATCTCTCAAGATGCTCAAACAGGCTAAGCGGGGTGTCGACCGGGTTCCTGATCCGAAGTCTGACGATCCGGTCAACCACCCGGCTCACTACACGGCTCACCCGTCCGGTGTCGAGTGCATCCAGATCACGGAGCACATGGGGTTCAACCTGGGTAACGCGGTCAAGTACGTCTGGCGTGCCGGTGAAAAGGGCGACGCCGTAGAAGACCTGCTCAAGGCCGCGTGGTACATCGACCGTGAGATCAAGCGGCTGAGTAGACAATCATAGACATCAGTGTGTATGGTTCTACCTATGAGACACGCATCCAAGGGGACACAATCGAGCGGGTTCCTGTCGTCGGCATTCAACGGCAGGGCCACCACACCACCGCGCCGGGTCGCGGGTAAGAAGCACGGGAAGGCAGCTCCGAAGAATGCGAGCAAGGGCGGCGGATTCTTTGGGTTCGGAGGTAAGGCTAAATGAAGCACGCGAATACCAAGACGCGCACCGTCGACGACGTGCTTACCAGGATTCAGGCGGTGGCTTTCACCGTAGGGAACGGGTTGCTCGCCACGCTCACGGTGCAACTGTACCTGGAATACCGGAAGTACTCATGACCGGTTCCGGCCGAATACTGGTCCTTGGTTGCTGGATCATTCTCTTCATCTGTTTCTGTGATTGGGCGAATATCGGTGACGCGGTGGGACAAGCAGTGGTTCAGGCGATTGGACGAATTGATTTCGGAAATACCCTTCAAGCCATTCGTGGAGCAATCGGCAATTAGGCGCAGCATGGCGACCGATCCAATCGCGTTCGCCATGCTGTACTTCCCCCACCACCTGACCGATCGCGGCACTGGCCGGATCACGTGGTCTGAAGCCCATTTCGAATGGGCACGCATGGCCGACGAATGGCGCGTCCCTGCTACATCACCACGGCAGGGGCGTATCGGCGTGATCGCGCCGCGCGAGTGCGGCAAGTCCACGTGGTGGTTCCTCATCCTGCCGATGTGGGCGGCGGCCAACGGATACACCAAATTCACGGCCGCGTTCGCTCACGCCTCAGCACAGGCTGAGAAACACCTGGGTACCTTCCGGCATGAGCTGGACACGAACGCCTTGCTACAGGCCGACTACCCGGACCTGTGTTCACCGATGCGCCGGAAGTCCGGCACCACGACGGCCGACCGTGCCGGGATGATGCAGTCGAAGAGTGGGTTTGTGTTCGCAGCCCGGGGGATCGACACGGCGGTTCTGGGTATGAAGGTGGGCACCCTGCGCCCCGACGTCCTGATCCTGGACGACATCGAGCCCGACGAGGCCAACTACTCCCCGGCCCAAGCGGAGAAGCGTCTCGGCACTGTGACGGACGCGATCTTCCCCCTGAACATCTGGGCTCGTGTGGTGTTCGTCGGCACCGTGACCATGCCTGGGTCGATCATGCACCAATTGGTCAAGGCGGCCCACGATATCGAAACGGAGGATTGGATCAAGGATGAAGCCATTCAACCCCGCCACTTCAGGGCAATTGTCGGAAACGATGACGGCACCGAACGTTCTTTATGGCCTGAGAAATGGCCGCTGGATTTTCTCAATGGAATTAGACATACTCGCTCATACGCCAAGAATTACGACAACGATCCAATGGCACGGGACGGAATCTACTGGACTCGGGACGATTTCCAATACGACAAATTCCCCTGTACCAAGACCATCATCACCATTGACCCGGCCGTAACCTCGAAGCAGAAGTCGGACTACACCGGGATCGCGGTCATCGGGTACGCGCCCGGGATCAAGGGTGGATCACCGGCTCGCGTCCTGGTGAAGTTTGCCGTCGGCGTGAAGATGTCACCGGAAGAGATCAGGCAATACCTGCTGATGAAAGTGTTACCCAAGTTCCCGGAGATACGCGGGTTGCTGGTCGAAACCAACCAGGGTGGCGACCTGTGGAAAGGCGTCTTTCACGACATGCCGAACATCACGGTGATCGAAGAGAAGGTCTCAGAACCGAAAGAGGTGCGGTTCGGCACGGCGTTGGAGTGGTACCAGCGGGACCGCGTGTTTCACGTGGAACGTTTCCCGATGCTGGAAGAGCAGGCTGTAGGTTTCCCGCGAGCGGCGTACGATGACGTGATCGATACAGTGGTAGCAGGGGTGCGCCATTTCCTCCGTCCACCCAAACGGGTCAAGGCCCAAATCCAGATCGGGAGTTACGCCGGATGATCGAGGACTTGATCCACGGGTGGAAAGAGCTCCAGGACGCATGTCCTGAGTACGGTGAGGCGGAGCAGTACTACGACGGATCGATCGATGAGGCGTTCAGCGATCCGAAGGTAGCGCAGCTGGTCGCACAATCCGGCGCCAGGTATCGGTTCAACTTCATCAAGGCCGTGCCGAACACCCTGGCATCCCGTGTTGAGCTGTCCGGCATCCAGGTGCCCGGTAGTGAGGTGGCGACCAAAAAGATCGTCGAGGTGTGGGACGCCAACGATATGGATGTCCATTTCCCGGACACCATTCTTCGGGCATTCGAATACGGGGATTCGTACCTGATGGTATGGCCCATGGTCGAGGTCGCAGAAGATCTCGAAAGTGCCAGCTATGCCGACCGTGAATTGCTGAAATGTGGCGTCGAGATCACCTACCACTCGCCGAAGAACACGCGTGTAATTTACGACGCTGAGAATGAGCGACGGAAATCATTCGCACTCAACCGGTGGGGTATCAAGGTAGGTCAGGACGACCTGTGGCGAGTGGACCTGTGGTACCCGGACCACATCGAGCGGTGGGTGTCGAGGTCCGGCGGATCGCTGGAGGAGGAATCCGGTTGGGAGCCATTCCTCGAAGCTGATCAGGGAGACTGGGAGATTCCGAACGAATTCGGAGAGATTCCATTCTTCCACTTCCGAACCGAGATTCCGTACGGCGTACCGGTGCACAAGAACGGGTACGGCGCGCAGGACGCGATCAACAAGATGTTGATCACTCAGCTGACAACGACCGATAGCCACGGGTGGCCACAGCGGTACGCGCTCATCGACTCTGATTCGGTGCTCGACGACAACACCGACGGCCCGGACTACGTGTCCGACATCGATGCCTCGAATACGTCGTCGGCCGGGATCGAACCACAGGGCGGTACGGGGTCGAATGTCCGGCTCGGACCCGGCACGATGGCGGCGCTGACCGGCATGAAAGAGGTCGGCCAGTTCGCGGCGGCCGACCCGAACGTGTTCATGGACCCGGCAGAGAAGTACGTCCAGATGTTGGCCATTCTGACCGAGACGCCGATCACCGCGTTCGAGCAGACCGGCCCCGCGATCTCGGGCGAGTCACGACGTATCGCCGAGGCACCCTTGGTGAAGCGTGCCGAGCGGTTCAAGACCATGTTGACCTCTCCGACCGCTGAGACGGCCGCATTCATCCTGAAGGTGTTGTCGGTGGCCTTCACCTCGATCGAGGTCAGTTGGGACGCCAGCCAGGCAGCCACGGGGCTGGACGACTGGCAGACGATCGCGGTCAAGCAGGCGGCCGGGGTGCCACAAGATCAGACACTGGTCGAGGCGGGGTATGAACCCGAGCAGGTAGCCCGGTGGCTGAACGACGAGTCCGAAGCAATGGACCTGTCCCACCGGATCACGCTGCTCGGCGCCATCGGTGACGCCGTACAGAAGATCGGGTCCGGCGTGGCGCTGGGAGTGCTGTCCGAGCAGGAGGCGAGCGCGGCAATCGGGATGGTGCTTAAGCAGGCCACGACCATGAACCCTGATCCGGCGTGACGCCTGAACAGGAGCAGCACGCCGCCGAGGCCCTGGCGTACGAGGAGCAGACCGAGGAACAGAGCACGGCTGTACTCGCGGCAGAGGTCGCCGTGGTGGCTGTTCTGGTCATGAATACGTGGCAGGACGTCCAAGCAGGCGGCCCGTTCGCACCTTTGGTGACTGCGATCCGCCGATTCTCCGAGATCATCCCTTCCGTGACGGAAGCACTGATGTTGAGATCGGTAGATGGGGTTCGTCTCGGTATCGACCAGGGGATGCGGACGCTCGGACATCACCCGGGGTGGTACCCGAAATTGAACGGCCCGGTCTCGGATTTCCTGGACCCTGAACTGAAGGCCGCCGTGTCCGGTGCGAACGGAACTGCCTGGCAGGTTCTCTCGGATGCCGTCGAGCTGGCGAGAAGTTACGGATTGGACCTGCGAGAGCGCGAGAACATCACGGCCGTGGTCGGCAAGGCTCACACTTCCGTGTCTCGATCGAAGGCTACGGCCCGATGGGTGGCCAACCGGGCCGTGTCGGCCGGGACGTCGGCCGTGGCCCGGGCGTCAGGCAGCAACCTCCTGTGGGTGGCTGAACGGAACGGCTGTCTCGATTGCCTGGCGTACAGCGGTTGGGTGACCGAACCTGGCAAGCCGTTTCATAAGGTGTCGTTCGCCACGAAACCCATGCCTGAATTCGGTGTCCAGCTGTACCCACCACGGCACCCGAACTGCCGGTGTCAGGTCGAGGTGACCGACCTTCCCCCCGGACGATCGGACCTGAACCTCGCGCGCGAGGCAGAGCGATCGGTGGCGCGCGGTCTTTCGGATTTCGAGTCCGAAAAGGAACGGCTACGGGCGGCGGACAAGCTGGTGAAGGGTGTCACCCTGCTACCCAAATCGGTTGTCGCTCGTGCTGTGCGTAACATAGGTGATCAGCGGTTCAAGAACCGCCCTGTTGAATAGGAGACGCAATGCCTGACAATGTGAAAGACGATGGACCTGAAAACGACGACACACCAGAACTCGATGAAACACAAGACAATTCGGGTGATGCGGATGTCGATGATTCTGATGATGGAGATGACGGCGGAGATTTCAAACCTCCGACAAAGGAAGAATGGATCAAGGTTCAGGCCGCGCTGAAGCGCGCGAAGAACCAGGCTGCCAACCTCCGGAAAAAGAACAAGGAGGACACCAAGGACGATTCCGGGAAAGAGGACAAGCCGGAACCGAAATCTGATCCGGATATCCGCTTGAAGCGGGCGGCCGGGGTGACGGCCCTCGTGGCCGAAGGCCTGAGCAAGGATCAAGCGAAGGTCGCTCTA
>Ga0247778_1001368_pt1 | contig 10700 bp, 8 predicted proteins | sample UWRJL049202B5_FD_179939 | JGI IMG/M metagenome (GOLD analysis project Ga0247778, IMG submission 179939) | Plant litter microbial communities from Arlington Agricultural Research Station in Wisconsin, United States - UWRJ-L049-202B-5 | ecosystem: Environmental > Terrestrial > Plant litter >... | reverse complement strand
TATACAACCTTATCGTTAAATGTCTGATAGTTCAACATTCATCATTGCCCTTCCGAGAGCAAATACTCGCGAATAGAGTCTTCACGACCCCCCCATATGCACAAGGCATTAAAACCCTAAAAAGGAAAAACCCCGAAAGGTAATAAAATCCCTTAGAATACTAATGCACAAATTGTCCGAGATTACAGTTCTGTACCTGCTATGATGTAATTTAAAACTACATACTTACATATGTTTCGCGGAAACAGATCTACCTCTTTAGCCTTTTTTAAGGGCCGAGCTGAGGTCCTTCTCCCTAAATAGCAAATAGCTATCCATTTAACAAATAATAAAACTTTTTAATTTTTTGTGGCCACTATATATTGTTTTTTTACAGTTCTACCTGTGTCAAGAGCTTTTCTAACAGCTGTTCTACTAACACCTATCGCTTTAGCTGCGTCAGTTAAGCTTGCATATTCTAATTCTTCATTAGTATTTACATTTTTTACTGTAACTGGTACACCTATAAGTGCTATAGTAGCTGCTGAAATCTTAGCTCGCGTTTCATCTGAAAGTTTAATACCTTTACGTGCTATAGATATTTTTATTTTATCACTTTCAGTTAATATTCTACCTGTTGCTGCCAAAGACAGATTCTTTCTGGTAGCTTCGCTCACTATACGGTCATTCTTAAAAAATTCTAAGGTTTTTTCGCTATGTTTGAAGCCTAAGGGTGAACCTGCTATTGCTAATATATTATACTCAGGTTTTAAGAGATCAAAAAAGTATTGTTCTCTTGTTATAAGGTCTACTCCGTTTTCACAGTACTCTAAAATTTCTAGACTAAAATTATTAAATCCATACTTTAAAAGAGCATTGTGTATGGGAGTTTTATACTTAGTTAAGTGTTTAATACTAAAGTACTTATATAGCCTTACAGTTAAGTTTATTGAACTCCCTATATATGCTTTATTATTAATATTATTAATCCAACGGTATATACCTGGTTTATTTTTATTATCACGAAGTATATGAACTTTTTCAAGTTCACAGTTATGGTAAATAACTACAGATTTTACACCTGAAGAGCTATTTACTGGTTTTGTTGAGTAAGGACGGAGTCCTATATAAAAATGTAGAAAGAAATTTATGTTAGTAGCTTTTTAATTATTAATTTTGTGCAAAAACATATCCAATCTCTATAGACTCTATCCTTTCAATTCTATCTAAGGGTAGGGTGCTAGCCTTCCTCAGGCCCGAGTACCTTTCTACGGTGTACTTTGCTTGTAGCTGCTACGGGTATTTACTTGCGATAGTTTATCTGCTATTATTCAATAAAAGATCTAAATCATTACGAAGGTAATAAAGGATTGAATATGGGCCTTAAAGGCAGAAAAGAGAGTATATGCTAATCCCTGATGGGAATAGGATAAAAGTTTGTTTTATTATTCTGCAATGTTTCCATTGGGGCTTGACTATATCTTAAGCTTGCGCCAACCAACATTTAGTCGATGAACTGCGCACCCTTTACAATTTGTTATTATAAATATGGGTGGTTGGCTGCGGATTACCCATTTCCTTTCGTCTATCAATTTCGATTTTACCTTACCACGAGTCATTACCTGTGCCACAAGATGTGTTACCACTCTTGTTTGGTTGAAATTGCTTTAGGGCTTTCCCGTCAATTTGATGGTTTATAGCAGAAGGTTCACTTCCACTCACTGGCCTAAATAAATGCTCAATTTATTTTTTTACCAGCTATAGTAGTCAGTATTGTCTTTCACTAACTTACCACAGTTCTTTGGATATCTCTACAACGATACAGATTATCTCTTTAGCCTTTGAAAATTTTATTGATTCCAATTAAGGCTGAGCTGAGACTTTTCTCCCTAAACAGTAGGTTTACTACTATCCATTTAACAGATAATATAATTTTATTTTTTAAGTTTTTATTCTTTAAGTTTATGAATATGTTTTTTTTATTAATCTATTATGCAATAATGCTTGACTTACGGCTGATCTTGACACACCTAGTGCTTTACCTGCCTCAGTTAAGCTAAGGTACATTGTTATTTCATTAGTAATAATATTTTTAACACTAATAGGTAATCTATTAGCTTCAGAAGCATTCACAGTAGCAAGAGTTTTTCTTTCTCTTACTTCATCACTTAGAATAATGTTTCTCATTTTTTCTATTGATTCTTGAGAATGTTTATATCCCAACGTAGAACCTGCAATTTTAGCTATGTTGTATTGGGGTTTAATAAGATCTAAGTAATATTGCTCTCTTCTAAGTACGTCTTCAGATGAACAATATTCCAATATTTCAAATCTAAAATTAGAAAATCCGTGTTTTAAAAGAGCTCTATCAATAGGTCTATTACTTGTTGCTAGTGAACGTAAACTATAGTAGGTATACATTCTAACATGTAAATTACTAGAACTTCCAATGTAACAATTACCATTAATTTTATTCACTCAACGGTATACAGCCACTTTTTTACGATTCTCACTTAAAATACGTAATTTATCCACATCAGCGTTATCATAAATAACAACTGGTTTTAAATTCCCAATATTTTTAAAAGGGTCACACCTAACGAAAAAAAAGGGTCTAGAAAAACAAGTTTTTTTGTTTGTAGAAAGAATATAGTTGTAGCTTTTTCTTAAATTCATTTTTTAATACCAAGGTTGACATTCATTATTTTAGAGATTATCCTTTCTATTCTATCATTAAGTTGGGGTGCTAGCCCGTAAATGGCCCGAGTACCTTTCTACGGTGTACCTTGCTTGTAGCTGCTACGGGTATATACTCGCTATAATTTATTCGTCTATTATTCAAATTTGTATAATTTGAAGGTAATAAAATAAGAATGTCTAAGAAAACTGTTGTGAGATACTTGAAACATATTTAGCTCACAACAAAACTAAATATATTATAAACTTTATAAAATTATATTATCCTGCTATGTTTCCATAGAGGCTTGACTATATCTTAAGCTTTCGCCGATCGCCATCTAGTCGATGAACTGCACACCATAAAAACTATGCTGCTTGGCTGCGGATTGCCCATTTACTTTCATAATCAATCTTGATTTTACTATTTCGCGAGTCATTACCTGCGCCCTTAGTTATGTTACCATACTAAGTTAGTTAAGATTGCTTTAGGGGTTTTCCGTCAATTTGACAATCTTTAGCAGAAGGTTCACTTCTACTTGAGCTAACAGAGAGGCTCATTTCTCTGTGTTACCCATTCGGACTTTTATAATCCTGACCATAGTAAGATCACTACTCTTCGGGTCTCTATTTAGATACTTATCATTAATTAATAACTGGATTATCTAGGCAAACATTATTAAATTTTAGTTTAATACTTTTTACTTGCTTGCATCTAATTAGAACTTGCTGACCCATACCGGGTAGGTCCAGCTTTCACAAGCTTTTCCCCCCTCGGAACCGTACGTGCGCCTTTCAACGCATACGGCTCGAGCCTCCTGTCAGTGTTTTACTTCCCTATCCCTCCAATCTGGGGAGTCGTCTTTTCATTCACTGGGATTCTGAAATTGCCTCTTACTAATCTCATCAATCACCTTTCTTTTGGTCTGCTTCTCGCATCCCCGCGACCGTTATGATCGTACTGCTTTGTTTCTTTACCTGTTGTGAGCAGGTTCGAACCCGGGCTGGGGTTTAGTATCGATAACATCCAATAGAGAAGTTCGGACACTGATGACTAAGTCTGCCGTCTTTCGACGCGGATCATAAACCCTATCTCCGTCATTACAACGTAGCGTTCGCTTTTTAGCCTCTCTCATACCCACTAGTCGTTATCTTCATTTACGTAGGGCACAACCCCATTTCATCGCTATATCCGACCTCTCAATTTCAAGATTTATATATTTCTTTCGCTTGAGGGACTATTGGGCTTACCATGTTCCGTATTTAGCACAATTTATATCAAACCTTAGGTAGATACTATAGACCGTGGACTTTATCTGGCCCTGAGTTCCCTGTATAGACGTTCCCTCCTTGTCCAATTCCCCATTTCTGAAGACACCTTTTACGATCCCATAACCATATCTTCACTTACATTTACCATAGTTTGCATTTATCCTAAGCTTGCGCCATTGTCCCTAAAGCTTCAGACCCCCAAATTACTTCGAGCGCATGTTTAGGTAGGATCAGGACAGAGCAATCCTGGAAGAATTCCACTTCATTGCTAAATACGACTTCATTGTCGCAATATACAAAAGGTACGCTCTCATATGTTTATTAAACTTACCTTGAGCTGCTTATAAGACTACTAATTATATATACTTTCCTTCACAGTACTATTCGCTATCACTTGTATACTATATTAAGGCTTAGAGGAAGGTTCCCCTATATTCAAACAGATTACCCATTTTACTTTAAGCCCAACTTTCTCTATTTTCATTCACACTACTAACAGAATCTCGTTTGATTTATTTTCCTGAAGTTACTAGGATATTTCGATTCACTTCGTTTTTATAAAGTTATTTTTTAACATTTTAATATACAGAATATTTTCCCTAATAGTCTCTTTATATACTTGCCATAAAGTTAACCCTTAAATTATATAATAATATTTTTAAGTTATTAAGATTATGAAATAATACAGTACATATCCAATACATTCCTATATATTTTTATATACAATAATTAAAATCATATATCGGGTTATTATGATTCGAACATAACTACTCCTCAACCCAAATGAGGCGCCTAACCAACCTGGCTCTAACCCGCTTATAAAATTTTATATATTTATATTACATGACAGAGAATATCCGATTCGAACGGATGTGGTTTTTCAACCAAATAAGTGTAGCCATATACACTACTCTCTTTTTTTTTTTTGGTTTTTTTTTAGCCCATGTTTGTAGGGGACTAGCTAATTATTCTGTGGGGTCTTTTTTCTTAATAGAGTACATACCCCTAAAAAGCTTTTGGTTTTTTATGTAATATATTATTTGAGAATGAGATACACCAAAAAATTCTGCTGCTTTTCTCATAGTTGAAAACTCATAAGTTTCATTTATTTCTTTGTTGTATACAGTAATTGCAGTAGACTTAGGGTTAGAATTAGACATAATTAGTTTAGTTCTTTCGGATAAAACTGTTCCTAATCTAGCATACCGTTGTAGCTCCTTTGTTGCTTCGCTATGAATAAATCCTTGACGATTACCTGCAAACTTTAAAATATTGTATTCAGGATCTATTAAGTCAATATAATATTGTTCTCTTTCAATCAAAATACTCGGTTCACAATGCTCAATAATTTCAAAGCTGAACTCTGATAGACCGTATTTTAATATAGCACGATATATCGCACTCTGGTTTCTTTCTGTTTCTCTTAGCAAACAAGACCTTGAAAAATATTTTACCAATCTTTGTGATATATTCAAACTAGACCCTACATACTTTTTACCCGAGGCTTTGTGTGTTCATAGATATATACCTGTTTTCCTGTTATTATTCTTATATATATCTTTTTTGGAAGCTACTGGAAATTCGTAAAAAAATAGAGATTTTACCTCTTTCGATGTTAAATTGTTGTTATTAGTTGTATTTTTCCCCTCGTTCGTAGAAAAACATCTAATGGATTTCTTGTTTAAAGCCAAATAAAGATAAGAACGAAGACCAGAAATATTAGTAAATCCAAAAGTAATATATTTTACACTGTTTATACGCGGTGCTAGCGTTTTAAAAAATATTCTATTTGTTTTCATGTTAAATTAAAAAAAAATTCTATCTCCATTTTCACTTCCACTAGCTCCATATCGGACAGAGAGATCCCATGTAGTATCAACAGTGTTGGGTAAAGACGCAAAACCTACCGAATTCAAGCATCGGTCCGCTGGGACGAGCTGGATAACGCCTTCCATACGTCAGACTATTTCGATTGCTAGCTTTTAAGTTTAAATTAATTTACTTCAGATTTCCATGCTATACACTCACCTCAGGAATACCGCGCAACGTATTGTAACGTTCCACATTTATAACACACTACTTCCTGAAACCCTCCCGAGCCACCCATCGTGCTGGGACCCATCGCGGCAGATTATACATTGAATTTCCTAATTAGATTAAATTAAGAGCTTATATACAAACTTTTTTATTTATTCACCTTCATCCGCTAACGCAACGAATCTTAGAGAATAGCTCGTTTGTCTTTCCATTCCACTACTCCCTGGTGAGATCTTAACATTATTCTCATATTACATTTAGTAGCCCTAATTTTCTAAAATCCTCAGCGAATTACCGCCACAATAATCGATAACCTCCCACATATAATTATTGGCCAGTTAGAGAACTAGGAGTTACTCCAAAGCCTTGGAGCCTCCTCCATACCCTCCTTCTTTGTTTGCCTGCAAAACACTAGTACATTTTTTATGCAGAGAATATCCGATTCGAACGGATGTTGGTTCACACCAAAATAAGTTTCAAGCTTATCACTTTAAACCACTCAGTCAATTCTCTTATTATCTTTTTTAAAACCGAAAAGGTTTGTATCCTTTTGGTTGTGTATAGTAAAACAAAAATTTTGTTTTAATAATTATAAAATTTATATGTTAAACGTTAAAAAGACATTAAACCGTAAAATTAAAATTAAACAAATTATTAATTTAAACCTAATCTTATAATTTCTTATTATTAAAAAAAAAATATATCTTCCAAATAAATCTTTATCTTAAAGTATATTATGCCTGTTTATAGTACAACATACCCTATTAATTAGAAGATATAATATATTGTTAATCCTTACTATATAAGTGCGTACAAGACTCGAACTTGTAAAAACATGTCCGTAGCATGCTGTTATACCAATTTAACTAACGCACTTTATTGATTCCTCAACGAATCGAACGTCGATCACATCCTTATCAAAAACGCGCTTTACCTATTAAGCTAAGGAACCTTAATTGTATATATGATATTAAAAAATACTAAACAAAAATAACAGGGAAATTATAGTTAAATTAACAAAGTGTTTATAATACTTTTAAAATTTTGTTAGATTTATAAACCGTTTATTTTTTTTTTATTAATGTTAGATTAATGTTAAATTTATAATGTTAGATTAATGTTAGATTTATAATGTTAGATTAATGTTAGATTTATAATGTCAAATTTATAAAATAAAGGAAAGTTTAAACATAAATTTTATAAACCGATACGTATAATCTTTATGTAACGAGGCACATTTATATGCAATATACTAATTAGTAAAAAAAAATATAATGGTTAAAAATTCATATAACCTAGTACAAACATTTAAATAGTAAAAAAAATTCAAATAGTAGAAAAACGTTAAATAGTTTTTATATACAAAATTATTTACTATAGTGTTTAGTGTTTAAATTATTTTCATCAAATAAATATTATTATTTAAATGTTATGTTTAAATAACACTATTACAAGAGCATCCAGACTTGAACTGGAAATTTGAAGTTTGAAGCTTCCTATTTTACCAATTAAACTATACTCTTTTTTAATAATATTAGTAATAGCATATTAGTATAACTTAATATTTATGTAATTAAACCTTATTATACTAAGTCTAACCTTATTGTTATTTTACATAAATAAATATGTTATTAACATAATTACATGAATAATTTAAGGGTAATTCACCTATTTATACACCCAAAAATATTATAAATAAAAACCTCTATACACTTATTAAATGCTAATCATATTAATAAAAAATAAGATTGTTAATCATAAAACAAAATATTATGTCAATAATAAAGGGATTATACCCATCTGTGTTATAGTTAATTTTAGGTTTTTTTTTTATAAATTACTATATAATATATTAGTTGTTAATGGATTTATTCTTATAAATACCTCTGGATTTTTATTAATCACTCTAAAAGACCCGTTACTTTTATTAATTTATTTAAAAGACCTCTTTCTTTTATTAATCCATATATTGTATAAAATAATGTAAATTAAAAATTATTAACATTATCATGATGCATAATTTATTCACCCATTTAGATATAATAATTATCTTTTATAGCTTAGGTGGTTTGGGAATTCGGAAAAGGGTGGATTTGAACCACCAGGTGTTTAACACAATATTTAGCAAATATCTCGCCCTGCCAATGGCAACTTTTCCCTTTTTTTTAGCTCTAATAATTTCATTTTTTATTTATTCTCTTTTTAACCCTAATGTATCATTTAAATTAAACTGCGAGTAAAAGACTGTGTGAGCAAACAGTGCGAGTGTAAAAGTGCGAGTCAGATCGGACTTGAACCGATATCTACTTTCGTGACAGGAAAGTCCTCTACCATTAAGTTACTAACCCTATACAGCTAACCGAATTCGAATCGGTACATATCGTTTGGAAGACGAGTGGAATAGCCAGTTATCCTATAGCCGCTTATTTTTTTGTTTTTTTTTTAATCCGAAATACTTAATAATAAATTATGCTCATTTACATATAGATAAATTTTGTTCATACTAAAGATGATAAATGATATACTATATTTGGTTATCGAACCACTCATAGGAGACTATCAGACTGGGTTTCGTCCTAGACGAAGCTATGAAGATGCTTGGAAGATAATCATATCGAAGGTTAAGGCTGGGAAGTCACTATACGAATTTGATTTGAAAGCCTGTTTCAATCTGATTTCTAGTAACAGTATACTGGAATGATTTAAAAGAAATTCCATATATCCGCCGTTTGGTAATTATATACGAAACCTGATCAATACATCCCCCATCTTTGACCCTCTAGAATTAGAAAAGATCAAGGTATTAGGGGACGGAACGAAACAACGACAGGGAGAGAAGGATATGGAGATAAGAACTTTAGAAGCAGATGCGAAAGTATATAAAAGAATTGTCGGTAATACGGAAATTCACACGAAATACATACAAGCAATGAAGTGGATACGAACATTGATATCCGCTTTCACTATCACTTTCTTTACTCTTTACCGAGAACCTAGAATATCTACGTTAGAGAATCAACTGGAAGTCAATAATAACAACGTTAGATACATTCTAATCGAGCAGACATCCGTGTTTTGTGTTTTTTTTTTTAGCTGAACGGGAATTCTCCGAATAAATCGGTATGTTTTTGATAATCATTAGTTTCTTATTGTTTGGATTAATAATTCTACACATCACCGGTATCTATTCTATAGATAACCTGTGAAATTCACGTCCACGCAGTGGGTTGCGGGATAGATTGTTGAACTACATGGACGAGAAATTAGATCATCTGAACATTGAGAATAAAAGGCTGACTCAACAGATAGCGGATATCAAAACGGAGCTAATGATAGAAAAGATGAAACTCACAGATTCGCTGAATAATCCGTTACAGATAACATTATCCGATTCGGAACAGTTCACTAGTATGAAAGCTTCTCTCGAGAACATGAATTCCAAATATGAATCCGTTAAGGGCACATTATTACACATGCGTATGGATAATTTACACCTTAACAATTTAAATGCAACCTCCAATAACCAATTGGAAACGACTAATCAATTACTATCCGCGAGTCAAGATAAGGTGAAAGAACTAACCGATACCTTGAACGATCTGATTTCTCAACTCTCTAGTCAGAAAGTAAATCTATCATATGATGCTTCCGGGACTTTAAGACTATTCAATGAAAGTTTTGAACTACTAGAAAAAGTTCGAGACTACACTAGTTTAGATATTGGAATGCTAAGGATAATTAGATCTCATGCGGAAATATTAGGTGATTCGGCTGTGGTAATAGGCTGAACGGAGGACCTAAACAATCTATTAATTGGTTGTAATATAATCAATGACTACTTGTTACGAACTTCCGATTTAACACTAAACTACTACGAGTTGATTTCCCCATTCATAGAATCGTAGCCAAGATCTGTTGTCCTAGGGTTTAATAGCTAAGGGAAAAACAATCGCAAGTCCCACGTCGACGCTCCGTAAGACATGCTGAAATCAGGTTTTCTGTATTGCTGATAATTTGAGAAGCATTAAATCTCATCTGGTTAGATAGATGATACACTTGAATAGTTTCAAAGGGGATATCCGAAACATCGGAAATCTCCAATAATACATTATTGTTCTAAGATAACTTGGGTTCTGTTAGCAAAATTACCAGGAATTAGACTAGATGTATGGTGATTTAATATAGTAGACTGTCCGCACCGAAGATGGGACTGCCTAGTCCAGCTTTAGAATAAGTTTGATTGATGGAATTATGCCCTGATCACGTTTGGTAGAGAAAGTGCGAGAGCTAGCTTATTAAATACCTCATTAGAATAATATCCCGACCGGTCGATTTCAAGATTCAGCACACTCACTCATAGTATTCACGAATTCGCCTCTTTCCTTGGCTATCCCTCGCCTTGAGCCAACAACAAAATTTTTGGGGGTTTTTTTTTGGTTTTTTTTTTACCTAGCTTGCTTCTCCTCATGAATTGGAAAAGTATCTAAATAGTATGGATTAGTTATTATTTCCGTTATCTCTTTCTCTAGCTAGCCTTTCTCTAGCTAGCCTTTCTTCATGATCTTTAATGACCTGTTTTATAATGTCTCTTTGTTTTCTCTTTCTTTCCCTATACCCCCGTGTTTTTTTTTCTTTGTCCTGAGTAGTTTCATTCATTTTTTTTTTTTCTTTTTATTTTTTTTTTTTTTTTTCGTTTTTTTTTTTTTTTTCTTCCCTTTCTTCTTGGGTTTTTTTCT
>Ga0247778_1001367_pt1 | contig 10703 bp, 4 predicted proteins | sample UWRJL049202B5_FD_179939 | JGI IMG/M metagenome (GOLD analysis project Ga0247778, IMG submission 179939) | Plant litter microbial communities from Arlington Agricultural Research Station in Wisconsin, United States - UWRJ-L049-202B-5 | ecosystem: Environmental > Terrestrial > Plant litter >... | reverse complement strand
TATCCGCCAATACGACGGCATCATCCGATATCAAGGGTGTCGTCACCTATATGGCTATTTACAAGGATTCTGTGGTAGGACCATTGGAAGTGCCATTCCGCTATTCGGCTGTGCCCGGCGGAGAATGGGTGGCCAGGGCAGCTGGTCTGCAGGAGTCCGCGTCGGCGGCGGGTGATCTGAAGAAGACCTCCATCGACCTGGCCCATCCGGTCAATCCCTGCGGTGGTACCGGCACGGAAGGCAGTAAGTCAAAAAGTCTTTTGGGCATCTTTATCCTGGGATTTCTTGGGGGATTGGTGGGTTTGATCATGCCCTGTACCTTCCCCATGATCCCCTTAACGGTCTCCTTTTTTACAAAGCGCTCTGCCAGCCGTTCCAAGGGCGTTTTTAATGCCTTTATTTATGGATTCTTTATTTTCCTCATATATGTTTTGATCAGCGTACCCTTTTACTTTTTGAAAGGGAAGGATGCGAATATCCTGAACAATATCTCTACCAATGTCTGGCTGAATGTCGCCTTTTCGGTCATCTTTTTGGTGTTTGCACTTTCCTTTTTCGGTCTTTTCGAGATTACCCTGCCCAGTAAGGTTTCCAATTCGGTCGATTCCAAATCAAATATCAGCAGCCTGGGCGGGATCTTTTTTATGGCCCTCACTCTGGCCATCGTTTCTTTCTCCTGTACAGGCCCGATCCTGGGTACTCTCCTGGTAGGAGCCCTGGATCAAAATGGGGGGGCGGTGCAGTTGACCTTTGCTATGGCGGGCTTTGGCCTGGCCCTGGGTCTGCCTTTTGCCCTCTTCGCCCTCTTCCCTCATTGGTTGCAGTCCCTGCCCCGTTCGGGTGGTTGGATGAATACCGTCAAGATCGTATTCGGGTTCATCGAGCTGGCCCTGGCCCTGAAATACTTGTCGAATGCCGACCTGGTAACGCACTGGGGCCTCCTCAAAAGAGAGACTTTTTTCGCGATCTGGGTCCTCATCGGCATTGCCCTGGTATTATACCTGCTGGGCATCATAAAATTTCATCATGACCCGCCGCCCGCCAAACTGAGCAGGGGACGGATCGGCATCGCCCTTTTCTTTGCCCTCTTTGTCGTCTATATCAGCCCTGGTCTTACCAACAGCAAATATGCCAACAGACCCCTGATCAGTGGATTTCCCCCGCCTCTGTCCTATAGCCTGTATAAGGATAATGAAAAAGGCGTGGAGGCAACGATTGTCAATGACTATGAAGCCGCGATCCGGCTGGCGAAAGAGCAGCACAAGCCGGTCCTTATCGATTTCACCGGTTGGGCCTGCGTGAATTGCCGGAAAATGGAAGAGAACGTATGGCCGAAAGAAAGCGTAAAAGAACTGATAAAGGATAACTTCATCCTCGTCTCCCTGTATGTGGATGACAGGAAGGTCCTCCCGGATGATCAACAGTTCCTCTTCACGACTGGTGATGGCAGCAAGAAGCCCATCCGTACCATCGGGGACAAATTTGCCACCCTACAGTCGGAAAATTTCAAAAATGCCTCTCAACCTTTGTATGTCGTCATCAGCCCGGACGAAAAACTAATGACCTATCCGGTCGGTTATACACCGGAACCAAAAGATTATGCAGATTGGCTGCGCTGCGGCCTGGATGCCTTCAAAAAACAATAAAAAGGTCCTCTAATAAAAAAGATCCCCTCACGTGAGGGGATCTTTTTTATTTAATTAGGCGTCATTCTGTATCAGCCTTCCGACAGGTTAAGGGCAAGTGCTTATAGTCAGATGGAGATCCAGAATGACAAGTCGTTTGGGCATTATAGTCATAAAAAAAGTCCCCACTCACATTTGGAGCAGGAACTTTCAATTATTTTTTTAATGGATCTTTCACTCATTGAAGTTAGCGGTTCTATCCGTTCCCCGATCTCTTTAGGTCGTTAAAGATTCTTAAAAAATCAAGTTGTTGTAAAAACGCCCTGGCGTATTTTTCGTACCTGCGCAAGGACTACCATCTTTGCCATCCCAAATACACTTTGTGTAAAATTGGATTATAATGCGATCTTTTTTTCAGTCATCATCTTGCGCAGGTTGATAAGACCATAACGCATACGGCCAAGTGCTGTATTGATGCTGCAGTTTGTTAACGCGGCGATCTCTTTAAAGCTCAGATCGGCATAGTGACGCAGGATGATAACTTCCCGCTGATCTTCCGGTAACAGGTCCAGCATCTGGCGTACCCTGTCATGACTCTGGCGTTTCATCATCTTGGTATCGGCGCCTTCTTCCGTGAAATGAAGTACTTCAAAGATATCCCTGTCGTCGCTGGTCTTGATGGCGGGGGTTCTTTTGACTTTCCGGAAATGGTCGACACAGAGATTGTGTGCGATACGCATTGCCCAGGGAAGGAACTTGCCTTCTTCTGTGTAACGGCCGCCACGAATGGTGTCAATGATTTTGATGAGAACGTCCTGGAAAATATCCTCGGCGAGGTATTTGTCCTTAACCAGGAAAAGAATGGAAGTGTACAGCTTGTCTTTGTGCCTGATGATTAACGCCTCTAATGCATGCAGGTCCCCATCGCGAAATTGATGGATAAGCTCATGGTCGGTTTTTTTGCGTAGCAATGTCATAAACTTCTACGGGTTTTTAAGGTGATAGGATATATATTTGGATTTTAAAGATGGTTCGGTTTTTCTGTGTAGAAGTGATCAGTCGATAGGCGAAGTATTTTTTGTTAGATTATTTCGTTTGAAAAGTAATTCACATTTTTTTATCGATTGTGTACAAATAGATCTTGTACGAATCGGGTTTAAAGATATACATTTTTTGGAAAAAACAACATTTTGGGAAAAATTTTGTTAATTAATTCTACGTTACCTCTAGGAATAGCTGGTATAACTACTTAAATTGTCTTATTACCCATTCTATTTCCGGGAAATCGACAAGTATACAGTTTAAAAAATTGCCTCCGGCGGGGAGAAAGGGACGATCCGGGAATGGGCTGCCTATAGTACAACGGCCCAAAGAACCACCAACTTTTTATTGAGAGCAGCCATAATTTTGTCATCATATTTAATGTAGGTTTGTTATAATTATATGGGTATAACGGGTAAAGTCAAACAGCCAGCCAAACAACAGTTAAAGCAGCAGCCTGCGAAGGTTCATGTTCCGGCTGAGGCGATCTTCATCAAGGGAGCCAGGGTCCACAATCTGAAAAATATTGATGTGGCCATCCCCCGGGGTAAGCTCGTGGTCGTCACCGGTGTATCAGGATCGGGGAAGTCTTCTTTGACCATTGATACCCTGTTTGCGGAAGGACAGCGTCGCTACGCGGAAAGTCTTAGCGCCTATGCCAGGCAATTCATGGCGCGGATGAACAAGCCGGATGTTGACTATATAAAAGGTCTATGTCCGGCCATCGCCATCGAACAGAAAGTGATCACCCGTACCCCGCGGTCCACCGTCGGCAGCATGACGGAAGTATATGACTACCTGCGCCTGCTCTTTGCAAGGGCGGGTAAGACCTATTCTCCTGTTTCCGGTCTCGTAGTAAAAAAGGACGATACCCAGGATGTGGTAACGGCCGTATCCGGTTGCAAGCAGGGTGATAAGGTATTGATCCTTAATCCTTTCAAACAGAATAAGAACAGGGATATCCGCGAAGAACTGAATATTCTCCTGCAAAAAGGTTTTTCAAGAATCTATGCGGCAGGGGAGACTCTCCGCATCGAGGACCTCCTGGAACTGGCGGATGCCCCCCTTAAAAAGAAATTTTCCCCGGGCAAGGGTGCCGGCACCTATGTACTAATCGATCGCCTGGTGGTAAAAGATTTCGATGAGGACGATCGTCACCGGATCGCCGATTCCGTCGGGACGGCCTTCTATGAAGGAGAAGGGGAGATGCAGTTGGAGATCAACGGGGAACGGACCCTGCATTTTTCCAACCGATTTGAAATGGATGGTATCCGCTTTGAAGAGCCGGTCCCCAATTTATTCTCGTTTAATAACCCTTTTGGCGCCTGCCCCACCTGTGAAGGATTCAGCCAGGTGCTGGGGATCGATGCCGACCTGGTGATTCCGGATAAAAGACTGAGCGTATACGAGGGGGCTGTCGCTCCCTGGAAAGGGGAGAAGCTGGTCTGGTGGAAGGACCAATTCATCAAAGCGGCAAAAAAATTCGATTTCCCGGTCCACAAACCTATTATCGATCTCACCAAACAGCAGATCAAGACCCTTTGGGAGGGAAATCAACATGCACAGGGTATCAACGACTTCTTCGACGAAGTTGAGAAGAATCTTTATAAAGTTCAATACAGAGTACTTTTGTCCCGCTACCGGGGGCGCACCCTATGCCCGGATTGTAAGGGCTATCGCCTGCGGAAGGAGGCCCTTTACGTAAAGGTTGGGGGACAGCATATCGGGGAATTATGTGAAATGCCGGTGAAGGATCTGATCACCTGGTTTGATGGCCTGCAGCTGGAGCCCCATGAACGTCAAATTGCAAAAAGAGTATTGATCGAGATCCATCACCGCCTGGGCACCCTGCTGGATGTGGGCCTGGGTTATCTGACCCTGGACCGCCTGGCCAACAGTCTCAGCGGCGGCGAGAGTCAGCGTATCCAGCTCACCCGGTCCCTGGGCAGCAACCTGACCAATTCCCTCTATATCCTCGACGAGCCTTCTATCGGTTTGCATTCCAGGGATACGGAGAGGCTTATTCGCGTACTGAAGGAACTACGTGACCTGGGTAATACCGTCGTGGTAGTGGAACATGATGAAATGATGATGCGGGAGGCGGACTATATCATTGACATGGGGCCTCTGGCCAGCCATCTCGGCGGGGAAGTGGTTGCCGCAGGTAATTACGACGAACTGATCGCAAATGAAGATAGCCTGACCGGTAAATATCTGAAAGGAGAATTAAGCATACCCACACCCAAGACCCTCCGTAAATGGAGCCGGTCCATTACCGTGGAAGGCGCCCGCCACCACAATTTGAAGGATATCACCGTCGAATTCCCCCTTGGACTCCTCTGCGTGGTCAGTGGCGTGAGCGGCAGCGGCAAGACAACCCTGGTCAAACAGATACTCTATCCCGCGCTCCAGAAGATCAAGGGGGAGCCGGCCGATAAAGTGGGTATGCATAAGGCTATTAAGGGTGATATCGACTGGCTCTCCCAGATAGAAATGGTGGACCAGAACCCGATCGGCAAATCCTCCCGCAGCAACCCGGTGACTTATATCAAGGCCTATGACGAGATCAGGGACCTGTATTCCCGCCAGCCTCTCAGTAAGTTCCGTGGGTTTCAGCCCAAGCATTTTTCATTCAATGTGGACGGAGGACGTTGCGATACCTGCAAGGGCGAAGGAGAGCAGATCGTCGAAATGCAGTTCCTGGCCGACGTACACCTTACCTGCGAAATATGCAATGGTAAAAGATTCAAGGATGAGGTCCTGGAAGTGACGTATAAGGAAAAAAGCATCTACCAGGTATTGGAAATGAGCGTTGACGAATCCCTGGACTTCTTTAAAGATGAGAAAGATATCATTCAGAAAATAAAGCCCCTCAGTGACGTAGGGCTGGGTTATGTCAAACTGGGCCAATCCTCGGATACCTTATCCGGTGGGGAGGCCCAGCGGGTCAAACTGGCCTCTTTTTTGGGCAAGGGCCGTTCCCAGGGGCATATCCTCTTTATTTTTGACGAGCCGACCACCGGCCTGCACTTTCATGATATCCGCAAGCTACTGGCCTCTTTCAATGCCCTCATCGAACAGGGGCATTCCATCCTGGTGATCGAGCATAATACCGATGTGATCCGTTCGGCAGACTGGGTTATAGACCTGGGGCCCGAAGCTGGCGATGCAGGCGGTAACCTGGTCTATGCAGGCATACCGGAAGGCCTGAAGAAAGTAAAGAACAGTTATACCGGGAAGTTCATATAATAAAAAAAGCGCCAAACGGCGCTTTTTTTATGTTCATCTGTTGGTCTAGTTCCATTCTGTTGATCATTTCCACCCTCCACCGAGGGATCTATAAAGACTTACAACGGCATTCAGCTGGCCTCTTTTCAGCGAGGCCAGTTCCAGCTCGCTCTGTAATACATTGCTCTGGGCAGTGATGACTTCCAGGTAGGTTGCCATGCCATTCCGGAAAAGGAGGTTGGCATTGGAAATAGCCTGCCGCAGCGTTGCAACCCTGGAGGCAACGATCACCTGTTGCTCTTTCAGCTTCTGCATGCTGGCCATGGCATCCGATACTTCGCCAACGGCCACCAGTACGGACTGGCGGAACTGGATAACCGATTTTTCACGATCGATCTTCGCCAGCTCATAGCGGGTCTTCAGCTCCCGGCGCCTGAACAGGGGCTCTGTGATGCCGCCGCCGACCAGGCCAAAAAGGCTGGCCGGTATATTGAACCAGTTACTGGCTTTGTAGGCGTTCAGGCCTCCCGTAGCGGTGATGGTCAGGGTAGGATACATGCTGGCTTTGGCGATGCCTACATTGGCATTGGCGACGGCCAGCGCCAGTTCATAATTTTTCACATCAGGGCGTCGGCTGACCAGGGCGGTGGGGACACCGGCCGAGAGGTTATCCTTTACAGGCACCTCATCCAGGGAGAGGATGCGTTGGGTCCTGCCGGGCAGTTGTCCCGCGAGGATGCTGAGGGCATTTTCCTGTAAAAGGACACTCTGCTCCAGCTGTGGAACGAGACCTGCGGCGACCTGCCGCTGCGCTTCGGCCTGCTGAACAGCCAGGGCCGTGACTTCGCCGGCGTTGTATTGCAGACGAATGATCTGCAGGGTAGAATCGTTGAGGGCTACATTTCTCCGGGCGATAGCCAGTTGGGCATCCAGCATCAACAGGTTATAATATCCCTGGGAGACACCGGCCACGATATCGGTCTGCACGGCTTTGCGGGCTTCCTCCGTTTGCAGATAAGAGGCCAGGGCAGCGGACTGCCGGCTGCGGATCTTTCCCCAGATATCGGCCTCCCAGGAGAGGCTGACATTGGCGGAATAATCTTCTATATGTTTGGAATGCAAAAATGAAGAAAGGGACAGGCCGTTGAGGCTGTTGTCGGATGGACGAGAGGTGTTGGCGGTCACGTTGAGATCCACCTGCGGCAGATAGCCCAGCTTTGACTGACCCAGCACCAAACGTGCATATTCGATGTTTTTTACAGCCAACTGCATATCGTAGTTCCTTGCAATAGCGCTGTCGATCAGTGTTTGCAAAGTCGGATCTCCAAAGAATTCCTTATAGGATACATCGGCTATACTGGCCGTGTCTGCATACGATACAGCGGCCGCCGCACTGTCGACACGGGCCGTGGTCTTGAAACTGGTGGGCAGTTCGGGCTGCGGCGTAGCAATGTCTTTTGATACTTTACAAGCTCCCAACCCTACAATGAGGACAAAAGCTGTTGATTTTATAATTGATGATGTCATGTTATGATTATTTTGCCTGTTCTGAACTTATTCTGCCAAAGACGGTGTATTCACGTGTTTTTTACCAAAGAACTTTTCCTGCAGGTGCTGGAATACAATGAACAGCACCGGTACAATAAAGACACCGAGGAGTACCCCTGTCAGCATCCCGCCGACCGCGCCGGTACCAATGCTCCGGTTGCCCAGCGCCGCGGCGCCCTTGGCGCGCATCAGCGGCATCAGCCCTACGATAAAGGCGAAGGAGGTCATCAGGATGGGCCGAAGCCTAAGCTTGGCAGCTTCTGTGGCTGCTTCCAGAAGGTCCATGCCAGCATGCCGTCTTTGTACTGCATATTCAACGATCAGGATGGCGTTCTTGGCCAGCAGACCTACCAGCATGATCAGGCTCACCTGGACATAGATATTGTTGTCTATACCAAAGATCTGAAGGAAGGCAAACACGCCGAATACACCAGCCGGGATGGATAATACGATCGCAAACGGCAGAATATAGCTTTCATACTGCGCCGCCAGCAGGAAGTAAATGAATACCAGGCTAAGGATAAAGATGAAGATGATCTGCGAGCCTGCCGCCTTTTCTTCCCGGGTAATACCTGTATATTCATAGCCCCATCCCTTCGGCAAGAACTTTGCAGCCGTCTCATCGATGGCCTTGATCGCATCTCCCGTACTAAATCCTGGCTTCGGAACCCCATTGATCGTTGCCGAATTGTAAAGGTTGTTATGGCTCACTGTTTCAGGACCATATACCTTTCTTAGCGAGACCAGTTGATTGACTGGTACCATCTGATTCAGGTTATTCTTGACGTAAATGCCCGTGAGCGACGCTTCATTGTTCCGGTATTGCACATCGGCCTGCGCCATCACCCGGTAGTACTTGCCAAACCGGTTGAAATCACTGACATAGCTACTACCGTAGTAGATCTGCATCGTCTGCATCAGATCGGCGATGGACACGCCCATTTGCTTGGCCTTGTTGTTGTCCACGTCGATCATATACTGAGGATTGCCGGACGCAAAAGTGGTAAATGCATAGGCTATTTCCTTGCGTTGCATCAGTGCGCCGATAAATTGTCCGCTCATGGCACTTAGCCGGTCCATCGATCCGTTGGTCTGATCCTGCAATGCGAACTCGAAACCGGCTACGTTACCAAAGCCCTGTATCGTGGGGAAGGTAAAGAAGAAGGCATGTGCGTCTTTCACCTGCTGGGCGACCTTCATCGTCAACATTCCGCTGACGGTATTGATGTCCTTTATGGGTCCCCGCTCGTCAAGAGGTTTCATCCGAACGAAACCCGCGCCATAAGGAGAGGCATTTGCATTCGTGATAAAATTCAGCCCTTCTACATTATACCTTCTGTCGGTAACGGGATCGGCCTTGATGATACTGTCTATCTCCGCCATGGCCTTGTGCGTCTTGTCGAGACTGCTGCCGGGCGGCGTATTCACGGCATATAAAATGAAACCCTGGTCTTCTGTCGGGATAAATCCACTGGGGGTCCGTTGCATCATAAAGTAAGAGCTGCCTGCGAGCACAAGCAATGCGACAAGGGTGACCCACTTTTGGCGGAACAGGAACTTCAGACTACCCAGGTATTTGTTCGTCATGTTCTTAAAGCCGATGTTGAAGGCAACAAAAAAGCGGGCGCCAAATCCTTTTTTCTTTCCATGTTCGTCAACGGCGTGTATGTCCTTCAGGAAGATGGCGCAAAGCGCGGGGCTGAGTGTCAGGGCATTGACAGCCGATATAAAAATGGCGATAGCCAATGTATAGCCGAACTGTTTGTAGAAGACACCCGTCGGACCCTTCATAAAGCCTACCGGAATGAACACCGCCATCATCACAAGCGTGATGGATATAATGGCGCCGGAGATCTCGCTCATCGACTTTAGGGTAGCTTCTTTCACCGGCAAGCCCGTATTTTCCATCTTTGCATGCACGGCCTCTACAACCACAATGGCGTCATCCACCACAATTCCTATCGCCAGCACAAGCGCAAACAATGTCAGCAGATTGATGGTAAATCCAAATACCTGGAGGAAGAAGAAGGTACCGATTATCGCCACCGGCACAGCAATGGCAGGGATCAGTGTGGACCGGAAATCCTGCAGGAAAATGAACACCACGATGAACACCAGGATAAATGCTTCGATCAGCGTATGGATTACCTGCTCGATCGATGCGTCCAGGAACTCCTTGGAGTTAAACATGATCGTAGTGTGCAAACCCGTTGGCAATTGCTTGTTGAACCTTTCAATCAGTTTCTCAGCCTGGGTGAGGATGTCATTGGCATTTGATCCGGCCACTTGCTGGATCGCAATACCGGTAGTGGCAAACCCGTTCAATGTGCTGTTGGAAGAGTATGTATAAGAGCCGAATTCCACACGGGCCACATCTCTTAGCTTAACGACGGATCCGTCGCTGTTCGATTTGATAATAATATTCTCGTAATCCTCATTCTTGTTCAGCTTGCCCTTATATTTCAACACATATTCATATACTTCCTTGCTGCTCCCGCCGAGGCGGCCGGGTGCGGCCTCCAGGCTTTGGTCCTTGATTGCATTGGTCACTTCAAGAGGAGAAAGGTTATAGGCCACCAGCCGGTCGGGTTTTAGCCAGATACGCATGGAATAGTCCTTTGTACCGAAGGGGGTAGCATCTGCAACACCCGGTATACGCTGGATCCTTGGGATGAGGTTGATCTTGGAGTAGTTCTGCAAAAAGGTTTCATCATAGCTGCTGTCAGTCGAGTAAACGCTGATGAACATGATGATACTATTTTGTTGTTTCTGGGTGGAAATACCTGCCTGGATAACTTCAGCCGGGATCTGGCTGGTAGCCTTGGACACCCGGTTCTGTACGTTCACGGCTGCGATATCGGGGCTGGTACCTTGTCTGAAAAATACCGTCAGTGACATACTGCCGTCATTGCTGGAATTGGAGACCATATAAGTCATGTTCTCCACACCATTGATCGATTCTTCCAGGGGGGTCGCGACACTACGTGCAACGACTTCGGCGTTGGCCCCGGGATAGGTGGCCGTCACCAGTACACTGGGCGGAGCAATATCCGGGAAGAGGGAAATGGGCAGCGTAAATACGGACAACCCGCCCAGTATAAGCAATATGATCGACATGACCGTTGATAACACCGGCCTTTCAATAAATCTCTTTAGCATAAAATAAATCTGTTTGTTTGTATTTCAATCCTCTTTGACGGCCCTGTCGACGATCGCTCGTCTCACACTCTTTTCTTTTATTATTTATGTATTATTAGAAAG
>Ga0247778_1001366_pt1 | contig 10706 bp, 13 predicted proteins | sample UWRJL049202B5_FD_179939 | JGI IMG/M metagenome (GOLD analysis project Ga0247778, IMG submission 179939) | Plant litter microbial communities from Arlington Agricultural Research Station in Wisconsin, United States - UWRJ-L049-202B-5 | ecosystem: Environmental > Terrestrial > Plant litter >... | reverse complement strand
CAGATAAATTGCATACTACGTTTTTAGATATAAAAGCGTCTCCCCTAACACAAAGGGGGACACAGTATCAATATGTTAGTTGCCAGCGCTCTTACGCTCCTCTCTGTCTCGATCTGTCCGACCTTAGCATTCACTACGCGAGATCTTCCCAAGGGTGTGATATCTACTCCGATCACAAAAATTGGGGCCTCTCCATACCGTTTATTTTACTGTGGAGTTAACTGTAAACACTGACCTGCTCACTTTACTCCAACGGATCTCTAACTTGTGCCCATAGTCGAAATCGGCACCCCGCCGTAAAACGTGACTTTACTGATGAACTCTGGGAGCTTTTCAACAGGGGTGTTGTCTTCCAATCTCGCGCAATGCCAACCAGGCTTTCAATCTGGTCGAGGACCCCCGGACCCTTGCGGGGACTATGGCACATATGACAACACCAGTTCTTCGACTGCGTATTATGTTGGAACGGGGTACTATGATAACCTTATCGACGCTGCTTACGGCAACTTCATTGGGGATGTAGTACGGACGGGAGGGCAGACATTTAACAATTTTACCTTTGGTCAAATCACACGTGAGGCTTATGGCGAATATTTCAGCGAGAAATATGAAGGGATCTTTGGTACGTGTGAAAACATCCCACTTCAGATTACACAACTGATTTCAATTCCAACCAGGACTCAACGCGAAATGCTATACCAATGGTACCTGCGATCTAGTCTTTCTCCAGCAACTTTACGACCAGGGCGTCATTTCTTCAAAGGCATACAGCATCTATCCAGGATCTCAAGATGTAGACTCCACCGGAAGTCTTCTTATTGGCGGCGTAGATCGAGCCAAATCAGCGAGTCCACCTGTGGTTCTGGACATAGCAGACCCCGCCAAAGTTGGCTCTCTCTTTGCAATAAACTATACCGCAATGTCCATAACTTCCGGTGGTAACACTACAAGCTTTGACATCGCACCACTGCAAGACTCAATAATAGACACCGGGAATGTAAGTAATACTTTCGAGTGTTTTTCTACCGCAAACTAATCTGAAGAATCGCAGCCCCACTGGACTGTCCCGCCCGCCGTCTTCGACTGTCTGAACGACAACTTCTGGCATATTCCAGGCAGCATCAGTATAGTGAGAAAGATAAACCCACCATATGCCGTAGACTGTAGTGCCCTCGACACTGATACCCAATTCACAATCGGCTTCTTGAACGATGCTGAGATCACCATTCCCGTGAAAAGGCTGGCGCAGAGAAATGGAACAGATGGAACTGGATGCATCACAGCTATTGCGAGTTGCCCGGATGCGCAATGTGGCCATGCTACTGCGGTGAATGCTTGGGGACATCCTTTTGTGAGCAATGTTTATGCAACCTTTAATCCAGACAACCGAACGGTGGCTTTGAGCCCTGTGAGGATTACGAATGAAGAGATGATTGAGGCCATATGACGTTGTGGGGTCTCGGATTGTAAACATGCCACACATGAGAATGATGAGATGATTGAGAAGTAGGAAACATGGCTTGATAGCAGCTTAGAAGGGGAGAATTAATACGTTGAAAGATTCTCACTTCCCCAGCACCTTGTTCTTCACAGTCTTTGCGCTCTTTGTCGTCTATATTTCTGCTGGAGCAAGAATTTGCGGACTTGTAGATAATTTAGCAAGGTTTTTGTGATGTTCTAATGACAGTATGAAAATGATAAGGTGAGCGATATAAATCTCCATCTGGGGAACCGCAAAAGAGCGGTAAAACAGAAATCTAGGGTTTGTGCTATTGTGCTTTTGGTTACTAGACTGATTTTATCTCCAACAGGGCTCAGGACAGTGGCCATGTATCATCAGTCACTAAAATTCCTAAATTCTACTTCTTGGCAACAGCAATATTTGCAATCATCTTGAGCCTTGCGCTTCCCTTGCCATCAAGTTCAATCCCCGGCGTCTTCAGTAGGGTATCATGAATAGTATCGACGGCTTGCTGGAACTTCCCGTCGTCGGCCTCTGTCCATCCTCCGGGTATCATGCCACCGAAGAAACTCCAAGCGATCAGAGACCACCGTCTTAAATCTGCTATCTTCAGATAGCTATCGCACTGTTCCATCTTGACCTCCAAGAATCCAGCATCCTTGAGGGCCTTCTCCGAATGCGCAGGGTCGTACCACTCTGTACCCCCTTGCACGGGATGAAACGCGTCAGGTCCTCGGGTCACAGTGTTAGCCGCCAATACTCCATTTATATGAGCAACTGTGGCCCAGGTGGTAACTATCGCAGTGCCGCCAGGCTTGACGGTGCGGTAGATTTCGCTTATGATCTTTCCAGGTTCCTTGGCCGAGTTGATCAGGAAGTTTGTGAAGCTATGCGAGAAGAAGTCGGCATCGAAGTTCAAGGCTTCCGCTAGCATTGAAGCAGTTTTGACCGAGTCAGCCCAGCCTTTCGAGGCAGCAGCAGCAGCGGTGGCTTCACACATCTTGGGATTTATGTCGGTGGCATAAATAGTAATTTCACTGGGGTTTTCGGTGTCCGTGATGGCGAGGGTGACGACCCCATTGCCGCAAGCATTATCCAGCACGACCGAACCCGATCTGAGGTCTGCTAAAGCAACAGATCTGGGAGCGATTTGGACCGAGACATCGCCCATGAGTTCTGCCATCAAGGCAGGACTTGGCGGTAGGACTTGTTTGGGGGTGTGGCTTGCCATAGTGAAACAGTGATGTTTTGGGGGCGCGTTGATGGAAGTCCGATACAGATGGTGTAGAGGTACTTTGCAGTTGCAGTTGCGATTGTGATTGCTAATTCTGTAGTAGGAGGTGCCAAGTAGCCGTGCCACCCTTGAGTTCCTCACCAAAAGCCTCAAGGAGCCACTGAGACTTCGATCACATGCTGAGAATACACACAAAAGGAGGCACGGATACTTGGCACATCCTACTTCTGAATTTATGCGGTACAGTAACTGTTGGTACAGGGATTTGGCCTAAGTTGGCAAGCTAGCAGCCCCTGAGCTCGCCTATTTCGGCCGCGCGTCGCGGCTGACCGCTATGTTGGACTCGCCGCAATAAAAAGCGATTGATCTCGGGGTTTCCATCTTCATAGGCATCCCGTATCCCAAACCGTGTCCATACGATCTTGATCTGGACCTAAATCCGGATTTGAATCTGAATCTGAATCTGAATCTCTCAAAATATGGCATACAGTAACTTGCGCCTTCTCCCCTGGCCCTGCAATTCACAGTACCGCTACCGGAGGAAATATTTTTACAAAGTTCAAATATCAGATTCCAACTCTTTCTCAATATCCATGTGCCTAAAAACAGGAACACATAACGAAGGCTGCCACAACGTTATTTTGAAATGCATATTCATGTGACCTGGAATGATCCTTGTAGGATAAGCGAAGCCCCTTTTTTCTGAGAAAGGGGCAATATTTTGTCCAAGGAGTCCATCCTGCTTTGTCTTATCCTTACATGACAGTCGCTTTCCAAATTAATGTCTCTTTATTTCCCACGGTTGTTCTGTTAGTCATTCAGGATTAAAGGTTATATGGTTTTTAGCTTCCTTCCGAGAAGGGAATCCTCACAGAAAGCAGACCCATGTTCAACTTCAGTTGATCATGTCGTGCCTGAGTGTAATGTATTTACGCACATGTCGCGAGGCAAGTACTGAAGGAGAACATGATTGAGGGAAACTTCCTCGTCGAGATTCCGAGCTTCGAAATTCATACCATGAAATGACGCCTCCATGATTGGGACGATTCAAAGTCGCTCAAAGTCATGTCCCACGTCTGAAGGTCCATCATCCGAGGCCCAACCAGCGCTTCAATCAAACGTAGTCCAATCCAACGAGCCCGAGGTAAAAGGTATTGAAATGAAATTCGAATCCGATGTCAAAACCATCATGCGTTTCCTCGAACCCTAGTCTCCCTCAAAAGGGGATCCCTTCACCCGCGCCTCCCTCGGCGAAGTTTTCTAGAAGGATCCGGATATCCCAGCTCCTAGATGCGCTAAGAATATGCGTCAAAGACATGGTGCAGACGCTGTATTATCCCAAGGTGGGGGAACTGGTCAAGCGGGCTACGGGTGCGGGTGGTTATTATCAAATTATACAGTGCGGTATAAGGATCCGGGCATGGAAAAGGGGGAGAATCCGAATAGGAAGGAATAACCTACGACGATGGTGAGTTGATCCCTCACAAAAGGAGGTTGTCTCAGAGTTTTTGATGCAATGATACCTCCAGTATGTTGACAACCTATATCCATAGATAAGTGCAGCCCCTGAAACGCTCCTCTCAATACCAAATCATTCCTAATCGTAGTCCAAATATAACAGCGTGTAGCGATCCCTAATCGGCCCCGTCCAAAACTGTCTCTGGTGATGGTGGATTCCGCACTCTCCCCCCGCAAACATTCACCTCTGCAATCTACCACGGAACCAATACGAGGAGCGGGACCAGACTATTGCTTATGAGAAGAGTGATCCTCAGAAATGGTGGGTTTGGGGGGGGCATAAGGTAGATGAGGTTATGGTGCTGAAGATTTGGGATAGTAGGAGTGAGGGTAATTGTGCTACTAGTAAGTTGAGAGCATTTCTTATTTTGGTCATAGTGGAAGAGAGGGAAGAGATATTATTTGTTACATGGCTGGCTAGGCAGTGGACGGAGATACTGGTTCTGACTGAAATTATCATTTTGATAGTGTGCCCGCACGCAGCTTTTCAGCATCCTGATACGCCGGCGGGTACCCCTCCGCGGGAGAGTCTTGGGTTTCGGTGTATTGTCTTTGATAATTAGGTATGCCAGAAGCTTGGTATTCTGTAGCCAAGATGGCAATATAAGTTGATGTGCATTTCCGTCACAAGAGGCAAATCCCGAAGTCATTTTTAACTTTGGTATACCCGAGAGCAAATACGGGGGCGGGGTAGCAAGCCTAATATGGAGGGGCATATCTATTTTAAGGTGCAAAGCATAAGGAATGTCTTGGATTTCTTGATACTCTACTTTTGTAGGGCTACCGCTTTCGCCGAATCATAAAATGACACAATCACAACCGAATTCCACCCCTTTAGACAGCAGTAGCACTAATCACAGGAACCGGCCCCGTAGCCGTAGGAGAAAAGGGACACGGCGGAAACAGCGTCTTATATCCCGTCGCACAGCCCCCAGGACACGTCTTCCTACAACTCGTCGTCTCCACGATACCCGTACATCCGCACGGGTTCGTCACGGTGCTCTCGATGATGCAGTCGAGCGTGATACATGTCTGGGGACTGATCTTGCTACAGTTTGGCCCGTCAGTTTTGGTGATTGTGACGCAGGAGACGGGCTTGGTCGTTATGGTGGAGAGGGTGGCGGATGTGGTTTTAGAAGGAGAAGATGTGGAGCAAGGGAGGAGGTTGGTTTCGTAGGCGGTGCCGCAGCCGCCATGGCTAGAGGGTGTCAGTGACATTTTCGTGAGATGTTTGGTTTGTTGGGGAGAAAGGAGAGGTCTATGTTGATTGGAGCACCGGACTTACCATCCAGTAGTGCAAGGTGTGTAGTCAGTTTTTGTAGGAACGGTCTTTGGGCAGCCACATGGGACATCGATCGTCTTCAGCAGAATGCATTGTGGTTGAGCGCAGAAAGACGGTGTCGGTGCTGGGCAGTCTTTACTTGTGGTAGTTTTTGTCACAGTTGGACAGGCGTTCTGGTAGGGCTCGTCTGCGAAGACGGTAGAGACCAAGAGGCTACGATACTCAGTGTTGTGAATAGTCATACAAGGTGAGCACTTACGTGGCGATGATATATGCACCTGGGAGGAGCCTGGAATATAGCATTTTGGATATCTTTTGATGCTTTTTGTTGACTTCTAAAGATGAACAGATCAATGAGAAGGAAATAGTATATATATACTGATATTTTAACAGCAGATCAATACCATATGACCCCTCATTCAGCTCCGACTGGAACCGTAATCCGGAGTAATCCATAAAAAGTTAACCCTGGTAGCAGGCTTTTACGGAAGTGATAAGCGTGGCGCCTGAAAGAAAAGGAATGCCACTGTCGCACAATGGCTTCCGGATACGAGGTAGCTTCCTTACCTCATTAGCCAAGTATCCTAACTTCGACATTTTGGTGTGACAAGGTCGGATGAACTTACGTTTTCCTCGATGCGTCCCTGCATAACCGTTGGCCATTGACTGGCAGTCGCTTATTTGGCTTATTCTGTGTGCAAATACCCGTAACCTGTTAATCCGATCAGGCCACACAGGGTAAATTATTGCACAAATGGTCATGAATACTGTCATGAAAAGAGACGGTAAAAACTTGATGAATCCAGGGGCGTACCAGGGGACTAAATTGTGGTCGTGGAGTCCCCGCAAATCTGCAGAGCATTTTTGCTGGTGGAATGCATGGCGTCGGCCTGAACCGCCTCAAAACGTGTCATTGGAAGATGAAATTGTAAGAACGGACCGAAACGTAGAGAGCTACCCCGGAGGAACATAAGGCATGCAAGGAATCAAATCATATGGGAGCTGACGATAAATCATCATTCTACCTCTCTTTTTTCTCACATCTCAACGCCACCAGTGCTGACCTGCGCCCTCCCGGGCGCCATCGTTACAGTTTTCAGGCAGCAGCAACCAGCTCACCAATCCTTTTATTATACGGCGCCCCAGTCCTATTCAAAGACGATGGAGACTTCCATAAGACGCTTTGTCGGAGCTGAAGATTCGTGGCACTGGCCGAGATTGCTCTTACAACTTGCTCTTAGGATCGAGGTCGGGTCCAGCGCCCTGGAGGTGAGAGATAGCTGCTTTCTGGACCTGACCGCCTTCGCAGCATGATTCGGAGCCGGGTGCAAGTGTCGATGCTGCATTCTTTAGACCTGGTACATCAATGGCTGGGTTGGCAGTGAAGAAGTCCGCTGGCCGAAGGTGGATTTGATGCATCTCGACCGGCCTGGCTCAATCAGTATCAGCGCTCTATCTCAAGCAAGCAAGGCCATCATGCGAACTTACATGACTGGCCAATCTTCAACCCGGGGATTATGAGTGAGCCCGAAGGTGTTCCACACGACTACATCAGAGTTTTCTACACTCTCGTTCCTTGCCACGGCATCGCCAACCCCGTCAACCTCGTTCTTCGATTGATTTGTGAATTCTCCGCCAGCCCATAGCTCACGGTCTTTATATTTTGTTACCCAAACGTGATGCTGGGCGAATTGAGCTGCGGAAAGTTTAAATGTCAGCATACTTGGAACCTCTGCTGCTATGTTCTAGCACTTTATTGCACCGATATTGGGCACGGGGCATAGCACAACTCACCTCTCTTCGCCATGATGCTTTTCGGGTGTGCGAGCATCAGCTGCGATGCCGTAGGAATGAACTTGTAACTGACTGGTTTCCCAGAAACAGGATTCAGCTTTGAGGGGTTAGTCATCTTGACCGTCAGGTTCGTCATCGGAGAAGCGTTAAAAAATTGGGATTTCTTGATTGGTGTCTGTCTGACCTATTGTTTTCACAGTCAGTCAACAGGAACATTATTGTGGAGTCTGTCGGGTGGCTATCTTCTCGAGCTAGCACCTCAAACCCCAGGGCCTTTCGACTTACTTCATATCCGCTCCCATATGGATTCAACTCCTTGGAAATGGGCATTGGTAAAGATTCTTCTGCGACAATTGTATTGTTCTGTCCGTCAACAGCCGGATCGATTCGAACGCAAAATAGATGCTGATGATTCTGGGCCAATGCACCAGATGATACCACGTTTCCCCATGGGCTGGTCTTCCCAGGATCAATGTTAACAACGCTCACAATGCCAGTAGCCCTGGTCTCGATGGTAATTCCTCCGGCTTGGTCGAGCTTGTATGCGAAAATATACTCGTAGTTTGCCAACGTGATAATGAACTGAACAACGAGCTCTCGAAGTCGAGTTACCACGGCCCTTTGAGTCCGATAATTTGTATGCTTCCATCCAATCCCGTTATCCTGTTCATGTAGACATATCACATTTTTTGCCACACTGGCTTTCCCATCAGGCTCAGTCAGCACGGCATCGAAGTATTTTATGACCCCCAAGCAATCGCAACCAAGTGAAAGGTTGTTGGCAGCTCGCCCTGCACCAGCATCTCCGAAATCAAAAGCTTGTTTTCGGTGGAAGGGCGGTCGGGGGTCGCCGTAAGGTACGGTCATCTCACTCAGGCTGAGCCTGTAGAGTACACTCCGCCCATCATAATGAACATCGTGAAGAGTGGCGCCTTCACGAGGGCTGAAGCCAACGCGAAACCTCCACTTTTGCCACTCTATCAAGTTGCCAGTGACCTGGAAAGAGGGGCCTTCAGGTTGAACGACATTCAATGGTTTGACATCTGAGCGGAGCGGCCGAGATAACATTTCAGGGATGTATTCCCCTGGTGAGCAATGGTCTAGCACGTTCTTCTTATAGGTTCCGTAAGTAAGGCCATCCTCTTTCCCACCTGTAGCCAGTTTATCCACTCGAACAATTTCGTGACTATAAGTATCCATGACCGGAATGATTGGAAGTGGGTAAGGGTAATGATTGGAGTCTTCGTTTCCGGATCGAGTATCTCGCGCAAAGCATAAGCCTTGCGTATACCGTGGAACAATTTCTCCATCGCCGCCATAAGGCCACTACGCTTGGATGTTAGCACAGCTACTCAAAGGATTTCATATTGACAGAAAATGTTCAACATTATCCAGTTTTCACGTAACATTCTATGAAAGAGTACGTGTCAAATCTATGCTCGAATATGACAGTCTGCCAAATCTTGAAGATGCTGGAGGCGCGAGGTCGGCTGCCACTAGGCTTAACCTCGTAATATCGTTTTGTGCTTTGACAAGAATAAATGCGCTTGGGGATTGAGATGCGGTCCATTAGAAGATGCTCACTGGGTCAATTGTCACAACGAAACCTTCCGGGAGGTCGAATTCGGCGATGGCCTTCTTGTAGAGCGGGGAGGCAAGACAAGCTTCTGTAAATGCTCTGAATTCGTGTCTGTAGAAGGTCAGAGATCCGAAAATGAAAAGACAAGAAGGCGTCATACGTGGTCAAACTGGCGTGATGGATCTTATCAACAATCCTCTGTTCCACCTCTTTCCCTGAGACAACGTCCACCCAAGATTCCATGTATTCATGTTTCTTGTCGCCACGAACAACATCGTACTGAACCTTTGCCAGTCGAGCCGGTCGAGGCGTCTGTGTTGTTACCTTACCAGAATGTTCCAGATCCAGGAAATTTATCAGCTCATTCTTGGGCGGTTCCTCGAGGAATATGGATCTAAAGTGGATCGCCACTGCGGCACCTCGCGCAGTGAGGATGGATTCGCGGGCTAAATTTGCTTCGGAGATAGAGAGCTGATCGAGGGGATGTGGGGTAGCTCCAGATGATGTCTCGGGTCGCATATGACCTGTCGTCAATTTGTCCGTAGACATTGTTGATGTGGGGTAATCTGCAGGGAAGTTATGAACGCGAGGGGGAAGTTTGAGACTTGAAGAAAATGAAGGAGAAGATGAAGATAATGAAAATAGGAAAGAAACCGTCCTTGTACTTGTACTTATGCTTTAGCCAGGAACGCTCCAGTTCTTGTCTGCTAGGAAGTAGCTCTGGCATCCCACTCCACAAGCACAAATGATCTGGTCTAAGTCCCAATCAGGCAAGTACAGCCATGAATGGCAGGAAGAAGTCGAAGTCGTCCTGACTAATATACAGACGACTAAATAGCTCATTCGAGAAAACATAGAGCTTTTAAGAAAGGAGAGAGATGATTCTTGGAGCATCATCTTTTGTCAATATATAGGTAATTGCTACACAATTTCTGCTTCCAGACTTCGCTGGCTCATAATCTCCCACTTCGGCACAAGGATCCACCAGGTCCCGGAACGAACTCTGTAGGTTTAAAGTACCGATACTTGGATTATTTCGGCACATCTTTTCACGTCTTTCGAGCACCGAAATTTGAAAAATTTCGCCATATCTCACATGGGCTCCTTCAGAAATCTAGAGACAACCCCTCGACGGCACCATGCTCCCGTCACCCGTCAAACCGATCACGTGTAAGAAGGCGGGGGACTTTTATCAAGGGTGGGACGGGACCATGATTGATGCTTCTGGCAGTTGGCTGCCGAATACCACGGAACTTGTCGGTATTTATGCATGCTGACCTCGATCGCTCCACGTGTCTCTCCCGTGTGTTGGTCGCAGGTACGATAACTTAGAACGAGGAGCTATAGATTTGTGGCTATGGGGTCTTATTAGTTGCGACTTAATACTGGGATGCGAACCCGCGGGATGGATGGCTGGAACTGTAATAGGATTCAACGACGGTCCTGGTGGTCCTGGAATTTCAGCTTAATGTCCTGCGTCGAGTGAATAGAGGAATTCACTCCGCCTTGTCATAGCAGTGCAGCGCCTTCTCCGCCACATCATCCGGGACAGCAAAGTATCTAAGAATCTAAGAATCTAAGCATCTAAGCATCTAATACTTTGTCCAGTCTTATACCAAGCCGGAGGCTACCTATTCATAGCTGCATCTGTATTTAGAGTTAAAGGCCTGAGTGTGCCGCGACTGTGCCGTTTATCTGTGTGTATCAACAACCGAGAATTGACCCCCCATTGCCCCCTTCCGCCCAAAAACAGACGCGACGGGGGACTTCTGTTGACTTGTTCGTACCCTTTACATGTACTTCACATGTACATTCCGTACATTGCATTGCATCTTGC
>Ga0247778_1001365_pt1 | contig 10729 bp, 4 predicted proteins | sample UWRJL049202B5_FD_179939 | JGI IMG/M metagenome (GOLD analysis project Ga0247778, IMG submission 179939) | Plant litter microbial communities from Arlington Agricultural Research Station in Wisconsin, United States - UWRJ-L049-202B-5 | ecosystem: Environmental > Terrestrial > Plant litter >... | reverse complement strand
TTCTGGAACACGAGGTCGGAGCGCTTCTCCATCTGCTCCTGGATCTTCTCGGCGTTGGGCAAGGTCGAGTCGACCAGGATCTCCGAAGTAATGGTGCCGTTCTGGCGCATGGAGTTGAACTCCGCTTTCAGGTCGGCCGACCAGAACCAGCCGCCTGCGTGTGCAGCGGCAGAGAAATGATCCTGGATTCGCGACCAGTCGCCGCGAATGCGAATCTCGCAGATGGGGCTCCACACTTTCAGTTGCAGGATCTGCCAGACCGTGATGCCCGACTGTCCGCCGTGGAATGAACCGTAGATGATCGCTGCCGGATAACTTCCCACCAGGCCGGAGAATGCATTCTCGGCGAACGGGGTGATCGAGCCGGGACCCTGGCCTTTGAGGTTGCAGTACCACGCATCCAGATTGGATGCTCGCAGTCCGCGTTCCAGCGAGAACGTTCGATGCGCGGGCACGAGTAACGATCGCTGCGCTGTGGTCACCAGTGGCGCTCTGTTTGCCAATGCCCGACTCGGCGGTGTGCTCGACGGTGGGGTAGGCGTTCCACCTGCGGCGACAGGTGTTGTCGCAGGCTGAGTGCCAGTGCTGGGCATCGAGCCATCGGCAAGCGGCGACAGGCTGGTGATCGACATGGTGTTCGACACGATGGGCGCGGGCCGGATCATCGGCGTCGCGGGCGAGCGCCAGCCCCAGTAGTAATCGCCGCTGCCGCGAAAGCGATTGATCAACTCGTCGGAGGCTGCCTGCAACACGGCAGGCGGTGGCGACGATGTGGTTGAAAATCCCGCCAACGCGCCCGCGACTTCCTCCGTGCCAGTGGCGCCAACGTTGGTTTGTTCGTTGCGCACGCCGACGAAATGCAGGAATGAAAACTTGTAATCGCCGTTGTCTTTCTGCGCCAGGCGCACCGCGTTGGGCAGCCAGTGATAGACCGGCGGCTTGCCCTCTCGTTGCAACGCGTCGTTGTTGGCATCGGGGAGAAACAGGATGGGGTAACCGCTTTTCGTAACCGTCTGGAAGCCGGCAGCGAAGATGGGCCCGATTGCTTCAGTCATGGCGCTCTCCTTGCTATTCGTGTCGAAGCGGGTGCGTGGCCGGAGAACTTCTGGTTTACCTCACTGCGCCATTCACTCGTCGGCCCGCATTCCTCCACGGTTGCCGCTAGTCAGGCGGGTGATGCAGGTGCGGGTAGCTCAGAGCTTTCCTGGAACTGATTTTGGCGCGTGGTAAGTTACGGACATGCGCGCCCGCGGACAACGGACCGAACAGCCTAGTTGACGGTCGCCAATTGAGAAGTCAACGGAAGGATGGTCGCGGAAGTGCCGGGCGGCAACGTCAGGTGTTTCAGGGCGGATGGCGCATTCGCGTTGCCGGCGAAGCGCGAAGCAAAAACACTCCCACCCAGCTACGCCGTCAACACCTGCACCTCTCCCGCCTCGATCACGACATCCACCATCGCCGCCAATCCCGACGTCCTCGCCCCATCCCTGAAAAAATTCACATTCGCCACGCGACGGACAATTCCGGCGCCGCCTCTCCCCACGTTGCTGTACGCCACCGTCATCGTTCCGCCTCCACGATGGATGTCACGATCGACGATCACCGCGCCAGTAAAAGTCCCATTCCCCGTGTTGGCAACGACGACGATTTCCTGATCCACCAGGATGCGTGAGAACGCAACGATCCCTCCTGCCCCCGACGAATGCCCGAAGTCGATCCCATTCCCCGACACTTCCCGAAAATAGAATCTCCCATACCTCAGCGCGGGCTGCTCCTCCCGAAGATCGGACAGTGCGCGAACCTGTCTGAACTTTTCCGCCGCAGTATCGAACGCATCGTCCTTCCCCCACAGCGCCTCACGCGTCGACTCGTTCGCACTCAGGTCAGCCTCGCCAGCCTCATTCACGGTGCCTCGCAGATCCTGCTCCGTGCCGTAGTACAGCGACGGAATTCCCTGCAGTGTGAACAGCAGAGCGATCGCCATCGTCACTTGTGCCACCGGTGTCGATGGATGTTGTATGCGCTGCCTCTGGTCATGATTGTCGAGGAAGCTCACGAAGAATCGCCCGGCCTCGCCATGCGAACTCAGCAACTCAGCCTCCGCTCTCTTGCGGCCTTCGAACACGCGACGGATCTCCGCCACATCCACCATTCCCTTCGCGACCCCCGGCAGCTTGAAGAACAGCGGGAAATCCAGCGCCGCATCGATTCCGTAGCCTTCCACCGACCCGGCGTTGCGGCCGATGAAGCGAGCAATGGTCGCTTCGTCGTCGTACACCTCGCCGAAGGTGAAGAAGTTCGCCTTGCCGACAGTGAGTCCGAATTCACGCATGGCATTGCCGAAGGTCTCGATGGCCCGCGGCTGCACGTACTTGACCGTATCGATGCGCAAGCCATCGAAGTCGTAGCGGGCGATGAGATACTGGTGCGCTCGAATCAGGATCGCCAGGACCGGCGTGATTCCGTACTGCTCGCGCAAACTTTCTTGTCCAGGGACAGTCGAGTCATATTCGAGCGCGAACTGGCGCATGTCGCCGAAGTCGCCCCGCACGAACCCACGCTCATCCGGCGTGTCGGTCAATTTCGATCCGCGCCGGCGGAAGAAGCGGTGATCCTGCAGATCGACAGGCCAGACTGCATCGTCGCCGTGAAGTTGAGACGGCACATCGAGACGGTTCTGCCACGACTCACGCGGCAGGCCGGAGCCATCCAGCCATTGCACGGCAGGCTCGCTGCCCAGCGGACCGTTCATCACCTCCGCATCGCCGAAGATCGACACGACGCCATCGCTACGGACGTAGTCGAAGACGCGCGCGCTGTGATTGAGGACGATATCGAGCACGACATACATCCCGCGAGCGTGCGCTTCGTCGACGAGTTCGCCGAGCTCACGCTCGGCGGTGGGGATCTGCCCGTCGGAAGCGAAGCGCTCATCGACGTTGAGAAAATCCTGCTGGCCATAGCCGTGATAGTTGTATTGCCACTGCGGTCGCGAACTCTTCAGCACCGGCGACAGCCAGATCGCCTTCACGCCGAGTTGCTCGAGATAACCGAGTTGGGCCTGTACACCCTTGAACGAGCCGCCCTGGCGAAAATCGAAGCGGCGATTCCACTGGCCTCGTGGCGGCGCCGTCGGATGATTGAAGCGATCGATCATCAGGAAATAAATCCAGACGTCGCGCCAGTCGCCCGGAGAAGGGAAGGGCGAGCGGATGGTTCGCGGTCTGCCGTCGACGATCACGGAACGGGTGCGCTTCAGGCGAGCAGCAGTCTGTGTATCCTGGATCGCCTGAGACACGGCAGGATCGAAGATGCGGGTGGCCATGGTCGTCGTCCTTTGAGAGCTCAACAGGTGCGCCGATCTTGCTCGCGCCCTGCAATTCGCCGACATCGGACTTCCGTTCACGCAGTGTCAGTAGTGTGAAACGGGGAGCGCACGGCGGAATTACGTCTCAGACACGCACTGTTCTCGCCGTTTGCGCACGCTTGCGCTCAAGAAAGCAATTCCGGCTGCCGTTGTGCATCATAACGCTAGTGCTTACCGGCACTTTGTGCGGTTGCCTGCCCTCGCACAGCGAAAGACGGCGGATATAGTTAATTCCCGCCTCGTCGCGTGTCTATACTTTCAGGGAAACAGGATTACGTGTCGATGAATGAAAACCCGCCAACCGATCCCGCCATCACGCCGCCGAAGCGTGATGCGGATACGGCTGTCGAGGTGCCGCGGCACGACCTGATGGGGAAGCTGTTCCACGAACACAACGATGCCCTGATCAACCTGTTGAAATCGCGGTTGGGATCGCACCACGAAGCGAAAGATGTTGCCCAGGAAGCCTATGTAAAGCTGTTGGGCTTGACCGACCCCGGTACAGTCAGTTATCTAAGAAGCTACCTGTTCAAAACCGCGATCAATCTGGCCAACAATCGCGTTCGGGACGAAAAAGCGCGTCGACGGATCGATCAGATGGTGTTCTTCGAAACTCCTATCGAACATCGTTCACCGGAATCCACCTGGGTCCAGCGACAGGAACTGGCCTTGATGCGTCGTGCGCTCGAAGAATTGCCCAGCGACTGCCGCCGCGCATTTCACCTGGTGAAGTTCGACGATCTCACCTTCAAGGATGCCGCCGTCCAGTTGAATACATCGCCCATGCAAGTCTGGCGTCTCGTCTCGCGAGCGCTCGCACATATAGAACAGGTGATGATGGAAGCGAACCTGGTGCAAGGAGATGGCCAGTGAACAGTGTACTGACCGACATTACTAAAGAGCCTCGGCATGAACAGGCTGCCGCCTGGTTCATGGCCCTCTACGACGAGGAAGTGGCCGACGAAACCATTCAAGGCTGGCAGCACTGGATGCTCGCCGAAGCGAACCGCAAGGCATACGACGAAATCGAACGTCTCTGGCACCGCGTGGGAGATCTGGCGCCGATGACCATGCCGGCGCCCGTCGGCGCATCGGAACCTGCGTTCGACGGATCACTGACGGTGCGAGCGTATACGAGACTGCATCGCACGCCGCCGAAGCGAACGATGGCTCGCGTGAGCGATCGCAGAGTTCACTACGGGATGGCGGCCGTGTTCGCTGCAATCGGCATTGCCGTGTTGCTCATGCTGCAATTCTATCGGACCGGCGCTTCGAGTCCGGGCGCGCTCTCGGTATTCGAAACGCAGGTCGCCCAGCACCAGGACATCATTCTCAACGACGGCTCGCATGTGCAGCTGGGCGCTCGCAGTTCGATCACCACCAGCGTGAGTGCGAACGAGCGAACTATCGTGCTCGATCGCGGCGAGGCTGCGTTCAAGGTTGCACACGATGCAGACCGGCCGTTTCGCGTACTCGCCGGCGGCGGAATGATTACGGCAGTAGGTACAGCGTTCAATGTGCGCCGACTGGACGGAGTGGTCATCGTCACAGTCACGGAAGGCAGCGTGCAAGTGGAGCCCGCCACTGGCAATGCCGCCGGCGCTGGCATTTCCTTCCCGCATGGAAAGGTGAGTCGCGGCCAGGAGATCAGTTACGGCGGCCCCGGCAGCGTCGGCGTCGTGCGTAAAGTCGACCCGGAGCTGGCCATGGCCTGGCGTGATGGGCGATTGCAGTATCGCAGTGAGCCGTTGTCCCGCGTCGTGCAGGATGTCGCTCGCTATTCTCCTCGCTCGATCTCGGTCGGCGATGCGGCCGCGGGTAATATTCTCTATTCAGGCACTGTCTTCGAGCGTGACGTCGATGATTGGCTGGCAGCGCTGGAAAAAGTCTTTCCGGATGTCCAGGTCGTGGAGTTGGACGAGCAACACATCATCATCCGTTCTACAAGCCAAGGAACGCGCTAGAGCTTGCCTGGATTGTTTTGGATTGGCGCCGCTGCGAATGGCACAGCGGTGGCGCCAGTTTTACGATTCGACGTCGCTGAATAATTACAGCCTTCAACAGCGCGCGATCACTGACGTGACTCTCATTTATCTCCGATTCGGCGCCGAAATACTCATGCGTGTATACCGATAACAGCTAGATTGAATCGACAGTGCAGTAGACGCGCGATACGCGCGCGACTGCCGGTCGCTGCGACGCGTACCGCAGAGTAAACGGAATAGTTGTCAATATAGATAAGTTGGCTTGTCTTTACGCAACATGGGGAAGGCATTGTATGCAAATACAAGGCCCGCCCAGCATCCGGCAATAGCGCCTGCATTCGTCGTCAAGACGAAGGAGGTCGCACGGGAAACGTGCGTGCAGGAGCATTCATTCTCGTGCGCGACGAGGCGCTCAACTTCGCCGATGCGCCGCCTGCGTAGGCTCGTATCGACGGCGGGCCGGGCGGTTCTGCAGAGACGTTCGAGAATTGCCAGCGAGCCTTGGGGATGAAGGCTCATGAATAAGCAGGAAGGAGCAGATGAACACACAACACACCGGTCCGCGGTCGCGCGGCACGAGAGACGAATCCGCCTTCTGGTACATTGCCATGCAAAGTCAGAACCCGTGGGAGCAATTGGTGCGCCGCTGGCAGAAGTGGGTGGCCATACCGACGAATAAGAAAGCGTTCGACGACGCCGAAGAACTATGGCAGATGATGGGCAAAGTACCCGCGCCTCGCTGGCCCACCGATGCCGAGGTCGAGTCGGATACGTACGACGGTTCGGTGCCGATCGCTGCGTTCGAGCAGAAAAATAGGGCCCATGCTCGGGGTCGTAGCTTCAACTCCGCCTGGGTCGGCCTCGCCGCCGCCATCGTAGTCGTCGTCATCGCCTTTGGCGTCAGAGTGATGGACTCGAACCAGCACCCCGTCGCGAGCGTCTCGGTATTCGAGACCAACGTCGCCCAGCATGAAGATGTCGAACTTGCCGACGGCTCATCGATCCAGATGGGTGGGCGCACAGCCATAACGAGCACCCTCAACAGCAACGAGCGTTTCATTGTCATGGATCGCGGCGAAGCCATATTCCGCGTCAAGCACGATCCCAAGCGACCCTTCCGCGTTCTTGCCGGCGGCGCCATCATCACTGCCGTCGGGACGGAGTTCAACGTTCGCAGGCTCGATGGGCTGGTGTTCGTCAGCGTGAGCGAAGGCACCGTCGAAGTTACACCGGCCAATGCGTTGACTGTGAGATACGGCGGCGACGTTACTGCCCGCGGAAAGCGGGTAACGGTGGGTCAGCAGATCAGTTACGACGACCGAGGTCAGTTGGGCGCAGTGGAAGGTGTCGACCTCACTGTCGCCATGGCATGGAAGGACGGGCGTCTGGCGTATCGTGCCGAGCCGCTGCACCAGGTGATGCAGGATGCTCGGCGCTATTCAACGAAGACAGTAATCCTGGCCGATGCCGACGCGGCGAACTTCCTGTACTCGGGGACTGTGTTCGAAAGGGACATCGATGATTGGTTCGAGGCGCTGGAGAAGGACAACCTGTTTCCGCAATTGCAGGTGACGCGGCCGGACGATGAGCGGGTGGTGATTGCGACGAGGAAAGTCGAGGGCAAATAACTGCCATGGCCCGGCGGTTTCGTCCGGCTGTTTTTTGCCTCTCGCTGGATGGATCGCACGAACACGGATGAGATTGGTATTGCACAGGCTTCGTTCGATTGATCGGGCAAGTGCAAGAATAAAAAAACATTAAGAAGCTCTTGCGAAGAGCTTGCATGCGAGCGTTGCTGGAGCGCAAGCGGAGACAGAGCTTGCATCATCACCGATGACTCTAGAGTAGACGGGCTAGAACATTTCTGGCGCTTGCATCGATCGCGATGCATTCCGTATGGCAAATATCCGGCGCAAAAAAAAATCGTATAGCGCCGAATTGCCCATCGTCATGAGCAGGTGAGGCTCTGGTATTTCCGGGGAATAGTTCCTCCGTGGAGCGATGGATCCAGGACCATAGATTCGGTTGCCAGGCCTCTGCGGTTTCGGCTGAGACTCGCCGATAGACCTGTCGCTGGAGAAAGAATCTTTGGGCTTTGCGGCATTGCCGATTCATCTGCGTTGTTTATAGATCTTCGTTGCGGATCTCTCCGCCTCCGCACGTCTGACTTATGAGCAGGAGAAAGCTCACTTTCTCCACGCACAAGCGACGAACAGGAGTGGTTCGCAGTGATTCATGGAATTTCGATTGAGGGAATCCCTCAACAAGGTAATGCTGCGTGTAGTCAGCGCGCGCGCAAGAGCGCCCCGCGAGGCGCAACTATCGCGGCACCAGTACGGCTCACGCTGAATCGAACCTGCACCATTTGCTTCTCACGGCGTGATCTCGCTCGCCGGGTCGGTGTCGGGTCTTGGTCTTACTGCCCTCCTGCCGTTTTCGGCAAATTCCACATGACTGGCTCAGCTGTATGTCACTAGCGGCCGATACTAGTGAATCCGTGCGGATGATTGCCGGCCTAGTCCGATTCCAACACTGCACAGTGTCGTGCTGTGTGTAGTGACTAGGGCGACCTGAGCGAAACTAGCAGCGACAAGGGAGAGGTGCGATGGAGGATGTCGGGGGGATTCGGCGCAGGCGCATGAGTCAATATTTCTCTTCCAGCCGCGTGCTCCTGGTTGCCTTGGGTCTGGTGCTTTCATCGCGTGCACTACCCGATGCGCTGAGCGAAGACGCTCACTTCGACATTCCGGCACAATCGGTGCGGTCGGCGCTGATCGAATTCAGCAGGCAGGCCGATGTGCAGGTGATGGGCAGCTCCTCGTCGTTCGGCGATCTGCAAAGTAACGGCATCAAAGGGAAGCTCCGCTCGCGAGAGGCGCTCGCGCTGCTCCTGCAGAACACCGGCTTGAAGTATGAAGCGGTGAAACATGCCGTCGTTGTCAGGTCCGACGATAAAGCACAGGGGGCGGCGTCCTCGATGCAGGAGGGTCGGGCATTAAAGATCGGTGAGACGAAGGATTCATCGCCCGGCAAGGACGGTGCGAATGGCGACCACGAGCGCGATGACGATCTGTTGCCGTTGGGATCGATGACTGTCACGGGCACGCACATTCGCGGTGGCAGTCCGGTGGGGTCGCAGTTGATCGTGATGGATCGTCGCGCGATCGCGAAGACCGGCTACGCGACGGTGCAGGATGTCGTGCGCTCCTTGCCGCAAGTGTTCGGCGGCGGCGCGAGTGAGGACACTGTGCTTGGCACTGAGGCGGGGACGAACACGGCTCGCAGCTCCGGATTGAACCTGCGGGGTCTCGGCTCGGGCTCCACGCTGGTGTTGATCAATGGTCGTCGGCTGGCGATGGGCGGCACGCAGTCGTCGTTCGTGGATGTTTCGAGCATTCCTCTCTCCGCCGTGTCGCGCATCGAAGTGATGACGGATGGCGCTTCGGCCATTTATGGATCGGACGCAGTGGGCGGCGTCGTCAACTTCATCATGCGGGACGACTATGAGGGCGCAGAGACGCAGGGGCGCTTCGGGGCGGTGACGGATGGCGCGGTCCAGGAAACGGATGTGAGCCAGTTGCTCGGCGCTCGCTGGACTGGCGGGCATGCGACGCTCTCTTATGAGTTCTATCATCGCGACGCACTTGCTTATGCGGATCGCGAACGGACAGCGGACAGCGATCTGCGACGCTTCGGCGGCAGTAATTTTAGTTCGCGCCAGTCGAATCCCGGCACATTGCTGATCGGCAACCAGGTTTACGCGGTGCCTCGCAATCAGAATGGTATGGAGCTGACGCCGGGATCGTTTACGCCGGGTACTTTCAATCTTCAAAACCAGAACGAGAACCGCGATCTTCTGCCGGAGCAGCAGCGGCACAGCGGGTTCCTCACGATGTCGCAGTCCATCACCGACGCCGTGACGTTGTTCGGTGACGCGCTCTATTCACAGCGGCATGTCCAAGCTCGTAATCCGGGATTGGCCGAGCGGTTGACTGTGCCGGTGAGCAATCCGTTTCGTGTGCTGCCGGCGGGCGCGTCGGCAACCGATGCGTACCGGGTCCAGTACAACTTTGGCGACGATCTCGGCCCGAGGGTGATCGAGGCTGACGTCAAGACACTCGAGTCCTCGTTTGCAGCCCGGATGGAATTGCCGAATTACTGGGAGGTTACCGGTTCGGTGTCGTATTCGATGGAAGGTGTGCGCCAGGAGCAGGGCGGCGCGGTCAACGAAGTCGCGTTGGCGGCGGCATTGGCCGATCCGAATCCGCTCACCGCATTCAATCCTTTCGGCGACGGCAGCTTCACCAATCCCGAGACACTCGAGCGGATTCGCAGCAGCACGATGTTCTCTTCGGACTCCGATGTGAAAGGAATGAATTTGCTCGCCAACGGCGCTTTGTTCGCGCTGCCCGCGGGCAAGGTGCGGCTGGCGGCGGGTGTCGATCGTCGCGAACAGACTTTTCAGACCCAGCGACGCAACGCCAATGCGCTCGGCATCACGTCGAGTCCGCGTTATCGGCGCAATGTGTCGGCAGCGTTCGCGGAAGTGTTGGTGCCGGTAGTGTCCGGCGACATGCACGTTCCGGGGATGGAGCAGCTGCAACTGTCATTGGCGGGACGCTATGACGACTACAGCGATGTCGGGACGACATTGAATCCGCGCTTCGGGCTGGAGTGGACGTTCGGTAGCGGGCTCTCGCTTCATGGCAACTGGGGTAAGTCCTTCATGGCCCCCAACCTGCCGGACATGGATGAGAGCACCAACATGAGCTACATCACCGAGATTCCCGATCCGCAGGCAGCGGATGGACAGTCGCCGGTGCTCGCGTGGTTGGGAGGCAATGCGGAGTTGAAAGCGGAGACGGCGAATACCTGGCGAGTCGGCATGAAGTGGGCGCCGGAGAATGCGGTGAACGCCATGCTAGATCTGTCCTACTTCAATATCAGCTTTCAGGATCGGATCCAGGCGCCGCCACTCAATGGGGGATACCTGAACGATCCGGTTCGCTATGCGGGCATCATCACCCGCAATCCTACGGTGGCGCAGCGTGATGCCGTTTGCAGCAGGGGCGCATTCGCGGGGAGCGCTGGCGGCGAGAGCAACGATTGCCTGTACGCGCCTATCGTCGCGATCATCGATACTCGCTCGAACAACACCAGCATCTCGACGACTCGGGGAATGGACCTCAACGGCTCACTCGATGTCGAGAGCAAGTGGGGGCGGTTGGAGCTATCGACGAATATCACTTACCTGCTCGACTTCTCGGAGGCGCAGACGCCGACGGTGGCTGCGCTGAGTTACCTGGATACAGTGGGTAATCCGTTGCGGTTCCGGATGCGTGAGGGGATTTCATGGAGCAGGGAAGGGTGGGGGGCT
>Ga0247778_1001364_pt1 | contig 10731 bp, 7 predicted proteins | sample UWRJL049202B5_FD_179939 | JGI IMG/M metagenome (GOLD analysis project Ga0247778, IMG submission 179939) | Plant litter microbial communities from Arlington Agricultural Research Station in Wisconsin, United States - UWRJ-L049-202B-5 | ecosystem: Environmental > Terrestrial > Plant litter >... | reverse complement strand
CCTATATAGCCAGGGCTCTATCTCGTCCGAAGTTCTCGGTGTTTCCTTCAAGCCAGAATCTGGAAGTGACACTGATGACACCAATGGCGAGCTGACTCTTGGTGGAACGGACAGTTCCAAGTACACTGGCACTCTTACTTACTTCCCAAGGCTTACAAGTGGAACTGCTTCGGCATACTGGGGACTTTCTATTGCCAGCTTCACGTACGGCTCGACCTCGCTCTCGACTGGTGGCTCTGGTATTATTGACACCGGTACTACCTTGATTTACATCCCAACCTCAGCCTACAACAAATTTCTCTCTGCTACAGGTGGAAAGACCGACAGCTCATCTGGCCTTGCGATCTTCACCACTAAGCCAAGTTCCAACTTCGGTATCAAGTTTGGCTCGACAACTTACACCCTTACCCCAGCACAATACTTGGTTCCAACTGCCCAGTACAGTAACTTCGGCCTGACCACCGGCAAGTACTACGCTTGGATCAACGACGGTGGAAGCTCTGGTGTCAACACCATTATTGGTCAGAAGTTCTTGGAGAACTACTACTCTGTCTATGACACCACCAACTCCCGCATCGGCTTTGCAACCGCTGCATAGTGGCAGGGTATCTAGAATCAGTAGAAGGCATATAATCTATCTGCATTATGTATTTACTTCGCAATAGTCAGATGTCCGTGGAATTAATAAACCGTAATATAATTCCAGCATGCTCTCGGCATTCTTTTTCCTTTACGTTCACAACTTCGTGACGCACTAGCACTACCATCTTATCAGCATACCATCAATGCATTTCTTTCAATTCTGAAAGAAGTGGGCGACAAAGATGTTGCATCCCAAGCTTCTGGAGCATGGCTCTTTCACATTGTATACTAAGTATCTAACTTTCACTTTCGATTATCGCAATTTATCACGTACCCAGAATAGTAGCTAAAGTACCAAGCATTTAGGGTCCTGCTTGCAACTTTAACTCGGAAACTTTAGCCGATCCATAGTGTTAGAAGAAATGTTCTCGATATCCGTGGACACAACTGGGCTCCAAATGTCCATAATTCGCCACACTCCGCCCAACCCTGATTTCTACACGCCGCGTTGAGACTTGGAACCGGTGCTCGTTTAACTCCATGATGGCTGACCTTGCCCGCTGCAAATCTCGATCCTAGATTGAGAGATATAACTTAGAGATGCTATGTGAGTTTGGACTTTCTTCTGAGCTTGATGTCCCAGATGCGCTTGCTCTCAGATTTCTAGCTAGCAAGCAAACCTCGTCAATGCCGTATGCCAATATCAGCTGAATGTTGCGACACAAACCAATCAATATATGAATGCAGAGTGATATTGGAGGGAAGGCTATGCTCAACTTGGCAGATCCGAAAGGGGGCTTGTGGTCGTACGAATGATTCGCGAGCCAAATGTGATAGGATGCGTCGTAATAAGGAAATCTTGGCAGTTGCAATCAATTAATGCAGTATGCATACATGCGCCCCAACAATACCTCTACCTTGATATTCGATCCTTCATATATGTTAGCCAATGAGTTCACATTTAAAATTGTCCCTCACCCTGAAACTGAGTGGTAATTAATGTGTGGTTATAGTACTCGCAGGAACTCAGCCCTTGAGGCTATTTTTGGTAGGTCTTGTCAGAGGCAGTACGCCGGAGGCTCATCCCAAGCACCTCGCTGGGTCTCTTAGCAGTAAACAATCTTGAACACAACCAAGAGCTTGATTCATGTGGCTTTAGAGTATTCTGAAGGATATAGTCAATTAGTTCACTCAGAATCGGATGTTCTAATGACTATCAATCCATGGTTACAGGTCTAATGAACTCCCGTACATTTGTAGGTGTACTGGCATAGAATAGCTGGTATGATCGAAAGATCCCCGTGGACACGGCGATTTACATTGGTCCATTTGATAACTTTGATATCCCTGCTATCCACCTTGGAACCTTTACGGTGCCTAAAACCTGAATGTGAGTAGCCGCACCACCGTCGATGAGGCGGAGTGAGTTTACCGAACCATTGACTGACCTCCAACTTGGCCGCCTTTCAGCTTCGGCTCTGTTGTGAGCGCCCAATTTAAATATCCCTTCGAAACCTGATAGAAATTTCCCGTGTCTAGTTGCCCTCGGATATCGAGCTCCTAGATCTACAAGTCTAAAAATTCGTCAATATGCTTGTTTCGGTCGTCTTGTGTAGTGCAGGTTTTCTAGTCGTTGCTCAAGCTGTGTTCAACATGAATCAGGCTATTTCACAGCTTCCTGCCTGTACGGTACGTATCTTATCTTCTAGGGATTTACCGAATAAAGGATCTGAAAGTTCTCAAGATATCATGTTCGGAACAGAAGCTCGCCGTCGTGAATTGTTCCGTCACGGACATGCAAAACTGCCTCTGCAGAAATGCTACCCTGCAGACCGAGGTATTCATGTGTGTTCAGGATACTTGTAACCGTACGGAGCAGATGGGTATGTAATAATCTTTGTGGGAAGAGGTCGGCCCCAAGTGCTAATTCTGCTAGTGTCGGCGGGCGTACAACAAAACCTAATTTGTGACGGTATTCCACAGCCCTCTCGCAAGACAGAAATTATAAGAGTGATAATAATCATATCTTCGATTGCGTACCCATTTATGATTCTGCGTGGTGTTTCACGCTTCCTTACGTCGAAGTTTTGGTGGGATGACTGGATTGTGTTGATCGCTGGAGTAGGTTCTCCATTCAAGGCTTTGGCTTCAGAAGCTAAAGCTTGACTTGCGCAAACAGATTCTGCTGATACCCATGTCTGCTATCCCGATATTAAGTATGATATGAACCCGTAGTCCTGCGCTAGATCCTATATAGGAAAGCTGACGGCTTTAGACGCTACAAAGGGCTTCGGGGACCATCTGTGGAACGTTCCGCCTCGAAATATTATCCTCATGCAGAAAGTAACTTCTCAGTCTCCGATATGAAAGACTTTGAATGCTAACCAGTTAGCTTTACTACGTTTCCAACATATTATATGCCATTGTAATGGCCCTTGCCAAAATATCGATCCTACTCTTCTACCTGCGAATCTTTCCAGACGACCGCTTTCGACGTGTCACAAAATGTCTCATCGGGGCTATAATTCTGACCTCTGTCAGTTTCTCCCTTGCAGTAACGTTCCAATGCATTCCAATCCGGGCTGCCTGGGACCTCAGCATAGACGCCAAATGCATCAATTCGACGGCGACAATTTATGCAGCAGCAGCCATAAGTATTCTACAGGACTGCGTGATCATCGTGCTCCCAATCCCAGAGCTCAAAGCTTTGCATCTTTCATGGCCTAAAAGAATTACCTTGATGTTTATGTTCGCTTTAGGCTCGTTGTACGTTTACCCCCATCCAAATATCTCTAGCAAATGATGCTTAGCAGACTAATTGCTAATTAAATTGCAGCGCCTGTTTCATTAGTATATATCGGGTGAGATGGCTGTTTTGGTACCAATTTCATTCTCTCGATGCCACGTGTGAGTGCATTTGTTCCAGCTTCCACATACTATCGCACCAAGCCCTTTAACACACAACTAGGGGTCAATGTGGACCCAGTGATTTGGTCTGTCCTCGAGGCATACTCAGCAATGATTTGCACATCACTTATAACTATTCGTCCACTTATTGTCAAATACATGCCGAAATATTTCAAGAATACACATTCCAAAAACAAAAGTGTATTTCTCAGCTCTGACCGAAAGCCTCGGGCTGGTTTTCACCGAAATCCAAAACCCTGGAATGACAGTGATGATATTGAGCTGCCAAGTCCAAGCCAAGACAGATTTTTGGAACACAGGCCAGGAAGCTCCAGGAACGATGGGAAAGACCGTATTGAGACACGGGTTGAAATTAGCATGCTCTCTGAGGAAGACACCTCGCACGTTAGTCTCGAACGCTAACTGATGGGAATCTGATACGACTTGAACACGGGCCATGTATAAGGAGGAGTCTGAGTGTCTTCACTTCAGAGGCTGCTATAACGTCTCAAAATTTCTCGAGGGCTCATTCAGAAAAAGTCGGTATAAATCATTTTGAAGGTTGGAACTGAAGCGCTTGGTATTTGTAGCGATCTACCCGGATACCTGTCCGAAATCTCTTCATGAATCAGGTATTCTTTGCTCTGTGTCTCCAGCAATTAATTCAGGCAACATCTCTTGACCTGCTCTTTAATGCATTTCTCCTTGCCTTCCTAGGATGCGCCTACACTTCAGTTTGAGTCGTATTTCAGATGGAATAGCAGATCTAATCGTTCCTCGTATACACAGAGCTCTGGCGCCAACGTGATCCGTATCGCAAAACCGCTATGGGGAGTGGTATAAGGATGAGAGACACAGCTCCCAAGACCAAGAATCCATATCCAAGACCTAGCGCCTCGGTCAGGGGAGGTATAGCGAGGGGTAGCAAAGTCCCTGCTAAGCATCGAGCTAGGAGGATCATTGTCATGGCGGAAGCCGAGTACAGCCCAAACGAGTCCACAACGTATGAGTTCAATGGCACGATGGTCATGAGCAAGACGAAGCCAAGACAACCAACGCTCATAAGGAGGAAATAGACTGGCCAATGGGCGTAAGGCACCCATCCATAGACCGTCACGACGAGTGGCAAAAGGCATCCCCCTAAGATCATGAATGGCAATCGAAATTCAGGATGAAACTTTCCTCCACGGGCTTTTCCTAGACTGACGTAGATACGGTCGAGGAAGAGATTACATATGACGATACCGGCGCTTGCACCCAGACCTTTTTGTGTCAGTGAAATTTTCGGGTTTGAGTCGTAGGTACTTACTGAAAGACAGGAAGGAAAGGCCGGTCATAGCCGGAGAAAAGCCGTAGACTTCTTTCAGAATGCTTGGTAGAGTAGTTGCCAAGACGTAGTAGAAAGCGAAGATAACCCCTCCATAGAATGCCATGACCTTCAATATAGTAGAGTCCAGCAGAATAGTCAGGGGCCGCTTGATAGAAACTCGCAATGTTGACCAGGCTGACATCTCACCCTCACCTTCCCAAGCACATTTCAAGGTGTCATCTTTATTCTCCTTCCGCAGCCGGGCAGCTCTGCGCTTCAGAATGGGAACCTTGTAGGTTTCACGAAAGAGAATGAAGAATAATATCTCGCAGGTGACGGCGACTACACCTGATAGCACAAGGATCATTCGCCACCCGAGAGTTTCTGCAATGGCTCCGCTAATGGCTGGGCCAATAGCTCCTCCAAGTAGAGGCGCGAGCGAGACAAGTGACATTCCAGAGCCTCGAGATTCAGATGGATAAATGTCACCAATGATGGCGGGATTGAGAACGTTTCCAGCGACGGCGAACCCAGTTAGAAAGCGAGCGAAGATGAGAAGGTTCGCCGTTGGACTCAAAGCGGCAAGCGCAACTCCAATGATGAAGAGAATATTGGCCACATTGAAAACAAGATAACGTCCATAGATCTCGGAGAGCGGGGCAATAAGTAGAGGTCCCGCTGCCTCTCCAAGTTCCCAGACAGTGATGAGCAAGACGCTCGCTGATTTATCCTCCTTGCCTTCCAGATCGAGAATGATTCGTTCAGCAACCGGCATGATACCAACACACGTGAATGTGCTAGATTTTATGTCAGCGACTCTTGGATAGTGGGAGGATGCTGGCCATCTTACACTGCAAAGGCCATGAATCCGAGCAAAGAAACAACCCCCCTTTTGTAGGCCTTGGACCATTCCATTGGATTTTCAGGATCGCCATTGGGATCAAAATCAACCGACGGGTGATCTGAAATGCATGGCTGCTGCTCTTCGATATGGACCAGCAAAGGCTGAGTTTCGTCCATTTTGACAAATATTGTTGTTTAGCCTCAAAGTTGCCGCAACTTGTGTTGTGAAAACCTTCAGATGAATTTTTTTTCTTTGAGAGTGGGGTAAATGATACTGTTATAGTGGATTCGCACGCAATGGCTTTCCCAAAGAGGGCAAGGTTCTCCTGTGCCGTTTCTTAATTCCAGCTTGGCAGCATTCATGCGGCCGCAATATTTATTGGATTATTCATCTGAAGTTCTTTTGATGTGATCCCAAAATAGCAAAAACGCGGTCATCGGAAAGGTGTCCGCGCTATTGGTAATGACCACTACTGTCGAACAACCCCACCATCCCGTTTAGGCAATCCAACCCCACCATGCCCGAAGCAGTGAGAAGTTTTGGCATGAATCACATGATGGGTCTGCGTATGAAGAAGTCACCGTGAATGTAAATCGAATGCTTTGGATGGCTGAAGCGTTAAACTTTCTATCCTGAGAAACAGCCACTTCCCCACCCACATATTCACTACCGCTCACGTGCTCGCTTAGACCCCCTGAATGAGATCAGGGGCGGGGCTGGTCTGCCAACGCTTAAATTGCTAGGCTTTTCTACTCACAGAACGTGGCCGGATATGGGCAGAAATTACCAGTGTGTCTTATTCACGGGTCCAAGATTCTAGAATTAGGATTGAAGAGTGACAAGCCGCTAAAATGACAGCAGATATGTCATCGCCAGCGACTCGCGTAGTCGATCCAGTACTAGCACCAGGAATTTTCGCTGTCATTGTAATGATTCAAAGTTTTACGCTATTTCTTATATCCAAAAAGTATCTAGCAGTCCTGTCCTCACATATTCTCCTTGCAAAGGCCATTTTTGTCTCGTTGACTTGCCATGTCTCATGTGTAGCTGGGACGCAGATTTATATACTCAATTTAGCTCTTCACCTTCAGTGGAGAAAGAACCGTAACCCAATCTGGAGTACTTGGTGGACTGGCAATGTTGATGAACTTGGTCAAAAATATAAAGGTCATCTAATCCCGCTCAGAACGGCAGACATTGTCGAGTTCCCCCCAAATATAGTGATCTAGATCCGAACCTTGAAAGTTGCTAGAAAGCATTAATCACCTCATTTTTGAGAGCAGAAAGCAGCTCATCAGTAATCTCCACCTTGCCCAATATTTTCGACAAATAAGGTAGTAGCAAGAAAAATGGTAGAAAATGGACCTGAATCTGGACGAAGAGGGGTAAAGAAAGCAGCGACGTTTTTCTTCGCTGTTCCCAAGATTGAGACTCTATAGCATCTGGGCAAATTTTATCTTCAGGCATTCTATATTTTCCAGTTCCTCGTACAAGATCAAAGCGGCGTCACGGTTCACGCAGCCATAAACCTTTGTTTGAGAAGCAACTGTCCCGGTTCCTGTACTGGGGTATAAGAACACTTCTCCGAGTGGATGAACTACATGAGACAATTTCCTCTTTGAGAATGATTATACATGTAGCTTGGTGTATAATTGAAGCGTTGTCCGGCATGTGTTGATGATAACATAGTCCTATTTTTACCAGACAAATTAACCAGGGAAGTGAAGCTTCCAGGAGATGAAGGTCAGATCATCCCCATACCTTGTTTGACAGTAAGTAACAACTTCACAACAATCACAATACTCCTCATAAAACATTTTTCCTACACCGGATGAATCTTCGAGAGAGGATGAGAAATCGAGAAATCCCGATCGAATTTCCTCCATTATCCTGGGTTCGTCCGTATCTAAAATCATATTGATATTGCAATTAAGTATGTTTATCTAGCGCCATTCGAAATCCCCAAAACATCCTTAGCTTCTTTATATCAAAGTCTAGCACGGCCACGTGATTGAATACTTGCGAAGTCCACAATCGAAAATGGACCTTCGCCCGAGTTGGCCGTTTTCAGGGCCAAATGCGTCTTCATCAAAGACACTAGGCTCGGAATGTGTGCGTTCACAGCGTGTTTTCTGGTTGAAATGGAAGAGAATTTGAAATTTTCGGATGTGAGTTCCCAATACAGGCTGAATGACCCGCACCTGTGAAGAGAGAGGAAGAATTTAGAATCGGAATATCGTGCGGCCGAAGTTTGCTATGGAGATTTTGACAGCAATGATCACTCGACAATAAACCCTCTTTCAACTTTCGAATAAAAAAAAAAGAGCTAAGCAAAAATGACAAAAGTGAATGTAGATACAGTATTCTAACTTCCCGGGACGATCCACAAAAAGTTTTCCTCTTACTAGCCTTCACCAACATGATCGGCTAATTTGTCTTTCTGAGATTCTTTCTTCCCCAGATACCTTCCAATCACCCTCCAATCCCCTCTATTTTTTACAAACACCCAAGGAGCATCTCATATGAGACTCGAACTTGCAAAATTGAGCCTAGTCTGTGATTCCGCAGTATTGTAAGGTTATAAAAATATCTACCTCAATGATTAACTGCACGAACAAAAAAGCTTAGATTCGATTTGACCTATGTGGAGGGAAAGAAGCTGGTGGAATTGAAGTCTCCTCCCTTGAGGCTAGCTACACCTGCAGAAGAATCAACTGTAGAAGAAGCAAAGCAGAGCAGCTATATTTGAACCATTGGAGTTTGCAGTGAATGTTGACAGCAGGGTGAGAATGACAGCAAACCCCACGCCCAGGCTGACGAGAAATCAACAAAAATATCCAAGCAACAGAAGAGGCGAGGGTGTGCAATTTAAAGTGCAATAAAGGCATGAATTTTCGAGGCGTGGCTCCCTTGCCATCCATACCAATATGTCCGAAGGCTTGTTGCATCCTGCCACTTCATATCTCAAACTGCTCCAGCCTTACTGGTGGATTTATAAAAACTCCCAGCCGTCCCCGAGATGTCCATACCCCTCTCCAAGCCTTCAGCCTTAAACAAGGAAAGAGCCACCACCTCAAGCGGGAGCTATAAAACATGCGATTCCATCTAGCAAAGACGAACGGAGTTAACAGAGCGCAATGTATCAGGTTCACACGCTGTGGAGGCAAGTTTTGAATTCTTAGACTAGAGCTCCCGTCACCATTCTTTTTAATAGTGGAGAGGAAGAAAGAAAAGCAGAGAGAAGATTCGAGGGAATGCGAGAAGAAACGTGGTGAATATTGACAGCGAGGTGGTCTTGACAGCAAATTCCCAGCGCACCTTGCAAAACCGGCAGTAGATGTGTAGCAAGCCGCTCATATTTTTGTAAGTCTGAATTTCAAACCTAGCGCTGAAAATATGTATAGAAGCACGATTTTTTAGCCCCCGTGATTTCGTAACGCTCTTGGGGCACTTCTTGTACTGATATCTCAAGTCTTTCCCGCTTTCTTGGTGCTGTTATATGGGCTTCAAAGATGGTTCATACGGAGTGTATTCAGAATTACTCACGATTGTTAAAGATGAATTAGGAGAGAACATTGCATCAACTAGGAGGTATAAAACCACTCATTTCTCACAGCAAAAGATCATCAAACCACTAGAAAATAACACCTTTGCCTTCTAGGCCCTTTTTAAGGACTCAAGCTTGGGCATTTCAGATTGAAGCCCACGACTAAATTTCTCGCAGTGATGAATAAAAAGCGACAAACGAAAGTAATTTGAAGGGGAGATGAGACGAGAGATGTGGCGAATAGTGACAGCAGGGAGAGATTGACAGCAAATCCCGACCATAGCTTCCAGGTACGGAAGTAGAAAGCGAAGCTGAACTTACCTATGAGTAAAGATTCATCAAGTTAAGATGCAAATTTCAAAATCGACGTCTAGAACGGACTTTCCTGCCCACTCATGAACGAAGCAACTACTGGGTACTTTTTCACCCCAACATCTTCCCACCATCCTCACCTCACCGGGGAATTTTATGCCCCTCTTCCCTGATCTCCCTCTGAATCATCTCCAAGTCTCCGAGCCAGGAATGGAAGGAAGTTCTGCTTCGATACGTGGGTATAAAACCGACTTTCTATATTTTGGAACATCATAGACTGGCCCTAATGGCAAAGACTTTCCCATGTGGCAGTTGAAGGATGGTAGATTTGACAATCGAGATGTTAATCCTCCATCTGAGATAATATTCTCTTAAGAGAAGTGAGAATACGGATATTAACTTTGACTCTTGACCTCAGATGAACTCACCACCTCTCACACAACCTAAAATCCGCCTAGACCACTGAACGAGCGAACCAAATATTCAATCCGAAAACGAACCAGAAGATTCAAAATATGCTTGCTAACTCTCCACCATGTTGCATAACCCGCCTCATCTCTATCTGTTCCTGTTGTTTGTCTTCGATTGAAGTAGGTAAATTTATACCCCCCAAATTAAAAATCGGCAACAAGTGAATCTACCCTCCAGCTCACATGGAGAAAAACTCTACTACTGAAGGTACAAGATTTAGGGTATAAAATAATCCCCCTCTTCCTGAATCGTAGACCACGAACAACAAAGCACAAAAAGCAACATTACATGCTCCCTGTGAAAGTACAGCCTTGTACTTAGGAGCTATACCCATCTGCAACCTACTCTCACAGGCTCAAGAGTAAAGAAACGACAAAAATTCACCGAGAAAGGTACAGTAAACTGACAGCTCGAAGTCAACGTTGAAGGGAAGTTGACAGCAGTCCCCTCCCGACAACACTCCGCTCCTCTAAATCCTCGTGGAAAACACCTACCCAACAGACCCCCAAAGTCCACTAAACAAAAAACTCTCACCCAACGCCGGCCCAACAAACTCACACCTCACCCCCTCTTCACCACCTGTACATCTCGTTCGCCAAGGATCTTTTCGCCTACATCCCATCCCATCCACACACAACTCATTAAATACCCACCCTCCCCCTCCTCCTCCCCTTCCCCCCACTTTCTCCACCCACTCACCAATCAAAATACAATCCAACCTACCCCCTAGAAAAACCCTCATAAAACCCACCCCCTCCC
>Ga0247778_1001363_pt1 | contig 10749 bp, 10 predicted proteins | sample UWRJL049202B5_FD_179939 | JGI IMG/M metagenome (GOLD analysis project Ga0247778, IMG submission 179939) | Plant litter microbial communities from Arlington Agricultural Research Station in Wisconsin, United States - UWRJ-L049-202B-5 | ecosystem: Environmental > Terrestrial > Plant litter >... | reverse complement strand
TCGAAGAAGCGCGAAGCAGCCAAAGCGATGTCTCGGGGAGAAAGTTGCAGTGAGTGCTCGCTTAGTTTCAGCGCAGCCGAGGGCATCCCGGGCACCACACAACTCTCCAAGCTCTGTACGGCCGTCGTCGCTCCAACTTGAGCGAGTCGTGCTAGGCCCGCCGCTCCGTCGTCGCCCATGCCCGACAAAACGACAGCAAATGTTTTCGTGACCACGTGCTGGGAAAGACTCTCAAAGAACACATCGATAGACGGAATCTGAAAGTGACGAGCCTCTCCGGGTTGCGCCTTAAGAAGACCCGATGCTGATATGCACGCATGAGCGCGCCCGGGTGCAATGTAAACGCGACCGGCCTGAGGTAGAATCGGTTCGTCGATGACAGATGCCGCATGACCGGTCAGCGAGACCCACTCTGCAAAGGCATCAACGAAGGAAGGTTCAATGTGTTGAACGATCACAATCGGCACGCAAAAAGGACTCGGTAGCGATCGGAGGATCTCGCTGATGACGGGTGGACCACCCGTAGAGGCGCCTAAGGCCAACAGTGAAACCTCGCTTTTTGCCCGAAATAGGCCAGGGGAGAGCCCCTGGGGGTTGGGGCTTGTGGGTCGACGAGTTACGGCCTGGATCTGTGAAAGGGCCAAGATTGCAGCGACAAATCGCTTGCATCGGTGTACCGAAGCGGAGTCGGTCGCTGAAGCTGGCTTGCTCAGCACATCGAGAGCACCTACGGCCAGCGCGCGAAAGGCGATCTGAGCAAGAGACTGATCCAGACCCGTAACCATGACGATTCGGGTGGGCACGGTGCGCAAGATTTCTCGAGCTACTTCCACCCCATCAGAACCACCCAGATAGACATCCATCGTGACCAGATCGGGTTTCAAATCGACCGCCAAAGCTACTGCTTCGGCACTGGACGTAGCTTGTCCAACGACCTCAAGATTCGGGTCAGACGACAGCAAGCGGCGAAGGCTGAGCAAAGCGACTGGAGAATCGTCTACGAGTAGAATCCGTCGTTTCATATCAGCCTGTTCACTGCACGGAGCAATGCCTCCTGATCGAATTGGCCTTTGATGATGTACTCGTCAGCTCCCGCCTCCGCACCTTGGTTGACGTCTTCCGGTCGGTCGAGACTGGTAACAAGGATGATGGGAAGACGCCCTAGTTTGGGATGGGCTCGCACAGCGCGAGTGAGCTGCAGCCCGTCCATGTTTGGCATTTGAACGTCGCTCACGAGGAGATCAAATTCAGATGCTTCCAGGGCTTTTAGGGCGTTTCTCCCGTCCTCTTGCACCTCCACGTCGAAGCCTGCTTCCAGCAAGATATTGCGTTCAAGAGTGCGGCTCGTGAGCGAATCGTCGGCCACTAGGATGCGCCGCTTATTGGTTCGAGGGGTAACCTTCAGGCGGTGTTCCGTCGAAGCAGCCCCTTGCTGTCGGAACAAGTGCAGCACATCTACCACGAGCGCTAGGGTTGCGTCGCCCTGATGGGTTGCTCCGATCACACCCGGCACTCGCCGAAGATTCCACGGCAGGCGCTTGATGACGTACGTCGTGTCGCCTTGTACTTCCTCGACGACAAGGCCCAGTCGCTGACTGCCTTCTCCGACGATAACAACCTGTAAGAGCGCCGGGTCCTCGACGCGAGGTCTCTGCATTTCAGAGGAAAGCCACCGGAGCCGGATAGGCTGACCGTCAGGACTTTTCATGATCGTTACCCCCTCCGCGCTCCCCAGTTCATTGGCGAAAACCCGAAGGGTCCGTTCGATATGTGCACTTGGGATAACGTAGGTACTTCCACCCGCTAAGACGCTCAATCCTCGAAGAGAGACGACGCTGGATGGGACAGATAGGGTGAGGGCGATGCCCTCACCCGCCGCTCGCTGCTGAACAGAAACTGTCCCCCCCAGCTCAGAAACGCGACTTCGCACAACATCCAGTCCCACCCCACGGCCGCTGTAGTTGGTCACCGCTCGCGCCGTGGAGAAGCCCGGAAAGAACAGGGTCTTGTCGACGAGTTCGGAATCACTTTCCAGGCCGCCCTCAGAAACGAGACCCAGTTCCTCGGCACGACGCCGGACTTTTTTCAGGTCAATCCCGCGTCCGTCATCACTCACGATGAGTTCGACGTTGGCACCAACGACTCGTGCCTCGACCCGGACCTCTCCGCGAATGTTCTTTTGCTGCTCGGCTCGTTCCAGGTCGCCTTCGAGCCCGTGGTCCACCGCGTTGCGGATCAGGTGAGTCAGAGGTTCTCGCAGCGCATCGAGAACTTCTCGGTCGAGTTCTACCTCGCCGAAATCAGTTGTGAGTCGGGCTTTTTTGTTTAGGTCTCGGGCCGCTTCGTTCACAGTACGACGGAGTTGAGGCACGATCCCCGAAAGGGGTTGCATGCGTACCGCTCTCATCGCTCCATCAAAATCAGCCGTAAGCTGGGTGACCCGACGGAGCTCCCGCTCTTCTTGACGAACAAACAGCTCGAACTCGGCAAAAGTGCCTTGCAGAATGTCTCTCAGCTGGGGATGGCGCTTGAGTAGATTTGAGAAGCGTTCGGAGAAATCACGCAGACGGCTCCCTTGCCGCTTGAGGCGTGAATTTTGCGCAAGATACTCGCTACCGAGATCCATTAAATGATCCAGTCGCTCGGACTCAATGCGGATCGTGTTGTGAGAATTGACGACCTCTGCACGAGTCACCGTGTTCTCAATGAGGGTTCTGTCAGCATCGTCGCTTCGTTCAGCGAGTGCTTCGCTTCCCGTGCCGATCAGCTTTTTTAGCACGAGAGCGAGTTCAGGGTGAGTCCCGTCAGCTTCCACTGCGTAGACACAAGCGCACATCGCTTGTTCTATCAGATCGATCATGTGCGGCGGCGGAGCTTCACCCGCCAAGCGCATTTTCGCCAGTTGATCTTCAACCGCGTGGGCAATGCGCTCCGGTTCCGGAAAGCCACCTAACCGGAGAGCTCCCTTGGTATTGTGGAACACTCGAAAGGCGTCGCGAACGAAGGCTTCGGCGGGAATGGTCTCGTTCGTGAATCGCTCGGTCAGCGAAAGAAGTTCGTCCAGAGCCTCGCCAACTTCGCGACGAACCACCTCAATCATTTCTGCGTCAATGGTCATTCGACTACGAGTTCCGGCAGCGAGACAAGAGAATGGATGTCTAAAAGTACGGCCAGATCGGGCGTGACGCCTAGGCTTGCTCTACGGTCCGAGCGGTCGTCGGGCACCGTTAATTTAGACAAGGCGATCATTTTGGAGGACAGGACGCTGTCCACAGTGAGGCCCAAAGGGCCATGAGGGGTGTGAATCACCGCGACATGCTCAGGGTGACTCTCACCCTTGGCACGACACACCTGACCTAGATCGATCACGCTGAGCAGGCTGCCCCGAATGTGCGCAATGCCGAGGATCCAGCTTGGACAGGAAGGTACTTTTGTAATGGAAGGCAGCAATACGATCTCGCGTAGATGCTCCACAGGGATCGCAAAAACCTCACTTCCCACCGTGCAGAACACCACTTCCAACTGATCTCCCAAGTCTTTTTCCTCACCGGAACGGCGAGCAAGCAGTTGGGCGCGCTCGGCAAGAACCCGAGCCCTCTTCGCGCGCTTATCTTCTAAGTCCATTGATCCTCCAAGAATGTTGCTGCGGAGAGCAGATCACCAACGTCTGTCCTCTGGTCAGTGAGCTTGTCTTTACGTTCGCGGGGCAGCAGATTCGCAATTACGTTCTTCAATTGACGCACGGCTTGGCGTACGTCCCCCGCTTCGCGCAGGGCGAGCGCAAGGAAGTAGCGCGTCAGGGCATCGTCTGCTGACAGGAAGACCGCTTGTCGCAGAACGCGAATTGCATCTTCGACTTCACCCCGACTAAGATGGGCTTGACCGAGAATAAGCAGCGCAAGCGGATCGTCGGGGGTGCCCTGAGCGAGTGTCTTGACCACCGAAAAGGCACTCTTTGCGACCTTCTCTTCCGCCTCGCGCAGCTGGTTGAACGTGCGGGGGGTAGAACGGACGCTTCGAGTCCGTGCCTTGGCTGCGGGCGCGATGACGCGCGGCTCGGGACTTGGCGTCGAGCGCTTCGGGGCGAGCTTCTGGCCCTCAATCACTCGGGAAAAGACGGGAGAGTCGTCATGATAGTCGAGGAACTCGAAGAGCCCAGCGGCGGGACGGTAGTCCGAGGGACCGATGGCCAGAAGTCCTCCGGGGCGCAAAATTCTGGCGAAATCTCTGTAGAGTGCCTGGGTGGCTTGCTCCCTGAGATAGATGGCAACGTTGCGGAAGGTGACGACATCCAGAGAGGCATCAGCACGAGCGGCCGCGCCAGCTTGGCAGGATTCGACGTCAAAGCTTAAGACGTCTCGAATCGGAGAAGGTCTCAGCGTGACCAGTCCGGGCGAAAGTGTTTGGAAATAGGCAAAACACCAACTTGGTGCGCCGCGAAACGACCAGGAGGTGTAAGTTCCTTCTCGGGCTTTTTGGACCGCGTTGCTGTTGATGTCGCTCGCGGTGATCTCGAGGCGCTTCACCAGTGGCTCCTGGGAGAATCGATCGACAAGCATCGCGACGGTGTAGGGTTCCTCGCCAGTGGCACTCCCAGCACACCACATGCGGGCGACTCGTTCTTCGCGCCAGGCCGTCCGGGAGAGATGGTCAGCACAAAAAGCCAGTTGAGCCTGGTTGCGAAAGAAGTGGGTCTCCGGGACGCTCACGCGAGTCGCAACTTCCCGCAGAACACGGGAGCGCAAAGTGCCGCCGTGTTTCGCCCCCGCGTCACCTTCACACGCTGCTATGGCGTCAATGATCGCGGTGGGCCAGCTGCTCTGCGGCTTGAGACCGAGACCACTTTCAAGCTCGCCTCGCACTTCGTCGACAAGATTCATGTGGAAGAAGCTTTCCGCTCCAAGTCGCCGGCAAGATCTGTGTATCGAAGCAACTCCAAAATACCCAGAAGCACTCGGGGGCTTCCTAGGTGCGAGAAGGTGCCTACGACATAGGAGGCATGCGGTGTCTCGTTGAGAGAGGTCGTATCATCCAGAAGCGTTTCCACGATCGAACCTACTGCGGACACAACGAAACCAGCCGTGCCGAATTCCGTGTCAGCGACGACGACGAGGTCTTCCAGCTCGAAATCCGGTGACCCACCAGACAGCTTGGAGCCAATGTGGATGATAGGAGTCGTGCGACCGCGCAGATTGAGGGCCCCTAGTACCCAAGGTGGGGCCTCAGGAATCGGTTTGAGCGCGGCGACGGGTACAACCTCCCGAACCGGCCCGAGTTCAAACGCAGCGCTTAAGGCCCCAATCTCGACCAGAAGCACTTCGACTCGTGTGCCTGGGGCACGCCCACCCTTGAATTTACGGCTGAGGCGAGCCTGAAGGTCCGCCAAACGATTCTGAAGATCTCGCACTTCCGCCTCGAGATCGGTATTTCGCTCGATTGCCATGATTACCTCGAAGCAGACGCGTCCGCAGTTGCCCGCACGTGACGGCGCACGGTGTCACGAAGCAGGTTCCCGTTAGAGCTCTTGTGGAGGATCCCCACGGCTTTGACCTCAGCAGCGGCACTCTTGAGCTGACCCTCTGGGAGCGAAGAGTGAATCACGATCTTGATAGGTCGCTGTTCGATGCGCCTGAGGAACAGCGCGAATGCTGTCCCGGAAAGGGCTGGCATTTCTAAGTCGAGGAGAATCAGATCGGGCTGGACCCTCCTCAAATAGGAAGAAAGCTCGGTAAATGCTTCGAGACGTTCAACCAGGTGTCCTTCGCTTTCTAACTCGCGCCTTACGAACAAGAAAACGGCTTCACTATCATCGACAACTAGTATGCGCGCCATGGGGATTGTTTACTTCGGGGTCAGGGATTCTTCGGACCTGACCCAAAGCTCTCTTGTGGTCAGGAATAACTGTATACGACCCTCGCAACTGCCTCCTTTAGCCTTGAAGCGAAAAGTTTTCGCGCCCCTTGTTCGCCAACTCACCAATCGTTGACGGTGCACCGTCTTGGGAGGTGTCGGTTAGCGCTCTTAGTGAATGCTCTTGAAGATGCCTGGCTACTCCGACTCCCCCGATCTCGAATTCAAGCGCGAAGTAGTCGGTTTGATGGAGAACCGAGGCGCTCGCAGTGCAGAGCAGGTGGTAGACGATGTAGGCGTGGCCACGAGCCAGCTTCGCGCGTGCCGAGGGACTCGGCCGGGATTTGAGGCTTAAGCCAGGCGTCAGTCTGGGACTAGTCCGTGGAATACTTCTGTTGCGACAACGAGGCCATCCGCACCGAACCGGAATGTCTCGACTGCCTGTTTGAGCCCGCCATCCACGTCGCGGGTGTAGATGATGCCCAGCTCGCTTGCGTCATCGTCGAAGATGATACGGTCGAGGGTGAAGTGAAGGTGCTCGATGTGAGACAAAGCCGCCTGCCAGTAGGCACGCAACGCAGCTTTCCCATTGACGGTTGCGCTACCAGTCACGGCCAGCGCTGTTGGGCTCGTGAAGGAAAGGTCCTCCGCGTACATGGAAAGGACATGCTCGACCTCGCGTCCATTCCAAGCCGCAATCCAAGATTCGGCAAAGCGTTCCCCGTCTTCTCTCTTCTTCATCTGCTCCCTCGCCCGGACGGACGTAGCCGACAAATCTAGGGGGAACCAGCAGCTGCCTCCGCCAAGCAACGCCAGCATTTCTAGTGCGGCTTCTGGTCACCTCGCAGCATTCGAGCCATAACGCGGCTACGCCGCATCCGAACTACAACTCGGGTACATCGTGAACCGCGTCTAGCCCGTGGCCCTTGAGGTGAAGAATGTCCCGCGTCGCAGTGATTCAACGTCCTCCAGTGTTCCTCAATCGAGCCGAGACAATCGGCCTGGCTGTGAGCAGCATTCGCGAGGCAGCGGGCGCGGGTGCGCGACTGATCGTCTTCCCCGAGGCCTTCATCCCGGGCTACCCCGCCTGGATTTGGCGACTACGTCCAGGCAACGATATGGATCTGTCGGAACGCCTGCACTCGCGCTTGCTCGCTGAGGCTGTCCGCATTGGCGCAGGGGACTTGGCACCTCTATGTGACGCCGCGCGAGAGCACGACGTCACCGTAGTGTGCGGCATCGATGAGCGAGACACAGAGCTCAGTCGGACCACCCTCTACAACAGCGTCGTTGTCATTGGGGCGCAAGGCGAAATTCTCAACGTGCACCGCAAGCTCATGCCGACGAATCCCGAGCGCATGGTCTGGGGCTTCGGGGACGCAACGGGGCTACGAGTGGTGGACACGCCATGCGGGCGCGTCGGTGCTCTCATCTGCTGGGAAAACTACATGCCCCTCGCGCGATGCGCGCTCTATGCGCAAGGCATCGACGTGTACATCGCTCCGACTTACGATACCGGCCCGCGCTGGATCGCAACGATGCAGCACATCGCGCGCGAGGGCGCGTGCTGGGTCATCGGGAGCGGCTGTGCCTTTCAGGGGCGACACCTCCCCGATACTTTGCCCGGCAAGGGCGAGCTGTATCCGAACGCCGAGGCTTGGGTAAACGCTGGGGATTCGGTGGTCGTTGCGCCTGGGGGCAACATCGTCGCTGGCCCGCTCCACGACGAGCTGGGGATCCTTTATGCAGAGCTCGATCTCGAGCGCGTCGGCGTCGCGCGACGCAGTCTGGATGTCGTCGGTCACTACGCGCGACCGGACATCTTTCGGCTGCACGTCAACAACGAGCAGCTGACGCCTGTGGAGTTCAGCACGGATCCTTGAGGGAAGAGTTTTGTGTACCACCGGCGTCGAATTCGCCTGGCTATGTTTGAGCAGTAGTTCGCGGTTGCTTCGCTCTTTAGACGGCGAGAGCATCAGCTTCACGTAGGAGAACTCCCAATGAACAAAGTCACACCTTTTCTCATGTTCAACGACCAGCTCGAAGCAGCGATCGCGTTTTACACCGCGACGTTTCCAGACTCCGAAGTGCGCAACGTCGCCCGCACGGGCAAGGACGGTCCCGTAAGCTCAGCTGAGTTCGTCGTCGGTGGTCAGCTCTTCATGGGCTACAACGGAGGTCCGTACTTCAGCTTCTCGGAGGGGGTTTCGCTCTACGTGGACTGCGTGGATCAGGATGAGGTGGATGAATACTGGGATAGGCTCGTGAGGGCAGGGGCGAAGCCTACGCAATGCGGTTGGATCAAAGACCCATTCGGTCTCTCCTGGCAAATTGTCCCGAGACGTTTCATGGAGTTGATCGGTGATAGGGACCCCGGAAAGGTGAAGGCTGTGATGGAAGCCATGATGACCATGGTAAAGCTCGACGTGGCGGAGCTCGAGAGAGCCTACAACGAGGCGTAGTTGTACTCGTCCGGTCAGACGGATTGCTTAGCTCAGCCCTGTGTGTTGTTCGCCCTCTCGCCTCCAGGTATAGCTCTGCCATGTCGCAGCTGTTTTCCGAATATCGAATCAAGGGCGTGTCGCTCAGGAACCGCATCGTCGTCTCGCCCATGTGCCAGTATTCGGCGGAGGAAGGCGTACCGAACGATTGGCATTTGGTTCATTTGGGCGCTCGCGCCATCGGTGGAGCAGCCCTGGTGATCGCGGAAGCGACGGCTGTGGCGCCCGAGGGGCGCATCTCTCCCGGCTGCACGGGGCTTTGGAACGACACACAGACGCAAGCTTGGGCGCCCATTGTGAAGTTCGTCAAAGACCACGGCGCCGTGCCTGGGATACAAATCGCGCACGCCGGTCGTAAGGCCTCTGCCAACCGCCCGTGGGAAGGGGACGATCACATGCCGCCGAGCGATCCGCGAGCTTGGACCCCCCTCGGCCCATCGCCCGTCGCCTTCGGCGGTGGTCTGACGCGCGTACCGCACGAGCTGACGAAGGCTGAAATACTGCGAGTGCAGAGTGACTTCGTCGCGGCAGCCAAGCGCGCGCTCCAAGCTGGATTTGAGTGGCTGGAGCTGCACTTCGCCCATGGTTACTTGGCGCAAAGCTTCTTCTCGCCCATGGCGAACCAGCGCACCGACGAATACGGCGGCAGCTTTGAAAACCGCTCGCGTTTTCTCATCGACACGCTGAAAGCCGTGCGCGCAATTTGGCCGGAAAACTTGCCGCTGACGATCCGGCTCGGCGTGAGCGACTTCACCCCGACCAGCCAGCCGCTCGAAGAGTCCATCCAGCTCGTGAAGGAGTTCAAGCAGCACGGACTTGATCTGATCGATGTGAGCCTGGGTTTCAACTCGCCCGACGTCTCGGGCGTGCCGTGGGGGCCGGGCTTCATGGTGCCCATCGCTCAGCGCATCAAGGCGGAAACAGCTCTTCCCACTGCCGTGGGCTGGTTCGTCGAACAGCCCGAGCAGGCCGAGGCCATTATCGTGAGTGAGCAGGCGGACCTCGTGGTGTTCGCACGCAAGGAGCTCGACGACCCGCACTTTCCCTACCATGCGGCGAAGGCGCTTGGAGTGGTCGAGCCGCAGAACGTGCTCCCCCCCCAATACGCGCACTGGCTGAAGCGCACTTGAGCGCGCCTCCGGGGAAATGACGGTGGAGTTTCAGTTCACACGGAACTTATCCACCAGACAGGGGTGTATTTGCGACTCTGCCTCAGGTCTGATCGCGGCGTTACGCTCATGTTCTGATGCGGCTCACCTTGCAGACAAATACATTCGGAGCGAAGTTTCTGCTCCCAGGCTCGTTCGTGCTCGCTTTCATCTGCTCGTGCTCGAGCGGGGAAACGGGAGAACCCGATCCTTCAGTGACTCCCGGTTCCGGAGGCGCACACACGGACGCCGGGACGGGCGGCAACCAGACAGGCCCAGGGACGGGCGGCAACCAGACAGGCCCCGGTGCGGGCGGCAGCCAGACCAGCCCTGGTGCGGGTGGTAGCGACACGGGCACCGGTGGGACAGTTGCGGGCGCGGGGGGCAGCGAGGTCGATCCCGGGACGGGCGGCGACACCGGCTCGAATGATTCGGACGTCATCGTCCTTCTTGCGGGCGACGATGTGAACAGCAACGGTCCGCTACAAACTACAGTCGAAGAGAATCTGGACTTCAGCGGAGGCGGACACATTCTCGTCCGTCCGACCAACATCACGACCGAACCCAACACCAAACATCCCGTGGCAATTTGGGGCCCTGGTGGTAGCACGCCTCCCAGTGACTACCTGCAGCTGTTGACCCGCATGGCTTCGCAAGGCTTCGTCATCGTGGGCATCCGAGAATCGACGGGAGACGCCGTCCTGATGTCCGCCGCCATCGATTGGTTAGAGGAGCAAGACGCCGATTCCACGAGTCCCATGCACGACAGGTTGATTCTCAACCGCGTGGGTGTGTTTGGCCACTCGATGGGCGGGCTTTCGTCGGAAGCGACGGCGCTGGTCGATGATCGGGTGACAACGGCTCTCTTGGACAACAGCGGCTCCTTCAGCCACGACGCGCTGGTCAACGTGACGATGCCGGTCGGCATCATCTACGGGGAAACCGGGCAAGAGGCGCCCAACGCCCAGGGTGACTTCAACAACCCCGGCAACCAAGGCCCGTGTTGGCTCAGCATGATGGAAGGTGGCGGTCACGGCTCGGGCCCTTGGGACGGCGCAGCCGCCAACGTGGCCTGGATGCGCTGGCACATCGGCGGCGAGAACTCTCGCAAAGATGCCTTCCTCGGCGATGGCGGTGCCTACAACGACAACGGCATCTGGCAGACCGATTTCAAAAACTGGGACGACTGGAAGAACTGGAACGAATAGCAAACCCAGTCTCCCGCTAGACCGCCACGCCCCCGACGATCC
>Ga0247778_1001362_pt1 | contig 10763 bp, 7 predicted proteins | sample UWRJL049202B5_FD_179939 | JGI IMG/M metagenome (GOLD analysis project Ga0247778, IMG submission 179939) | Plant litter microbial communities from Arlington Agricultural Research Station in Wisconsin, United States - UWRJ-L049-202B-5 | ecosystem: Environmental > Terrestrial > Plant litter >... | reverse complement strand
TGCAAGAAAGCCATGAGGTATATGGGCCACGCAACGATGCCCATATACATGCCCGCCCACATGATGCCGCGTTCCTGTTTGGGCCGGATATTGAAGCGTTGAATCCAAAAATCTATGTACATGGATATGACCACCACCGAAAAATATAGGGTTAAGAACTGGGCAAGTCCCATGTCCATTGGCTGGAATCCGAAGGCGAAGTACGATACAAGGCACAGTACGCTCAAGAACATCGCCAGGCCGCCGAAATAATGCTGCTGGATGACAAAGTAATATGCAATTCTGCGTAATGACATAGACTTGAACAGACCAAAGCTGTGATTAAAGAGTATATGCATGCATCCGTACGCCCAACGCTTCTGCTGTGCGAAATACGACTTCCATGTTACCGGTCCCTCGCCAATTGCCAGAGCTTCGGGCACATAGATGCTTTTCCAACCGTTGGCGTGTAGTTTCATTCCGGTCAGTAAGTCTTCGGTAATATGAGCACTGTAGTGATCAACGTCTTTTAGTGCAGTGACGCGGACTACATGATTCGCACCGATAAGCATGGATGTGTTCATACCGGCCATGCCACGTAGCAGCGGTCCGTAAAAGCTAAATGTCTGCTGGGCGGCACCGAGTGCTATCAACGACTCACTAGTATTACCGTATATCTGCGGAGTGCCCACAAATGCCACCTTAGGGTCACTGAAATAGCCAAGAGTCTTCTCTAGGAAGTCTTTACTTGGAATAAAATCGGTGTCCATCTGAGCCACGATGTCGTACTGGTTTCCAATGGTGTCATACCATGAATTATGGTTGCCGCCTTTCGTCTTGCGTGCAAACTTGCCATCTTCGGTATTGTAGTGCGCTATACCGTTACGGCTAAAGTGCCGCACGCCATATTGCTCACACAGCATCTTTACAGCCGGATCGTTGCCCTCGTCGAGTAGCCAGGTGTCGTGCGCATACGTCACACTTTGCATGGCGGGAAGCGTTTTGTGGAGCAAATCTATAGATTCAGATGCAGGCACGAAAGTAGTAATAAGGGCAACCCGTAGACCGGGTTTCGGAACAGTGCTAAACGCAGGTTTAATGTGCGAGGTGATCGACCAAAGACCCATTTTCATGAATATAGGCAACCAAACGATATATGTTACTAAAGCGAAAAATGCAAAGTCAAACAAATGCTGCCAGCCATTAAAATTATGGGCGATATGTGTTCCATTAAACCAAAAAAGACCAAAACCCAGCACGCTCATAAGTGATAGCGTGCATAGAATGGTAAACATTAGTTTCTGAGGTGAATGCATGGTAAGGAAGTGCCGGTAGACGAGTTCTTGGTTTTATTATGACAAAATATGGACTTCGTGGCAAATTATTTTATGTTATAATTACGAATATATTAACTACCGCAAAAGAAACACTATAAAAACGAACGATATACATGGCTCCAATCAGCGTAAGAATAGCCGCTTTCGAGTAAGTAATCTGGCGGACTCTAAGTATGCATATGCGCTTACTCAGCACGACGCACATATTGTTCGCACCGTCGGCCTACTCAGCTTATTTTTCCTGGTGAATCTAGCGGCAGGATTCTATTTGTTCGTGGCGCAATCAGCAGCCCTAGCTCTGCTCTTCACTCCTTTTTTTGCAATCGTATTACTGTACAATCTACTCGACGCCATTATATTGACGCAGTATCCAGGCTTTTCCATTGAAGCCCACAAGAAGAAGATAGCCGCTTTCGAACGCGCCAGATCGTTCCCAAAAGTCGCTATTATGATTCCTGCTGCCGGAGAAGCGATAGAGATCGTCCAAAAAACCCTGATGGCGGCAACGAAAGTTGCTTATCCCAATTACACAACCTTCTTGCTTGACGACTCCAAAGAAGCCATATACCGCGATATAGTACTCCATAGCACAGGAAGCTACTTCCGTAGGACTAATACGGGGTATCACAAAAAGGCGGGCAACCTTAATGCACTGCTGGGAAAAATCACCAACGAAGCATATGATTACGTACTGGTCCTCGATGCGGATTTCGTACCCGACGAGAATATCTTAAAAGAACTCATGCCGTATGCCGACCCAGATGTCGGGATCGTACAGTCTCCCCAACACTTCCTCATCAATGACGAAGTATATAAGCGGTCTAAATTCGAATATGGTGCCGCACTCATACAGCGCGATTTCTACCGCATTACACAGCGTGCCCGTAACAGGATGTATGGTGCCATATGTGTGGGTACCAACGCCCTGTACAACGTAAAAGCTCTTGAAAAAGTCGGTGGCTACGAAGGTGTCGGGCGCGCAGAATGGGGTCACTCCGAAGACGTAAACACCGGCCTTAAGATGATAAATACGACCAATGAATTCGGCCAGCGCTACCGCATAGAGTACGTACCCGTACGGCTTGCCACGGGCATATGCCCAGATGATCACCTATCATTCTACCAGCAACAGAACCGATGGGCTACGGGTAGTATGCAACTGATGTTTTCTAAGAAGACATTGTTCTCCTCAAACCTCACCTTTTACCAGAAGCTCTGCTATCTAACCAATTCCACTTATTACTTTTATACAATCGCAATACTCTTCAGCCCCCTGCAGCTATTGGTATTACTGCTGCTTAACCCTTCCTTCGATTGGCAAAGTACATTGTTGTTCCTACCTTCACTCCTTATAGGCACAGCCATAGGTCCAATCGCGCTCCGGCGCCATTTTCGGCCAGTAGCCAGTTCACTGGTAATGCTATCCAACGCCTATACGTTTGCCCAGGCATTCTTTCTTTTGCTCATAAAACGACCGCTCGGATGGGAGGCGACCGGCTCTAAAAGCGCAAAGAAGCGCAACGTGCATTTTATCCACTTCAAGATATTCTGTTCGATATTCTTTATAGGCACGTATATGTCGGTATTGGTCGTGCTCCTAATGAACCTCCGATTGGAGTTCTCGCCTCTGCTCATAATTTCGGGATTGTTCTTGATAGCTTTTATCTCACATCTTATCTACTTGCACCACATGTTATTGCTCGCCGCTGATCGCTCCAAACTACACAGAGATGCACATGCCTATGTGTATGCGGTACTCTGCGGTATCGTGCTGATTGTGTCAGTCGCCAGTCTGTCCGTGGCGGGCAAATATGACGTGCAATTATCCCGCCATACTGTAGTAACACTGGCTCCACAACCCATCACACATAAGGAGAATGAATGACGCACGAACAAAATACTGAAATAGGCGACCAAGCATCTGTGCGCTATAGTATGCCAATGATGAAACACAATCGAAAAATGGTCATAATAAGCGTAAGTGTTTCAGTTATAGTAATCGGCATCCTTGCCGCCGCATACGCCTCCCTATCCCCCACTGCTTCGTCAACGAAAGATAGAGGCCTGATATTTAACGACGATTTTAACGGCGACACCCTTGATTCAAAAAAATGGGTGACATGCTACGACAATTATTCAAACAAGTATGGCGGATGTACCAATTATGGAAACTGGGAAAACGAGTGGTATACGGCTTCTCAGGTAAAGGTCGATGGTGGTACGCTGATACTTACAGCGAACAGGCATGAGACACAGGGTGATAACTCCTACGGCACCGAACAGTCCTATCCATATGTTTCAGGTATGATATCAAGCGGTAATCTGAACAAAACATCACCGGCTAAATGGGGGGCTACCTATGGCTACTTTGAAGCACGGGTGTTCATACCTTCCGGCAAAGCCATCTGGCCTGCTTTTTGGCTGCTTCCAACTGATGCATCATGGCCGCCCGAGATCGATGTGATGGAAGTATTAGGCGATAAGCCCAACCGGCTACTTAACACCTACTTCTGGAAAGATGCCCAAGGCGCGGCCGCTAAAGACAGCGGCACCTACACTGCCGCCTCAAGCTTAAGCGAAGGGTGGCACACCTACGGGGTCGACTGGCAAAAGGGTAAACTGGCATGGTATCTGGATGGAAAGCTGGTACGGAACATTAGGAGTAAGAATGTACCCTCACAGCCCATGCACCTCTTATTGAATCTTGCTGTTGGCGGCACCCTGCCTGGCTACCCCGATAAGACAACGCCTGATTCCGTACAGATGCTGGTTGATTATGTACGAGCATACCGTACTATAGAGGATGCGCAAAGGTAAGCTATGTTAAAGAAGTTCTTGAACCCACTGCCAGTATTCAACGTGGTGTTCCTTGCCCTGTTTGGCATACTGACACTGTTCGTAGGGCTATCACCGACCATCAATAAGTTCGGGCTGTTCCAGCCGGTCATAATTTTGTTTTCCCTTGCCACGGTCGTCGCTGCAGCCTGTATGGCATTCATGAGCTACCGGCCTGGTAAGCGTACGGTACGATTATACCCATGGTTTATGGTTGCTGCTTTTGTTGCAGCGCTAGCTATAGAGCTGCTTATTGCGCACGCACTTACTTCTTATGGGTACAGTTGGGACAGTGAGTTCGTATACAACCAGGCCGTCCAATTTGGGCAGCATGGCTCACTCGACCCGGGCTTTTTAGTATATCTCCGTGACAACCCCAATAATATTGGCCTCCTTACGATCCTAGGTTTGTTCTTTAAAGTGCTGCATCATTTTGGTGTCACGAACTACTTGTTTGCGGCGGTATTGTTGAATGTCGGTGTGCTATTCCTTACGCACATAGTCACAACAGTGGTAGCGTACATGATGTACGGACGACGCATAGCTGTCATAGCATTCGGTTTTGGTTTCGTATTCATAACGCTTTCTATGTATGTTCAGACACCCTACACCGATACTCTCACCGTACTGTTTCCAATCACTATCTTTTTCTTGGCGTTGCTTTTTGTAAAGTATAGCGCTCTCTATGCAAGGATACTCATCGCGGCACTTATAGCCATACTTGGCGTGATAGGTTACCTCATCAAGCCGACAGCTATCATCGCAGTGGTAGCACTGATGATCATCAGTTTTATATGGCTTGTAGCGACTAAGAACGGTCCACCTTTTAGTAAGCGGCTAGGGCTGTACGCAGTCTATGCCGCTACGGGGCTCATGTTTGCAGGTGTGACATACCTGGGCTTTACAAAGGTGGTAGATGCGACCCATATGCTTCCCTATGCCTACGCGGACGCTGGCGACCTAAGCAAACCGATAACCCATTACATGGCTATGGGCATGCGCAGTAAGGTCGTTGGCAATTCTGTAAATTATGGCGGCTTTGACAGTGAGCTTACGAATACCATCGTAAAATTACAGACCGAACAGGCAAAAAAGAACTTCGCCAAAGATGCCATCAGCAGGCAGTTGAGCGATTATGGACCTGTCGGCTATGCCGCCTTTTTGGGCCATAAGATTAAGTGGATAACATCCGATGCAACCTTTTACGCGTACGGTGAAGGTACCAATAAAAACGTGAAGTTCATGTACCAGGATAAGGGCAGTACGACTATCCGTAAATTTATGTATGTTGACGGAAAATACTATCAATTGTTTGGCAACACATTACAGGTATTTTGGATTGCGATCCTACTGCTCATCTCAATGCAACTGTTCTTCGTAATAATGAACCGACATTCTAGAAGTAATGTGTATACCTCGACCCTCCGGCTTATGATTACGGGCGTACTCTTGTTCCTACTTATGTTCGAGGGTCGTTCGCGGTATATCTTCCTATATGTACCCATATTCATCATTCTTGCACTCTACACACTCCAGCTCTTTAAAGAAAATGAGGACTTCAGCGAGCATATTGACGGCAAATAGATTCTATAAATGAGTTTGGGTATGCTAATTGCGATACGCTAGCCACCAACATACCGCCAAAACTCTAGTAATCATCCCTTCTTAGCCTTTAGTCGTTAACGAAATGGTGGTGCAAAAATTGTATCTGCACTCCATGCTCCTTAGTTTTGTTCATAGGACAGCAGGCTCACCCTCCATGCAGAAATTGCCAAATATCCTGAACATCGACCTGCTCTAGTTTCGATTCGCCACAAGTTTGGTTCCCGAACTGTTTCCCCTGCCAGGAAAAGAGCTTAGGGTTTACTCCTGAGCTTTTTAAATATGGAAATTATAGTATGTCGTATCACGCACAAATTGAACAAGCGGTCTCATATGCGCTATCGCAGCGCCCTACCCAAGAAGAAATTTCTAATTGGCCTATCAAACGCAGCGTGAAGAAACAGGCGTCATCTGGCAGGTGCCGCCCCTAAGTCAAGGACCTTGGCCCTCTAAGCGTTTTTGTCCTGAAGACGTGCTGCTGTGGCATAGCGGCAAAGGTCGTTATACCACTGCGGCTGTCGAACGGCTCCAAAGTGTCATCCCCCTTGCACGCCAACTGCTCTGGCGCGCTGCTAGTGAAGGCGAATCTGCTATTCGTACAATTTGCTGAATATACGATCGCCCACGGTGCGGACGACTTCGCTGCGGTCGACCTTGAGATGTCCCGTCAGTTTGCGAGCAGCATGTTTGAGGATGGGCACCAGTTTGCCGGAGCCTGCCAGATGGCGGCCCCGTGGCCCATGGCCTTTGATAAGGTCGATATGCTTGACGCCGATAATGCCGGGCCATGGTCGTACTTGCTCGGTCGACCGTCCTCGCTGGATGCGCTGCACCCGGACATTACCCAGGTCGGTATCGCCGTCCAGGAACACCACCCGGTCCGGGTCGGCGATGGCCACATCTTCGCTGCGCAGCCGCGATTTTACCTGCACTCCTACCGAACGTTGCTCCGCGAAATCGGTCACGATGAAATCGACGTTGGTCCGCTTACGGGTTCGCTCAAATTGCATAGGCGCCGGCGCAATCGACAGGTGCTTGTTCTTGCGTGCCAAGTCCAGCAGGATGATAGCCGCATCGTACTCCTGGATGATGCCGGTGATGGCGGCATGTTCGGTTACTAGGTCGGGGTGCTGCGTCTTGTCGAACAGGATCTCGGTACCCTGTCCGAGCGAAATGATGTCCTCGCGCTCCATGTAATGTTGCAGGGCGACTATCGCCAGCCGGTCCTGTGCCATGTTGATTGTTTGATGGCGCTCTGTGTCAGATTCCCAGTCGCCGGCTGCCATGGGTATGGTCATATCTGACATGTACGAATTAAGGATATGGAAGTTAAGCTCGTTTATACCATGCGCTCGTACGTCCGTGGGCGCCTGGTTCAGGTTCTGCATGGTCTGGTCGATACCGTTGCCGCGTAGCCAGCCCATATAGTCGGTCAGCCCGTCGCGCCGGGGATTCCCTTTGTCTTGGAACGCGGTGATGGAAGCGTCTTGCCGTAGTATGATATGCATCATGCGGCCCCATTGGTATGAATAATCCTGCGCCTCGCGCATATACTCTGAGTGGGCGCCGCGGTGGATTTCGGCCGGGGTCATATCCAGCGGGTATCCTTGGGCGAATTCTAGGCTGTGCATGCCAGCTATGATAGCAGACCGTACACTGTTCCGCCTAGCGGAGTAAGGGCAGGGCGCCGTACGGCGTGCCGGACTATAGGCGGGAGCGACCCGCGGGTGCAGGTCACCGAAAAAGAGATCCTAGAGATCAAGGTTGGGCAGTGCCTGGGTGTTGCAGGTTCAAGTCCTGTATCCCCTGCCAGGTCTTATTCATATCTTGCGCGATTTTCTTTTTTCGTAGAGCCTCCTTATATGTTAAAAAGTTCGAGTCCTGACACTGGATCGAACAAACAGAATCAAATTTTGGTATTATTAGCGAATATGAAAGCCAAAAAAGCCTCTCGTGCACCAATCGGCGCGAGCTTGATAGTACTATCCTCGGTCTTTTACGCCACTTATGGCGTTTGGACGAAGCTTATGGGCAACTTTTTTGGAAGCTTTACGGCCAGCGCCCTACGCTGCACCTTAGTGCTAATTGGCTTAATCGTTGTTACAATCGTGCGCCGAGAGCTACAAAAGGTGAACTGGCGCCGTGACTGTAAATGGCTAGTTACGATGGTTGTCTCGTCGATTTTTGTGTCTGCACCGCTATATTACGCCGTCCTAAACGCCGGCATTGGCATAAGTCTGGCAATTGCTTATATCGGAATCGTCATTGGTATGTTTATGTTCGGTTGGTTATTTGAGAATGAGCGGTTTACAAAGGAGAAATTAGTAGCAACGACACTAGGCGTAGTAGGCATCATACTGGTGTTTTCTCCCAGCATTAAACTGGGCGGCTGGGTTGCGCTTGTCGGCGCACTGGTTGCTGGCATAGCCACCGCTGCCAACATGGCGACGACTAAAAAAGTACCATATAACGGTTCACAATCCGCCATTTTATTGTGGGGTTCTGGTGTGATTGCAAATGCACCGCTGGTTTTTTTATTTAGCGAACCGCTGCCGTCAATTGGCTGGCATGCCCAATGGGGCTACTTACTTTTGTTTGCCATTGCATCGTTAGTGGCCTCATGGACGTTTATTAAAGGCCTGAAACTTGTTGAGGCAGGTGCCGCAGGTATTTTAGGCTTGCTGGAAGTGGTGTTTGGTGTATTTTTCGGTGTCATTTTCTTTCACGAACGACCTAGTCTTGTAATCCTGATTGGAATTACCAGTATTGTTGCCGCTGCGGCCGTACCGTACTTGCAACACTACAATGCTCGAAAGGGCTCATTGGATTAACCTCAGCCTTGATTTAGGATTTCACGAATTTCTCGGACGCACCACTTGTCAATTTCTTTGTTAAAATTTTGGCCCCCAACAATCTCCCCTGCCAAGTATTCATTAGTCCATCGAATCGCATCATATGGTGCGATTCTGTAATTAGATGTCTGGCGTTTGGTGTAGCGGCTCCTTTCCCTATATACTTACATCCAATGAAACAGATATACATCATTGGCGGAACTATGGGCGTTGGTAAGAGCAGCGTTTCTAAAGAACTGAAAACGCGCTTACACAATAGCGTATTTCTTGACGGTGACTGGTGCTGGGATGCCAACCCGCTCCAAGTGACTGATGAAACGAAAGCTATGGTGATGGATAATATAACCCATACTCTTAACAATTTTATTGCATGTTCGGCCTACCAAAACGTAATTTTCTGCTGGGTTATGCACCAGCAATCTATTATTGACGAGCTGATGTCCCGCCTAGACATTGCAGATTGCCGAGTAGTCACGATTTCACTTTTAGCTACCGAACAGACGCTGCGCGAACACATCGAAAAGGACATTGCTACGGGTATCCGAGTACCACGAGATGTTGGTCGAAGCATTGAGCGTATCCCGCTATACGATTCACTGAAAACTGTAAAGGTTACTGTTGATGGGAAAAGCGTAAGCGGTATCGCCGCTGAGATACTTGCCGCCTAAGGCCCTTGAAGCTGGGTGTTTACTGCGATTTCTCGTAGCATATATTTGTTAAGGCTTTGTCCAAACATCCGTACATACGCCGATATGCCAATATCCCTCTTGTAAGCGCAAGCGTCTTTGTTGTAGTATGGAGCCATAATAATCAAAAGGATGTGGCATATGAATGGTATGGAGAAAATCCCGGGGGTTAAGACGGACGAGGAGGTGCGGGAAATGGACGCGCGCACTATTGAATACATCGGCCGTATGGCAACCGAAACCGATTTCCCTATAGATGTCGTGGGGCTTGGTGGGGCAGGCCCTCCCGGCTCTACTACTCCAGCGTCTAAACAACGTTTAGACGGTCTCCTTTCGGAGCTCACGCCTGATACTGATTTCATATGAAGGCCAGGTTTTCGGGAGAAGGCGTGGAAGAAAGATCGTCATGTTAAAAATCGTGCCTTATTCGAAAGCGTTGCGGATGGCATCATTGCCTGTCAAGATTTGAATTCCCTAAAACGGCCACGTGGCACAGAACATCTGGAATGGCCTGAATGGGCCAAGGATACGTACGGTGCAGCAACAAGTAAGCCGCGGGGTGTGGTAGGTCGTATCGGCGAGGAGCCGTACACTGAACCCACACCGCGACAGAAGCGTATTTACCACGATTTTGACCCGGACGATGCTTCTATCCGTCTGCGTTCGGCATCTGTTCGCGAAGTCATCGATGTATACATGCCACCGGAAAAATTCAACCAATGGGTGGATTTATTCATGGATACGCTTGACTACCCTGCTCACTACGAAGCTACCAGGACTGCCCTTGATAATGTGCCCATACAGCTGAATATGCGACCACCCGACAAAGTTGCCACGACTGCAGTTGTACGGGAGTATCTGTCCGTGGAGCCGAGCATAGCGCGGTTTGCACTGGGTGTGTCCGAGCAGTTACGTCGAGCGTCAGACTACCCGGACCTTGTACTGGCACTCGGTTTATTCCAAGGTATGTATCGGCCGTATCTAGATAACTTGTATGTGGCTTTAACGTACGCAGAGCTTGATTATCGCATCAGCCCAGACCAGTATCAGAACAGGATATCGGTACTGAATGGACCTTTCAGACAATTCAATGAGTTCGTACTGTTCGCGACCATTTTGCCACTCACGGTACTGCACTATGAGGATGCGGTCGATCAGAATTCAGCACAAGGGCTGTATCAATCTCAGCTGAATCTCATGACAGACGCCATTACCAGGGCCTTTGAAACATTTACCGCCCGGCGTCTTTTGCGCACCGATTTTGATGACAGTACGCGCATGATTTGCCCGGCGAACCAGCATTTACGATACGCCAAAGAAAATAAGATCATAGAACGGATATACGGACTCGTGCTCGATAGGCAGGAAACGCCGCCTATCCGAACACTGTTGCAGTATGCTAAACATACTGCAACGGTAGGATCTTACCTGAAGACTGGTAATTTCTGGCGCGTCGTGCGTGACTCTTTGGA
>Ga0247778_1001360_pt1 | contig 10780 bp, 7 predicted proteins | sample UWRJL049202B5_FD_179939 | JGI IMG/M metagenome (GOLD analysis project Ga0247778, IMG submission 179939) | Plant litter microbial communities from Arlington Agricultural Research Station in Wisconsin, United States - UWRJ-L049-202B-5 | ecosystem: Environmental > Terrestrial > Plant litter >... | reverse complement strand
AGTCCATCGTACGGATCTGGTCTCCGGTCTTACGCCGGGTAACCCACTTTTAACAGAACGCCTGGCAGGATACGGGAATTATTTTGTTGCAAAAGGTGCGACGCCATTGGAGGCGCAGCGACAGGCGATACAATTATTGGACAATGTCGTTGTGCGACAGACGAACACGCTGAGCTTTGGAGATGCCTATTTGATGATCGGCATGGTATTCCTGTTGTCCCTGCCGCTGTTGCTGTTGGCTGTCAGAAAGAGGGGGCAGGGTGCTGCACCGCCTCCGCAAGTTATCCTTTCGGATCATTGATCGCGTCATGCGACGGGATCGATGATGCGCCATGCGATGGATCAATGATGTGCCATGCGACGGGATCGATGATGCGCCATACGACGGGATCGATGGTGCGCCATACGACGGATCAATGGCGAGCGCATTGCCCGATCGATCGCGGACCCTTCCTCATGTCCGGTCGACGAATCGTGCATTGGATTCATTATACCGGTTCCCCGTATCGGGAAATTTTTCCAGCAGCCTTTCTATTTCGAGGAGGTCCGCCGGGCTGAGCGTGAGATCCACCGCCCCTGCGTTTTCCAGCAAATACTTTCTTCGTTTGGTGCCGGGTATCGGGATGATCCCTTCTCCGCGTGACAATACCCAGGCGATGGCCAGCTGTGCCGGGGTGCAACCTTTGGTCGTGGCGATCTCTGCAAAGCCGGCCGCCAGGCTGTTGTTGTTGGCTGCATGCTGCTGCTGATAGCGGGGGAGGCTCTTCCGGAAGTCGTTGTCGGGCAGGGTGGCCAGGTCCAAAGTGTTGGTCATCAATCCTCTTGCGAGGGGACTAAAGGGGACGAAAGTAATATTCAACGCTGCGCACAAGGGCAGGATCTCAATTTCCGCGTCCCTGGTCAGCAGCGAATATTCACTCTGCAAGGCGCTGATGGGATGCACGGCATGCGCTTTGCGGATGGAGGTGGCGGAGGCCTCCGACAGACCGAGGAAACGGACCTTCCCTTCTTTTACCAATCCGGCCATGGCGCCTACCATTTCTTCCACGGGTACTGCGGGATCGATCCGGTGTGCATAATACAGGTCGATGACATCCGTCTTCAGCCTCCGGAGACTTTCTTCCACTGCCTGTTTCATATAGGCGGGCGAACCGTCAAAGATGCCCAGCCGCCCGGAAGCGTCCTGCCGGAATCCAAATTTGGTGGCGATAAATATTTTCTGGCGGTTGGGCTGTAGTACTTTTGCCACCAGTTCTTCATTCCGGCCATTGGCATAGACATCCGCCGTATCCCAGAAATTGATACCGATCTCGATGGCCTTCTCCAAAGTAGCGATCGATTCTTCGTCATTGGGTTGTCCGTATGCATGGTTCATGCTCATGCATCCCAGACCGATAGCGGATAATTCCACGCCTGTTGCTCCTAACTTTCTATATAACATGACAGATCCTTTTTTTGTAAAGTTCTGCAATTCCGCCCTATATTCACATCAAATTCGAAAGAACCATGCAAATCACAAAGGCAGTTCTGATCAGCATGCTGATCGTATATTATGGAGGAATCTCGTGCCAGGCGCAAACCGCCAACAGATCCGGCAATCCTCTTTTTCCCGGCTGGTATGCCGATCCGGAGGCGGCGGTATTTGGCAAGACCTATTGGATCTATCCCACCTATTCTGCGCCTTATGGCCAGCAGGTGCATTTCGATGCATGGTCGTCAAAAGATCTCATCCACTGGGACCGGCATCCGCGGATCCTGGACACGCAGCGGGTAAAATGGGCCCATCGTGCGATGTGGGCGCCGGCCATCGTGGAAAAAGATAAAAAATATTATTTCTTTTTTAGCGCCAACGACATGCATGCCCATGAGACGGGGGGCATCGGCGTCGCCGTTGCCGACCAGCCCGGCGGGCCGTTCAAGGACCTTTTGGGCCATCCGCTAATCGATACCATTGTCAATGGCGCCCAGCCAATCGATCAATTTGTCTTCAGGGACAGCGACGGGCAGTATTACATGCTCTATGGCGGCTGGGGACATTGCAACATCGTCCGATTGAAAGATGACTTCACAGGCTATCTTCCTTTCCCTGATGGAACGATATTTAAAGAGATCACTCCTCAGGGGTATGTGGAAGGGCCTTTGATGCTCAAAAAAGACAACAAATATTATTTCATGTGGTCGGAAGGAGGCTGGGGAGGTCCGGATTACCGCGTCGCCTATGCCATGGCGGACTCCCCCTTCGGGCCTTTTAAAAGGATCGGCACTGTGCTGGCGCAGGACCCCGCCGTCGCTACGGGCGCTGGTCATCACTCTGTGATAAAAGTACCTGGTAAGGACAAATGGTATATCGTCTATCACCGCCGTCCGCTGGGAGAGACCGATGCTAATCACCGGGTCACCTGTATCGACGAAATGCATTTCGATAAGGATGGTTTCATCCAGCCCGTGACGATCACACGCGAAGGTGTTACAGCCAGATTGTTGTAGCTTTGCATTTGCTCTGATAATGCATCGTTAAACTTATTGCTGATTGTCTTCGGAAGCTACACATACCGATCACCGCCTCTTTCAGTTGATAGCAGGGGGTGATCAGGCCGCATTTGCCGAATTATTCCGCCGCTATGACCGGCGCATCTATCCCTTCGTGCTAAAAATGATCCGCAGCACGGCTCTGGCCGAAGAAATCACCCACGAGATATTTATAAAGATCTGGAAGAACCGCGAAAAACTGGATCAGATCGACCGGCCGGAGGCCTATATCCTGACCATCGCCGCCCGGCATACTTTGGATCATATCAAACGAAGGCTGAATGAGGCCAGGATGCTGCAAAGGTTTTCCGCATCCAGCAGAGCCGACCATAATGACACAGAAGAAAAAATGATGCTGAGGGACCGGGCCACGCTGGTGCAGCAGGCCGTCGACCAATTGCCTCCCCAGCAGAAACTTGTCTACCGGCTCAGCAGGCATGAGGGGTTGAATTATGAAGAGATCGCCCGCCAAATGAATATTTCTCCCAATACCGTGCGTAATCATCTTGTAAAAGCCCTCCATTTTATCCGCAGCTATATGCGTGACCAGGACCTCCTGCCTCTAATCTTTCTTGCCTGGGCATCCCTGTTCCTGAAAAAATAATAAAAAAAAATCAGGGTCCCGACTAGTTCAAGTCCTTTTTCGGATCGTCTCAACATGTATACACAACCACCATTATGTCCAATTCCGAAAGAACAATTTACCTCATCGACAGGTATGTTGACGATACTGCCACTATGACCGAAAGGGAAGAGTTATCCCTTCTCCTGGAAGACCCGTCCTGTGATGAAGCCGCAAAGATCTACCTGCTGCAGATGCTGCATGCAACCCAGTCCGTACCGGAGCATAGCCCGGCAAGGTGGGAGGAGATCCGCAAGGCGATCGGTCAGGAACAGCCCCTGGGTTCCCGGCGCAGGATGGCCGGATACAGGTTCTGGTGGTCGGTTGCAGCCCTGCTGGTCGGGCTGCTGGTGAGCTTTTATTTTTATCAGCAGCGGGCGGGCCTGGCCCCGGCCCATTCCGGACAGACACTGGCAAATGACCGGGCACCGGGAGGGAATATCGCCACCCTCACCTTGTCTGACGGTTCCACCATTGCGCTGGACACTGTACACAATGGGACCCTGGCGCAGCAGGGGACTACGAGCATCGCTAAGCTGGGTAACGGCCAGCTGGCTTATAAACAGTTACATGAAAAACCAGGCACGGTATTATTCAATACACTGACGACGCCCCGGGGAGGACAGTATCGGCTGGTACTCCCCGACGGCACCGGCGTCTGGCTGAATGCAGCCTCATCCATTACCTATCCTACGGCTTTTGCCGGTACAGACCGAAAGGTCAGCATCACGGGGGAGGCTTATTTTGAAGTGACGAAGGATGCAGCCATGCCATTCGTGGTTGCGATCGTTGCGCCCGCAGGCGGAAGAGATGGTCTGCAGGTGGAAGTACTTGGGACCAGTTTCAATGTCAACGCCTATAGTGATGAGGATGCCGTGAGGACGACCTTGTTAGAAGGAAGTGTGCGGTTGGTCAGCCCAAGGAGGGGGACCCTGCTGGTCCCGGGTCAGCAAGGTCAATTGCACAGGGATGGAGATCTATTGGTGGTCTCCGATGTCGATACGGATGAGACCATGGCATGGAAAGAAGGAAGGTTCAGTTTTGAGAATGCCGATATAGCGACCGTGATGCGGCAGATCGCACGCTGGTATGATGTGGACGTTGTATTCGAAGGAAAGATCGCGGCGGAAAGATTTACGGGAGAGATCCCCCGCAGCAGCAAACTGGCGGAAGTTTTTAAAATACTGGAATTAAGTAATGTTCATTGCAGGATCGATAACAGAAAAGTGACCGTCATGCCCTAAGGGACAAGACCGGTTGCCACAATTTCAACCAACAAAAACTAACTAATTATGAGTCTTCTTTACTACCTGAAAATTTAGACCCGTCCCAATCCTCGTAAAAAAAAGAAGCCGGGTGCGGTGGCACGCGCCCGGCTGAAGTGGGCAAACTACTCAAACAGCATCTCAACTATTTATTCGCAGAAAACCCAATTTTCATAAAATTATGATTTTTACTCTTCTTTGCAAAGCTGCCCGCAGGTGGCAGCCTGCAGAGGCCAAAACTATTCTGGTTATGAAATTAACCACTATGCTCTTATTGGCCGGCTGTCTGCAGCTCAGTGCGGCGGGACTTGCCCAGAAAGTCTCCGTGACAGGGGAAAATATCCCGTTGAAGAAGGTCTTCCGGGAAGTGAGGAGGCAAACAGGATACTCATTCTTCTATAATGCCCGGCTGCTGGAGAATGCCCATACCGTCAATATCGACGCAAAGGGGATGGATCTGCAGGAACTGCTGGACCAGTGTTTCAGGGATCAGCCCCTGAGCTATGCCATCGTCGGCAGAACGGTGGTTGTACGTCCACGGAGGGATGAATCCCCCACCACTCCATCACCTGCTCCGTTGCTGGACACGGCTCCCGCCCGCATCTGGATCTCCGGAAGGGTGTTGGATGAATCGAATAATGTTCCCGTTAGCGGTGCGAATATCGTTATAAAAGGTACCCAGACCGGCACTGTGTCGGGAAAGGAGGGGGACTTCAGGATCGGCATCAATCCCGGCGAGGTGCTGGTGATCAGTTTCGTGGGCTATAAATCCATGGAGGTCCGGCCTGCGGGCGTCGCACCCCTGACCGTGAGACTGCGGACCAATAAGGATCCCCTGGCAGGTATGGTGATCACGGGTTACCAGGTCATCAACAAAGAAAGCTTCACCGGTAACTCTACCACGGTATCGGGAGAGGAGCTGAAAAAGGTCAACCCCCAGAATGTATTACAGGGGATCCAGATATTTGATCCTTCCTTCAGCATCGCGGTCAATAATCTCTCCGGGTCCAATCCCAATAGTCTGCCGGTGATCAATGTCCGGGGCTCCACTGCCCTGCCCAGCGGCAATGGAGATGTCCTTAGCAGGACCAGCCTGGCCAGCAATGTGAATTTACCCACCTTTATCCTGGATGGTTTTGAAGTCAGCCTGGAAAAGGTATACGATATGGACATCAACCGGATACAGTCCATCACACTGTTGAAGGATGCGGCAGCTACGGCGATCTATGGCTCCCGGGCTGCCAACGGTGTCCTGGTCGTTACGACCAAGGCTCCCCGGGAAGGCAAACTGCAGGTCTATTATAATTACGAACTGAACACGACGACGCCGGATCTTTCCGATTATCATCTGCTCAACGCGCGGGAGAAACTGGACTATGAAGTCCTTGCCGATCTGTATACGCGCGTTGGCGGGATCAGCCAGGACGACCAGGATGTCAGATATTTTCAAAAGTATAAGAATGTACTGAGCGGGGTCAACACCTACTGGCTCTCTCAGCCCGTACGCACTACTTTTGGTCACAAACATTCGCTGTACCTGGAAGGCGGATCGAATTCCATTCGGTATGGTGTAGATCTCCGTTACCAGACGGCCCCCGGTGTCATGAAGGGGTCCACCCGAGACCGGTATAGTCTCGGAATGGATCTGGCCTACAATCCCAATAAGACCTTCCTCTTCAAGAATGTCCTGACCGTCAACCAGGTGAATTCCCGGGAATCGCCCTATGGCGCATTTTCTGACTATGCCCGGATGAACCCCTATTTCCCCAAAACGGACACTGCAGGCAATATCATTCAGGCTCCGGACAGCTGGCTGATCGATACCCATCAAAGCGGCTCAGGCCAATATGTGACAGATGTTGCCCTGAACCCTCTCTATAACGCCACCCTGCATAGTTTTAACAAGGGATCTTACCTGGAGCTGATCGACGCCTTTTCGGGGGAATGGAATATCGCAAAAGGACTTCGTTTGCGCAGCCTGCTGAGCTATACAAAGAAGAAGACGGACTATAATACTTTTATATCTCCACTGGCGAACGAATTTTACTTTTATCCCACCAGTTTGCTGTCAAAAAGAGGTTCGTATAATTATACAACCTATGATGAATCCACCTTTGACGGGAATATCACGCTGAACTATAATCGCCAGATAGGCGACCATTATATCAATGTGCTGCTGGGTAGTAATGTGCGGACCTATTCCTTCGATGCCAAATCATTTACGGCCATTGGGTTCACCAACGACCGGTTCACCAACATTGGTTTTGCCAACAGTTTCCCGGATCAGTCCTCTCCCGCGGGGGCCTTATCCCGGGAACGTCTGTTCGGTACGCTGCTGGGCATCAACTATTCATTGAAGAACAGGTACCTGCTGGATATTAACCTGCGGGCCGACGGGTCTTCCAAATTCGGCACGGATAGTAAAATAGCCAATTTCTGGGCCGTGGGGTTGGGATGGAATGTACATAAAGAGGATTTCATGCGCCAGTACAGGGCCATCAGCCAGCTTCGTTTTCGTGTCAGCACCGGTCTTACCGGCTCGGTGCAATTTCCCCCTTATCTTTCCAAGACCACGTATACCTATTACAGCACCAACTGGTACTCCACGGGGGTGGGTGCCGGCGTCATCAGTTATGGTAATGAGACCCTGCAATGGCAGCGGACCCGGGAGAGCGATGCAGGATTTGACCTGGGGCTTTTCAAGGACAGGCTGATCATCTCCCCCCGGTATTACTATAAGATCACCAACGGCTTGTTGGCGGATATCAACCTGCCGCCTTCTTCGGGATTCCTTTTCTATAAGGCGAACCTGGGAGACATGGCGAACAGGGGCTATGAGCTGGGCCTGAAGTACACGGTGATCAGCAACCGCAACTGGACCGTGAATGTCTTTGCGAACCTGGTACGCAATACGAATAAGATCCTGAAGATTTCCAATGCCCTGAAGGCTTATAATGACAAGGCCGACCAGGCGCAGCAGAACAATGATTCGCTGCGGGCCGCCCCACTGCTGCGTTACCATGAAGGACAATCCCTCAATACCATTTACGCCGTCAGGTCCCTGGGCATCGACCCGGAGAACGGACAGGAGATCTTTATCAAGAGAAACGGCAGCCATACCTATACCTGGGATGTCAAGGACATTGTACCGGTCGCCGACGCCACGCCCAAGGTGACGGGCAGTTTTGGAACCTCGGTGTCTTTCAGGCGGTTTCAGCTGAACGCCAACTTCTTTACGATCCTGGGTGGAAAGAGCTATAACCAGACACTGGTCGACCGCGTGGAGAATGCCGATCCCCGTTATAATGTGGACCGGCGGGTACTGACCGATCGTTGGAAGAAGCCGGGCGATCACGCATTTTTTAAGGACATCAGGGACCTGGGGACATCCAACCTTTCGGACCGCTTCGTTCAGAATGATAACCAGCTGTCCCTGCAGTCCGTCTATCTTTCCTATGACTGCAGTTCTCTTTTCTACTCCAGGATGGGGATGAAGAATCTTCGGTTGGCCTTTACCATGAACGATGTATTCCATTGGAGCAGCATGAAGATCGAAAGGGGTACCGACTATCCTTTCGCCAGGAGTTTTACTTTTTCTGTTCAAACCAGCTTCTAAAAAAAACAGTAGTATGAAAATATTTTTTTGGATCATCACCTGCGGTCTGCTGTTCTCTTCCTGCAAAAAATGGCTGGATGTGAAACCCGAATCGCAAATTTCAAAGGATGAATTGTTCAACACGCCCTCCGGTTTCCAGGAGGCGCTGAACGGCGTCTATTCCCGTTGCACACAGGACGATATCTATGGGGAAGAGCTCAGCATGGGTACCCTGGAGGTCCTTGCGCAGAACTATACCATGCCGGCCCAGGACAAAATGGGATATCTGCAAACCTCTCTTTACAATTACAAGGACCCTTATTTTATCGCACGGAAGGACAGCATGTGGAAGGGGCTCTACAATGCCATCGTCAACTGCAACCTGATCCTGGAGAACGTAGAGACCCATAAGAGCATGCTGTCCGCTGTCGACTATGCCCTGATCAAGGGAGAATCCCTGGGGCTGCGGGCCTATCTCCATTTCGACGCCCTGCGGATCTTTGCGCCTTCCTTTGGCAATAATCCCACGGCCGGCGGCGTACCCTATGTTACGGATTTTTCCAATACAGTGACACCCATGTCCACCGTGACGCAGGTGCTGACAAAGGTCATCCGGGATCTCATCGATGCCAAGACGATCCTGAAACCCGTGGATCCCATTCTCAATGCCGGCTATATCGCGGGTTATCCCGGGGATAAGGATGATCCGGAGACCGCTTCGCCCACACTGTTCCAGCAGAACCGCCGTCACCGCCTGAATTATTATGCCGTCTGCGGCAGCCTGGCCCGGGCCTATCTCTATATGAATAAGAAGGATTCGGCCCTGTCGAATGCCATGGAAGTGATCGGTTCCGGTAAATTTCCCTGGACAAAGACCGCGGACTTCATCTCTGCCGATGCGCAGACAGTTGACAGGATCCTTTATAAAGAACTGGTCTTTGCCTGGTATATCCCCAGCAAGACAGCGGAGATAGTCTATCTTTTTGAAGGAGGCCCTGTCAGCTTCTACATTGAATCAAATGCTGGCAATACGCTGTACGAGACCGGCGGGGTGGGGGGTGAGGATCTGCGGTTCAAGCAATGGATGAAACCCGTCACTGACGTCAGCGGCAGCCGCTATGAGCTGCAGAAATACATACAGGATAAGGATAAGAACCGGCATCCCCTGATGGCCCCGGCCCTGCGTTTGAGTGAGATGTACTATATCGCATCAGAATGCACATATGATACCGATCCACTCAAGGCTACGTCCCTGGTGGATTCCGTAAGATTTCGCCGGGGGATCAATACGAAACTCACCGTGACCTCGAAGGATGAATTCCTGGGGGAGCTGGTGAAAGAAGCCCGTAAGGAATTCTATGGCGAAGGACAACTCTTTTATATGTACAAAAGACTGGGCAGAAGTATCATCGGGCTCTCAGGACTGGGCATACCTGCTACCAACAAAGTATTTGTGCTGCCCCTACCCAATGATGAGATCGAATATGGTAACCGAAATTAAAACTAACTGCATGAACCGACTATTCATACTGGCATTGGTCACTGTAGCCTTATTAACGGGCTGTAAGAAGGACACCTACATGCCTTTTCATCCCACCGGAAAAACAGACAATATTTATTTCAACTTTGATCCGACGACCCCGGACAGGGACAGTATCATCTATACCTTCGCCTACACGCCCGGTAAGGTTTCCGATACGATCTATCTGCCTGTTCAGATCTCCGGCCACCGTGCGGATACAGCGCGGACATATAAGGTCGCAGTAACGGACAGCCTCACCACTGCCATTCCGGGTATTCATTATTCCGCCCTGAAGGATTCCTATACCATGCCTGCCGGTGCGGGTTTCGACAGCATCCCGCTGGTATTGTTCAATACCGATACCCTGATGAGCAGGAGATCGGTCAGCCTCAGCCTGCACCTGGTAGCTACGGACGGCCTGGGTGTACAGATCGCCGATATCATCAAGGCTCGCATTATCTTTTCCAACAAGCTGGAAAAGCCTGTCTGGTGGGATATCTGGATGTTGAACTATTCGGATGTGAAATTCGAGCTGTTCATCATATCCACGGGTGTTACGGTCCTGGCTTCCGGGGAGGATCATGGACTCTATGCGCCCCAGAGCCTGTATTATATGGGCCTGCTGGATGTTCTTCTCAACGATCCTTTTGCCTGGGTGGCGGACAACCCGGAGAAGGGCTATGCCCTGGAATTGAGGACCGACGGGAATTATGATTTCTTCAATACCGCCAACCCTTCGCACAGGCTGTTGGTTAAGAAGGACCTTTCTTCGGGGAAGTATTTTTTCATCGATGAGAATGGCGCACAGGTCATCTAGTATTCACGCAAAAAAAAGAACCAATGAATCGACTAAAAATAATTTTTCATGCAGTATGGGTCCTATCCCTGGTCTCCTGTTATAAGGACAAGGGTAATTATACTTACCATGTCCCCCCTGCGCCGGTTATCACTCATTTCGACACGGTGTACAAGGCTACTGTTGGCGATAGCCTGACGATACAGCCTTCTGTGGTCATTGATGAAGCGGCCCCCAGGCTCGGGTACGAATGGAAGATCGATGTCCCGGAAGAGCTGCGTTCCCTGTCATTTTCCGGTCCTGTCCTGCGGACGGTCTTTGGATTGAGACCGCAGCGATATTACGCCAGGTTCACCATTACCGATAGCACCAACGGGATGAAGTATTTCTATGATTTTGCCATTGACGGCAGGACCGTCTTTGCCAGTGGTACTATCGTACTGAGTGAGGA
>Ga0247778_1001359_pt1 | contig 10782 bp, 10 predicted proteins | sample UWRJL049202B5_FD_179939 | JGI IMG/M metagenome (GOLD analysis project Ga0247778, IMG submission 179939) | Plant litter microbial communities from Arlington Agricultural Research Station in Wisconsin, United States - UWRJ-L049-202B-5 | ecosystem: Environmental > Terrestrial > Plant litter >... | reverse complement strand
CACCACCCCGACGGCCTGCGCGACGAACTGCACCAGGATCCGCATTGCTAAAATGGCGCTAATGGCCTGGTCCAGCCGCAGGTTGATACTAAAGAGGAAGCCCAGGGCCCCGATAAACAACAACGATACATAAGGAAATGATTTCGTCGGATGCAGCCTGGCAAAAAAAGGAAAGAAATGACCGTCTACCGCCGCCGCATAGGGCACCCTCGAATAACCCAGCACAACGGCAAAGAGCGAGGCAAAGGCGACCCATAGAATGAGGACGGTGGCGACCATCGCCGCACGATGACCATATATTTTCTCCATGAACGCACTGACGATAAAATCCGAATGCATGGCCTCTTGCCAGGGGATGACCCCGACAATACTGAGATTCATGCACAGGTACAAAATGGAAATACAGAGAATGGAAATAAAAATGCTGCGGGGGATATTCCGCGCCGGATCCCGTATCTCGCCGCCCAGGTGGCAAACATTATAGTAGCCCAGGTAACTGTAAATGGTCTTGACCGAAGCCTGCCCCAGCAACAGCGCAAACGAGCCGCTGAACAGGGACTGATCGCCCGAAGGCAGAAAGGAATAAGGAACGCTCCGGTGGGTCAGACCGCTGATAATGATCCATAGCATGGTGATGATGACGCCGGACCAGAGGAAGACGGAGATCTTGCCGATGGTCTTTACATTCCGGTACAACAAAGCGACGACAAGGATCACCAGCGAACCCGAAACGATCTTTTTTCCTGTCTCATCCAAAGGGACCAGGTAGGCAAAATACTTGGCGAACCCGATCGCACCCGATGCGACCACCAGAGGAGCCTGCAGACAGGTCTGCCATACAAAAAGAAAGGACATCAGGGGACCGCCCTTTTTCCCATACGCGGCTTTTAGAAAGTTATAGCTGCCCCCGGCCTGCGGATAGGCAGCCCCCAACTCGCTCCAGATCATACCATCCACCAGGGCCGTAATGGCACCGAAGATCCAGGCCCAAAGGAACAGGTTGCTGCCGACAGTGCGGATCACGAGGGTCATCATGACAAAGGGGCCAATGCCCACCATGTCGATCATGTTGATAGAAGTAGCCTGCAATAATCCTATTTCCCGCTTCAGTTGTGACGACGACATAGCTGATCAACCATTGATTTTCCGCTTAAAAATAAAATCCCCGTTCCTGGCAGGCAAAGGTCAATTATTCAGCCCTCCATTCCAAATCTCCGGCGCTCAGGCTTTCATATACTCTTCCAGCATCATTCATTCAGCCCTCCAATCCAAATCTCCGTACCTCAGGATTCATCTCCTCAGACTTCATCTTCCAACCCCAAACTTCATCTCCAGGCCTCAGGCCTCATCTCCTCAGGCTTTCGCATACTCCCCCAGCGCCCTGATCAGGCGATCCAGGTCCTTCGTGACCGTATATACATTGGGCGTTACGCGGACCCCTTTTATATTTTCCCAGGTGATCGGCGTTGTATGGATCTTATGCTCGGTGAACAGCCAGCTCTCTAATTCCCCGGCCGTCCTGCCTTCGATCCCGACAACCCCGATGGCACAGCCATAGCCGGGTTTCATGGAAGTATACAGGTTCACTTTGGGAATATCTTTCACGGCGCTCATCCAGTAGTTCTTCAGGTAGAACAGACGCTTCTCTTTTCTGGCAGCGCCGATCATATCATAGAAGTCGATGGCCTTCCCGACAGCCTGTTCAATAAAAAAGGGCCGCGTACCCAATGATTCGAATTTCCGGATATTATCCGACAAGGGTTCCGCCGGAGCAAAAAGAGGATAGAGTGCGGCGATCTTTTCCTTCTTTACATACAACATACCGGTACCAATACCGGCCGTTAACCATTTATGAAGGCTGGTGCCGAAATAGTCGGCTCCAAGAGAAGGGATCGTATACTCGAAATGGGCGTAGCTATGCGCCCCGTCCACCAACACTTCGATACCCTTTTGATGGGCGGCGTCAGCGATCTTCCGGACGGGTAATATCTGACCGTTCCAGTTAAAGACATGAGTGAGATGCACCACCTTCGTCTTCGCGGTGAAGGCCTTGGTATATTGCCGGGTCATATATTCATTATCCTCGCTGGGCAACGCCAGGTCTACCCATACCAGCTTGATCCCGTCCCGCATTTCTCTTTGTTTCCATGCGTTCATACAGTTGGGGTAGTCCCATTTGGTCAGCACGACCTCGTCGCCCGCCTTGAGCGTCAAACCAAAGATGACCGTCTCCAGGGCTTCCGATGCGTTCCGGTGCATGGCGATCTCTTCAGGGCTGCAGCCGGAGATACGGGCCAGATCCTTGCGAAGTGGCTCCCTTCCCATGTCCAGGGTCCGCCACATATAATAACTGGGGGCTTCATTGGAAAGATCACTGTAACGTTTCATGGCGTCCTGCACGACCTTTGGCGCGGGAGAGACCCCGCCGTTGTTCAGGTTGATGATCTCGGACGAAACGGTAAAAGATTGTTGCACATAATACCAGAAATCTTCATCGCTGGCGAGGTCGGCAGGGGTTTGATGGCCGGCATGCAGCATTGCCTTGTCGAGGTCACGGCTCCAGGCAGGACGGCTGACTGCTGACAATAAGGCGGTAGCGGAAAAGGTTCCGAGCGCGTCAAGGAACCTGCGACGGTTAAATGCAGTCATCGTAGTTGGTTTGAGTGATGAAAGTAGCGAAAAAATCGGTGTATCTTTACCCCTTCATGAAGTATTATATCATCGCAGGCGAGGCCTCGGGCGATCTGCACGGCAGCAATCTCATAAAGGAACTAAAAAAGACCGACCCGGCCACCGAAGTCCGCTGCTGGGGCGGAGACCTGATGCAACAGGCCGGGGGCACATTGGTGAAGCATTACAAAGAACTTGCGTTCATGGGCTTCGTGGAAGTCCTTACCAACCTGCGCACCATCTTCAAAAATCTCGACTTTTGCAAGGCGGACATCCTCGCCTACCGGCCCGATGCCCTGATCCTCGTCGACTATCCCGGGTTCAACATGCGGATCGCAAAATGGGCCCGCCGCCAGAGCCTGACCATCATTTACTATATCTCCCCCCAGGTCTGGGCCTGGAAGGAAAACAGAGTGCGGCAGATAAAGGAAAATGTAGACAAAATGCTGGTCATCCTTCCATTCGAAAAGGAGTTCTACAGGAAGTGGAAATACCCCGTGGAATATGTGGGCCACCCCCTCGTAGAGGTGATCGACAGCTTTAGACACCATCCCCAGGAACAAGCCTTAACCATACAGCGGGCGCCTTCTGCCACGGCATCGCCTTCCCCTCCACCCTCTTCCGCTGGATCGTCTTCCCCCGGACCATCTTCCCCCCCACAATCTCCTTCTGTACCATCCGCCCCCGCCGGATCCTGGACTGCCGTCCCCCCTATCCGGTTGATCGCCCTCCTCCCCGGCAGCCGCAAACAGGAGATCCTAAAGAAGCTACCCATCATGCTGGCCGTCAGCCGTTTTTTCCCGGATTATCTGTTCGTCGTGGCCATGGCCCCCGGCCTGGACGATGAATTCTATACCAGCCTGCTGGCCGGCTACCCCAATGTCGGCTCGGTCCGCAACCAGACCTATGCCCTGTTATCGGTAGCCAGCGCCGCCTGCGTCACCTCCGGCACGGCAACCCTGGAAACAGCCTTGTTCGGGGTGCCCGAGGTCGTTTGTTACAAGGGCAGCGCAGTCTCCTACCAAATCGCCAGGAGGCTGATAAAAGTAAAATACATCAGTCTCGTCAACTTGATTATGGACAAATTGGTGGTAAAAGAGTTGATCCAGGACCAGTTAACGCCCGAAAATCTACACCAGGAACTGCAGGGATTGTTACAGGATCCACCGCGCCAGGCCCAGCTCCGGCAGGATTACAGCGATCTGCACGAGCTCCTTAGTCTGGGCGGCCATGCCTCGGCCAATGCCGCAAGAAGTATTTTGGATTTCATGCGGTCACGCCCGGTCACGCCCTCCATGGCACCCGCCCCGTCGCTACACAATTAATGTTTCCTGAAAAAAAGGGTCTTGATTATTATCACAATGATGGCCAGGATGAACATAAAAAAGGATAGGCGGTTAACCCCGTGCATAAACCGCATCGACCCGGTATTGGGCTCGTTAGGATCCCTCTTCCTGATGTAGAAATACTCGGCTATCTGTCTCCATATACCCATGGTAATTGAATTTTGCGCATCTCCCCGCCCGGCAGCGGCAGCGAGGCACCAAGTTATCAAAAATCTAACAAAGCCCCACCCCCTTTGTTCGGCGCATTCCCTTTGCCGTTCCTCTCCATCCGCCTCTATCCTTCCTCCGCCATCACAATTTCCTCGTCCTTGGCCATCCTTCCTCGTCATCGTCCTTTTCCCCTTCATCATCGTCTTCATCGCCGTTTTTTATCACATTTCTTTACTCCCCAAAAATCCCTCGCCTAATTTTTCACCGCCCACGTTTTTTATCCAAAAACCTCTATATTTGCACTCCCAAAAGGGGGTTTAGCTCAGTTGGCTAGAGCGTTTGCATGGCATGCAAAAAATATTCGTCACAACTAATTGAGGAATAATTTCTTGCGAGGCCAAAAAAAGTTGAAAATATTTTTTTAAAACCGGGTTTAAAACTAACCTTTGCGGCTGTTTATTAAAATTCGATAGTTTGGGGGATTAGCTCAGTTGGCTAGAGCGCTAGCATGGCATGTTAGAGGTCATCGGTTCGACCCCGATATCCTCCACGAAGCCGCTTCATTTGAAGCGGCTTTTTTTCTGTCATGTGCCTTGAGTGATTGTAATAGACTCCGCTATTAAAATAGCGGAGTCTGGTTGGTTGCTGCCGGTGAATTTGATCGGATTCGATTGGTGCGTGCCGCGTTTATCGACTGATGGCTAAAAATACAGAATGGCTGCCCAATAAAGTGCAGCCATTGTTTCCATTCTATCGTTTCCTTTTCCAAACTTACTCCCTAATACTCGTCTTATGATCTAATCCACACTAATTCCCAAGCCTGACGGAACACGAAGCAAATAATAAAAGTTCAACTGTTTTAAGGGCCGTAAGAACCGGGCGTGCATTAGAAAGTGCACGCCTTATTTTGCCTGCCGGCAGATCAATTATTTTTCGTGAGTTTTGTTGGGGCATAACCAAAATGTTTTTTAAAAGCGTGAGAAAAATGCGACAGGTTCTCAAATCCCGTTTCTAAGTAAACATCATTGGCTCTTCTCCTTTTTTCTGATAGCTGGTAATGCGCCAGTTCCAACCTTTTTTTGATGAGCCACCTTTGCGGGCTGAGCCGGAAAGTCTTTTTGAAGTCCCGTTTAAAGGTAGTGAGGCTGCGCCCGGTTAAAGAGCTGAATTTTTCCAGCGGGATATTGAACATATAATTCTTTTCCATGAAATCCCCCAGGTCGATCTTTCCGGGTTCTGAAAAGTCAGCTAAAACTTCATCTATATCAGGACTGATCGCCCGAAGAATTTCGATCGCTTCCTCTATCTTAACCGTTACAATTTTTTCCGGCAAACTGCTTTCCAGATCAAAATACGGTATAACAGACGCAAAAAAACTTTCCAGTAAAGGGTGCCGATCGAGCGGGATCAAACCTTTCGATCCAGGCTGAAGCCCATCCAATTTTTGTTCCGAATAGTAGGTCTTTAATACGGAAGTAGTTAAATTCATGACCACCGATTTATACGGAAGGCCGTCTTTGGGATATTTGATCAGTGTCGAGAGTTGATTTTTAGGAAACAGAAAAGTATCACCATGGCCGAAGGTATAAGTTCGGTCTGCCTGAACGACTTTCACCTCACCTGAAACGATCCGTACCAATGCATGGTCCACCAGTACCTTCTCGCCCATATAGTAGTGGTTTTCGCTACATGCCAACACAATTTCCGCATGACGATTTACCTTTTTCTCTCCCATAATGCTAAGTTACAAAAAGGCCGGGTCTTTAAGGCCCAGCCTCTTTACAGTTTGTTTTTAGTGCTTTGCTTGTTAAATTTCAAACTTTGCGCCAGTCAGCTCTTCGCTCAGTGTCCAAAGATTTTTTGCGTTCTCCTGATCCACCGCGTAAGGCATAACACCCTCTAATTTTACAATATCCTCTTCCTGGTTATCGGAATGATCGGAATCCGCATGTAATATAGATACATCCGTGTTCTCGCAATAAACACCGCCTATATCATTTAAAAGCGGACTGGTTGCACACCATACATGCGTAGAAATTCCTTGTTGTACACTTTTAGCCCCAGGAAATTCCCTTTGCACAAAATTGCCATCCTCGTCCACGATACCTAATTTTTTCATGGTGTCTAATGTGATAGAGCGGCCAAGGTCGGTCGTCATCACCAAGCCTGGATGTAATGAATAAGAACGCACACCAAACTGCTGGCCACGGGCATCAAGTTCTACAGCAAAAAGTACATTAGCCGTTTTTGATTGACCATAGGCCAGCATTGGGTCATATCCCCTGCTATTAAAATTAGGGTCATCGAAAACAATGGGAGATGCATGATGTCCTGAAGAAGACGTGTTGACCACCCTTGCACCTCCAGCTTGCTTTAAGGCCGGCCATAGTTTAGAGGTTAAGTGAAAATGTCCCAGGTGATTGGTGGCAAACTGGCTTTCATATCCTCTTTCATCACGCTGCAATGGTGTCCACATAATTCCCGCATTATTAAAAAGCAGGTGAAGTGGCCTTCCGGAGTCAAGGAACTTTGCTGAAAAGGCCTCAACAGAAGATGGAACCATCAACTCTAGTGACTCAACCTCCACGTTGGCGATACCGTCAAGGTTTTTTTTTGCTTTCTCAATGTCCCTTGCCCCAACGATCACGGTTGCGCCTGCTGCGGACAGCGCTTTAGTTGTTTCCAATCCTAAACCTGAATGCCCACCGGTTACGATAGTGATCTTTCCGTTTAGATCGATTTTTTTCAAGACATCTTCCGCGGTTGATGTCCTGTCAAAACCTGAATGTAAAGGGTGCTGTTGCTTGCCTTGATAATTGTTATTTTCCATATTCGAGTTAATTAAGAAAGCAAATCTCCGCAATTAAGCTTTACCCAACTTTGTTCAAAAGGCCTAATTTACTTGTCTAAAAAGGCCACCATGCAAAGCTGAGGTCAGGTTAATTATTCAAATTTATGATACTCCAAAGTAAGCCACCGGTGAAATACCACTTGTTTCTTATCATGCTCGCTATCAACACAAATGCCTAACTCCACTTTGTTTCCTGGTGAAATATTGTCGACGCGGCCGAACCATGCCTTGTCTCTTTCATAAAATTGAAGTTCACCAAATGGTTCTACAGTCATAGCAACGTTGTGATTTAAATTATTTCCCATCGGTAGTATATATCATTAGGTGCGTCCACCGCTCAATACTATAAGCAAGAGCTTTGCCAATGGCGCTTTTAGGCAATACTTCTATGTAAGTCTGCTGCATCCATTTACCCAGGGCTTCCAGGATAGGTACCGCTTCCTGTTGGCGTAGTTGCAGTACCTGCCCGTGGCTCAACTGCTGATCGGCAGCCCGTCGTTCTATGGCGTAGAGCAACTGGAAGTGGGACAGGGCATATTGTGCACGACGGGCATCATTGAGCTGCGCCTCTACAAACCTCCTTCGGGCATGGGCCATACAATGCAGTAGGGTAACATCCTTCTGCTGGTCGAAGATGTTGTAGGCCGCATAACCATCCGTCTGAAGGTGTCCTTTAAAGTCTTTGAGCATTTCCAAAGACCCTTCTCTTCCTCTGCCTGGCTGGTAATCGAAGAGCACCAGGTCCTGCAGGCTGTTGTGATACACCCAGCAGTAATTGATATTTGTCCGTTATCAGAAAGGAAATGTGCATTTTTTCTATTATATTAAATCATTACCTTATATTTATATATAATTACATTTTTATATATAATAAAAACCTTTACATGAAAAAGCACTTACTTACCTACACTATCCTTATTTCATCTTTATTCACCGTAAATTTTTGCTACGCTCAGGGAGTAGCAGTTAACACAGATGGCAGCGCTGCCAATGCTTCCGCTATGCTGGATGTTAAATCAACCAATAAAGGAGTATTGGTGCCTCGTGTAGCCCTGACATCAGATGTTACTTCTCCTGTTACGGGATTGCTGGTTTTTCAAACCACTGCACCCGCTGGTTTTTATTATTACAGTGGGGCAGCTTGGTTATTGCTACAAAATAGTGGAATGGGTCCGACGGGCCTCGCCGGGGGCGATCTGACGGGTACATATCCTAACCCTACTGTTGCTAACGGTTCTATTACAAGCTCAAAAGTATTGGATGGTACATTGGTAGATGCCGATATTGCTACAGGAGCTGCTATTGCTTATGCAAAATTGAGCTTAAATAACAGTATTATAAATACTGATATCACAGCCAATACGATCACAACTTCTAAAGTAGCCAACGGAACAGTTACTACATCTAAAATGGCAGATAGTGCTATTTCCGGTTTGAAACTCCTGAGCTTCGCTGTAGCTACAGTACATATACAGACCGGAGCTGTAACGCCGGCTAAATTGAGCTCTACCGGTGCTACTACAGGGCAAGTCCTTACCTATAACGGTGCTAACGTTGTTTGGGGTAATGCAACTGCCGCAACTGCCTCTTATGGTTTTGCCAATGCTACCGCAACTACCGTGGCTGTGGTTCTTGGTGGTACAAACGTCCCATTGGCAAGTAACCAAAGATTCAATAACGTAACTGTTGATGGTACCAATACGAGCTTTACGGTTATCAATGCGGGTACTTATAGAATTGAGTATAACATCAATACTAATTCAACGACTACAGCTGCTGCACGCCTTCTTATCAACGGCACATCAGAACCTTCAAGTTATGTTACTCCAAGTACAGCTGTAACCAAGCTTATGGCCTTTACCATTTTGACATTGTCAGCAGGCGACGTTATTAACTTACAATTGTATGGCCTGATAGGATCAGTAACCCTACAAACAGGCCAAGGTGCCGGTATCAGTATCCAAAAGATATAAACACCCTTTAAAAGATAAATATGAAAAAAGTAATCTTTTTCTTTTTAGCAATTAGCTGCCTTGTGCAGTCATTTGCACAAGGAAGTCTTAATATATCTTCAGGTACCACCGTAAAACCAACGGGTGGGGTTTATCTTGTTTTTAATGATGTGAACCTTATAAATAATGGTACCCTGCAACAAGCAGCGGGTGATGGCACCATAAAATTTGCTGGTGCCGGTGACGAAACCATTTCCGGAACAGGTACCAGCACCATTGATAGCCTGGTGTTGGCCAAAGGCAGTACGGCCAATCTTAATTTACAATCAGATATCAGTATTGTTTCTCAGGTTAACTTTATCAGTGGCTTGCTGAATTTTGGTGATCGTATCATTAATCTTGGCAGTTCCGCTGCATTTAAAAATGAATCCGGCGCCAGCAGGGCATATAGCAACGGAACTGGTTATGCCCAGAGCTCATCAATATTGAATACACCCTTAGCAGTTAACGTTGGTAATTTAGGGGCCATTATTACATCGGCCGCTAACTTAGGAAGTACGGTAGTTAGAAGAGGGTTTATTCCTATTACACATCTTGGCAATGCTAATATTCTTCGTTATTATGTAATATCACCTACTAATAACAGTAGCTTAAACGCCACTTTGCGTTTTCAATATCTGGATGCTGAGCTAAATGGCGTAGATGAATCTACGCTGGACCTGCTGAGAAGTACTGACAGCATAACCTGGAGCGATCAGTTTTTTACCACACGCGATGCCGTTAACAATTATGTAGAGAAAACCGGTCTCAGCGATTTCTCATTTTGGACATTAGGTTCCAGCTCCGTCGTGTTGCCCGTAATCATGGGACCATTAAACGCCTACAAAGTCAATACTGGTATTAAACTAAGCTGGCAAACTTTTACAGAAGATAATGTGAGTAAATATTTTATTGAGAGAAGTATAGACGGCAGCCATTTTTCCTCGATAGGTGATGTTTTGGCTATAGGAGCCAGCCTTTATACTTATCTGGATGCTGTTCCTGTAAATGGAGATAATTTCTACCGCTTACAGATTGTTGATAAAGATGCGTCATCAAAATATAGCAGCATCGTTACAGTAAGTTTGAGCAATGCATCAGCCAGGATCAGTTTCTATCCTAACCCTATTATTTCTCATACGGTAACAGTTCAACTTACCAATATGGACAAAGGAACTTATCAGTTCCGTTTGTTTGATAATGCAGGAAAGAATATCTACCAATCTGTAATTCAGCATGCAGGCGGATCATCTTCGCGAACTATTTATCTGCCATTATCTATTGGTAGTGGAATTTATAATGTGCAAATGAAGAATAAACAGGCAGTGTTTACGGAATCTTTGTTGGTACGATAAGCTACGTAGTATTCACAGTTTAGCCGTATATTCGAACCATATAATATATCCTGCAGCATGTCCTTCAAAAATCACTTTGCACCTATCCTGTCATTTCCCCCCCTCCTCTCAGCGCTGTTCCTGCTGACAACAACCACTCTTTCCCTGACCGCCCAGGTGGCGCCCATTGTCCCCCCGCATGAACAGCTCAACCGGGATTTTGATGCACAGGATAAAGCAGCATTTATGTCGCCGCCAAAAGTATACTTCCCTGAAACCTGGTTCCATCTGATCGGAGGAAATGTATCGAAAAAAGGTATTACCAAAGATCTGGAGGCCATCGCCCGATCAGGCATATCAGGCATCCAGCTTTTTCATGGGCAATTTGGCGGCCCATGGCCAGGCGTCAATCCTCAAATTGCCTGTCTCAGCCCCCTCTG
>Ga0247778_1001358_pt1 | contig 10792 bp, 8 predicted proteins | sample UWRJL049202B5_FD_179939 | JGI IMG/M metagenome (GOLD analysis project Ga0247778, IMG submission 179939) | Plant litter microbial communities from Arlington Agricultural Research Station in Wisconsin, United States - UWRJ-L049-202B-5 | ecosystem: Environmental > Terrestrial > Plant litter >... | reverse complement strand
CCCGTTCGACAGCTTGGTTTCAGTATTATACTTGGCGGGAAACAGGAAAGTAGCGATAAAATGATAAAGACAGAGATTGGTATTGCTCAAATTCTCATTGTTATACCCTTTCTCCAGGTTTTGATACATGGTCGACCACAACTGCAGGCCTTTCTCATTAAAGACAATACGCCGGGGGGCATCATTGATCCCGATATCGAATCGCCGATTGAAGACCTCCAGGTCCAAACCGCTGAAATGAACCCAATAGATGGTCCAGGGATCATTCTCATCGGCGCCATAACTTATATATTTGCCGGTAGCAGGTAATATTGTAAATTCATTAGGGCCAAGTTCGAACCGCTGGTCCTTGATCTTATACCACCCCTTACCCATAACACAATAGATCAGAATATTATCGACACAGCCATGCTTTCGCTCCCTGTAGTGAAATGAGGCCTTGGGGAAATATCCGATCTGCGCCACATACAACCGGCTCAGCACCGGATCAGGTTCAATGACCTTCTTCCAAATAGATTTGGGCAATTCGATAAGTTTTTGCCCATTGAAACCGTCACGTCTTTTAAGATTTTCCATTGAGCGTTATTTAACAAGTACTAAAGGAGAAAACAATACAAAGATCGTTACAACCAAAAGGATCAGTACCAAACTATACCAGTGCCTGTTCTTCCAGGGACGCAGATTAACCATCGACACGGGCCGGACAGAATAGGGTAAGGGCCTCGGCATCACCCGGCCGATGGCCAGCATGATCGCCGTCGTCAATAGGAACAGGATGAACAATACATGCAGGTAATGCAAACCCGTATGAAATACGAACTGCGTCAGCGCATACGCCGTCACGAAGAACAACAGACCCACCTTGGCCGCAACGGCAGGCACTTTTTTAGTCACGAAGCCAACCAGCAGAATTGTAAAGACCGGAACGCTGAAAAAGCTGGAAACCAGTTGGATATAAGAATAAAATCCACCCTTGAAAAACATAATGAAAGGCGCAATACAGATTCCCATCAACGCCACACCTACCTGGAATATCTTCCCGGTTCTTACGAGTTTTCTTTCGTCCGGCAGCTTACCGGCCGCTTTTTTCCAGGGGCTGTACAGGTTCATGACAAACAACGTAGCCGAGCTGTTCAGACCAGCGTTGAAAGTACTCAGCGCAGCCCCAAAAATAATGGCAGCAATAAATCCGGTCATGACCGGCGGCATGACGTCCCTCACCAGTCTTGGGAATACAGCCACAGTATCATTCATCCCGGCATACAAATGAACAGCGATCAAACCGGGAATATTGAGTAACAAAGGGGATATAATTTTACCCGCACAGGCCAATGTGATCCCTTTCTGCCCTTCCCTCAGGCTCTTCGAGGCCAGGGCCTGCTGCATGATGAACTGTTCCATCCCCCAGTAATACAGGTTAACCAACAGCATCCCGGTGAAGATCGTACCGAACGGGACCGCATCCTTTGCCGAACCAATGGAATTGAGATGCGCCGTACCCGAATGCAACACAATGCCGATGCCATTTGCAACACTACCGTGCCCAAGATATTTGAAACCGTAATAAGGTAGTAACAGGCCGCCCAGCAACATCCCCAAACCCTGCATGCTGTCGGAAATGGTAATGGCCTTTAAACCGCCCAGCAAAGTATACAGACAGCCCACACCGGCGATGCAGACCACCAATACCCAAATGGCAGCCCAGTGTCCGATCCCTAATAATCCGCCGATCCGGAAAATACTTTCTATGGCAACCGCACCTCCATACAGGACGGCAGGAACCAGGTTGATCAGGTAGCCGGCCAAAAAAATCACCGACACGATTTTTTTGGTCGCCGGGTCAAACCTGGCTTGTAAAAAATCCGGCGTAGTCACGGCGCCGATCTTTAGATATACAGGCATAAAAAATTCAGAAACGATCAGCATGGCCACCACAGAACTCATACCCCATGCCATCACAGTCATATTGTTGATGTACACCGATTCATTTTCACCAATGAACTGGTTGGCGCTGATATTGGTAAGAAACAAAGACCCGCCGACCATGTAGAAATTGAGGCTGCGACCAGCCATAAAATAACCAGCTAAGGAATCCACCTTCTGCTTGCGGCTCTTTTGCCACGAGATCACAGCAACTAACACCGTGAATAAAAGGAAACTTATAGTAATGCCGGTTTGCATAATATCTCATATTTTTTCACCCCCCACCTCACAACTCATAATTCTCAATAATTCAACATTCAACACTCAACATAACTCTCAGCTCAAATAGAATTTCTTCTAATCAGCACCGTAGGTAGCACCTCCTGAATTTTTTCACGCGTCAACACAAATTGGGCTGCTTTTTTAGCCATCAATTTAAAGTCAGTGGAATACGTGGTAATGCCATCGCAGATGATCGCTTTCACCACATCATCGTTGTGCGAAAGGATGCCGACGTCTTTCCCAAGAACTAATTTTTTCTCCTTGCAATCCATTAACATCTCCCACAACTCGGAATTATTGATCGTATAGTATACCTTCCCCTTTTCGATCGAGCCGGGAATATATTCCGGTCTGATGGTCCCTTTGATCTTGTAATTGCGAATGAATTTTTTAAAGGCAGTGACGATTTCAACAGGCATATCCGACGCGGGACGATGATAAAGAACCATCTCGCCAAAGGCGGCAATGGTTTCGCTCAACGCTTTGAAAGCCTCATATGAGGCCTCCTCGAACTCCTGGACAATATAAGAGAAGTCCCCGGCCATCGGCTCGAACCGGTCGATCATCAGAAATTTATCAGGGGGAAGGGTCTCCAATATACCCGCAGTCTTATGATGGGGTATCGGAGCAATAACATACAGACCATATTTGCCCCTCATATTGGCAACCATATTCTCGAAAACGGCTATGTTATTGTGATGGAAGAACACATCGATAGGGAACGCATCTCCCAGTTCCGAACGGAACGTCTTGTAAAAAGACTCCTGGAAAGAGTCAAACGCGTAAAGTAACAGGGCTATCTTTAGTTGCTGGTCGACATCCGCATGAGAAACGAAAAAACCCAGCCGGTGTTTTGACTCCACGATCCCCCTGCCAGTCAATTCCTTATACCCCCTGGCAATGGTTTCCCGCGCAAACCCCAATTCTTTGATCATGCTGTTAACCGAGGGCAGGAGATCCCCTTTACCGACGACCTTTCCTTTGATGGCATTGATAATACCCTGGACAAGCTGTTGATGCTTGGAAAGCCCGGGAGTACCTTCTAATTCAATGATTTGATCATAAATTCCTCTCATATATGCAGCAATAGTTGTCCTATACTATCCTATACTACAAATCTAGGAAATCAGATCAATTAAAAAAAGATTTGGCCTGTTTCTAAAAAATTACGTATTTTACGTACTTAAATAAGTACTTGAATGCGTGTACTAAATTATTCTGACTTTCGCAAAAACCTCGCTCAAAGCCTGAATTCAGTAAATGATGACCGTGAAATTGTAGTGGTTTCCCGTACGAAAGGGAAAAATGTAGTAGTGATGGACTTGGATGAATACAATGCTATCCAGGAAACACTTCATCTAACCAGTAGTGCGAAGAACCGCCAGCGCTTGGCAGAGTCCATACAAGAAATGAATGACGGCACTTTCAAAGCACATAAAATTATCGAGAAATAAGCGTGGAATTGGTATTTCAAACCCATGCCTGGGAGGACTATCTATATTGGCAGCAGCAGGATAAAAAAATCCTCCAGCGCATCAATGAATTAATAAAAGATACGTTGCGATCCCCCTTTAAAGGTATCGGCAAGCCGGAACCGCTAAAAGGCGACCTTTCCGGCTGTTGGAGCCGTCGAATCACGGATGAACATCGATTGGTCTATGCCATAAGGGAAAAGCGATTGCATATCCTACAGTGCCGATATTATTATCAATAAAAAACCAGATCCTGCACCCGACGCAACATTGACTGCCGGCCAATTTTTACTAGCCCAATCTACTCAATGTCTCTAACGTAATCCCAAGATAGGACGCAATATCCTTACGGGGAACCCGCGAATGAAGATGACCAAGGTTCTTTTGGAAGAGCGCAAATTTCTCCTTTGCCTTTATTCCCCGCAACATATCATTCCTTTGTTCGCTTAATACATAATACCTGGTCACAATCAGCCTTCCTACTATATTATATTCGACAAACTCCTTATACAGCGACTCCAGTTCGTCATGACTGATATAATGAACAACGGTATCTTCCAATGCCTGGATAAACTCGTCACTCACCACCCGATCAAAAAAGCTCTTAACCGAAATGACCAATCCGCCTTCACAAAGCAAACCACGTTGACACGGCAGCAGCCAAATGTTTCAGCGTATGCCCACTGATCCCAAGATAGCCATAAACAGGCTTGTCCAATTGTTCGAATATCTTGGCAATAGCATACCAGAATACCACCCACCCCAGCGATAGGACCACCCCTTTTCGGGCCGGATCGTAATATAATGCCAAAATCAGCGGGATCAATAGCATCGGATAAAATTGCAGCAGGTAAAACAACCTCAGGTCGCCATGACCGGTCCCCTCGGTATAATGCCACCACAATACACTGAAGACCCCAAGGATAACCAGCGGCAGCAGTAGCCCTGCCCCCAGGGACTGGTTGATGGACTCGGCCACCGTAGCCGATAGCACTGCCATAAAAACGATGGTCATGGGCATGCGGTCCCAAACCAGACTGTCATTATTAGGACTGGAATGATAATAGGCAGAACCCAGGCCAGTCAGAATCACCCCCAAAAAGAGCATAGCGTATGTGTAAAAAACAGCCCTGGAAATTACACGCCTCGTCAACAGAACAAAACCATAGATACCGATAATAAAAAAAGGTAAATTGCTGATAACATTGGCGATATTAGGAATTCCCCAGCCTGGCCGGCCATCGGCGAAATCATGAAAGGCAAGAGACTGAGGGATCGCAGGCAAAAAAAACACAATGGTTATGGCAACCAACGTAAGAGCGAGTAAAAACAGTATCTTTTTATTTTTCTTCATATGAATAAAAATAAAAAGATAATACCCGGACAAATTTGACAAATGTCAAATCTTTTCACGCATTTCAATTTTTCAATTCCACTTTCCCTTTGATAGAAGCCTTCCGGATCAGTTCCGTCAATTTGCTTTTGATATTATTTTCCAGCAGTTTATACCCTAATTCCCCGGCCAGTCTATCCAATTCCCTGTTTATAGCTTCTTCCAGGCCGAGGTGTTGGTAGGACATCTGGCTGAACCTGATGTGTATTACCGGATTCTTTGTTCCCCAGTTCCAGTTATCTTTGAAATCCTGTAAACCAATCGGGTATTTACGCATGGCGCCAAAGGCACTTAAAAAACAGGCAGTTTTCCTCCCCTGATCCGTGTTCGGCAATCCCTAAATCACGACCAAATTCTCCCCCTCCTTCAGCGGATATCTTTTCCCCTTCCACACCAACGTCCCGGAAGTCCCACCCGGCAACAAGATCTTTATCGTCCACTTACCCCTATCAACAGCATAGTCGACGGCAACCTTCCCGTTGGGATGGGGCATCTCCCCGCTTACATTACCCAATTCACCCAAATGCGGCTCTATCTTTATTTTACGGAATCCCGGCGCATCACTGTCGATACCCAGTACCGTCCTGAAAAATTCGATATTCGGACTCGCCCCCCAGGCATGACAATCAGACCGGCTGTTCGGCAGATCGGAAACTTCAGCCCAGGTGGTCAATCCCATTTTGATATTGTCCCGCCAGATATCCAGCCATTTCAGATAATCATCTCCCAATCCACCCTTTACCAGCGCCTGGTGCAGATAATACTTAAAATAGATGGTGCATTGGGTCAGGGTTTTATCCGTTAAAAGATTTGTACACACAGCCGGCACATCCACCTTATTTACCACACCAGCCAATATCGCCAGGGCATTGGCATGCTGCGAATAGACATCTTTCTCCCTGGTATCCGCAAACAATTTCCTGCCCGCATTCCAATATTTGCTGCGTATGGTACGCGCCAGCTGTTCCGCTCTTGACCGGTACAAGACAGCATAGGCAGGCATCCCAAGTTTTGCTTCCATCTCAGCAGCCCATTGATAAGCCATCAACAACTGCAGATCCAAAATGGCCGAACTGCCATCACTGCCCTTTGGCGCCTGTGCAAAATCCCAACCTTTACCGCCTACCCAATCTATAAAGGTCCAGTAGGGCGTCCCTTTTAACGACCCGTCCATCCCCTGGTACTTACCGAAAAAATCCAGCACAGCACGCTCGCCCACCAGTTTGTCCCTGAGAAAATCACTGTCGGACCGGTACATCCAATAATCATGCAGCACCCCGATATACCACAACGAGAAGGTGGAAATGATCTGCGTACTATGCGTAGGCCACCGGCTTTGCGTGGCGCCCTCCGGGATACGCGAATGGTCCATCAGGTTAATGGCGTTGTGGGCAAGCCGGTCATCGCCGCTGTTATAGTAACTGACCATGGCCTGGATACGGGTGTCGCCGATATACTGCAATTGCTCGTAATAAGGGCAGTCCCAATAAGTTTCCATCGCGCACAGGCGGGCAGTCCTCCACCCTATCTCCAATATCTTCTTTATTTCGGTATTCCCGCTGTTAAACCTTGCATTAAAAGCAAAGGGATAACCGGTAAAAATACCATAGATATCATCGAGCACCAATGGCTCACCCTGGGTATGAATCGTCATCAGGATATAGCGGAAGCTTCTCCAGTAAAGGGTCGTATACGCTTGCCCCGTGCTCCCATCGGAGACCAGGCTGTCCATTCGGCCGTTAAAATCTTTACCGTCCACATCATTCCGGTTGCCTTTACGATCGCCTGACTTCTTTAAATTTTCATACAGCGATTCGGCATACCGCATCGATATACCGGCATCCTTACCCTTGCTGAAATGCAGGTTGATATAGGCATTCGTCAAATAGCTTTGATCGAGCAGGAAAGTAACCGTAGTATTCGCAGGGATCGTGATCGGCGCTTTCGTCCCCGGGAAACCAACAGGCACAGACATCCCGGTCGCATTCCGCACAACGGCAATCCGCTGAGGGGTCATCTCCATCTGGGGTAGAGGAGAAGGTACCAGCATCCAGCCAAATCCATCGGATTGCCCCTTCAGACGGCCCTGGAACAGGTTGGCGGCAGCAGGCCAGTTATGATCGTCAAAATCCACATCCGTCCAGCCCTTGACGGATTGCGCCATATCCGCAAATTCTCCCGAACTGGCAGCAAAAAAAAATCCGCCAATAGGACGACGCCCTTTATCCCGGATGCATTTCCAGCTATTATTGGTGTTCAGCAAATCCTCATAGGTACTGTTCCCTTGTAGGATAAAGGCTGTCCTTACCGTGATCTGCGCCTCCGGGCGCTTGTCAGCCTCGTTAAAAACCATTGCGGCTATTGTATTTTTGCCAGCGACAAGATGGGACGCGAGATCGACCGTCTCATAATTCCAGAAATAGGTATCGCCACGCGCCGGCCCTAAGGAGACCAGTTGGCCATTGACATACAGCTTATACCGGTTATCGGCCGATACATGAATGACAAAATGGTCGGGTTTGGCCGCCAGATCGATCGTTTTCCGGAAATAATAAACCCCATATGTATTCCCATCTCCGGGGTCATTGGCAGCAGCAATCCAGTTGGCATTCCACGGCCTCCCGTCCGGGAGAGGAACGGCATGAGCCATCAAACAACTACCCAACGCTAACAGCAAAGAAAAAAAATGATTCATTATGAGCCCGTAATTAAAGTGATCAAAAATATTGCACTAAATTTATGTATTATGTCAAAATCGATCCTCAAAGAGGCGCCGCCCTTAACCAAGTCGGATTGTTTCTCTGTGTTTGCCAGGTATAAAACAGAATTTGACTTCCCGGTGCATTACCATGAGGAATACGAACTGAATTTTATCGAGAACGCCAGGGGCGTCAAACGGATCGTGGGCGACAGCGTGGAAGAGATCGAGGACCTTGAACTGGTGCTGATCGGCCCGAACATACCCCATGCCTGGTTTACACACAAATGCAAAAGTGAAAAGATCTACGAGATAACGATACAGTTTCACAAAGACCTTTTTCACGAAGTATTTCTGAAAAGGTCCCAGTTGAGCACCATCAGGAGCCTCTTCGAACAATCCCTGAAAGGTATCCTCTTCTCCCGCGATACGATCCGGCGGATAGCGCCCCGGCTCAAAGAACTCGAATTGAAGACGGGCTTCGACTCCGTGCTGGAACTGATGTCCATCCTGAACCAATTGTCCGAATCCCCCGATTCCCGGGCCCTGTCCGGAGATAAGATCTACAATGCCGACTATATCTATATGGACAGCCGACGGATGGAGAAGTTGATCGATTTTATGAATGCTAATTTCAGCCGCCCCCTGCGCCTGGCCGAAGCCGCCGAACTGGTGAATATGGCAGAGACAGCCTTCAGCCGTTTCTTCAAGGCCAAGGCGGGTACCAACTTCGTCGATTTCCTCAATGATATACGGTTGGGACATGCCTCGCGCCTGCTGATCGATACCAAGACTTCCATTGCCGGGATCGCAGCTGCCTGCGGATTCAGCAGCATATCCAATTTCAACCGCACCTTCAAACGGGAAAAGGGCCTGACCCCAAAAGATTTCAGGGGCAAACATGGAAATGTCGGAGAGAGAAGATTCTTTTGAGACCATAATGATAGAGCTACAGGGCCTTTATCCGGATAGTATGTTTACGGGGTTGGTTGGCTTTATAGATCGCATCGATCAGCACGTCCATTTCCTTTTGCCACCCATCCCGCACAGCAGCATAACGCGCCGCCCGGTAATTATCTCTTTTAGACGCTACAGCCCAGTTTGTAGACGCAGCCTTATTGACAGAGTCGGTGGCCGCAGCATTGTCCGCATACATCATACCGATATCCCTGAAATAAATGAACTGCAGCCAATAATAGTTCCTGAGCTTTGCCTCCAGCCCCATACGCTCTTCATTCAGCCAGAGCACAGACATCGCCTGCTCGTATTCAGGAGTATTTTTCAGCGCGGCCAGATCGATACCCTTTGAAAATTCTGCCCCGGTCCACCGGCCGATGGACTGCCCATCCATCGTAAGGGAATAGCTCCCTTCGTGAAGACCCTTCACGGTCAGTTTCTCCTGGTTCATCTCTTCATTAAAAGGAATAACACCCAGCGCCTCGGTCTGCCGTTGAGGATTGCCCCAGAGACGCGAAATGCTATCCTGCGGAAAGGGCAAAGAATTTGCCAGGTAATCAAATCGCAGATCACCCTTATCGGCAGACAGGGCCGAGATCCTGCAATTCTCCGACCGCTCCGCCTTCGCCGCCGCTGCATCGATGACCACATCCGCCACCGGCAGACCAGCCAAACCCTGCTGTTTCAGGAACAACCAGGCCATCACGAAATGCCCCGCATTTCCCGGATGAATACGGTCCGGCCCCGTCAGCGTGAAGGCAGTGTCTTTCTTTTGTTCGCGCAACGTGATCTCCGTCATAGGATGGAGGAAGTCGACCCATCCCCAGTGTTCCTCCTGCGCCGCCTTAAATTGAAAGGCCGCGATCCCATCCATTGCCGCACTCTTCTTCGGAAAATAATTTTTTGGCCCCTTTACCGTCTCATCATAAAGTGAGGAACTGATCATTATTTTTTTAGCAGGGCTGTACTTCCTTAATTTCTCCCGGATTGCTTCAAAATAATGGTTCGACTCGCTGATCCTCACCTTCGCGGTTGAATCCGCGTTGGCAGCCAGAAACTCAAAATAACCACTGTCGTTCATGCCGAAGGTCAGACAGATCGTCGTCGGTTTTTTGGGCAGCACGTCATCGTCAAAACGCTCAAATATATTTTTGGCCCTGTCGCCCCCAATGCCACCGTTGTACACCGTGATCCGCCGGCCTGGAAAGTGCAGCATATAATACAGCCAGACATAGGACTCGTAATAGCCCGCTTCCGTAATGCTGTTACCTAAGAAAATAACCCGCTCACCCGGCTGGAACGGGGCCAGGGGCAGAGTTTGTGCAACACTTCTGTTCAGGCTGCCCAGCAGCGCCAGCACAGCGATAAAAATTTTCTTCTGCATATTTTTTATTTTATCCTTATATGTCCGAATTGTAAGGTTCTGATCCCAAATCGTGGAATAGAAATTTCCACAAAGGACCGCCCGCGCGCATCCTCGCGGATCGGCAGTTCTTTTATCAACCGGCCATCCAACGCCACTTCGGCAGCACTACCGGTCACAAAGCCCAGGTATATTTTCTGCAACCGGCCGTCCGTCTCCGCATTGAACAGCCGGACCAACAGATCATCCCCTAAAAAAGTCAAAGAAGAAATTTCCATCCCCGCCCGCTCCAGCCGCAATAGAGAACGCTCATCCGCATCTTCCATCTTCAATCTCCTCGCATCGCCGGTCCCTCCCCGGCGGCCGCCTCTCGCATCACCCCCCTGCCCTCGCTTCCGCAGGCCATCCTCACCAGTCCCTCCCGGCCTTATCGGCCTCCCCTCACCGGTCCCTCCCGGCCGCATCGGCCTCCCCTCACCGGCTCCTCCCGGCCGCAACCCGCGCCCTTCACGTCCTTCATCCATCACCCGTGCCAACAGTGGCGCATTCCATTTCGTGCCTTCCGTCCAGATCCCCGCCCGATCCCATTTTCCGGCATGCGGGATCCAGGCATAATTCATTTCCGTTGGCCCTTCGATCGTATAGTTGCGGTAAAAGATACCATTGCCCGAATATTGCAGGGTCAGACTCAGCGGAAAATCCTC
>Ga0247778_1001357_pt1 | contig 10796 bp, 8 predicted proteins | sample UWRJL049202B5_FD_179939 | JGI IMG/M metagenome (GOLD analysis project Ga0247778, IMG submission 179939) | Plant litter microbial communities from Arlington Agricultural Research Station in Wisconsin, United States - UWRJ-L049-202B-5 | ecosystem: Environmental > Terrestrial > Plant litter >... | reverse complement strand
TTAGGATATTGCATGGTAGCGGCTGCGATTTCGATCCATCTGTTCCTCATCTATTCAGTCGTTTACTATTTAACCGGATACGACATAGCGGCATTCAGTAACGCCTATGGCTATGACAAGCTAATGATGTTGCCATATGCCCTGCTTTTGTTTTTTATCATACAATATTTTTATTACAGGAAAAGGACGCAGCATATTTTGGATAAGTACGGAGATCGACCCCTCTTTACGATTAAAAATATTGCATTAGTCTTACTTATTATGGTAATCCCGCTCGTGTTGGTCATCCTGTTTGACAACGCGGCCATGCGGGAGCCTCCGACCCATAACGTGCAAATGCCTCCACAGATGTAGATACGATCCATTGGGTTGACTATCAGTATTTTATTGGTTGCGAACGCATTTCGGAACAGGACATCGGAAATTTGCCGCAGCCGGCCGGAGTTTCTTCCGGATAGGCCCCTGGGTGCAAATACAGGCTGTTGGCCGCGCAGCATTTGCAAAGGGATAACAAGGGGACGAATGGGTAGGGTGAACTCTGGCCCGGTAAATGTGTTACAATAGGCGCGTAGATAAACGACGATCGGGGAGGGAATGGGTGATTGGGAGATCATTTCCGTTCATGGAAATTATGCCAAAACGCTTGTTAATATTGTAGTTTCCCGGCAACATACCTAAGTATTATTCGTTATTTTTGAATAGCTATGCTAAAAGTGTTTAAATATATGGTTAGTAAAAGAAATTTGCCGGTTGTCCTTTTGATTCTGGGAGCAGGGGTTTTTGTAGCATTCCGGACTTTGGGATTGGGAGAGAATCCGCCTACGAAATATGAAAAGATCCTGCATAATGTCGGGGAATACCTGGAGCAGATCCATTACAGTCCCAAGCCTATCGACGATAAGTTCTCCAAGGAAGTCTTTACAAAATACCTGGGGGATGTGGACGTGGAGAAGAATGTCCTCTTACAGTCCGATGTAGAAGGGCTGCGGGGCAAGTATGAGACGAAATTAGATGACGAGATCCTGGGCAAGGCAACGATCCAGTTCGTCCCCTCAGTCAGTGAGATCTATAAGAAAAGGCTGGCCGAGACAGAGGCGCTCTACAAGGACATCCTGTCCAAACCATTTGAATTTACGGCTGACGAGGATGTCAACCAGGACTATGATAAGCTCAACTTCCCCGGCTCCGACGGGGACCGGAAGGAATCCTGGCGCAAACGCCTGAAATACCTGACCCTGGAAAGGTATTCGGACCTGCTCGATGCACAGGAAGCCAATAAGAACAAGGCTGGTTTCGTGGCACGCAGCAACGAGGATCTGGAAAAAGATGCCCGGACCCGAGTTCTGAAGGTCATGGACCGGTTCTACGAAAGACTGAAAGTGAAGATCAACGATGACGAAAGGTTCAACATGTTCGTTCAGACGATCGTCCAATCGATGGATCCACATACAGATTACTTTCCCCCCGTGGAAAAAAGATATTTCGATGAACAGATGAGCGGCCATTTCTTCGGCATCGGGGCTTCCCTGAAAGAAGATGACGGCAATATCAAGATCACAACCCTGGTCACGGGCAGCCCGGCCTGGAAGTCCGGCCAGATCGGCATCGGAGATATTATCTCCAAGGTCGCACAAGGCGCCCAGGAACCGGTCGACCTCACGGGCTTTATCGTGGAAGACGCTGTGAAGCTGATCCGCGGTACAAAGGGTACCGAAGTCCGGCTGACCCTGAAAAAGACCGACGGCACCGTAAAGATCGTATCGCTGATCCGCGATGAGATCATCCAGGATGAATTGACCTTCGCCCGGAGCGCCATCGTCAATTCCACAAAAGGCAAGGTCGGTTACATCTATCTCCCCGAATTCTACGCCGATTTCGATAACCCCAAGGGCAACCGTTGTTCCATCGATGTGGCCAAGGAAGTAATGAAGCTGAAGGAACAGAAAGTGGATGGCATCGTACTGGATCTCCGCAACAATGGCGGCGGTTCTTTATATGATGTGGTGCAGATGGCCGGCCTCTTTGTCGAACAGGGGCCGATCGTACAGGTGAAAGACCGTGACGGCAAACCGCAGGTCCTGCCCGACCACGATAAATCCGTGCTGTATGATGGTCCATTCGCCGTCATGGTAAATGAACTCAGCGCCTCCGCATCCGAGATCTTTGCCGCCGCCATCCAGGACTACAAGAGGGGCGTCATCATCGGCAGCACCTCCACCTATGGCAAGGGAACCGTACAGCGCAATATCGGCCTCGATAAGACCCTGGGCTTCATGGATGCCAACAGCGAACTGGGCACGATCAAACTGACCTTACAGAAATTCTATCGTATCAGCGGAGGGTCCACACAGTTACGCGGCGTATCCTCAGATATCGTGTTACCCGATGTCTACGAGGCATTCAAGATACGTGAAAAAGACAACCCCGATGCACTGCCCTGGGATGAGATCCAGAAGGCGGAATATACACCCTGGAAATATGCCTATGATATGAATGTCATCAAGGGGATGAGCAATGAACGGTTGAAGAATAATACGGCGTTTAACCTGATCCGTTCGGATGCAGAATGGCTGAGCAAGGAGAACGATAAAGTCTATCCGCTGAACCTGATAAAATACCGGGAAGAGCAAAAACAGATCAAGGCTACCAACAAACAAATCGAGACCCTTAGCAAGTTGGCCGCCGGCACCGAACTCAACGTCATCGCCCTCCCCCAGGATGCAAACAAGTATGTAGGTGACAAGGATAAAGGCGACCGCTTCCAGCAGTGGCTGAAGGACAAAAGGACCGATATCTACCTGGGAGAAGCCGTCAATGTTCTGGATGATATGATCACGCAAAAGAACCTTGTATACAATAAATAATTAATTATCAATAGCTTAAAAAGGGCCGTCTACGTCAGACGGCCCTTTTTTTTGCACTAACGATGCAATGTTTTGCAATATTTGGTATATTTGTTGCAAATTATTGCAAAATGTTGAAGGAAGAGCGGTTGGACTTTATCATCCGGCAACTGCGGTCGAACCAGCGGGTGAAGCTGCTGGAGCTCAGTGAGGCGCTGCAGGTGTCATCCGACACGGTGCGGAGGGATATTGAGCTATTGGCCAGGAACGGCCTGCTGACCAAGGTAAGGGGCGGAGCCATCCCTCATTCTCCGAATGCCCCCGACTTTAAAGACCGGATCCATGTGGCCGAGGATGAGAAGCTGGTGATTGCGCAGAAAGCCCTGGGTCTGATCAGATCGGGTAGCACCATCCTTTTGGATGGGGGGACCACTACCTATGCCCTGGCCAGTCTCCTGCAGGGTCCCCTGACAGTCATTACCAATAATATCCCCGCAGCAGCCCTGCTCGCCGGCCGTAAGGATTTGGAGGTCATCATTCCCGGGGGAAAGATCCTGCACGATTCCCAGGTCACTTCCGGGGCGGAGGCCATGCAATTGCTTCGCCAGCTGCATGTAGACCTCTGCTTCCTCGGCGTCTGCAGCCTGCACCACGAGATCGGGGTCAGCAGCGTACATTATTTTGAGAGTGAGATGAAAAGGGCCATGGTCGATTGCTCGGACACCGTCGTGGCGGTGGGGAGTCATAACAAGATAGGGACAGCAGAACCCTACAAGGTCTGCGAGATCGGTATCCTGGATACCATCGTGACGGAGATCGATCCGGGAGATGCCCTTTTCGAACCCTACCGTCAACTGGAACTTTCTATTATTTAATTTTTATCCTTATGTCAGTGCTCCATTCAGCGTTGTTACCGAGGCAGAGAGTTCACCGTATTGCAGCCAGCATTTTCTTTTTTATTGCTGGCGTCAGCTTTGCCAGCTGGGCTTCACGGATCCCCGATATCCAGGCGCACCTGCACCTCAACGACGCAGGACTGGGTTCGGTCCTCTTCGCCCTGCCGGTAGGATTGATGGCCAGTCTCCCCTTGTCGGGCTGGCTGGTCACCCGCTACGGCAGTAAAAGGATGCTGCTGACGGCGGCTCTTTTTTACCCGACCGTTCTTTGTTTGCTGGGGCTGGTGGATCAGACCTGGCAATTGGTGACAGTCCTTTTCTTTTTCGGGATCTTCGGAAACCTGATGAATATTTCCGTCAATACGCAGGCGGTGGGTGTGGAGGCATTGTATGGACGGTCCATTATGGCCTCTTTCCATGGCGTGTGGAGCCTGGCAGGCTTTGTCGGCGCAACGGTCGGCACCCTGATGGTGACCGCCCATATCGCGCCCCTGTATCATTTTATCGTGATCGCCGTACTGGGGATCATTGCCGCCCTTCTTTTTTACCAGAACTCCCTGGACAAGGACCTCCCGCACGATACCACACAACCCCTGTTCGTTATGCCCGATAAAAGTCTCATGAACCTGGGACTCATCGCCCTTTGCTGTATGATCTGCGAGGGCAGCATGTTCGATTGGAGTGGAGTGTATTTTAAGAAAGTGGTCAGCGGGGCTGCACGGGTCCCCACGCTCGGTTATGTCGCCTTTATGAGTTCGATGGCCACAGGAAGATTTGTAGGGGACTGGCTGGCAACCCGGACGGGTGTCAAACGGTTGTTGCAGATCAGCGGTGTGGTCATTGCAACGGGACTGATGCTGGCGGTAATCTTCCCCAATATCATAACGGCTACGGCCGGCTTCCTGCTGGTTGGATTCGGGGTCTCGTCCGTCGTCCCCCTGGTCTATAGCGCTGCCGGCCGTTCGGGCACCATGGCGCCGGGAGTGGCCCTGGCCGCCGTATCCACCATCGGTTATTTCGGCTTCCTTTTTGGCCCTCCCCTCATCGGGTTTATCGCACAGGCCGCCAGCCTGCGCTGGTCCCTCAGCCTGATCGCCTGCCTCGGCTTTTGTACGACGATCCTTGCCAGCAGGTCAAAGATCGGGGATTAAGGGTTTCCGCCAAGGCCCTCTATTCGTACTCAAATAAATTTTTCGAACAAAAGAGTTTGTTTATTTTTGTAATCCTCCTTCACCATCCCAACTATCTCTTGTAAGTAAGTATCAGACGCTGGTATATATACTCATATATATATATCACCCATTAATTTTTACCCTATGAGACGTAAGAATGATCAATTGTGGAAGGGACTGTTAGAAGAAGTTTTCGACGACATGCTTAGATTCGTTTTTCCAGATGCGGATCAGGTGCTTGATATGCCTCGGGGGTTCGCGTTCATGGACAAGGAAATGAATGACATGTATCCCGAACCTGACAAAAGATCGGATACGAAATTTGTAGATAAGCTGGTAAAGGTATTCCGCCAGGACGGTAAAGAGGAATGGGTCCTCGTACATATTGAGGTTCAGGGTCATATGGACCGGAGGTTTTCGGAACGAATGTTCACCTATTACTGTCGGATCTTCGATCGGTATCAGCGTCCCATAACAGCTATTGCCATTTTCACAGGCGAAGATGGAAAGAATATGTCGGACCGGTATTCGTATCATTTTTTAGGCACCCATCATACTTACCAATATAATGCGCTCTATGTCGCAGATTATAATGACGGAGACTTGTCGGACAGCGATAACCCATTCGCGCTGGTAATGTTGGCGGCTAAGAAGGCCTTGCTGGCAGGTAAGGTGACAGAATTGGAATTATTAAGGCAAAAATTATTGATTACCAAATTGTTATATCGCAGGGGTCTCTTCCCAAAAAAGAAAATTGAAGGAATCTTAACCTTTTTGAACAATTACTTACTATTTGAGGACAAACAAATAAATCGTATTTTTATAGAGCAATTAGACCAAATAACAGGTAACACAAATACTATGGGTATTTACGAACAATTAGCGGAAATAAGGGTGGCAGAAGCCGAAGAAAGAAAAGACCGGCTTTTTGTCGAAAGCCTTTTGAACAGCACTGATTTTTCCCCTGAGAAAATTGCTGCCATCACCGGCGTTTCTCTGGCTTTTGTAGATCAGATAAAGGATGTGTTGAGCCCGAAATAGGGATCGTCTCCTTAAATATTCCTGGCGGTCCAATCTCCTGAACTTTTATTTTATTCAATTTTTCGGCCGATCCACTTCACCCCGGTGGCTGAACTCCTACAGGTATCTTTCCTTCATAATATTCATATGATGCGCCGCATGCCCCGGAATAAGAAAGCCCAGCGTATACGCATTCAGGGGCCGCCCATTGGCCTCACCGACAAATTTCAATTGATCCTCTGAAAACGAATGGAAAAGATATTCCGTGGATTTACGCAGCGATTTGAATTCATCCAGCAGATAGTCCCAATGCCGGCCTGCGGCGCCTGCGTTGACTGCCCAGGTATTCTCGTCAAAACCAGCCAGGGGCGTGGGATCCAGCCGGGAGAACCGCAGGGCCCTGTAGGCGAAGACCCTTTCGGCGTCAATGATATGTTGCAAAACTTCCCTGATCGTCCACTTGCCGGGCGCATAGGCAAAGTCGATTTTTTTGGACGGGATCCTTTTCAGGAACTTCCTGAACTGACGGGTATTGTTTTCCAGCGCCGTCGAAATATCTTCTTCCTTGATCTGCGCTAAATAGTGGTTGTAGAATTCTGCAGGAATGATCTCTGATTTTAGAATCATACCCCAAAATTAAAAAAAGGTCCTGAAACTTTCAGGACCTTTTTTTGTCGATGATTCGTATGGCTAATCTTTTCTGTTGTTGAGCGTCGACTTTTTCACCTTGGGGTCCGCCGTCGTATTCAGCGTAGAGGCCAGCTTGATCGCCTCATAAGCATTGATGATCCCGCCCGTCTTGCTGATATCCGACAGGTTCACCAGTTCATCCTCGGTACCGGGCTTCTTCACCTTCGAAGGGGGCGCAACGGCCGAATGCTCGATACAATATTTTACCTGCTGGGGTGTCAGATTGGGATAATATTCCATGATCAGGGCCGCCAGACCGGTCACCACGGGGGCGGCCATGCTGGTACCCTGGAGATTCCCATAGTTCTTACCACCGGGCAGGGTGGAGTAGATGCGGGTGCCGGGCGCGAAGACATCCACCTCATCCTTTCCATAATTGGAGAAGGATGCAGTATAGCTCTTGAACCCGGGTTCTGCCAGGGGATCGCTGCTGGCGCCAACGGTGATCCAGTTGCTGGCGGTATAGGTGGCGTGCTGGAAATTAGGGTTGGGGAAGTTGTCCGCAGTGTCTACATCGGCATTGTCATTGCCAGCTGCGTGGACCAGGAGTACGCCCCGGGTCTCGGCATATTTCACGGCAGAGTCCACCCAGGTCTTTTCGGGCGAGAGGTTCTTGCCAAAGCTCATGTTGATCACCCGTGCGCCGTTGTCCACGGCATAGCGGATGGCCAGGGCAATGTCCTTGTCATGTTCATCACCATTGGGCACGGCCCGGATCATCATGATACGAACGTTATCGGCAACACCATCCATTCCTTTTCCATTTCCTCTTTCTGCGCCGATGATGCCCGATACATGCGTGCCATGCATGGGATCGCCAGCCATCACGTCGCCATTCCCATAATAGCGGTCGTTGATATCGTTCTCGTTATCCTTTACGATCTCCTTGCGATAATCCTTGGGAGGATTCTCTTTGGCAGACGCCTTTTTTTCTTCCTGGTCGACCTGTTCACTGAAGTCGGAGAGGAAGGCCTTATTGGTCATGTCCATGATCTTATTAGCCTTAAAGAGATACAGAAAGACCGACTTGGCGCTCTTGCTTTCAGGGTTGGTGGTCTGGAAGGTATCCAGGTCGTTGCCGGTATATTCCATTTTCCCCATGGCCCTTTGCAGGATACTATCACTTTTTACACAGGCGGAGAGGGCACGGTGGAGGATCACCAGGTCTACACCACTTTCGGTGCCATCGCCCATAACGGTCCTGCGCGCCTTCAGCCACATTTTGAAATTGTCCTTATCATCTGGGCCGAATTTGGTCGAGTCGGGATGGGTTCCCTCGAATCGTGTTTTGAACCGGTAGTAGACCCGCGCCTCCTCTTGCGCATCGTCCTTTACATTCTTGCCATCTCTTCCACCGATGAAATTCCAGCCATGGACATCATCCACATAACCGTTGTGATCATCATCGATGCCATTGCCAGGGATCTCTTTGGTGTTGACCCAAAGAATATTCTTCAGATCCTCGTGCAATGTATCCACCCCGGAATCGATGACCGCCACCAATACCGTCTTGCTCTTTACTTTTTTTGCTTTCAGAAAGTCGTAGGCCTTGTTGACACTGATCCCGTAGAAACCATCCTGGTCTTTATCCAGGAGGTGCCAGCCTTTTGGCAGTTCCGATCTTGCCGAATTTCCTTGTGCGAACATTAACAGAGGGGCGGATCCCAATAGTAATACAATCAACCACGTTTTCAGGCTACTCGTCATGTGTGCAGAATTAAATGAATAAAGTTGTTAGAGTCAGCGATCGTTTCCCTAATATATAAGGTTTATCTAAGATAAAGAAACAAAGGCCATCACATGTAAGGAATTACATGGATGGCCTTATAAACTTGTTAAAATTATTGTTTTTCGAGGCTGATCCTGAGTTCCACCCTTCGGTTGACGGCTCTTCCGGCCTCCGTCCTGTTGTCGGCGATCGGGCTGTCCTGCCCCCGTCCTGCGGCGGTCAGCCTGGTTCCCGGAATACCCTTCCGTACAAGATACGCCAAGACCGCCTCGGCCCTGTGCGCAGAGAGCGCAAGGTTCTTTTCCGGCGCCCCACGGTTATCCGTATAGCCTTCAATGGTTAAATGCCATTCCGGATGCGCTGTCATCAATCCTGCCAGCTCATTCAGGGCTGTATAGGAACTATCAGTCAACTGGTCGCTGGCAGAGGTAAAGAGGATATTCTTTGCGATGTATTTGATCTGTTCCGTAGCCTCTTTCTTAATGACCGGACAGCCCTGGTTCTCTTTTGCGCCGGTACTGTCGGGACATTTGTCTTCCTCATCATTGAGGCCATCGCCATCCCTGTCGGGAACGGGACAACCCTGGTATCGGGCCACACCAGCCTGCTGCGGGCACTTGTCTTCTTCATCATTCACGCCGTCATGATCCGTATCGGGAATGGGGCAGCCATTATAGCGCGCCAGACCCGGTATATTTTTACAGGAGTCGTGTTCGTCATTGATACCGTCCTTATCCGAATCGGGGACAGGACATCCGTGCCAGGCTGCGGAACCCGGCTTCAGAGGACAAAGGTCCTGGTCATCGGGTATGCCATCCTTATCCGTATCCTTTTTGGGACGGGGCGGCGCAGCGCCGGTAGAGGTCAGCCAGATGCCCAGGGAAGCACCCGCCAGCTGATGATGAAAATCACCCGTATACGTCGCATTGTAAAAATTGGTCAGGCCCCGGCTGAAATACGCGCTGAGCAGTACATTGCCCAGCTCAAAACCCGCACGTCCGTTGATGCCCAGGTCCACAGTCTTATAAGTATTGGGCCCGCTGCCCACGGATACCGGATTGGTCTCGCTGCTGTATTTATTAGCGCTGTAGCTCAGTACCTCATCGGTCTGCTTGCCGCTGTAGAAGAAACTGATCTGCGGACCGGCGCTGATAAAGAAACTGTTCTTATGATTGGCGGACAAGGGTATCTTATAGGTAAAATTCAGGGGAACGTCAATGTAGTTGACGTTGAGATTCTGCCGGGCATAGACCGTATCGGTGTTAAAGCTCGTAGCCGAATCATTGCTCCGGTTATATTTCCGGCCCTTGGTAGTATATAAGATGGCCGGTTGGAAAAAGAACCCGCTGTGCCCGATAGGGACTTCAATGATGACCCCTACCTGTACCCCGGAACGGGAGGACCGGTATTTCTTTACTGCCGAGTCCCATCCTTGTATATTGTTGGTTTCCAGAATGTTGGAGGAATGGAGGCCACCCAGTAGTCCCAGTCTGACCTGCGCGTGGAGAGGATCCGTGCAGGTCAGCGCAAAAAGGGTGATCAGGGGCAGCATTTTCTTCATAATTGCAGTGGATCCTTTGTTACCGGAATTCATATGATGATGGTCTATAACCTATAACGTCGAATCCAGGGCTTTATTTCGTCTTTGCATCTTCAACGCACCACTGACCACTGACCACTCACTACTCACCCTAAATGTCAAACTTAATCCCCTGCGCCAGAGGCAGCTGGGTCGAATAATTGATGGTATTGGTCTGACGCCGCATATAGGACTTCCAGGCATCACTGCCGCTCTCCCTGCCACCGCCCGTCTCTTTTTCACCCCCAAAAGCCCCGCCAATCTCGGCCCCCGAAGTGCCGATATTCACATTGGCGATCCCGCAATCGCTGCCGGCCGCGGACAAAAATGCCTCGGCCTCCCGCAGGTTCAGCGTCATGATGGAAGAAGAGAGACCCTGGGGCACACCATTCTGGATAGCAATGGCCTGGTCCAGGCTGGAATACTTCAGGAGATATAAAATCGGTGCAAAAGTTTCATGCTGTACGATGGCATAACCAGGCTCCGCCTCCGCGATACAGGGCCGCACATAACAGCCGCTGCCATAGCCCTCGCCGGTAAGGACCCCGCCGTCCACAACGAACCGGCCGCCCTCTTTTTTGCAGGCCTCGATGGCCTGCAGATAGCTGCTCACAGCATCCTTATCGATCAAAGGCCCGACATGGTTCTTTTCATCGAGGGGATCCCCGATGCGCAACTGACGATAAATAGTGGCCAGCTTCTCCTTTACCATATCATACATGCTGTCATGGACAATCAGACGACGGGTGGTAGTACAACGCTGACCGGCCGTGCCCACAGCGCCAAAGACGGCTCCGGGAATAGCCACTTCCAGGTCGGCATCCTTGGAGATAATGATGGCATTGTTGCCGCCCAGCTCCAGCAACG
>Ga0247778_1001356_pt1 | contig 10797 bp, 8 predicted proteins | sample UWRJL049202B5_FD_179939 | JGI IMG/M metagenome (GOLD analysis project Ga0247778, IMG submission 179939) | Plant litter microbial communities from Arlington Agricultural Research Station in Wisconsin, United States - UWRJ-L049-202B-5 | ecosystem: Environmental > Terrestrial > Plant litter >... | reverse complement strand
TAACCTCTTCCATTTGACTTCATGGCCGGCGGCCCCCGACCAGATCAAGGGCTCTTCACCCAATAAAGAATGGGGCCGCACACTTTCCAGCAGCAGCCCCATTGTCCTTTAACAAACCCATCATATTTTTAATTCTCCGTAACCGGCAACGGGAACATCGTCCATACATCATCCCCGGCCCTGTCGATAGGGAGGGTATTCAGCAGACCATACCTGCGCAGATCGATCCACCGGTGTCCTTCATAGAACAGCGAGAACCGGCGCTGGTTCAGCATTTCCGTCAGCAGGGCGCCCGTGGTGATCGCACCCGCATAAGGACTCAAATTATGCTGGGTACGAATTCTGTTCAGCGCCACGATCGCATCCGGAAAATGACCCAGCTGAATATTCGCCTCGGCATAGATCAATATCAGCTCTTCATTCCTGATAATGGCCGCAGGGGCGGTACCGGATGTATAGACCCACACATCCCTGTTACCGGAGAGACCACTGAGCGAGGCTGTGGCATCCCTGATCGTCGCTTTGCCGAGCCTGTCGTCTCCGGGCGTTATGTCTGCTGCATACGAAGGATGCGCCACCCGCACCTCACCATTCGTATTCTGTGGGATAAACATAGGGTTCAGCTGATCACCGGACCCCGCAGCGAATACATGGTTCACACCCAGGCTAAAAGCGCCGTTCAGATCAAAAAAGGAGGCATTCAATGCATCCAGCGCGGCAGCCCACTGCTGGCGATAGATGGCAACCCGGGCCGCCAGCGCACGGTTGAACTTCACCAGTCCGGCCGCATTGCTAAACCCTGCAAAGCCCGCCAGCGGAAAGGTCACCGAAGCCTGGGACAGATCCGTCTTGCCCGAATCCAGCAAGGCCGCAATAGCCGTCAGCCCGTCTGTATAACTGGTAAAAGGACCCAGGTGATCAGGATCGGTGACATTCACACGTATCCCGTTGGAATCCGTCAGGTTCAGGTTCAGTAGCAGTTGATAGGCCTTGATCGTCCTGGCAAAACCGGTGTACCCAACCTTCTGCGATTGATCGATATGCGTGGAATTGAGGGCCGACTGGATGAGGATATTACAATTCTTCACCACCCGGTATCGATCCGCCCAGGTGTTGGTGATATAGAAATTGCTGTTGCTGAGGGTGGCGTCGTTGGCGCCCAGCAGGTCCGTGAGATACCTGGGTTCTGCCAGGGAAAAATGATAGCCTTCCCGGCCGATCGTCCCCACATCATCCAGGTATAGGGCCAGGGTATTGCGCATACCCGATTCGGTCCCGCTCACGAGGTTATTCAATTTATCGCTGCTGGCATTGTCTTCAAAGTCTTCTACCGTGGCATTGTTCAGGTTGCCATAATCTTTCTTACAACCGCCAGACAGGCACAGCATACCCAACAGAAAGAACATATATAGAGTGCTATTTTTTTGCATATACTTGGTTTATCAGATTAAAAGTCGAGCGAGATACGAAAATTGGCACGCTTGGTGGCCGGGTATGGCGTCACATCCACCCCCGATGAGAAACCCGTACCGAAATTGGATACTTCCGGATCATAGGATTTGTATTTTGTAACGGTCCACCAGTTGTTCAACGATACGCCCAGGCGCAGGCCCCTGACAAATTTCACAGGCAGGCTGTTAAAAGAATAATAGAGGCCGATCTCACGCAGACGCAGATAGCTGCTGTTCTGTACGAACTCGCGGGCGCTGGATCCGATCTGGGACATCCTGTAGATGGCGTCGGGCAGGTTGGCCTTATTGGTGATCTTGTCATAATCCACACTGGTGCCGCCGAAATCACTCTCCAGGTTGGTCAGGTTGACATTCTGACCGCCGGATTTCCAATGCAGCAGAAAACGCAGGCTCAGATGTTTGTAAAAAGTAATCTCATTATAAGTATTCATCTGGAACCTGGGTTCGGCATCGCCCAGTACACTAACCCCATTGCTGCCGTCCAGTCCCAGGATCTGTGTGGCCGACTTCCCTTCCTGGATCTGGAAAGAGCCCAGCACATAGCCGAAAGCCCCCTGCGGAATAGAAGGAATCGTGAGTTTGGTCACCTTCGACCTGTTCACCCAGAAATTGACGGAAGTATTCCAACTGATATTGCGGTTCTCCACGGGCCGGGCATTCATGCCCAGCTCCACACCCCGGTTGCGCAGGTTGCCGGCATTGACCCACTTGGAAGTATAGCCGGAGGAAGAGGGCAGGTTGCTCTGCATCAGGAAATCATCAATATTCTTGTTATAATAAGTCAGCTCAAATCCCAGGCGGCCCTTCAGCACACTGAAGTCCACACCGGTTTCAAATTCAGTCTGTCTTTCCGCCTTGATATCGGCCTTACCTGCCTGCGTGCCGATGATCACACCTGGCAAACCGGTGATATTGGATATAGCCAGCGAGCTGAACTTGCTGCCATAGGCCGGCACATTATTGGCCTGTCCATAGGCTGCCCGCAATTTCACATGGTCGAAGAAATTTCCCCTGATGATATTCATCCGGGTCAGATCCCAGGAAATACCCGCCTTGGGATAGGCATAATATTTCCCCGCATCGCCATTATTGCTGGACCGGTCCAGACGCAAACCACCGGTCAGGACCACCGCATCGGCAATCGTCGCCTCTTCCTGTACAAAGAGGCCCTGATTCTGATATTTTATCCGCAGCTCGGTAGCATTCAGGGCCCCGGCCTGATCGACATTCGACTGACCGGCGATGATCTGTGTGGCCACATTCAGCAAATTGCTGTAATCACCGGTTTCCAGGGTCAGCCCCGCCGAACTGGTAAAGGACAGTTTCTCCGATGCATTAAACGTATTGACCAACGAAAGAATATAATTTGTATTCAGGTTCCGGGTTGCACCCTGGATCGAAGTCCCCTTGTTAACGGACTGGAATTGCACAGTGCCCGGGAATAACACATTGGTTTCAAGATTATAAAAATCCAGGCCGCCCCTGGCTACAAAGCGGGTATTGGAGTTGCGGCTCTTCTGCAGCAATGCATCCATGCTCAGCCCGACGATAAATCTGTTGACGGATTCATTGTTACGCATCAGGGCGATGGTTTGCAAGGGGTTGGCCGAGGCGAAAGGATTGGAGGGATAATTGCCCAGGGCATCCGCATGCAATTGTGCAAATGAAGGAGTGGAGGAAAGTGCGATGCCCGTCGTGATCCCGGCATTGTCATTCCCGAACAACCCCCTGTCCGCCGAAGTATTTAAATAATTGGTCGTGACCCCGACTTTGAAATTTTCGTTGAGTTTGTGATCCATATTGAAACGCAGGCTGCTGTTACGATATCCCGTATTTTTTACGATACCGCCCTCATCCTTCTGAGCCGCGGAAAAATAAAACACGGTCCGTTCATTACCGCCGCTGACACTCACCACCGTATTCCGTAAGAATCCGGTATTGCCATAGACCTCTTTTTCATAATCATAGATATGGCCCGCGGACTGTGCATCCAGGAATTGCTGGCGAAGACCCGCGCTGGCTACGGTATCGGACGAAAGGCTGGCGGCCCGGTCCGCTGTAAAAGTTCTAACACCCAATAACTTCCTGACTTTTACCAGGCCCAGGTCCTGGGAGGCGGTGACCACCGTTCTTCCGGGCCGCCCCTTCTTCGTAGTGATGACCACGACCCCTGCCGCGGCCTTCGAGCCATAGATAGCAGCGGCCGACGCTCCTTTTAAGATCTCTATATTTTCAATATCCTCCGCACGGATATCGGCGATGCGGCTGGATGGATTATCCTGGCTGGAGGTTGTTGCGCCATTCTTCAACGCCAGCGTTACTACGTTCAGACCGCCGGAGGTGATGCTATTGTCGACATAGACCCCATCGACCACATAGAGAGGCTGTGTATTGCCATATACTGAGGTGACACCGCGCAGCTTCACGGAGATCCCGCCGCCCGGCGCTCCTGAATTGGCGTTGATATAGGCGCCCGTGATCTTACCTTCCAGGGCCCCGTCCAGGGTCTGGGCAGGCGCTACGCCATTCAGAAGTTTAGAGGAAATGGTAACCACGGCATTGGCGAGATTTCTTCTTTTCACATTAGTGGATAATCCGGTAACCACCACTTCATCCAGCCTGGCCACATCTTCCCGGAGCACGATGGCCAGTTCAGGGGCGTCGGCGCCTACCGGTACTTCCCTGGATTTGAAGCCCGCCGCACTGAACAGCAGGACGGCATTGGGAGGTACACTGATTTTGAAAGACCCGTCATTCTCTGTCGTAGCGCCGGCAAGGCCTTGTTTTACGCTGACGCTGACAAAAGGAATGGGATTCCCACCGGGATCGGTCACCTTGCCGGAGACCACCTTGTTCTGTGCGGACAGGGCGATGGGCTGTATAAGACATACCCAACTCATTAGGAGTAAATATAATTTTCTCATGAGCAATCGTTAGTTTAAAATGATGAAAAGTTTGAATGGTTTACATCGTGGGCTGAGCCTTGCTGAATATATGACTGCCATATCCATGCTCGGCGACCTGTCGGGCCCTGGGCGGATACGTGGACAGATCGGTGGGCGTCGTAGCACCCAAACCATCCACATACCGGTTGAACATACAGAAGGCCGCAGCGATCAGCACCGTATCATGGATATCCTTATCGGTAGCGCCCTGGTCGCGGGCATTCGCAATATCCCCCTCGCTCACCTGCCGCCCGCCCTTTTGCACCTTCGCGGCGATCTGCAGCAATGCCTTTAGCTTATCTGAAATGGGCGCGTTCTGATAATCTTTTCTAACCCGGTCCACCAGTTCGCGGTCCCCGTTCAGGTAACAGACGGCGATTTCCCCATGCGAATGATGGCAGTAGAAACATTCATTGAGATAGGATACATGGGTGGCGATCAGTTCCCTTTCCGCCGGGCTAAGCCCCTGGGTATCGCGCAATAAAATATTGGCCAGCGCACCCATGGCATCGGCAGTTTCAGGACGGTAGGCCATCAGCCCCCTGATCCCGGGCAGATCATTGTTTACATTGATGTAAGGCATATGATAGGTTTTATGGTTTATTAGGACCGGACGCTCATTGATGCAGATCAAATTCGACATAACCTACTGCAGCCCTTCGCGGCGCACCATGGTTGATTATTTTACAGGCTGAGGTAATGAATAACCCTTCTCCGCCATCCTTTTGCCCATCTCATCATAAACAGCAGGATCCGTTGGCGTCCAGCTGGCCAGCCCGTCGACATAACGGTTGAACATACTGAATGCAGCAGCGATCAATACTGTATCGTGCAATTCCCGGTCAGTGACGCCCTGCGCGCGGGCCTCGGCCACATCTTCTTCCGTGACCAGTTTGCCCAGGATCTGCACCTTGCCGGCAATCTGCAGCAGGGACCTCAATTTATTGCTGACAGGAGCCTGTTGCAGATCCGTCAGTACATCGTCGACAAGTTGTCTCCGGTCACCATACAGGGACCGCGCAGCGGCAGCATGACTGCTCATACAGAAATGGCAGTCGTTGCGGGAAGAGACATAGGCCGCTATCAATTCTCTTTCTGCGGCCGTCAGCGGGGATTCCCCCCTTAATAAAACCTGGGCCAGATCGTATAAAGATTGACCCGTTTCCGGTCTGAAAAGGACCAGACTCCTGATACCCGGAACACCTTCCGGAACTTGTATATGTGCCATTGCAAAAAGGTTTATTCTATGAGCATTTTATTGTCTGATTGCAGCCGTATCGCATCCGCCGGCTGATCCTTTTTTGACAGCAGCGTGGCCGCCAGACCGATCACGAACACGAGAGAGAAAATAAAAAGAGAATTACCATATCCGCCCAGCGCCGATACCAGCACGCCGATGAACAATACAGCCGTAGCGGTGAAGAGCCTGCCGATGTTAAAGCAGAAGCCCGTCGCCGTCGCCCGCAGGTTCACCGCGAATAAATTCGGGATATAGACGGACAACACGCCCTGGCTGGCGCCAAAGAACAAGGCCAGCAGGGCGATCTCCCCAAACATCAGCGGCGTGATGGCATGATTCGTTTTGAACAGGGCGCAGGAGAGCACCGCAGAGGCCGCAAAGCAGAGGATCATCGCCCGCCGCAAGCCGATGGCATTGGCCAGCCAGCCCGACAGGAAGCCGCCGGTAAGGCCGCCCATTCCCAGCATCATCATGCTGATACCCCGTTGCTTCTGCGTATCCGTGCCCGGCTCCAGGCTCTGTATCCAGGTAGGCAGCCAGGAAAAAATGGCCCATAGACCGATCAGCATGGTACCGAAGATCAGGGAACCCATGAGCAGATCAGCCCGCTGCCCTTTTGCAAACAGGGCCGCCCTTGCCGCAGGATCATTCTTCGCTCCTGCCCGATGCATCTTCCAGCTTTCAGACTCCCGCAACAGCCAGACGGATACCAATGCAATCCCCATCGGTATCAGCCCAACCATAAATCCCTGGCGCCAGGATGCGACGATATAGTCGATCACCCCCGCAGAAAAGATCCCTACCGGGATGGAAATGGAAAGGATCCCCACCATGATCGCCCGGGTCTTCAACGGCCATTCTTCCATCATCAGGGTGGTCGTCGTGACCAGCACGCCGCCCAGCCCAAAGCCGGTGAAGAAACGGCAGACAACGACCCCGCCCCAATGCGGCATATAACCCGTCAATAAGGTAAAAATACCATAGCAGGCAACGGAAAATATGACGGCCGCCTTCCTCCCCCATTTGTCGCCGATAACACCCGAGAGAAAACCTCCAATCGCGCCTCCGAAAATAAACACAGAATTGATATAGGCGCTGATATTGTCCAGCTCCGCTGCATTCCGGTCACCCAGCAGATCTCTTACCGCCACAGGCAGGTAGACCGACATCAGCGTCGATACTGTGCCGGCAAAGGCCGTACTAAAGAAACAGATGGTAAAGAGGAGCACGTGATAGGCGCTGACTTTTTCGTTTCTCATATCAGGCCTCCTTGTTTTTTTAAATGTTCATAACCCTGTGGCAGCCGGTTATATCCGTGTTCTTTTAGTCTCTTCGCCAGTCCTTCATAGAAGGCAGGTTGGACGGGCGTCACCGTCGCCAGACCATCCACATACCGGTTGTAGAGGGAAAAAAGAGCGGCGATCAACACGGTGTCATGGATTTCAAGATCACTGGCTCCGGCCTGCACGGCAGATTCGACGGATTGGATCGTCACACTCCGCCCGCTCACCTGCACCTGCCGGGCGATCGTCAGCAAGGCCTTCATTTTTTCCGTGACCGGGGCGGTACTGAGATCATCCTTTACTTTTTCGGCAATGCCGGGATCATCCAGCAGGACGCCGGCAATCGCTGTATGCGCATTGGTGCAGAACCTGCATTCATTGCCGTGAGAGACCACGGTGGCGATCAGCTCACGTTCGCCTTCCGACAGCGTTGAAGGTCCACGCAGTAACAACTGTGTCAATTCACGGATCGGCGCAGCCGTATCCTTGCGGTATTCCAGCAGACCTGTGATGCCGGGCAAATGCTCCTCAACCGTTATGTAAGGCATGTTCTCGGGTTTATTAATGAATTTTTAGGCGACCGCAGCCACATAGCGGGCAGGTCGATCGGTAACGGACTGTAAACTTTGGAGAGATGAGGGGATCAGATGGCCGCATCCGGCGGTTCTTCGGCCGGCAGCCTGTAATGAGAGGGAATCCTGATACCGAAATGGTACATCTTTTTTTCAAGGCCGTAGAAGGGACGCCGGAAAGAGAAGGATACAATGCCCATATGACAGTCAGGGGAGAAACTCTTGTAGATAGGAGGATGAGAGGACGACTTCTTTGCAGGACCCTGGCTTTGCAGACCATTGGCCAGCCCGAAGAATTCATTTTTCGCAGCATTCAACCGCATGCCGGAATAATTGGGGATACACAGCATTTCCACCGAATCCTTGTACAGGCGCCGTTTGACATAGTTATAACGAACACCACCCATCTCGATCTGTCCGTCCACCCGCTCAAATTGTATGGAAATATTGTAATAGGCCAGATGCCGTGCAGAGACTTTAATGGAGACCAACTGAGATTCATCGTATTTGTTCTCATCCAATTGCGCCACCTGCGCCTTGTATTCCCGTTCCTCGATATAAGAGGCGAGGAACCGGAATCCACACCAGTTGAACAGCAGGATCCCCAACAGGAGTATGGCAGCAGTTTTCTTCAAGCCCTACTAAGATAATATTATTTATAATTAAAAAGTAAATTTATTCCTGCCGGGCAGCTCTCAATCGCGCGGCTGCGCCCTGGGATCCACCGGGTAAACCCTCTTCCACATCCCGGGATAGTCCATGACCAACCCATCCCTGTCCATGCTTAGCAGGGCGCTGTATCCGGACTCGAGGTTCTCATATTTGTAAAGCTCATTCCCCATATTCGTATACCGTTGCCGCAGCGGCTGCAGACTCAATTCCGGCCAGCGGATATAAATGACATTGATCTCGCGCATCAGGCCCGTGCCCAGGCGCAGCCTGTTGATGGGCAGACTATTGGTGAAGGGCGTGAGAGAAAAATCCACATCGATACAGCTATCGAATTCAGATGACAGGATTCTGTCCCCATGATGCCACTGCCCATGCTCATCCTTCTGCAGCATCAAGAGCTGCTCAGGTCTTGCAACGGCACGGATAGAGAGGGAACAGAGATTCCAGTCCCCATCGATGTCCATCGTATAGAGAATATTCGTAGGCACATTTTTCAATTCCCCGGTAATATGGCTGGTGACCACGTAGTGGTCATCCTTCCTGACGGACAGCATCTCCACCATATCGGCAATCTTACTCTTCCAGATATATTTTCTTTCAGCCTGCATTTCCATCCCTCCCTTTTACGCTCAGCACCTGGGTCAGTTTTTTGGCGATCTGCGCCACGCCCGGTTCCTCATGAATAATACTCAAATGATCACCTTCTATTTCGATAGACTCTATCTTCCCGGAAATATGCCCCTTCCAACCCATCAACGGATCATTCTTATAGTAATACGTATCCTGGATACTGGCCCGGAACAGCAGGACATTGCCCTTGTAAGGCTTCAGCGAGGCCTTGTATTCCTTATCGAATTCACCAACCCCCATGTAGATCCTTTTAATCTCTTTGAAAGGGAAGATCATCTTCTGCCGCAGGGACAGCGGGCTCAACAGCTCCTGGTATAATTTCACCTTCCCCATCCAATACCGCGGTGAGGTCCAGGGCAACACGGCCTGGGGTCCATAAGATTCGAACAATACCAGGATCTGCACTTCCTCACCCGCTGCCAGCAGTTGCCGCCCCATTTCCAGCGCAATCAACCCCGATCCGCAGTGGCCGCCAAGATTATATGGGCCATGCGGCTGGATCAACTTCATCTCGTCAATAAATTGACGGGCGTTCTCTTCGATACTGACGTCAGGGATCATCTCTAAGCAATACAGCGGCTGGTCGCTCCTTAGATAATTCCCCAGCTTATCATAGGTCATCCGGTCAGGCATGACGAACAAAGGAATACTCGATCCTTCGTCCCGGATAGGCGTGATACACCGGCTGCGCTGGTCCACCGATCTTTGCTTGTCTTCCTGCGAGCCCAGGATGAACGCCGCCTGGTCCGCAATGGTCGGGTTATCAAAGAGGATCCTGATCGTGGTCTCCGCCTTCAGACTTCTCCGGATGAGGGTGATCAGACGCATCGTCAGTAAAGAGTCACCTCCTCTTTCAAAAAAATTATCGTGGATCCCCGGCGCGGTGATCCCCAGGAGATCTTCCCATATTTTCACCAGCGTCCTTTCCACTTCGTTACGAGGTAACGCATAATGATGAACGTTAGTTTCATTGTTGCCGCTGCCGGGCGCAGGAAGGGACCTGCGGTCTATCTTCCCATTCACCGTCAAAGGATATTTTTCAAGTTCCACCCAGTCCAGGGGTATCATATATTCCGGCAGCTGGCTCCTCAGCCAGGCGATGACCGCGACTTTATCAAAGGGGCCCTCGATATAACCAGCCAGTCTTTTATTTCCGGCCTCGTCCTCCCGGGCCAGTACCACCGCCTGGCGCACCAGCTTGCTCTGCTGCAGCGCCGTCTCGATCTCTCCCAGTTCCACACGGTATCCCCGGATCTTCACCTGCTGATCCGATCGGCCGATATATTCAATATTCCCATCCGGCATCCACCTGCCGATATCGCCGGTCCTGTACATTTTTTTTGGGAGAGTCCCGCCAAAAGGATCCGGTACGAATTTCTCCGCCGTAAGACCGGGGCGATTCCAATAACCCAGGGTCACAGCCACCCCACCCACAACGATCTCACCCGGAACGCCCACCGGGGCCAGGGCGCCATGGCTGTCGGTTATATAGATCTGCGTGTTGGCGATGGGTCTCCCGATCGGCACCCGTACGTCCGTTTGTTCGTTACCGGTAGAGTCGGCATAAAGGCTCGTATCATAACACGTAACATCGGCCGTCACTTCCGTCGAACCATAAATATTCAGGAGCTTGTGTTCGGAGGCAGGAAAAGTGGCATAAAAATCCTCAACCAGGCTGGCAGGCAGGGATTCCCCGCTGCAGGTCCAGTATTTCAATCGTTCCAGCCCCTCCCTTCCCGTTTGCAGTCTCGTTAACAGGGCCCGCAGCAGGCTGGGCACCAATACCCAGCGCGTGATGCCATGAAAAGATAATTTTTGAATCAGGATGTCCGGGTCCAGCAGGTCATCACGGGTCAGCAGGACTGACGGTACACCGGCAGTCAGGGGACCAAACATTTCCCACACATGATCCACAAATGAGAGAGAGGTCTTCCAGACCACCGTCTCCTGCGGCTCGAATGGATAGGCATCCCACATCCAGTA
>Ga0247778_1001355_pt1 | contig 10803 bp, 6 predicted proteins | sample UWRJL049202B5_FD_179939 | JGI IMG/M metagenome (GOLD analysis project Ga0247778, IMG submission 179939) | Plant litter microbial communities from Arlington Agricultural Research Station in Wisconsin, United States - UWRJ-L049-202B-5 | ecosystem: Environmental > Terrestrial > Plant litter >... | reverse complement strand
TAACGCTGATTGGAAGGAAATTTAGAAGAACCGTCATAACGCCCGTTGGCCTCTATCAGGTACCGGTCCTTATATGCGTAATTCAACCGGGAGAAGCCGCCTAGTATTGCCCATTTATCATAGCCGCCGCCGGTAGTAATATTCTGTCCCAGGGCCAGGTTCAGATCCGTGGCATTGCTGGTCACCAGGCCATTTCTCAGCGTAGAGAGGCCATTGTATACGGATTGCTCATAGTTATATCCCGCCAGCGCCTTGAAATAATGATCGGAACCTAAATTCGTCTCATATTCCCCATAGAGATTCATCGCCAGGTATTGCGTCTTGTTAACGACCATCTGCAAGTCATTGGTAGATGTACCTACATACGCGATCTTACCGGGTGTCACGCTGTAAGGCACCTGCACCCGGATCTGCTTGGCGCTGGAATCCGTATTCTGAAAGGTGATATCTCCCTTGATGCGGAGTTTGTTACCAATGGCCTTGGCGACAAAGCCTGTCGTGTTCCGGATGACCTGGTTCTTTATATTGATCCCGTTCTTTCCATAGAACAGATCGCCCACGGTATAGGCGGCAGAAAAGGTCAGGGTGCCATCCGGGTTAAACAGCATGGAGGAAGGATGCGCCTCATCGGCCATATTCCTCCAGATGCCGCCGCCTTCGCCCACGTTCACGGGATTATGATAATCCCGGCTGGAGAACTGGGTGGTATTGTAGATCTGCAGCCAGGGTAATACTTCGATATTGCCCTTGGCCGTCAGGTTGTACATGTGATAGTCGTCGGAATTATAGCGGAAGAGACCGTCCTGGCCATAATAACGACCGGCTACATAATAGCTGGCCTTGCCGCTGCTGCCGGAGATGGAGAGGTTCTGATCGACCGATGCGTTGTGTTTCTTATACAGCAGGTCGTACCAGTCCGTATTCCCATAATAGACATAGTTGCCGTTGGCCCCTACTTCCGTCTTGGGCAGGCTGGGGTCGGCGTCCCTCTTCTTATACTCCGCGAGATAAGCCGGTGAAAAAGGCTGGGTCTTGTTGATGTTCTGCGGACGCTGCGAATAATTGTTCCAGGCAGACCAGGCCGAATCGAACATCAATGCATACTTATAGCCATTCGATTCGATCTCCGGGATAGACGTGGGACTCTTCAGGGAATAATTGGAAGAGTAGGTGATGGTGGCCCTGTCCCTGGCCGGGGTCTTGGTCGTGATCAGCACGACCCCGAATGCGGCCCTCGCACCGTAAATGGCGGCGGAAGAGGCATCTTTCAACACGGTCACGGAAGCCACGTCGTTGGGGTTCAGCAGGCTGGGATCACCCTGCACACCATCGATCAGCACCAGCGCATTACCTCCCTGCCCGATAGAACCGGTACCCCTGATATTGTAGGCCGGAGACTGCATCGGCTTGCCATCTCCCATAACAAGGTTGAGGTTCGGGATCATACCCTGAAGTCCCTGCGATACATTGGGAATAGATCGGCGATCCAGTACATCTCCATTTACCTGTGCAACCGCACCGGTAAGGTTGGCTCTTTTCTGGGTGCCATAACCGACGACGACCACTTCGCTCAGATTACCCGGTTGCTCCCTCATTTTGACAATGATGGAGGTGGAGGCATCGGCCTTTAATGAATAGCCGGAAAGGATCTGTTGTTGAAACCCTACATTACTAAAGGTAAAAGTATAACGGCCGTTTACCGGCAATTTTGCAAATTTAAAAACACCGTCCAAGTCGGTCTGTGTGCCGGCAGAGAGTCCCGTCCCCGTATTCGTCGCCAGGACCGTTACGCCCGGCGCAGGTTCGCCCAGGGCATTCCTGACGATACCGGTGACACTGCCCGTGTGATCCTGCGCCCATGCCCGCGTGCCCGTACAGGTGATCAGCATCAGGCATAGACAGGCCACCTGCCTTTGAAACATGGCAAATAATTTGGTCTTCATTGTTTGATTTTTTCAGTGTAGTTTTTAAAAATAGTTTTCCCATTCGCCGGGTTCCGGCGTTAAATGTTTGTACAATGCTTTCGTGGATGCAGGCTTAGTTTTTCGTAATGATATAGCTACCGTCGTGATTAGTCACCGTCAGATGGTTCAACAGTGCGATATCCTGAATTATCTTATGTAGTGAATCCTTCTTTTCGATCTTTCCGATAAAGTACATTTTGCGAATGTCCTTCCTGGAATATTGGATATTGACATTGTAGATGGCAGACAGCTGATCGAATACATCCGCCAGGGTCTGGTTGTTGAACATATACCAGTTGGACAGAGAGTCGATCCGCAGTGTATTATGTCTTGTAATGATCGGTTCCGCACTGCGTGTCCTGACCGGCTCACGGATGGCCACATTCCGGCTCTTCCTGTCGAATACCAGTTCCTGGCCCGGTGAGAGGTAATAATCCTTTCGTTCATTCCCGGAGGCCAGCGTATCCAGCGACACCAGTACCTTCCCCTCATATAGTTTGATCTTTATCTGTTCGGTGTTCGGTGTTGCCGAAACATCGAATGAGGTTCCCAGTGCTGTGGTATTGATGCCTTCACAGTATACCACAAAGGGCATCTTCTCATTTTTCGCCACTTCGAACCAGGCCTTGCCTACAACCTCTATCTCTCTCTTATCATAATTCCCGAAGTCCTTCCGATACCTGATATGCGCACCAGGCAGCAATCGTACTTTCGAACTGTCCGGCAGGATCATCGAACGTATCTTTTTTTCAGAGTTGTATTGATCGATCCAGCTAATAACAGCCAGCTGAGGCCGGGCATGCTGATCACCACTCCCGTTCCCTCCTGGCCGCAGCAGGTATAAAGAGACCACCGCCAGGATCATCACAGCTGCCGCGGCAGCGATCCATCGGCGGAAAGGTATCCCCCTATCACGAACCACCATCAGTTCGCCGGCCGGCATTTCAGTAGCATTTGACTCCTGTTCGGCGGACCTCCAGCCCTCTCCGATCTCGGCCTCGATAAAGGCCAGCATTTCTTCCCGGTATCCCGGTGGCAAAGGACTGGATGAGTCTGCACGCTGGAACTCATCCAGTAAATATTTTTCATCCGGGTTATTATGAAAATATTTCCACACCGCCCTTGATTCTTCCTTGGTACAAAGTCCTTTCAAATATTTTTCGATCAGTTCGTCGGTAATTTTCAGCATGCATTAGTCAATAAAAAGTCTTTCGATAATATATGTACAGTTGAGAGGAGGGTTTACCCCTGCTGCCGGAAAAATATTTCCGGGACAGGCGCCCTATATTTGGGACCAGAGGAGGATAAGGAAGGTAACGACACCTTGCCGGATATGGCGGAATGCCTTTGTAACGTGGTCTTCCACTGTTTTTACGGAAATGCTGAGTTGGCTGGCGATCTCTTTATTGGTACAGCCCTGGAATGCCTTCAACATGATAACCTTCTTGCGAACAGGCGGAAGCGTCTCGATGGCAGCGCTGATCTCATTGGAAACCTCGAAATGGCTGCCGGCATCTGACAGGTGAACCTCCTGTTCTTTTAAATGAAAATGAACGGCCTTAAGTCTTTTTTGGGTAGATTCTTTCTTTATATGGTTGATAAGGAGACCCCGGGCGATGATGAATATCTGTTTGTCCAGCGGATGTTCGTCCGAAAGCGTGTGACGGAACTGCCAAAGACGGATGAAGCATTGTTGGGTGAGATCTTTGACAGTATCGTGTTCGGGGATCCTTTTCAGGAAGAAGCGGAAAACCTTGACATGCAGGGCATGATAAACTTCAACGAAGGCTGCGTGGTCGCCATCACGTATAGCAGATAGGTTGGGGGAAAAAGGCATTTCCCGGGAATTTTCCATAATGGCCGCAAATTGCTATAAAATCGTATGGCCGCGGCCACCGGACACGAAACTTAACCCAAAGATAAAATTGGGCTGCTGTAACAAATTGACGATCGACCACACTTATTTTATATGATGATACGAACTTATTTCAGAACGGCCTGGCGGCATTTACTAACCGGGAAAATTCATGCCTCGATCAATGTGGCGGGCCTGGCTATCGGAATGACTGTTGCGCTCCTGATAGGTTTGTGGGTCTCGGAAGAACTGTCTTTCGACCACTATCACCGAAATTACCGGCGGCTGGCACAGGTGATGGATGTAGAGAACATCAATGGAACACGCAATACCAGTGATGCCATTGCGATCCCCCTGGCGGAGGCTCTTCGCAGCCATTATGCAGACGCCTTTGCCCGTACCGCATTGGTCTATCCCAACTTTATTCATTCCCTGGCAGCCGGGGACAAAAAGATATCTGCCTCGGGTGTATGGGCCCAGCCTGATCTGCCCGACATGCTGACACTGAAAATGATCGCAGGCAGAAGGAATGCATTAAAAGACCTCTCATCGGTCCTGATCACCCGGTCGCTGTCCCTGGCACTCTTCGGCCGGAGCGATCCAATGAATCAAAGTATACGGGTAGACAATCTGACATCCATGAATGTTGCGGGTGTATTCGAAGACCTGCCACAAAACACCCGGTTCTACGGCACCCAACTGATCCTTCCCTGGGACAGGGCAATGGCCGTCCTGCCGGGATTGTCAGACTTTCAGCGTGACTGGGGCACCCGATACTGGTGGTTGTTCGTGGAGATAAAGGACCATATCGATATGGATACGATCGGCAACAGGATAAAAGACCTGGTGGGCAGTTATGTTCAGCAGAGCAGGGAAAGTCTGCTGCTGCACCCAATGAGCAAATGGCATTTATACAGCGAATTCAGGAATGGAAAAATTACGGGAGGCCGGATCCGCGTCGTCCGGCTCTTTGGTTTGATCGGCGTCTTCGTCCTTTTACTGGCCTGTATCAATTTCATGAATTTGTCCACGGCCAGGAGCGCCAGACGCTCGAAAGAAGTGGGAATTCGAAAGGCCATCGGATCCCTGCGCAGACAATTGATCGGGCAGTTCCTCAGTGAATCCCTACTTGTCACAGGCCTGGCCGGCATATTGGCGTTCGGAATGACACTGATCTTTCTTCCTTCCTTCAATAGATTGACGGATCGACAAATCTCCATTCCTTTTTGGCAGCCCTCTTTTTGGATGCTCATCCTGGGATTCACGATTGTCACCGGCCTGGTCGCAGGCAGTTACCCCGCATTTTATTTATCGGGCTTTCGTCCTGTGCAGGTCCTGAGGGGCAGTATCACAGTTGGACACCATGCCTCCTTGCCGCGTAAGTCCCTGATGGTGATCCAGTTCACGGCATCGATCATTTTACTGATCGGGACGTTGATCGTATACCGGCAGATCCAATACGCCAGGGACCGTCCGGTCGGCTATACCCGGGAAGGGCTGATCACGGTCAACATGAATTCAATGGATATTATAAACGCACCATACAATGCGTTGAGGAATGAATTGATCCGCACGGGATTCATCATGGATATGGCCAAATCCTCGGGACGCACCACAGATGCGTCGGGCACCCGTTCCGATCTGAATTGGACAGGTAAGGATCCGAATGTGGTCACGCAACTGGGCATCATCGGAGTAACCCATGATTTTGGCAATACCATCGGCTGGACCCTCCTGCAGGGGCGTGATTTCACCAGGAACTTTCCCACGGATTCAGGTGCCGTCATTTTGAACGAGGCAGCCGTAAAGATAACGGGACTTCGTCACCCGGTAGGCGAGCCGATCTTTTTCGACGGGCAGCGTCACCTGATAACCGGGGTGGTCCGGGACATGGTGATGGCTTCACCCTATGCCGCCGTTCAGCCTGCCGTTTTTTACCTTGCCTATGACTGGGCCAGGTCCGCGATGACCATTCGTATCCGGCCCGGGATTTCTCTCCGCAAGGCGCTGTCGGCCATCGGGTCTGTCTGTAATAAATATAATCCCGGGGCCGTCTTTGACTACCAGTTCACCAGCGAAGAATATGCAAGTAAATTTTCGGATGAAGAACGCGTGGGGCGGCTGGCCCTGCTTTCCACCGTATTGGCGATTTTCATTTCCTGCCTGGGGCTCTTCGGGTTGGCCGGCTTCGTTGCAGAACAACGGAGAAAAGAGATAGGCGTCCGGAAAGTGTTGGGGGCGTCCGCGCCACACCTGTGCAGGCTCCTGACACAGGAATTTATAGTGCTGACCCTTCTCTCGGCTGTCATTGCGACCCCCATCGCCTGGTATTTACTGCATCGATGGCTGCAACAATATGAATATCGCACGGCCATTGCCTGGTGGATCTTTCCCGCGACGACGATGGGGACAGTCATCATCACCCTGCTGTCCGTCAGCTACCAGTTTGTGAGGACGGCATCAGCCAACCCGGTCGATAGTCTAAGAGAGTCGTAAACCCAGCCAGCAATGGTGTCGTCAATCAAATTTTCGTTTCCTGACAAATCCTCCTCGATTGTCGTCCCGCTGACAAAAAAAATATATTGATTATTTTCGATAAATGGATGTATCTTTGTCCTCCATTTGATCCTTCCCTCCTGAAAACGGGCTGCTAACCATTGAAAAATGGCCGGGTTGACTGATTGCACCCCGACGCCCGCCATAATACATCGAATTACTTAAATAATTGAATACGATTAACAAATGAAAAGGTCCATCTATATCATGGCGCTGGGCGCCTTCGGCATCATCACCACTGAATTCGGCGTCATCGGCATCCTGCCCGCCATCGCCAAAGAATTCAAAATCTCCATCGATACGGCGGGTTGGCTGCTCAGCGGATTTGCCCTCACCATTGCCCTGACCGGCCCGTTTACGGTACTATTAACGTCCAGGATTAACCGCAAACTGATGATGTGCCTTGTCCTGCTGACCTTTGTGCTGTCCAATGTCCTTTCGGCCGTCTCGCCCAATTTCACGGTGCTGATGATCGCCAGGATCCTGCCGGCCTTCCTGCACCCTGTATTCTGGGCCGTAGCGACCGTGGCCGCCGCCAGACAGGTCAGTCCGGAAGATGCCCCACGGGCCGTCTCCGTCGTATTGGCCGGACTCAGCATCGCGACGGTACTGGGCGTTCCCCTGACCACTTATATTGCTGATATCTTCGACTGGAAAATATCTTTTTTGGTTAGTGGACTGATCAACCTGGTCGCCTTTCTCGGCCTGGTATTTTTCGTACCCTCCATGCCGGCGGGTGAAAAAACCTCTTACAAATCGCAGCTGGTCATCTTCCGCAACCGCCAGCTATGGGTCAACCTCGCAGCCACCCTGGTGATGATCGCCGGGATGTTCGCCTCCTATGGTTACCTGGCTGCCTATCTCAACAAGATCACCCGTATGAACGGAGCGCAGGTCAGCGCAATGCTGCTGATCTTTGGCGGTGCGGGTATTGTGGGTAACTGGCTGGCCGGGATCGCCCTCAGCAGGAATGCCCTGCTGACCCTGCGGGTCTTTCTGCTGTCCCTGATCGCCGTGCATCTCCTGGCCTTCACCTTCGGCGGCACCTTTATGGTAATGGCCGGCATCATATCATTGTGGGGTTTCGTGCATACAGCAGGCTTCCTCATCGGTCAGACCCGGTCTACTTCCGAAGCGCCCGAGGCACCTGAACTCGCGGCCAGCCTCATGGTATCTTTTGGGAATGGCGGCGTAACGCTGGGCACCCTGCTCGGCGGCCTTGTCATCACCCATTACGGGATACAGCATATCGTGTGGATGAGCATCGCCCTCTTCGCGCTGGCCCTCGGCATCAGCTATATCGTCATCCGCAAACCGCAGACCGCAGTGATGCACACGGTGGACGGTGAAGGAGATGCCGCATCAGGAACGGAGGCCGAGGCCGGCGATAATGCCGGGAGGATGGGACGGTCCTGGACCAATAACGGCAGCATCGCCACCCGCGCCCTGCTGGCCGGAGCCGGTGCGGACAAAGAAGTGATCTGTTTCAACGAGGATCTGACGGAAGAAGAGGAGTTCATGCACAAGAAGGTCGGATGATCGCGAGCATCAATCCCCGATACCTTTGGCATCAGCCATCTGTACGCCATCGAAAGGCGTTCCGGCATCCATCGGCCCTGCCTGCCTGATCAGTATTCTCCCTTCGCTGCCGCCCTCGATATAGTATTTACTATCGGCGGAAAACATTACTTTCCATGGCTTGTCGTTCCCATGGTTCAACTCGAAATCCGGCAAATGATATTTCTCAAATTTTGAATCCAGCAGGTAATGACCATTGGCAAACAGCCTGCCATCGGGGGAATAGGCAAAGTCCCAGCAATTGCCCCACTTGCCCTTTGTATAGTTGTTTTTGAACCAACGGATTAGTTTACCCGTTTTAATATCAAAAAATCCCGGGCCGCTGGCAGCATATTTACTCAATACTATTTCCGATTCCTGCGGATTGAACTTGATCTTCTCGATGTTCAGATCCCCTGTCTCTATACTGCTGACCAATTCATTTTTGTCGATCTCCCAGATATCGATATGTCCCGTTGCCTGGGTATCCGTGATATTGGGATGCACATGGTGTAAGGCCAGGAATTTTCCTGTGGGAGAGATACAGGCCAGCTTGCATTGCTTCTTCGTACCACTATATGTCAATGTAAGCTCAAAAATGGTCTGCCATTGGTCGTCGCAAACTTTTACCGCATTGGCCGCAAAATATATACACCTGTTTCTTGCTAGATTGAACATCGGGGGGGCAAAGTGCGGATGGGGGCCATTCTTGTATGCCTTATACCGGGCAAGAACAGTTGTCTTCTTTGTTTTGAGGTCGAGGATCTTCAGCTCGGTTTCCAATAAAAATAGGACCTTATCTCCCGCTGCAGTAAAATGAAGGCTGTGTATATTCATCCCATCTCCGTCGACGGAAAATAGCCGTGACAGGATGCCGGTCTCCAGGTCGGCCAAATGGATCTCCGCCCCCTTTGTACCTTTTATCTTCGAGCCCATGACCAATTGCTTGCCATTGGGATGAATATCGAAAATATGCGTTGCACTCTTATTCGGCTCCTTCAACAGATACATGAGCTCATGAGGCACTCCTGAAGGACTGGGATTCTTATAGATGAAGCCCTCGTCCAGCTTTTTGTAGATCTCAGCATAGTATTTATCGGACGCATCCGCCTTATCCTTGAACTTTTTTGTGGTTGTCTTGAGATTGTTCAGATCTGTACCGGAAGATATACTGAGATCTACACCTTTCTGCAGTTCGATTGTGCAGTGTACGATCCCATTCCCTGTATTGCCAAATAAATACATTTGTCTTTTTTTCATATAATATTGGAGTTTAATGACTCATTGCTGATGCCGCTAAACTATATATTTTTATGAGATCGTCAAATGCATACACAAAATATCTACCTCCCCATCCGATCATATACAAAAAAAGGATCACCCTTAAACTTCCGCCAGTCCGCCTCCAGCTTCATCCGCACGCTGGTAAAGATAGCCTGGTCGGCAGGACCGAACTGCAGGGTCCGTCGCTCAACAGGCAGGTCCGCCTCGCTCAGTAGGATCCTTTCCAGGACAAGAGAATATTCCAGGAGTTTCGCACAGGTGGTGAACTGCCCGCAGGCCACCACTTTTTTCATACGATCACTGGCGGCATCGGCATGATCATACCAGAGAGTTGTCCCCATGGTGCGCGCCTGTTCACCCACAGCATTCAGCTGGCGGCAGCCCTCCAGCAGCAGGGCCGCACAATTCCCTGCCCAACTGTCGTTGGCGGCAGCACCCGGCGGCAGAGGATATTTCTCCTGCAGATCCCCGAACTTCTTCCGGATCGTTTTTTCACGATTGGTTATATTCAGCAAACTCACCTCATAGATCACATTAAACACCCGGCGATTACCCCAGACATCCTGACCGTAGAAATTCCCAAAGAATATATCGAAGATCAGGCGCCGCGTCTGTTTCAGGTTAATATCCAGCACCATGCTCAGCATAGAATTGACCCGGGCCTTTACCATCTGTTCCAATACCCCGATGCGCGTACCCTTGAAAAATTTCAGCAGCGACCGGATGCTGTCGTCGGAGAAATTGCCGATCGCCGGCACCTCTTCTTTCAGCGATGCGGCCATTTCGGTATCCGATACATTAAAGACACCCACCAACCGGTTGATCAGAGGATTGCCCGCCTTGTACCCAATGATCACGGTGATGATCAGCAACAACAAAATAGCCGGGGACAGCAGCAGGAAGCCGATATTGGATACTGGCCCCTGTTCCGCAAAAACGATCAGTCCGATGGCTGCCGCCAGCATGATCAGGGCGACGATACTCCCGATCTTCAGGATCCGTCCTAACCCCGAGATATCTTTATTCAACCCCCGGATAACATCCGCGATATTCTTCTTCCGCAGCCCCCCCTTGACCACAGCCGCAGGCGGTGCATAGGGATCCATAAAATAGCTGGCCACATCCGTGACGATCACCAGGTCGAATCCCTTATCCTTATCATTCCTTCTCCTCCGCTGATCCGCCAGCATCGCACTGTACAACCCCTGGTTGTCGTCGACGCCCCCATCCATCAACCCGATAGAAGTATCCAGGGCCCGTTGACGGTTGTCATAATCCGTTATGACCATCGCCTGCTGCAAGGTCTCGGGGCTCAGCTCGCTGCCTTTCCTGTCCCTGTCCGGATAACTGAAGTCCCGTGGGTAGACAATGGGCTCGAAGCCCGCAGGGAAACAGGATGAAGACGCCATGATATCCCCTAACTTAATCTTCTTCAGCGTCTCGAGACTACTCGATGTATTTTTATCAAAGAAAATATACTGATTGCCCGTCATGCCCAGGTCCCCGGCCTGCCAGCGAAAGGACAGACCCCGGTAGAACTCCGTTGCGTTGAAACAGACCTCGACATTCCGGCCGCCGGCCCCCCAG
>Ga0247778_1001354_pt1 | contig 10803 bp, 7 predicted proteins | sample UWRJL049202B5_FD_179939 | JGI IMG/M metagenome (GOLD analysis project Ga0247778, IMG submission 179939) | Plant litter microbial communities from Arlington Agricultural Research Station in Wisconsin, United States - UWRJ-L049-202B-5 | ecosystem: Environmental > Terrestrial > Plant litter >... | reverse complement strand
TGATAGCAAAATTTATTTGTCTGTCCAATACTTTAATTGAAATTTAGAAGTGTCTAACTTAAAATTTATTATTTTAAAGGTAGTTCCATTGTTAAAAAAAACGAACACAGAATCTTTCCTGGAAATTTTTGTACTGTCTTCCAAGTCCTGGTCAAAGTCTTTTCGTCTTGTAATTATGTCAAGAGTTTTGTCCCTGTTTAAATCTTTTAACCAGGCATCTTGAACAAAATACCATCCTTCGTCACCAAAGGCATCTGTCAAATTGATTATGTCAACAACCTTTTTTTGTGAATTGTCCCAAGTATATAAATCAATAGCTGTTTCACTGTATAGACTCGGACGTCTTATTAGTAACCCAATTTTTGTGTCTGTCATTTTAAATTGAAAGCAACTATAAAAATGGTATAAAGTGTCTGCTAAAAAAGGGTCTACATTATTGTCAAACTTTAAAAATCTGTAAAATGATGTTGCTATTTGTTTGCCTTTAAATTTGTCTGTAGTCAATGTGTCGCCGGGAGAATAAACATGTAAATCTTCTGCATTTATCTCTGGAAATAAATCAATAAATAAAGCCACACTATCAATTGATTGAGGTTGATGAGATGTCGGTGATTTAGTTTCCTGATTTACACAAGAGGTCAGTAAAGTAATTGTCGTTAAAAAAAGCAGTGCGTGTCTTATATTGGAATACTGCGCCATGAGACTTATTGGTATTTATCCTATCTTCCTGATGTCTCCAGATCAATTCTTTCAGGCGGGAGTGGAGGAAGATCGTTAAAATATTTAAACTTTTCACCTCTTTCAAGTCTTCAATGAAAGGGTAAACCTTTTATTCTTTGGTTTTGTCTTCTTCATATTGCCAATCATCGTCTTTAGTGTCTCTCCAGGCACGCCAACCCAATTGCAAATCGTATATTTCATTTATTGTTGGATCAAGCTTCGTGATTTCTTCCAAACAGACAAGTTTCACATCCTCTAAATTCGGTTCTGAGGTGGTATGAAACTGCCAATCTCCGTCCTCGTCGTGGTAAATATATAAAATCGGGTCGCCCTCGAATGCTTGTCTGGTTGTGTAAACACCCAAATTTCTCTCCTCATAAAATTTAAAATCGGTATTCCTATCAAGCAAGGGTTGTTTGAATTTCCAGTCAGGATTGAAATTCTTTTGCCACGGGAAAATATGGCTCTTATCCGGCCAAACAATTTGTAATAGCGGGAAGTCGAATGTCATATCATAAAACCAGCCTGCGTAACCGACATAATTTCTATAATATTCCTTGTCAACTTCAACGAATTGAACTTTATAATCTTCTAAAAATCCGCTGTAAAGTTCGCCTGTTGTAAGAATCTCTCCTTTTTTAATACGATCACAAGCATGGTTAATAATTCCGGCCGACACTTCCGTCTTTAATCCAAAGCAAATGATTTCCGAATGCCTATATTTTTTATAAAGCCCAATTGAGTAAACAAAACCTGGCAAATAGTTATCGGATTCAATCAAAGTTAAATGGCAACCGAATTTCTCGATGTTATCGAGAATTACTTGTTTCTCTTCTTTGTTATGTTGTTCTTGCTCATCCGTCATAGCTTTTTAATTTTTCATCCATAGATAATGGGTCAGGCCCTGATCAAGAAAACCCATATAAGAAATTGTTCCGTATTACCCTTCGGTTGCACCAACGTATTAAAAAATATCATCGGATATCCATACACGATACATCTTTATTGTCAAGGGAACTAACATACACAATTTCCCTGGTAAAAAGAATGTTGAGTTAAATGGGAGGATTCTTCGGACACCTTTAACATTTCTTTCACTTTTATGAGTTGAGTTTAAAAAATGCAAGCTGCGTCATAATAATATAGGATTTGTCCATCTTTCCCGACGAATAAGGATAACATCCAAACCGAAAGGCGCGTAAAACGAGTGTAGCAGGATTCACGGGCCAGTGTGGCGCTAAGGACGGAATAACCCTATTTCCCCATCATCTTTTCCAACCTCTCCACCTGCTTCGCCAATTCAGCGATCCGTTGTTCCTGCTGACGCAATCCTTCTATCTCTTTTTGCTGCCGCTCTATCACCTTTTGCTGATCGATGACATACAAGGTCAACTCCTCGATCTTCTCCATAAAACGTCTGTTCATATCATGGAGATCATAACCCTGCCGCTCTATTGCATCCGCTGAAGGAATGCCGGGCAGGTGCCCCTTCGCCTGAATATAGGCTTCTACCGAATCGAGACGGGATAACCTGTATTCCTTTTCAAAAACATAATCCGCCCAGGCTGTGCCGGGCGCCAGGGCAAAACTTTCGCTGAGGATGCCTTTCATCACGAACAGACCATACTTGGCCTCATTTGCTGCGCTAACGTTTTGAAAACCTTTGTCGAATCCCAGTTGGACCCGCCTGTTGTCACGCGAAACCATCATTGCGTAATGCTTACCGGGAATATTGGCGCCGATGAAGAAGTCATTATCTGTGTATGAGCCCATAAATATACCGTTCTTATTGGCTTCCATACCTGCAGCCACTCCATCCTTTTCGCTCCTGATATTTCCATTTACAAACAACTTATTCCCTTGAGGTGCATCTCCTCCAATGGCTACGTCCCCACTCCTGGCGATAAAAAGGTCAGGAGTAGAACTCGCCTGAGGGGCTGAGGAGGTGTTGCAATAAAAAGCTAATGCGCCTATTGAGCCGATACGGCCCGTTAAACTATTATTCCCATATGGATTATGGAAATGTAGCGTAGGGTCGCCATTGGGGCCATTCATGATCTTGGTTTCTCCCGTTGGTCGTACGTCCAGGCAAATACCTGCCGAAGTCTTTAGAGCGATGGAGCCAACATCATCATGGCCGTTATTAAAGATATAGTTTTTTTTATAATTACCCAGGCCGCCCTGGATAGATACCTCGTAAAAATCCGCGTTATGAATTAGTTGGGCGGACGTTTGACCGGCGCCGATACAGCCGGTCATAAAAACAATAAGGCAAATTCTTGTCAAATAATACATGTACAGTGTTTTAAGATTTATGGATGAAGAATTTCGTAAGCATGAAGGACGGCGGCCTCTTCCTGCGAGAAAGGCCAGTTGAAAACACGCACATCGTCGAGAAAGCTGCAGGCCCGGATTGTAGGATTATCACGTCCATGTAATGGAAAGCCCAGACCGAACTCTACCATCTTTTCGACGGAAAGATCCTGCGAGTTGAAATAATTCATCCGGCAGGCCGCGTCTCCGTTGGGCCTGAACAGTACGACGCGGACCGCATTTGACTTCTGCGTCAGGACAACATGGTACCAGCCTTTTTCATTCTCAAAGGACACAGGGTCCCAGAGCCAAAGGTTCCAATATTGGGTAGGATTTAATGCGACATACCTATTGATAACCGCCCGGTCTCCCCGGGATGCCATCCCCCCCAGCAGACCGCCGGGCTTGCTGATGTAGAAGAATTGACAAGCCGGATCTTTATCTGTATAGGGAATGCTGGCGTCATCCGGCGGATAAAGGTATTTGTCGATATAGGTCCAAAAGGAGATGGAGTACCCTTCGCGCACGTCAAAGGCAGGACTTTTTTGATACGCCTGGTAGAAGGGCGGCAGGCTGACATAGCCCTTTTCTTCGAAGGACAGGGCTGCCCCGGCATTGTTAAACCGGTCCGCCACAAAGGAGAGGCCTGATTGAGCGATCGCATCACGCGAGCCGAGCACGTCGATTATCTTTCCATTTGCCTCCTTTTTACAAGGATAAAAAGACAATGCATTAGCCACGGCATAATATCGATGGCTGCCTTCATAGCTGCCGTCCTTCTTTGACGAGTACCAGGCATCATTCCGGTTGTTATTGACGGCAGTCGGGTTGATCTCCCGATCGAAGAATTGAACATTCCATATTTTTCCCTGGAAGGGACTCCTGAGCAAGTACCCGGCCTCATCTTTGCCCGGGTCTACCGGCGTCGCCGGCTCGAAGATCTCCTTTGATTGCAAGTCCTTGATGTCCGGATTGTACTTCTTTTCGTCGGCATGATAATAATAGAAAGTAACAGCCCGTGAAGAGACCAGATGGCCTTTATGATAGACCACGGCCACATAGTACCAGCCCTGTTGCGCAAAAGAAACATCCATGGCAATCCTGACGGGGGCAAGCCTATTTCCTTTCTTTGAATAATAGTACAAAGCCAGGCTGTTGCCAGAGGGCGTCGGCCGTTCCAGCCGGATAGTGAAAAGGGGCATGTTGACGATGTTTGCGGACTGGGGGATCCCACTCTTCGGCTCTGGCGTAAGATCAACCCAGATCCAAAAACTCACGGCAAATCCTTTCTCGTTGACGTCCTGACCTTTATAAAGATCCGGGATGGAGATAGTGGCATCATCGGTCGTCAGTTTTTCGATGCAGGGCTCCTGATTGGCGAACCATCCTCTTCTGAAGATGGAGCTCGTCGGTTTTTTCGTATTATTCAACAGCGTGCCGTGGTGAGAATTTCCCGACACGTCGTAGGGACGGACAATGTTCAGCCCTTCCACCCCCAGCGGATACTGTGCGATGGCCCTTACATCTGCTTGGGCAATCGCCGGCGTAGTCCGGGGGAACAAAAAGACCAGCAGCAAGAGCGTCCGGGTGAGGAATCTTAGAACAAATGATAGCATAAAAAATATTTTTATTGTTTGACACGAACGGCCAAAAAATTCGGGATGGGACGATATACTCGGTCGTCATCAAGGTTTTTGTCTTCCGGAGCACTCCCCGCCCGGATATATGGTCCGGCCGGAGCCTCCACAGCCGGCACGACTCCTTTTGATGTCAGCATCGTTGTCGACCCACCGGCATCGAATATAAATACGTCCTTGCAATTGAAATATTTGACCATCAGGCTGGCAGCCTGGTAGGGTTCCATCATCGGCGACTGGAATGCCGCGAAGACAATCTCGTTGCCATTTAATCCAACGAGCGATCGCTTCTTCTGCACTGTCTTATTTGTCCCCTTGGGCAGGTCATTATAGGGCACCGGCGTACCATCCTTCGCAATAATGTAGCCGCCCAGCGCCCACTTAGCCAGGAAATGATCGGGGTCTCCCTCGAAATACGACGGCACATCCCCCGACTTTACCATCTTTAGCATACCCTTCTTTGTCATCAGCAAGGCGTCGAAGGCTTCTTCGGGGGAATTCTTCGTCAGCAGCGTTCCCGGTTTACCGGTATGTTCCGCGCCCTGCCAATAGCCAAAGACATTCGTACATGGCTCTTTATACATTGCCTTTGGCAAGGACGCCCTTGCGCCGGGGTCATTCACAGGCCAGGGTTGCCGGACATCGAACCAGTTGGCGTTGATGTACAGATCATAGTCCGGGTATAGGATCGACCATTCCGGGAGGCTGTGCAAAGGAAATCGGCGGATAGCTGCGACCGCCGGACTGTCGGCGAACAAGTCGCCGCAGGTACAGTTGCCGTTGTTCTTCTTCATATGGTCGACTACCCACTGGCGCGTCTTGCCATTGCTATACTGTTTAAAGTCGGCGAGCACAAGGTTGGTATCGATATTGACCCTTCGTGTATCCGCCGAAAAGAATTCCAGGGAATTATAGTCAGCTACCTTCCTCACCATCCCTCTTAGTCCCAGAAAGGGCTTGGTGCCGCCGCTGCCATTCTCCAACATGGCGCATTCGGGCAGCGTCACTTCTCTCATCACCGGTTTTTCAAAACTGCGCCTGCCCATCTGTTTGAGATACTCTACCATCAGTACGGGCCGGTCCGTAATGACAAAGTTTGCGCCCTTTGAGAACAGCCAGTCCCAGTCCCCCCGGCCGTCGTCCAGCATATCCGGCGCGCTCATCTTCTTCCCCTTTGACCCACTGGAAGGACCGGAGTCATCGTCGACAGAAGGGCCGCTGCTACCACCCGAGACGCCGGTATACCGGGGACTGGCCCCTTCCAGGTCCTCATCCAGGAATGCATATTGGCGGTAATTAAAGGCGCAATAATTTGCGGAATCGTTGATATTATCTTCCGCGATAACCCCATCGGGGTCTTCCGGCCAAAACGTATAGATCCCGGTCCGGATGTTCCTGTTGATCGTCCTGGGAATATATTTCAGGAGTGGGTCGTATGCAACTTTATAGGTCAGTTCGATGGCCGGTACAGCCTGGAACAGCCAGTCGCGGACATAGGCATCGAGGTCATATCCTTTCGGGCCCCAGCCAAAGGCCACGGGCGTATAGGTAAACTCATTCAGTGAAACACCGGCCTTGAGTAACAGGTCCTGCAGGTCGTCCCAGGTCTCTTTTCCTTTTATGACCAGTTGGCTCAGGGTTCCCGTTTGCTTGGCGATCTTCAGGGCGGCCACGAAGGTCGACGCCCAGAGATTGACCTCTGCGCCGGACGACTTATCATTCTTGAACTCTTTAATATCGAGGTTGATGAGCGCCCGGCCCCTGAGATAGGTCAGCGCCTCCCGGATGGAGACGACATGAAAGCCCGTTGGCCTGGCAAAGCGGTCCCGCAGTTTTAATTTTTGCAGCTCCGCCCAGGTCAAATCCCGCAATTTTCCCTTACCCGTAGTCACGCGGTCCAGGCAGGCGTCGTGAAAAGCAACGAGCGTATCGTCCCTGGTGAGACGAGTGTCGAGCTCGACCATATCGACGCCGGAACCCCAGGTCAGATCAAATGCCGGATAGGAATTCTCGGGATAGTCTTTCCAATAGCCCCGATGCGCGGCCACGACATAATAATCCGGGTAGTCGAGCGGATTCTTAAAGGCTGCCATTACAGATTCGAAGTGATCTTTGGCCTCGAAGAACCGAAGATCCATCGGTTCCATACCCGGGAATTTAACGTTCCCCAATTGGGCTCCCGGACTTAGTTTCAATTCGACAACCACAGGATAGGGTAGCTCGCCGACCGGATAAGGAACTTCATTACGCGTTGTTGCATGATATCCTGAAAGTCCCAGCAGGCTGGCTGCCAAATCATTACTCATCCAGTCCCCATGGATATAGTCTTTCAACACGCCGAGGTCCTTGTTCAGGATCCTGATGGGGACGCCGGCATATTTTTCCGAGGTGACCTCGGAAGTAACCTGGTAGAGCAGCGGCCCACAATTGTGCTCCTGGTAGGGATCATACGCATACATGCTCATCGTCACCCCGCCGGTTTTGAATATCCTGGCAATGATGCCCTGGGTTGTATCGGCATTGGGACGGAATATTTTCCTGGAATGTAAAAGTACAGGCTGGTAATAAGTCGACTTTTCCTGTGCCGTCACTGATAGCTGACCCAGCAGGACGAGCAAAAATAGCAACCAACGAATGGATCTCAAAGTCATAAAGATGTTGTTTATTTTGTTAAGGATCTAAGGGGTCCAGCGTATTTACCTGCAGACTATTTTCCACGGGCTCAAACCGGAAGGTGAAGCCATCCACCCGCTGCAAATTTCTGTAAGGGAGATAGCCAAGATCCTTGTTGCAGCGGCCGGCGAACTTCTGTGAAAAGATATAATCCACCGCCGATTCACCCGAAATACCCAGGGCCGGCTTGCCCATCGGCATCCTCGCCCGTATCATCAGTCGCTCGCCATTCCGGAAATTAGTAGTGGTATGTCTCGCCACGGGGTCCACCAAAATGGCCGCCTGCGGTATCTTCCATTTGTCGATCAGGTACTTTTTCATCTCGATTGCCTCTGCCCAAGGCGTCTCCGCCGGATGCACATGCCCACCGGAGACGATGATATATGCCGCCTTATGCTCCCTATACAGCGTAGCAGCCAGCTCGCAACGATACTTCCCATGCGGACTTAACCTGACCGATGAATCTTCGGGTCCCTCGCCAAGCACCAGCACTGCCGAATAAGGATAGTTCGACCAGCGTGTCGAGGCGACCCTGGCATAGGCCGGTGCGTTAAGACGGTCAACCGAATAGCGCGTTGCCTCGTCCCGGTTATTGATCTCCAGCAGTTCGCCGGCAATCGTCCAACCAGCCTCGAAAAATAAGATCGGCGCCCGCCGTTCCACCATCAGCATCATCTCGTGAAGGAGGTCACGATAATAATGACTGTTGGCCGGATAATGCGTCGAGTCGATGCCCGGATACAAAAGCCTCTCATTCTTCATATAAGCATGAAAACAATAATTCATCCCATCGGCCGCATCCTGCCAAAGACGCTGGAGATAAGCGGCGTCATCCAACGAGTCATAGAGCCTGAACTTGCCGCAGCGCCTCAGGTGTTTATGGATCATCTGTCGAAAAGCCCCTTGCCCGCTTAACCGGGCCAGCTCCTGCCGGATCGCCCGGTTGTCGGCTTCGGACCAGCACCAACCCGACAGATAACAATCGATGTCCTCCTTACACCGGGTCGGGAGCGTATGAAGCTTCTCCGTTGCGCTGCGGGCGAACCGCTGAAAGACAGTATCGGCTTTTATGATATCCCTTACCTCCGGCGTCTGCCCCAATACTGCCAGGAAATACAAGGTCTTATACAAAATATACGTCTTCATCAATATCCCTTGTTTTGAGAGAAAATACCTGTATTCCCCATCTTCTCGATCTCTGCCTGCGGAACCGGATAAACCAATTCATACACTTCAACAACCTTCCCTTCGCCCGCCGCCAGTTGGGAGATCACCTGACCGGTCCGTAGCAGGTCGAACCATCGATGTCCTTCCAGCGCCAGTTCCCAACGCCGCTCCTGCCGGACTGCAAGTCGAAAGCTATTCTGATCGGGCAGGTCAGTAGTCGTCAATAGGGGCAGTCCCGCCCGTTGATGTACCCTGTTAAGACAGGTCCAGGCCAGTCCAGTCCCGGAAGCATCATAGCCCTCCTCATTCGTCGCCTCCGCCATCATCAGCAGCACGTCGGAATACCGATACAGGATATAGTCATTGCCCACTTTATTGGTCGTGGTATTTAAGGTGTCCAGGAATTTATTGACAATATAGTTGTTGCCGACCTTGGTATAATACAGCAGCGCTCTGCGCTTATCGTTAGCAGGATAGCTGCTTGTCAGCGAGGCGGACAGTGGTGTCGTGCTGGTATCCGACACAGAAAACCACAGGTCGTGTCCTTGCGATGGCACCGTCTTATTGAACCGCACTGCAAAGATGATCTCGGCATTCATCTTATTACTCACGCTAAATACGCTATTGATCGTGGCCAGCAACTGATAAGGTCCATCGATCAGCGGTTGCAGGGTCGTAGCCGCCTGTGCGAATTTCTTTTGGGCAAGATACACGTTCGCAAGAAGTGTTGCGGCAGCGCCGGAGGTGGCACGTCCGAGATTCACACCGGGCTGTACCGGCGGAAGATTCTGTGCCGCATATTGCAGGTCCCCTTCGATCGCGGCGTATATCTGCGTCGTGTCTGTGCGGCCGATCTTTAACGACTGTGCCGGCGTCACCGGCTCTAACACCAGCGGAACCGGTCCCCAATAACGCACCAGGTCGAAATAATAGAGCGCCCGTAGAAACCGGCCTTCGGCCATATAGGTCTTTGTCAGGCTATCGGACAAATGTGCGTCCGTGATACGGGAGATGATCTGGTTGCAGTTGGCAATGTCCTGGTAATAATTGCTCCACGCATTGGTGATAATGCCATTGGCGGAAGTTACCTGGAAGCGGTCGATATCATACTGATCTTGCGTACCTGCGGTAGGCGCGCTGAGATAAAGCTCGTCACTCCGATAGCCTGACATGGGTAAATGGATCCCGGTAGGTAAATAGACCAGGTTGCCATAGGCCCCGATAATGGCCGTATTAAAGTCGGCAGCAGTCTTATAAAAATTGTCCTGGTTGGCCAAGGACTGCGGCGCCAGTTCGAGGAATTTCTTGCCGCAGCTGCTGAGGCCGATGGCGAGAAGGAGAAATGAAAATAGCCTTTTCATAAAGTATTTTTAAAAGCCTAGATTGATGCCCGCGGCAAAAGTCTTTGACAAGGGATAGGAACCATAATCGATACCAGGCGTCAGGCCGGTACTGTTGTAAAGATTGACCTCGGGATTATAACCGCTATAGTGCGTGATCGTGGCGAGATTCTGACCGCTGAGGTAGACCCTTAGCGATCGGATATGCCCACGGGTTAGCAGCCTGGTGGGCAGGGCATAGCCCAGCGTTACATTCTGCAGTCGCACATAAGAGCCATCTTCCACGAGCCAGTTGGACGGGGTTTCATTGTTGCCCGTAGCTTTCCGGTTGGCGCGGGGCGTATGTCCGTCACCAGGATTGGAGGCCGATCGCCAGCGGTTAGTCGCATCGATCATATTATTGAAATTCCCTTCCATATTATCGATATAGCGGCGCATCAGATTGACGATCTGTGAACCCTGAACGCCTTGTACGCTAAATCCCAGATCGAGCCCCTTCCATTCTATGTTCGTGGAAAAGCCGAAAGTATAGTCCGGGAAATACTTTCCTACAATGGTCCGGTCGGCGCTGACGTCCAGTGTGTCATTCCCATCGACGTCGAGGAACTTAAAATCGCCGGGGACAGTGGAGGCAAAATGCGGATAGGATTTCAGGTCAGCATCGTCCCTGAAGACACCCACCTGTTTAAGTAGATAATAAGAACCGATCGGCTTGCCGACCCTGGTGATAAAAAAAGTGTTGGCGGTACCGCCTGTGCTGATAATGGGGGCATTGCCGGGGCCGAGGGCCTTCACAACATTTCTGTTCCTTGCGATATGCGCGCTGGCCCTGAAACTCACGGCGCCCAGCTGTTGTTTGGTCCCGACAGTTATTTCAAGTCCCTGGTTATTCACCTTCCCGACGTTCTCCACGGCCGTTCCAAACCCCGTCGTATTCGGCACCGGTACATTTA
>Ga0247778_1001353_pt1 | contig 10809 bp, 6 predicted proteins | sample UWRJL049202B5_FD_179939 | JGI IMG/M metagenome (GOLD analysis project Ga0247778, IMG submission 179939) | Plant litter microbial communities from Arlington Agricultural Research Station in Wisconsin, United States - UWRJ-L049-202B-5 | ecosystem: Environmental > Terrestrial > Plant litter >... | reverse complement strand
TTTTGCATGTGGACAGCGCCTGGGTCGATACGCTGCTGAACAGGCGCAGCAGGCTGGCGCCGATGCATATCGGGCGGTATGGGCAATTGCAGGAATGGATGGATGACCTGGACGATCCAAAGGATCATCATCGTCATATCTCTCATCTTTATGGTCTTTTCCCTTCCGCACAGATCTCTCCTTATCGCAGCCCGTCTCTGTTTGCGGCGGCGCATACCACCATTTTGGAGAGGGGGGATATTTCCACGGGCTGGTCGATGGGGTGGAAGGTCAATTGGTGGGCGCGGTTCCAGGATGGGGATCATGCCCTCCAGCTGATCCGCGATCAGCTGTCACCGGTAGGGACTCATAAGGAAGGCGGCGGGACCTATCCCAATCTTTTCGACGCGCATCCTCCTTTCCAGATCGATGGGAATTTCGGTTGTACTTCGGGGATCACGGAAATGCTGATGCAGAGCCAGGATGGCGCCCTGCATCTGCTGCCGGCCCTGCCCGCCGACTGGAAGGAAGGGATGGTCGGGGGGCTGCGTGCGCGCGGCGGGTTTGAGGTAGTATCGCTGGAATGGAAGGCGGGCAGGCCTGCCAGGCTGGTGGTAAGGTCGACGCTGGGTGGTAATTTGCGGTTGAGGGTGAGTGATGTGGTGAAGCCGGGGAATGTTGTGATGGGCGATGGATCGGGGACGGCGGGCCTGCGGCCAGGAGGAGGGGGCGAGGTGCGACCGGCGGCCGGGGATAATCCAAATGTTTTTTACCAGGTGGAGGCGATTGCCGGGCCGGTGATTTCGCCTGAGGCGAAGCCGGAGACGTTGACGTTGGCGCCGACGGCGCTATATGATCTGTCTACCAAGGCGGGTGAAACGTATACAATCGTTTTTACTATTCGTTCATGAGAAAATTATTTGAAACTTTGACATATGACTCATCTTTTTTTCCGATCGGCAGCGCCCTTATTGGGTCTGTTAATGATGGTTTTTTCTTCTTTGGCACAATCTCAGGGAGCTGCCGGATCTTTTGTAGTAACCCTTACTAACCCACTCGATCTGGAGCGGGCGGATGAGCCGATCCTTTGGGGGCGGGCTGAGCTGGAGAAGAAACTGGGGGCGATCCCTGCGGGGAAGTTCATACAGGTCAGCGGGGAGAACGAGAGGCCGGTGGCTGTGCAATTCGATGACCGTGATGGGGACGGGCAATGGGACGAGGTCTTCTTTGTGCGTTCTTTTGGGGCGAAGGAAAGGATCCGGCTGCAGATCGCTGTTGCGGAGGGGCCGGCGGCGGTCAAGGTGGTGGTGCGGGCCCATGTACGGATGCGGGCGAAGAATGGGGACGGAAGTTTTGGGTCGTTGCTGGATAGTGCGGTCATGCCTGTGCGTAATCCCCCGACGGACTTCTCTGTCAACAGGCTGCCGCCGTGGCTGACGGAAGGGCCAGCCTGGGAGAATGATAAGGTAGCCTACAGATTATATTTCGATACCCGGAATGATAAGGATATCTATGGTAAGACTACGACGGCTATGGTGATGGATGAAGTGGGCGTCAACCCGGACAAGAGCTATCATGAGCTGGCGGATTGGGGGATGGATATTCTTAAGGTTGGAGGTTCTCTTGGGGCGGGCGCCCTGGCGATCAGTGTGCCGGTGCCCGGCAGGAAGGACACCCTGATGCGGCTGGGGGGGCTACATGTGCGGCGGGAGGCCTTCCGAAAGGTAGCGGATGGGCCATTTCGGGCTATATTCCGGATGGATTATGAGTGGGAGATCAATGATCATCCTGTTACGGTGAGCGAAGAGACGGCCATCGCTGCGGGACAATATTATTATGAGAGCAAGGTAACGGTTAGCGGTGCGCCGGCGGGATCGAGGCTGGTAACGGGTATTGCGAATTTTTATACGAATGCGCCGGGGAATTTCCGGAAGGATGCGGCGGCGGTGCTGTATTCTTATGGACGGCAGTCGGAGAACAAGGACCTCCTGGGCATGGGTATCCTGGTGAGAAAGCGTGACTTTTCTACTTTTTCAAGCCGTCCTGCCAGCGGGTCGGATGTGACGAGTACCTATACTGTGTCGCAAAGGATACCGAAGGATCGGCCCGTGTATTTCCGGTTTTATACCGGATGGGAGCGGACTGATCCCGGGTTTGCCTCGGCAGAATATTTTACGGATATGCTGAAGGGGGAGGCTGCGAAATTCAGCCACCCGATCCAGGTGAAATGGTAAGGCCCTGATGAAGCGGTGAAGCCCTGATGAACGGTGAAGCCCGGATGAACGGTGAAGCCAGGATGAAAGGTGAAGCCAGGATGAAGCGGGAAGCATCATTGCAGTTGCCCGTCGATGAAGACTTTCGATACATGGGTTGTGTATTCGAAGGGGTCGCCGTCGAAGAGGACGAGGTCGCCATCTTTTCCTTTTTCGATAGAGCCGATACGTTTCTCCAGGCCCAGCAGTCTGGCCGGGTTGAGGGTAATGGCCTTCAGCGCTTCTTCATAGGGCATTTCGTTTGCGGCCGCCACGGCCGCCTCGAATAAGATCACCCGGGTTTTTGGGACATATCCTTCGAATCCACTTTCTATGGATACTGCTATGCCGGCCCTGGTCAGGATGGCTGCGTTCTCCATGGTCATGTTGCCCATTTCGCCGTATGGGCGGGCCATGGTGGGGTGTACGATGATCTCGGCGCCAGATGCCTTGATCTGATCGATGAGGCGATAGGCCTCTGCGGCGCCCTCGATGACCAATTTCAATTTAAATTCTTTTGCCAGCCGTATTGCGGACATGATATCGGGGGAGGTATTGGCTGCGATCAGGGCTTTGATGTCTCCGTGCAGGAGTTTCACCAGCATTTCCATATTGAGGTCGCGTGATGGTTGTTTCGTATTGTCCTTCGATCCCATCTTCTTCTCGTAGGCCTGGGCCTTGATCAGTTCGGTCCGCAGCATGGCTATCTCTTTGGATTTGGTGCCTGGCGAGGTGTAATTCTCTTCTACCGACTTGCCGAGGGACATGGCCAGCATTTCGGCAGGTATAAGGGTGACGGTCTCCGTCTGCCCGGGTCTGGTCTTGGCGACCATGGTCTGTCCGCTGATCAGTGCGCCTATGCCGTGACCGGTATGGATGGTCGTGACCCCGTTGATGCGCAGGTAGCCGATGAGGGTATCGTCGGTGTTATAGGCATCTATTGCGCGTAGTTCGGGTTGTATGGGGCTGGATTTTTCCAGCTGATCCTGGTCGGTGGGTATGTTGAGTGGGCCGGAGAGTCCTACTACGGTACGGGCATCTACGAGTCCGGGCGTGACTACTTTCGCCTCGTAGATGGTGTAACCGCCGGGGATCTTTATGGATGAGGCGGCGCCTACTTTTTCTATTTTCCCGTCCTTCAGCAGAACGACACCGTTGGTGATGAGGCTACCGGCCATGGTATAGATCTTTTCTCCTTTAACGGCGACCTGTGCCCGAAGAGATGGGAGGGTAAGGGTGAGGCAATATATATAGCAAAGTATTTTTTTCATGTTTCTTTTTTTGATCGTTTATGGAGTGGGGGGGACTACTGGATCTCGTCGCGTTCGTCGTCTTCTTCATTGTTCTCGGGGGTATAGATCCTGTAACCGCCGACGGCAAAGGCCTTGTCGACGGGGTTGCTGCGGTCGAAGCGTTTGAGACCTTCAACCCAGGTCTGTTCGACATGGGTATATACGCTGAAGGGGTCGCCTGAGAGGATCACGAAGTCGGCGTCCTTTCCTTTTTCCAGCGAACCGATCTTTGTGCCGAGATCCAGCATGCGTGCGCCTGCGATGGTCAAAGCTTCCAGGGCTTTCTGTCGGGACATGCCCTCGCGGATGCTGAGGGCTGCGCTGCGGATGAGGAATCTTGAGTCGGTGATCGCATCGTCTGTATGGATGGCTACGGGGACGCCGGCCTTCTCCAGGAGCATGCCGTTCCTGGGTGAGAAATTCATGGCTTCCAGTTTGCCGCCCGGTGCGTCTATGTTGATAATGGAGCAGGAGACGCCGGCACGGGCGATAGCGTCTGTTACTTTCCAGGCTTCCGATACATGGTGGAGGACTACGCGGAAGCCGAATTCTTTCTGAAGGCGGAGGACGGTCAGGATGTCATTCATTTTATGGGTATGGAAATGGACGATCCTTTTGCCTTCCAGCACTTCTACCAGGGATTCCATGCGGAGATCTCTTTCCGGCATTTTTGTGGAATCTTTTTTGGCGGAATCTATTTTCTTCCTGTATTCGACGGCCTTTAGGAAGAGTTCTCTATCCATGGCTGCGGACTTGGCCCTGGTGCCGGGGAAGCCGCCGGTGCCGCGGAGGGGGTTGGTGCCGTTAGCCATTTTCATGCCCCCGAAGACACCCTTTTCGTTTACTTCCAGCATGTCTTCGATTACGTTGGCCTGGCGCATTTTCAGGTAGATGGTCTGGCCGCTCATCAGATGACCCGATCCGGGCATGATGTTGGCGGTGGTGATGCCGCCGGCGAGGGCTTTGTTGAATCCGGTACTGCCGGGGTTAACAGCGTCAAGTACCCGTACTTCCGGGTTGAGGGCGTTGGACCTGTCTCCTCCTTCCGGCCCGCCGATGTGGGAATGGGTGTCCACGATACCGGGGATGATGACCTTATTGGTTGCGTCGATGATCACTGCGTCTGCGGGTATGGGGGTGGACGCGTCGCCGATGGCACTGATCCTGCCATTCTGTACGATGAGTACGCCATTGTCGATCGGAGCGCCGGTAACGGGGTAGATCAGGGCTCCTTTGAATGCTGTGGGTTTGTCCTGGGCGCTGCCGTAAAGCCCAGCCGTTACCAGGGCAGCCAGGAGGGGGCCGGCGTGCAGAAGTCTTCTCATGTGTGTTGTTTTGATGTAATTAAAGCGAGAATTTACGAAAGATCTGTCATCTAACCGAAAAGTTAGTTATGGGGATGATTGACTTTGGCGGAGTTCAGCAAGCCGCTGATCCTTTTATAGAGGTCGTCGAACTCAAAGGGCTTAGTCATATATTCGTTCATACCTGATTCCAGGCATTGGAGGTGTTCTCCTTTCATGGCGGTTGCGGTCATGGCGATGATGGGGGTATGGACATGGAGGTCGTTGCGTATAAACCTGGTGGCGGCGTAGCCGTCCATTTCCGGCATCTGTAGGTCCATGATGATGAGGTCGAAGGTCTTGCCTTTTTGCAGGTAGCCGATGGCTTCCAGGCCGTTGCCGGCCATTTCCACGGTGCCTCCTGCCTTTCTCAGTACATAATCGATGAGTTTCTGGTTGATCTCGTTGTCTTCCGCCACCAGGAAACTTCGTCCGGCCAGTACATTGCTGTAGTCATGGATGTTTTTTGGTGCGGAGGAAACCGGGAGCGGGTTGTCATTGTACCCATAGGGCAGGTGGAAGGTGAAGAGGGATCCTTTTCCCAGGACACTGGTTGCGGTTATATCACCGCCCTGAAGGTGCAGAAGCTGGCGGCATATGGCGAGGCCCAGGCCCGTTCCGCCATAGCGGCGGGATATATCCCGGCCTGCCTGGGAGAAGCTGTCGAAGATATAGGGAATGCTGTCTGCGGGGATACCGATGCCCGTATCGGCAATGGTAAAATTCAGCATGATTTCTGCAGTCGAACGTTTCTGTACGCTCACCCGAATGTGTATGTCTCCCTGATCGGTGAATTTTATGGCGTTGCCCAGGAGATTGGTCAGCAACTGGTTGAGCCGATGCGGGTCACCGGTAAGCCGGGCGGGTATATTCGGGTCGATATCCATTTGGAAGATCAGACCTTTCTTTTTGAGCCTGTGTTCAAATATGGTTGAGAGGCCGGCCAGGATGTCTTTCACATCGAATTCTATTTTTTCGATATTGAGTTTGCCCGCCTTGATCTTGGAGAAGTCCAGGATATCGTTGATAATATGCAGGAGATTGTCCACGGAGCTCTTGATGATACCGGTGAGTTCATGCTGCCGGCCGGATAGGGGTGTATCCATGAGAAGGTCGGTCATGCCTTTGATGCCATTCATCGGGGTCCTGATCTCGTGGCTCATGTTGGCGAGAAATTGTTGCTGCATCTGCCGGGCGTCGCTGGCTTCCAGGATGGCGGCCTCCAGCAGTTCCTGTGTTTTTTTACGGTGGGTGATGTCTTTATTCAGCTGGAGGAGGAGGATGGCCACAAAGAAAAATGCCAGCGCTCTTCCCAATAACATACCATGTGCTGTTCTCTTGTTGGCGATATCGTTCTGGTGAAGGCGGGTCGCCAGCAGGGCTTTTTCTTCCTGGACGATGGCGTTCAGCAAGGGGATGACCCTGCTGTCTGCATGCCCGGAATTTTTAAAGAGGCTGTCAAGGATTTTTATCGTATGTCCCTGATCGTTGGTAATCCGGGATAGTTGGCGCAGACGAGCGAGATCCTGTTCTGTTGTTGTATGGGATCCGGCCAGATCGATAATGGTCTGCTGGGCTGTCCCTATCAGTTCATAGGATTGATTGACGCTGCGGTTGGTGCGTTCGATATTCCTTTCGCCGACATAGATCAGCCAGCTTGCGAGTGCAAGTGAAATGATCGAGAACAGCAGCAGCCAGGTTATTTTGCGATGTATAACAAATCCGGTTCTGTATATCCAACTCATAGCAGTTCATTCATTTACAGAGAAATAGAAGCTCCGCAGTATGAACGTCAAAACTGTTGGGAGATTATGTATGGGGAAGAATATGTTGATAACGAGTGCTAATATATTTAGTAATTAGCTAATCAAATTAGTATATTTGTGCTGTTTGATCCCGCCAAAAATATTATATCTGTTTTTAATATAATACGCCCCCGACAAGGGGGTTGAAAAACGGAAAAAGGACAAATTGGGAATAAGAAAAAGAGGATTTGCCCTGTAAAAAAGGAATAAATGGGATGTATCGAGGGAGAATTTGGGATGATCGAACTTTTAAACTTTAATAAAATCATTTCTTTGATTATGGGAAATCGTGATCCTCGCTATGACCTTATTAAACCTATGATCCTTGGAGGAAAAATTGCGACCTTCAACGACATTTTCAAATTCATTCCTAAGACAGTTGTCGCCACTGATCTGGGAAAGAAGGTAGATCGTTTTACCGAGCTGATGAACCGGGTAGAAGGATTCACTTTGGAAGAGTTGTTCATCATGGCGAAATTTTTTGACATCGACGAGTCGCAAATGCTGAAGCTGGCAGAGACGCAATATCTGAAAAGCAAGAGCAGGATCTTAAAACCGAATACATCCTGAATACCATAGCCATTGCCAAACATGGGACCTTTCCTATTCTTTAGAATTCAATTGTCCTGGAAAAACCAAATGAACCACAAACCTTAGGTAAGAAGGGAGGGCCGTCTCAGGGGTAAAGTTGAGACGGCCTATTTTTTTGAAAAGCTGTGCTAATATATTTAGTAATAACCTTATTCTTTATTCAGATCCTATCATGTATATCAACTGCAAGACTTATTTCAGCCTGCATTATGGCAGTTACTCCACGGAAGAATTGGTGAAGGCGGGTGTGGAGGCGGGCGCCATGGCCATGGCCCTTACGAATATCAATGGTACACCCGATGCATGGGACTTCCTGCAATACTGCCAGGAGGCGGGGATCAAGCCCATCCTTGGAACGGAGATCCGGAATGAGGGGCAGCTGCTGTATATTTTACTGGCGAAGAACAATAAAGGATTTCAATGGATCAATGCCTTTTTGTCGGAGCATCTGTTGGCAAGAACGCCCTTCCCGGTGAAGGTGGCGGGGCAGCCTTTCTTCAATGACCCGGCGGATGGGGTGGTCATTTATCCGCTGTACGGGAAGACGCCGGAAGAATTGATGGTCAATGAGTATATCGGGGTCACTCCTTCCGAGGTAAATAAGCTGATCCGGATGCCTGTAAAGGAGTTCCCTGACAAATGGGTAGTCAGGCAGCCTGTTACCTTTCAAAATAGGACCTATTACAATCTGCACCGGCTCCTGCGGGCGGTGGATCTGAATACGCTGTTGTCCAAGCTGGAGCCTGGGGATGTTGCCGATGAGAGGGAATATTTTGTAGCGCCTGCGGAAATTATCCAGGCTTTCAGGAGCTATCCTTTTATCGTTACCAATACGTACAGGCTTATCGATGACTGCCATATCACAATGAATTTTGGGGTGGACAAGAATAAAAAGGTCTTCAGTGCAAGCCAGGAAGACGACAGGATCCTGCTGGAGAAGCTGGCGCGGGAGGGTTTCCTGATGCGTTACGGGCCGAATAAAAAGGCTGCGGAGCGTATGACCAAGGAGCTGCGGATCATTCACGATATGGGCTTTAACGCGTATTTCCTCATCACCTGGGACATGATACGTTATGCGCAGGTGCGTGGATTTTATCATGTGGGGCGTGGGTCCGGCGCCAACTCTTTGGTGGCCTATTGTCTGCAGATCACGGATGTGGACCCTATCGAGCTGGATCTTTATTTCGAACGATTCCTTAATCCGCACCGGACCAGTCCTCCTGACTTCGATATCGACTTCAGCTACCGGGACCGCGACGAGATCATCGACTATATGTTCAAGCGTTATGGCAGGAGCCATGTAGCGTTGCTGGGGATGTATTCCACGTTCCAGTACAATGCCATCATCCGGGAGCTGGGTAAGGTCTTTGGGCTGCCTAAATCCGAGATCGACCAGCTGGCGGAGAGGGGCTACTATAACGGGAACAGCCGGGGGGAGAATTTTATGAAGAATACGCAGGAAGGGAAGATCCAGCGGATCATCCTGCAATATGGCAAGCTGCTGCAGAATTTTCCCGACCACCTGAGCATTCATCCCGGGGGGATCCTTATCAGCGAAGAGCCGATAGCCGCCTACTGCGCGGTGCATCTGCCGCCGAAGGGCTTCGCCACTTCCCAGCTGGATATGTTCGTTGCCGAGAGTATCGGTCTGTTCAAGCTGGATGTACTGAGCCAGCGCGGGCTGGGTCATATCAAGGAGAGCCTGGAGCTGATCTCGCAGAATAAGCAGGTGGACGTGAATATTCACCAGGTGAGGAAATTCAAGCAGGATAAGAAAGTGAAGGAGCAGATCCGGAAGGTCAATACCATCGGCTGTTTTTACATAGAATCGCCGGCGATGCGGCACCTGCTGAAAAAATTGCGTTGTGACGATTACCTGACCCTGGTGGCGGCCAGTTCGATCATCAGGCCGGGAGTAGGTCGTTCGGGGATGATGCAGCAGTATATTCAACGCTTTCATCATCCGGACAAATTCCAGTACCTGCATCCCAAATTAGAAGAGCTGCTGAAAGAGACTTATGGGGTGATGGTCTACCAGGAGGATGTCCTGAAGGTTGCGCATTTCTGGGCCGGGCTGGATATGGCGGATGCCGATCTGTTGCGGCGGGCTACGAGTACGAAGTACCGGGGGAAGAAGCACCTGATGCAGCTGAAGGAAAAGTTCTTTTCCAACTGCGAAGGATTTGGTTATGCGTTAGCGGTTACAGAAGAGGTCTGGCGGCAGATCGAGAGTTTTGCGGATTTTAGTTTTTGCAAGGCGCACTCTGCCTCTTTTGCCGTGGAGAGCTATCAGAGCCTGTATCTGAAGACCTATTATCCTATGGAGTTTGCCGTGGCGGTGATCAATAATTTTGGCGGGTTCTATAGCCGGGAGTTGTATTTCTATGAATTGATGAAGACGGGTGCCCGGGTACATGCGCCCTGTGTCAATAACAGTGACTATTATACGAATATAAGGGGTATCGATGTACACGCAGGATTTGTTCATATCAAGGGGCTTGAGCAGGCGCTTGTGTCGACGATATTGGAAGAGCGGGCGGCTGGTGGTCCTTTTCTTCACCTGGCGGATTTCATCGAGCGATCGAAGATCCCTTCGGAGCAATTGGAATTGTTGATACGGATCGGTGCGCTGCGGTTTACGGGCCGGAATAAGAAGGAGTTGTTGTGGGAGGGGGATTTCCTCCAGAAGAAGGGCAAGGCCCTGGCACCGGTCAGCCAGCCGTTGTTCAAAGAGGCTCCCCGGCAATTGCGGCTGCCCGATCTGCCTGTCTATACGCTGGACGATCTGTATGATGAGGTAGAGCTGTTAGGCTTCCCGCTGCGCGATCCTTTTGAGCTGGTGGATGATGATCCTTTGCGGTATACGCCGGGCAGGGATCTGGCCCTGCATGTGGGGAAGGTCATCACGGTGCTGGGCTATCATATCACGCATAAGCCGGTGCGGACTGTGAAGGGGCAGACGATGAGTTTCGGGACTTTCCTGGACAGTAACAAGGACTGGATAGATACGGTGCATTTTCCGGATATCCATGCGCAGCATCCGCCGCAGGCGGGATTCTACCGGATTACGGGGAGGGTGATAGAGGAGTTCGGGGTGTATAGTATCGAGGTGACGGGGATTGAGAAGGCGGGTATTAAAATGAGGAGGTCACAGCCTGATTAAATCGACAAACATGTTATTAGAAACTAACCGACATATCGCTCATTTCGATCTGGATGCCTTTTTTGTGTCGGTCGAATGTCTGAAGGACTCCAGGTTGAAGGGTCGGCCCCTGATCGTGGGAGGCTCCGGCGACCGGGGGGTAGTGGCGGCCTGCAGCTATGAGGCCCGTAAATTCGGGATCCATAGTGCGATGCCTATCCGGCTGGCCCGGCGTCTTTGCCCGGATGTGCTGATCATCAGGGGCGATATGGAATCCTATTCGAAATACTCCCGTATCGTTACCGAGGTGATGCAGGAGAGCGTCCCGATCTTTGAGAAGGCGTCTATCGACGAGTTCTATCTCGATTTGACGGGGATGGATAAATTTTTTGGGTGCAGTCTTTT
>Ga0247778_1001352_pt1 | contig 10811 bp, 14 predicted proteins | sample UWRJL049202B5_FD_179939 | JGI IMG/M metagenome (GOLD analysis project Ga0247778, IMG submission 179939) | Plant litter microbial communities from Arlington Agricultural Research Station in Wisconsin, United States - UWRJ-L049-202B-5 | ecosystem: Environmental > Terrestrial > Plant litter >... | reverse complement strand
AGCCTCACCAAACCCGCTACAGGCTTCGATCAATTTTGGAATTTTGGAATTATACGACAACAATAAATAAAAAGAAATTTATATTTACTTACTACGAAGGAATTTGATTGGTTTTTTTTCTAATCACTAAACATTGGGGTATTGAATTATTTGCGTTGTTGGTTTGTATGCAAAAGACCCCAAAAACACAGACTTTTGATCCTAGGCTCGTAACTGCCACCAATTTCAGATACTCTAGTATTGAGAAGAACGACTGAATCAGTTTTACCTTGAAACATGGTGGAAGGTTGGTGTTTTCTGTCACCCTGAGTAAGAAGACGGGTATATATCGGAGATGATAAACAAACAATAATAGATTATGTGCAGGCTAAGGACCTTGATCAAGTTGTTTTTCAGCATCGCGACTTGGAGATCTTTGCCACTCAAAGTTCACTACTTTCCGGCACGGGCGTTGCTCCCGCACCCGATGGGAGACCAGATAACATGGCACCTTATAAAGCTCCGGGACTTGAGTTCATTCCAGGTTCTGCTTCAAAGTATCCATCTACCAGGATCTTGCATATTCGAAGCAAGACACTCCTGTGGCAGTGGGTAGATTGATATTGGGGAATACGGTGTTTTCGGATGGGTATGACATCAACAATGACCCTGCTAAAGATGGTGGTGATTATGCAATGCATGATATTCCAAGTAGAAAGCCGACGCTTCATCAGACTGCTGGGAGAAGCGCAGTCGTTAAAAGGACAATCGGAGAAAAATCACAGGAGAGGTGGGAGGAAGTGACAGGATTGTGACGGCTTGCGGCGTTTTTCAGATGTATTTCTCATTGCTTTGCCCCGCGTAATCGTCAATAAATTATATTTGTCTGCGATTTGAACCACACTCTTACACCAGGAAATTGAGCTTCTCTCTAACTGGGACCACATCAAAATGGGGATTATCGACGGCAATTAATGAAAGATTGCAGAGTTACAAGTTGGACTTGCAAGTCTTCTAGCAATTTCCCTTTTAGATACCCATGAGGGGATTTCGCCTTGAGCCTCGTCCTACTCGTTGCTGACACTAATAGTAAGAAAATCTGACATTGACGTTGAAAAACAAATCGAATATTATAAGATGAAAATATTTCGACCAAATTACCAGGAGAGTTCATCTTGGAGTTGAATTAAAGTTGACTTTAGCAAAGACTCGGACACTTAATGCGAACCTCACAAGCTATGCAAAGAACTTCAAAACCTGAAGCCAGCATAATAATTCATTTGTGCACATCAAATTGATCATCACCCTAGTGAACAGAAACCTGTCTTCCGGCAAATTACCTGGGTGTGGCGCTGTCCAGGTACAGTAAGCACCCCGCACGTACTCCCCATCTTCAAAACTACACATCCCCAAAGACTCACGATTAATGGAAAGTATTAACAAGAACCAAAAGAAGCCATATAATCATAACTCGCAAGCATCTGACCCGCAAATACTCCGAATAAGTACTCGGAGCAAAAAAGGACCTCAAAAACATCCGATCCCTCCAAGCATACCCCGCACTACAGTAAGGTAAGGTTGCGGCCGCGGACGGCCCAAGCCCCTGTGAATGGCTACCACTCCGTACGGAAGTGGCTGATCCCGGCGAAATTTTTATTTTCCATCTCACCTCCTGGGGAAAATGTGATTGACCATGCAAGGTACATCCCGGCATCGGCAGTATCCGGTCGGTGAGATGAGTGAGGGCTGGTGATAGAGTTTTTGTATTTCTATATGGTATCTTCCTATCGCAAATTTTCATCTCTCTTTTTCTTGTTCTCCTTTCCTACTCATCAAGAAGGAGAAGCGCGACAAGATGTTACTCCAAGCACTTGTTTTCGCGACGCTGCCTCTGCAGCTGGCATTGGCATCTCCTGCTCCTGCGCAGTCGAGTGGAGCTGTGGGGGATATTTTGAATGGATTACTTGGGGATCCTGAGGGGTATGGGTTTGCGGATTTGGGTGGGGATGTTGAGGTTATGAGTTTGATTCGGGGGGTTAAGAATGCGTTGAGTGGGGATACGAGTTTGTGTCATGCTGCTGTGAGTATCATGCTTTCTATTTTGTTTTTGAGGAGATTGACGCGTCGGGGACATTCAATTTTTACTCTGAGAACGCGTCTCTTCTCTTACTCTGCTTTCTTTCCCTCAGACGCGTCAAATTATTGCCTGGGAACAGATATGCTGAGAGTATACCCAGTGCAACATCCTCCCCCTCCTCGCCCCCTCTTCCCCCGTCTCCTCTAGCAGCAGCAGCAGCTACACCCCGCTCCAATTCTGGTCCGTCCAGCAATCCTCTCTAACACCCTCCTGCCGCATCGACATTACCAGTGCCCACGACCTCTCCGCAGCACTCAAAACCTCAAAACTATTCCGTTGCCCCTTTGCAGTGAAGAGTGGAGGCCATGCGGCATTTGCAGGTGCGTCGAGTATTCAGGGCGGGATTTTGGTAAATTTGGGGCCGTTGAATGAGGTGGTTTTGAGTGAAGATAGGAAGACGACGAGGGTGGGGCCGGGGAATACGTGGGGGGATGTTTATAACGTGCTTGATCCTTTGGGGGTGGCTGTTGTTGGGGGGAGGGAGAGTGGTGTTGGTGTTGGGGGATTATTGCTTGGTGGTAAGTATATGTCTCTTCTTAAAACTCGTCCTCGAGATATCCGTACTAAAGAGCCGTAGGTGGTATCTCATACTTCTCCGGCAGTCTCGGCTGGGCTTGTGACAACGTCAAGAACTACCAAGTAGTCCTCGCAAACGGCAACATCGTCGACGCAAACCCGAACTCAAACCGAGATCTCTATTGGGCTCTCCGCGGCGGCTCGGGAGTGAACTTCGGTCTCGTTTCCCGCTTCGACTTGTATACCTTCGAGCAAGGTAACTTATGGGGAGGAAGCCGATTCTATCCCATGCAACTCAACACCTCACTTGCCAATATGTACTCTAACTTCGTCAACAATGCTCCGAGTGATCCCAAGGCTCATTTGTACATCGCTTTCGTATATGCCGCTCAACTTGGTGGATTCGCTGCTACCACAGGGCCTGCGTATAGCGACCCCATCAGCAACGCGCCAATTTTCAACGAGCTGAATGCCATTCCATCTTTATTGGATGCCACTGGTGTGATGAGTATGGGTGCTTTGGCAGTGGCTTTGAACCAGACCACCTATTCTAGAGAGACGTAAGCTCTGTGTCGTAGTCCAATGTGAAGTAAAATACTAACGAGTGTCTCTGAAGATTCAAAACCGTAACTTTCAAAAATGACCCTACGCTCATCCAATCCGCCATCGAGATCTTCGTCGAAGAAGCCAGCGCCCTCCTCGATGTCCCCGGTTTCCTACCCGCTTTCGCATTCCAGCCTCTCTCGCTCAATATCATCGAAAACATGCAAAAGAATGGCGGAAATGTCCTCGGTCTCTCAACTGCTGACGGTCCACTTACCAGTAAGTCCCTCCTCATTCCCCCCCCGACAAAAAAAAAAAACAACTAACAAGCCTCTCTTCCAGTCATGAACCTAAACTGGGGCTGGTCCAACGCCGCCGACGACACCCGCGTCTTCGATGCCGTGAATCGTTTCGTGAGCCGCTGCACCGATCTCGGCGCCAGTATGGGGGTGAATAATAGGTTCATTTACATGAATTATGCGGCGCAGGATCAGGATGTGTTTGCTGGGTATGGACCGGAGAGCGTGAGTAGATTGAAGCGGGTTCAGAGTGAGTATGATCCGACGGGTGTGTTTAGGAATTTGCAGCCGGGGTATTTTAAGCTTTGAATGGATTGCGTGAAGGTGCTGGCTGGGTATATATGCGTTTGCTTGCGGTTTCTTTACCGGCGGAGTTGTTAGACTAGTAATGAAGTAATACTCGTCGTTCAAAATACGCTTCATTTCCTGTGATCGATAAATATCTCGCAATGATAAAACACCCAAGTTCACATAATTCTTAAGAGTGTTTGAAAGCGACAGGGTTATTCCTTTATTGTACTACCACTTTTTCGGAGCACCAACAACGGTCCTCGAAAAGACTGCACTAGCAAGCGGTTCAGATGCTTTTGCCCTCTGCTTGGCCTGTATCCCAATTCTGTCCGTGACCGGCGTAGCATCGATAATGTTGTCGAACTCATCGTCATCACCATTATCAGAATCCGGCTCTACTTCCGAGTCTTCCTTCAGAGGTACTGGTCGAGAAATCTTCTCCGGTGCTGATTTTTGGCCTGTATCTGTGGGGTTCGAGAAGGGTTTCGATGCCAGGACTCGCCGTCTCAGTTCTGCCATTTCTTCTTCGTCGTCCTCGTCATCTGATATATCGAAGGGGTCTTTGTCTTCCTCTTCTGCTTCTTCGAGATTCTTTGGTGGTTTCTTTCCGAGATATATGCCATCTACTTCGCCATCACTTCCCTCCCTGTCCTCGTCGTCTTTGTCATCCTCGTCATCAGAGCTGACTGGAGCTCGATGGTTTGTATTTCCTCCCTTCCACATATCTGTCTCTGGCCCATTCTCTCCCTCCGCCCTGCTATCCGAGTATTCCTTCTCCAGTCTTGCCATCCACGCCTCCTCTGTCTTCTTGATCTCTGCCTCGTCCTTACACGCAGCATAGCGCTTCAATATCGACGAGTTGATATCCAGAAACGATTGCCCATACGAGAAATGTGACAAAACTTCCTCCGCCCATTCAGGGTGACCACAAATATAGAATGCCGCCCCTAACGCCTCCACACAATTCAACCTCCACGGCTTGCCATAGTTGACACTATTCGCAGCTACCAAATACGGCAGTAACCTTTCGCACTTGCCTCCAATCTTAGGCCATGGCACTTCCTTGACTCTAGCCCACGAGCATTCCACTACTGCTGCTCCGTACTGTTCGAAAAGTTCTCGATCGGCGGGGGAGATAGTTTGTTTCGCATTCGGGCTAATGATGACTCCGGAGTGTTTCTGCCCAATATGAAGCTCGCGCATCAGGCCTATCTTCATGAGTTTCTTTCCTGAACATCGTTTTGGATCGCAGTGTCCCAGATCCCAGCATGCGGCTTTGAAGGCGGGGCGCGATGCGGGGTGTTCGCCGTCTTCGTCGTTGTTTCGAGGACCTCTTGCCCTGGGGGCATTGCTGTATTTCTTGCCTCCTCTCGAAGAGAATCCGTCCTTCTTGTGCCGTACCATGATGGTGATATTTTACTTGATGTTGTGAAGTCGGAAAGAGCTGTGGCGGGATCCAAGAAATTTCGATGCGGGACACTTCCATCAGGCCAACGCCAATTTCGTTCGCTTCGCACCGCAAATGGAGCCAGAAAGCCTCAAGGCAACCCCCACCACCACCACATCTGCGCCGCAACATCTTGCCAGCTTACTCTCCTCTGCGCCCCAGACCAAACAACATATATCCTCCAATTCCCTCTCCAGACCCCAGTGGTGATATCGCCCCCCTATTCCCTCCAGATGGAGGCAGCGTCAGCGCGAATGGCGGCCCGCGACCGCTTCGGCGCCATGGGCGACCCAGGACCCTCACAACTCCAGCGCTACATCCAGCAAGCCTGCAGTCCCGAGAACTACGAGCCCAATCTGGCGCTCAATCTCGAGATCTCGGATCTGATCAACTCGAAAAAGGGCAATGCGCCCAGAGAGGGCGCCGTGGCTATTGTCAACTACATCAATCATCGGAACCCGAATGTGTCGCTGCTAGCTCTGTCTCTGCTCGATATTTGCGTTAAGAATTGCGGATACCCTTTTCATTTGCAGATTAGCACCAAGGAGTTTCTTAATGAGCTTGTGAGGAGGTTTCCGGAGCGGCCCCCGGTGAGACCGACGAGGGTGCAGCAGAGGATTTTGGAGGCGATTGAGGAGTGGAGGGGCACGATATGTCAGACTTCGAGGTACAAGGAGGATTTGGGGTTTATTCGGGATATGCATAGGCTGCTGAGTTACAAGGGCTATATCTTTCCCGAAGTCAGGAGGGAAGACGCCGCGGTTTTGAACCCTAGTGACGTATGTTTAACTGCCAAGCTCTATGTACAAGTATTCTAACTCATTTGCAGAATCTCAAATCCGCTGAAGAAATGGAAGAAGAGGAAAAGGCTGCTCAATCTGCGAAGCTACAAGAGTTGATCCGACGTGGTGGACCCGAGGACCTCCAAGAAGCGAACCGATTGATGAAAATAATGGCAGGATATGATACCCGAACGAAGACCGATTACAGGGCAAAGGCAGCGGAGGAAGTTGGCAAAGTTCAGCAAAAAGCGAGGTTACTAGAAGAGCGGCTGGAGGAATTCAAGCCAGGTGACACAATGACCGAGGGCGATGTGTACGAAGAGCTGGCCTCGGCACTACAAAGCGCGCACCCGAAGATTCAAAAGATGTGCGAAGAGGAGTCTGATGATCATGAAGCAGTTGCTAAGCTTTTGGAAATCAATGATAGTATACATCGGACAGTGGAGCGGTACAAGCTGATGAAGAAGGGCGATGTGGAATCTGCTTCCAAGATTGCAAAGGGAACTCTTGGGACAAGTACTGGTGTGGCTAAGAATTCTGATAATGAGTTATCTTTGATCGATTTCGGCGGGGATGTGGAGCCAAACGGGAGCAGCTCGAACGCGGCACCTGTTCCCGCACAACAGTCACAACCTGGTGGATTAGAAGACGACTTACTCGGCCTTTCGATGGGCGAAAGCTATGGGCAGGGGGGTGGAATCTCTCTTGGATTTGGAAACAACACCAGTATGTTTGGAATAGGTCCAAGACTCGTGACTTTGCTAATGATTGTAGATATTCCTGGCCCTGCTTTAATATCCTCAACAACGGAACACAGTACAGCAAGAGGACCAACTCCTACCGCCTCACCAGCACCATCACAACCACAGCCTGTCAAACCAAACTACTCTGCATTTTCTGCGTTTGGTTCGGCCGCTCCAGCTCCAAAGCCTGTCACCCCACAGCCACCATTATTCCAACAGCAACAGGCAGCTGCCAATGCTCCGCCAAAACCTCAACCCCAAGCTCCACCATCCGACCCGTTTGCAGCTTTGACTTCGCCAATTCGACAATCGACACCACAGCAAGCCCAACCGTCTATGTTCGATTTTGGAAACCACCAAGCACCAGCACCTGCGGCCGCTCCAGCAGCAGATGACGACGAGTGGGCATTTTCTTCCGCGTTACCTGATGGCCTTCCGTCAGAAAATACCATTACCGTCAGCAACACCAATCTCGCAATTTCCCTGCGAGCCCACCGCGAACCTCAAACGCCCTCTGTCATAACCATGTCCTTGGCATTTTCAAATCGAACAGCACACCCTATCTCAGAACTAGAATTCAAGGCCGCTGTCCCAAAAGTAAGAAACAGCCCCCCTATTTACCATCATATTGCGTACGTACGCTAACCAATTCCAGGGATACTCGCTTAAACTCCAGCTACAGTCTGGACGACGGCTCCAGCCGCATGAGCAAGCAGGTATCACACAAGTGATATACTTGAATGGGGTGGAACAGGGGAAGGGAGACTCGGTGAAGTTACGGTGGAAGACGTCGTATAAGCTCGGGGAGACGCCGGTGAATGAGCAGGGTGAGATTACGTCGCTGGGGATGGCGTAGGGGATGGATGTGGATAGAGAATCTTACCAGTTTGCCAACATTTGTGCATGCGTACTTTTCTATCTAAGATTCTCGACTCGCATGCCCACAAGGTCCGATATGGTCGTGGTGGTCAACTGTCATTTGTCCATATTGGTGATTTTCGGACATTTGTTTTCCCCTCTGACGCTCTGCTTCATTTCATGATCTAGTTAGTGTGTTTGCGAGCTGGGAGCAGTGCCAGTCGAAGTGATACTCTCACGATCACCAGAAAATATGCCCGAAAGATTCGACATGAAGTGGAACGGGCGTTGGCTTCGAGTCGAAGTCTAATGAAAGTTGTGCGGAACAGCTGCATTATTGTTCAACCCGCGTTTGACCTGGGCGATTTACTTTGGATACCGTGCCAGCCAAGATTTATAGCAATGCCTCCGAGAACATAAGAAGTCAAAAAGTGATCCATTTTAAGAAGTACAAAAGGCAAAGTTTGTCCGAGTTCTACTAGCAATTTACATTTTTCCCAATATGCTTCTATCGCATTCAGTATTCCAATTAAAATATCTACAAATTCCATCACCCCTCCTCTTCCCACACACTCCTAGAAACCAAAATCCCACTCTCCCTATTGCCCGCCAATCTGCCCCCTCGGCACCGGTCTAACCCACGAACAAGCCAAATTAACCCCAATAGAAATCGCCCCAATCATCCAAATAACCTTAGCATAATGACTCCCATTATACCTAAAAATAATCGCAAAAATAATGCCCCCAAAATTGCCCGTCGCGCCAATAATGCCCGACAGAATCCCATTAGCAAACGGATGAACGTGCGGCACAACAGCGAAATTCGCACCATTGGAAGCATCCATGAATATCGCAAGTCCGGCTACAAGTCCAAACATCGTCGCTTCGTGATGCGGGTTCGAGAGGCCGATCGCAAGCTCGAAACAACCCATAGCGACGCCGCAGAAGACGATCCACAGTTTCTTCGCCCAGACGGAAGACGTGTATTTGTAGATTAGATCGGAGACGACGCCGCCTAGGGGCCGGAAGAAGACGTTTAGGAGGCCGAACATGGCGGCCCAGCGGCCGGATCCGGTTTGCCCGAGGGAGGGGAAGTTTTTGAGGTAGTAGGAGCCGATTATGGAGTTGATGGCGAGTTCGCCGCCTGTGGGGGTTGTTAGTTGGGGGGTTGAAAGGGGTATTGGAGGGGGGAGCTTACCGAATGAGCAGGCGTAGGGAGCTGCGAGGGCCCAGGTTTGGAGCGAGAATACTACGCCCATTGCTTCTTTGAAGGTAGGCGCGACGATGACTTCTCCGGCGGCAACTTGGACTGCGGTGCTCTGACCCTTGTGGCCTTCGATATCGCTGTCGGTCTTCTCAGGTGAGATCATGCCTGCCTCGGTTGCTTTCTTCTCGTTTCCGTTCATGATGGAGTTGTTGGATGAGGTGTTGACGGCTATGGCGTCGATGACCCGGTGGCGGTCTGCCCATTTGCCGGTTGGGGTATCTTCAGCTGTGAAGAGGAGACCCATGGCGATTGCCGTGATGATGATGAATGGGACGATGAAAGCTACTCGCCAAGCGACGTGGGGTGTCAAGTGTTGATTCTTGACGAGAGAATCGAAGATAGCTGGCATAACGAAGTACTAAAGTGGAAGGTTAGGAAATGACAGAACAAGATGTGACAAGGGAGCACTGACTGTGATTCCACCTCCAGAGTTTCCCCAACCTCCGGCCAACGCGTTTGCAGTTCCAACCACATTCTTATCGAAGAAACCTGTACACCAGACCTGGCAAGGGACGAATGAAGCACCTAGGACACCGATGAAGAATCGAAGAGCGATGAGACCCTTTGGAGTTGTGACTAGACCGGCCATCGCAGTTGGAATGGCTCCCGCAAGGAGACAGCCAATGAAAACATATCGAGGACCAAAGCGATCGCAGAGGGGACCAGCAAGAGCACGGATGACCAGGGTACCAGTGAGACCCATGATGTTGGAGTTGGCGTAGTCATTTTGAGTCATCTTGAGATCCTTTCGGATCGTGAGTGTCAACAATGGCGGGAATGCATACCTACGATTTGTTAGTTGGTACTCATAATGATACGGGACATTGACATACCAGGACAGAAATGCCACCAAGAATCCAGACCAAGAGAAGAAAAAGGTCCTGCCATATTTGTTGAGAGGGTTCAAGATCGGAATAGAGCGTGCTTTGCGGTTGATGGGATTGACCTCAGGAGCCTCCCATAGGTGAGAAGGTTTGAAGGGCATGGTTGCGATGGACTTCCAGTGGTGTGATTGTTGAAACTCAGAAAGGGGGATTTGAAGGAGTGATTGTCGAGTGTCGCTTGCTGAGATGCTTGCGGCGATCTCTACTTCATATATACAGACATAGGAGCATTCCACCCTCAAGTGAACGTGGTTGAATATCTCCTTGGACTATGTCACTTCCTTATCGGTGGAAGTCTTGGAAGTTGATGTTTTTCTTCTCCACGGCTAAACCTGGTCTGGGCTCCGCACTTGCGGCGCAGGAACGCCACAAATCCATGATCTCGGCGCTGACTGAGACAATAATTTTGATATCCTTTCAAAATAATTTCTGAACTGGATGATCTCGATCTTAGACCACTATAAAGATGGGGTCTTCCCGTTTTCCACGGAGATCGAAGGTTCTGAACGCTGCACTCAAAAAATGCACCATTTTGGCATCCATTGTGGAGGAACCCTCGGAAGGTGAAAATCAAAAATGAAATCAGAATGAACCAAACGAACGAATAAGGTTGCTGAAAGTTTCTGAATGCAGGTTCCCACTCAGATTCCCTCCTCTTCAAAATTCAAGTGGAACTGCACATCAATTGAAGTCAAGACGAACTCCAAAGACTGAATGATCACCAGAATCCCAAAGTACCACAACCCCACGGGCAACTGATAAGAAAAAATGCTTAATTTTAAAGCAGTGAACAACGACCAAAGAGCATGACTAGCCAAGAACTTGGCTTAGAGGCTGAGATCCACCAGGTCTCATCTGGGGCTTGGCCATCTTTATATGTTTCGAGTGCGGAGAAACCGGAGAAGCTCCACGCTCTTTCTTTTTCGAGATAAGAGACACTGGCGGAAATATTCTCCAGGCACCTCACCATATCGTTGGCATGCAAGTGCTCTGTGATTGAAGAGTGAAGGTGTTCAGATGGGGAGAGGGAGAAGGAGAGGGGGAGGGAGAGGGAGAGGGAGAGGG
>Ga0247778_1001351_pt1 | contig 10822 bp, 9 predicted proteins | sample UWRJL049202B5_FD_179939 | JGI IMG/M metagenome (GOLD analysis project Ga0247778, IMG submission 179939) | Plant litter microbial communities from Arlington Agricultural Research Station in Wisconsin, United States - UWRJ-L049-202B-5 | ecosystem: Environmental > Terrestrial > Plant litter >... | reverse complement strand
GGCCGGGAAAAAATTACTGGCAAAATAGGGGGCACTACCAGATCAACATCAATGCCGCCCCGCCGGACCGCACCGTCCGGGGATCCGAACAGATTACTTATTTCAACAATAGCCCGGATACTTTAAGGAATCCTGTCATCAGACTGATCCTGAATATCCATAAGCCTGGCGCCCTCCGGTACGGATCGGCAAGCCCCGACTATCTCACAGAAGGCGTCAGCATCGACGCATATGCTGAGAATGGTGTATCCAAACCTTGGAAGAACAACCCGCAGGATGGCACCTGGAGACCGGTTCGTCTTACCACCCCTCTCCTGCCCCACGATTCCATTCGACTTTCCTTCGACTGGCACTACCAGATCTCCCTGGAGAGCGGCCGGGAAGGTATGATCGACTCCACGACTTTCTTCCTCGCCTATTTCTACCCCCGGGTATCCGTATACGATGACAACGTAGGCTGGGACAGGATGGACTTCACCGATCAGCAAGAGTTCTACAATGATTTTAATGACTATAACCTCCGGGTGACCGTTCCAAAAAACTATATCGTCTGGTCTACCGGCACCCTTCAAAACCCGGATGAGGTACTGGCGCCGGCCTATGCCCGCAAACTGGCCGCCTCCATGACGACGGATGATATCATTCATATAGCCACAAAAGAAGACCTTGCCACGAGGGCGGTGACAACACAAAATATTACCAATACCTGGCAATGGTCAGCCCGGGATATCAGCGATATGACCGTGGGTTTGAGTGATCACTTTGTCTGGGATGCGTCCAGTGTCGTAGTCGATGACGCCACCGGCCGGCGGGCCAGCGTTCAGTCCGCATTCAACGATAGCGCAAAGGACTTCCACCAGATGGTAGAATTCGGACGTCATGCGCTCGATTGGCTGTCCCATAATTGGCCCGGCATCCCATACCCCTTCCCAAAAACGACGATCTTCCAGGGCTATGCCGATATGGAATATCCCATGATGGTGAACGACGGCACGACCGACGACCCCGTCTTCTCCCGTTTCGTCGCAGAACATGAGATCGCACATACCTGGTTTCCCTTCTACATGGGTATCAACGAATCCCGTTACGGCTTTATGGACGAAGGATGGGCCACGACCTTCGAACTGCTGATCGGAACCAGCGATCTGGGCAAGGAAAAGGCAGAAGGTTTTTACCGGCAATTCCGCGTCAATGGATATATCTATGACCCCTCTTCCGAAGAGGACCTGCCCATCATCACCCCCGCCAATGTGCTGAGAGGAGTTTCCTACGGCAATAACGCGTATGGCAAGCCGTCCCTTGCCTACCTGGCCATGAAGGATATGTTGGGTGATGCCCTGTTCAAAAAATGCCTTCATGAATACATGGCGCGCTGGCATGGCCGCCATCCCCTTCCATGGGACTTTTTCAACACCTTCAACGATGTAGCGGGAACGAACATGAATTGGTTCTGGACAAATTGGTTCTTCACCAATAATTATATAGACCTGGCGATCGATAAAGTAGTCGAGACCAATAAAAAATACACCGTATCGATCAAAAATACCGGAGGCTTTGCCATCCCCTTCGATGTCGAGATCCAATATGCAGACGGCAGCAGCGCGACAGAACACCAGGGACCGGCCCTATGGGCAAATAATCCTAAAAACGCAACGGTCAGCTTTACACCAGCGGCCGGAAAAAAAGTCCGGTCGGTCGAACTGAAAGGCGGGATCTATGTGGACGCGGACGGATCCAATAATAAATGGACGGCCCAGCCTTAGTCCTCGCCAGGCGCCGGCCTTAAAAAAAATATAGCCAATGTCCAACATCGTTCCTGCACTCCTGCTAACCTTCGGCCGCCGGCCGGTCAGACAACTCCTGACAGCAGGCTGGTTGCTCCTGGCCCTTCCATCAATAGCCCAGCAGCAGAAAGGCTTCCGCGACCCTACCCGACCCATCGCATCCAGGGTCAACGATCTATTGTCCCAACTTACACCGGCGGAAAAAGTTTCTCTCCTGGGATATCGTAGTCAGCCGGTAGATCGTTTGGACATCCCGGCCTACAACTGGTGGAACGAGGCCCTGCATGGCATTGCCCGTGCCGGAGAAGCTACCATGTTCCCGCAGGCGATTGGTATCGCAGCGACCTTCAACGATCAACTCCTGCAAAAAGAGGCAGGCTATATCTCTACAGAGGCAAGGGCCAAGTTCAATCTCTCAGCCGGTGCCGGCCACCCCCAACAATATATGGGGCTCAGCTTCTGGTCCCCCAATATCAATATCTTCCGTGACCCGCGCTGGGGAAGGGGTCAGGAAACCTACGGAGAAGACCCCTATCTCACCGCCACCATGGGCGTCGCCTTTGTAAAAGGGATGCAGGAGAGCAACACAGGTTATTTAAAAACAGCCGCCTGCGCCAAACATTTTGCCGTACACAGCGGCCCCGAGGCCAACCGCCATACCTTCGACGCCATCGTAGATGAAAAAGACCTGCGGGAAACCTATCTCTACGCCTTTAAGAAGCTGGTGAATGCCGGTGTGGAATCGATCATGTGCGCCTATAACCGGGTGAACGGCGAACCCTGCTGCTCAGGACCGACCCTGCTACATCATATTTTACGCGAAGAATGGCAGTTCCAGGGACATGTGGTGACCGATTGCGGAGCCCTCGACGATATCTGGGAAAGACATAAAGTATTGAATAGTGCTGTCGCCACCGCGGCCGCAGCCATCAAGGCCGGCGTCAACCTGGATTGCTCCGGCATTCTGCAGCATGATGTACTGCTGGCCATCGGCCAGGGCCTGATCACCAGCCGCGATCTGGATTCCGCCCTTGCTCCCCTGCTACGCACACAGATCAGACTGGGATTTTTCGACGATAAGACCCTTGATCCCTTTCATTCCTTCGGAACGGACAGCATTCATAACAAAGAACACATTGATTTGGCCAGAACGATGGCCCAACAGAGTATGGTCCTGCTCAAAAATGAAGGACAGGTCCTCCCTTTATCCAAAAAAACTTTCAGTTCATTGATGATCACAGGCCCGAACTCCTTTTCCTTCGATGCCCTATCCGGCAATTATCACGGAGTCTCCTCCAGCATGGTAACCTTCGTCGAAGGCATCACCGCAGCAGCAGGACCGGCCACCCGCATTGAATATGATCAGGGTTCCGACTACAACGATACGACACATTTCGGAGGTACCTGGGCCGCATCCAATGCCGATCTGACCATTGCCGTGATCGGTCTGACGCCGGTCATGGAAGGAGAAGAAGGCGATGCATTTCTGGCCCCCCACGGAGGGGACCGGTCGGATCTGAGATTGCCCACCGCCCATATCGCCTATATAAAAGCATTGCGCAAGAGCATCGGTCAGAAGAAACCACTGATCGTAGTGGTGACCGCAGGCAGTGCCGTAGACCTTTCGGAGATCGAACCCTATGCAGACGCCATTATCCTCGCCTGGTATCCCGGGGAGCAGGGAGGCAATGCACTCGCCGATATCCTTTTCGGCAAGATCTCCCCATCGGGTCATCTGCCGCTGACCTTTTACCGCCGGCTGGAAGACCTGCCCTCCTATCAGGACTATGGCATGCAGGGCAGAACCTACCGCTATTATAATGGTCCCGTTCAATATCCCTTCGGCTATGGACTCAGCTATACCACCTTCGCCTATGCATGGCAGCACCCCGCCGGCAACCGGTACACCGTCAGGGATACCCTTTCCTTCTCCATCTCCGTCACCAACAAAGGCGGCATGGACGGAGACGACGTTGTGCAGGCCTATATCCAATACCCGGATCTGGAAAGAATGCCCGTAAGGGAACTAAAGGCATTTAAAAGAGTAACGGTGGCCCGCAATGACGTCCATGAACTGACATTCTCCATCCCGCTAACTGAATTACAAAAGTGGGATCTCACCGCTAAAAGCTGGAAACTATACAAAGGCAATTACAAGATCTTTCTGGGCAGTCATTCGCGGGATGAAAAACTATCCGCGTCCTTCACCGTCAAATAATTATTTCGCTCACAATGTATCCTTAATTGTCTCGATGATCCGCCGGAGGCGGATTCACCACCCAACTCTAAACCCCAAACCCTAAACCCGAAACTCAAATTGCCAACCTGATCTTTCTCTTCTCCATCCACCCCGTGATCCGGATGATCAAAAAGGCATACAATAAACACTTGACGATCCCGATACCACCCGTCCGCAGGACCGCTGGCAGGCGATATGCCTCGCCGAGCAGATGACTGATGGCAAAATGAATATAAGGCAGCAGGTAACAAGTCAACGTACTGGTTCCCGCGGGTCGCAACGGCCCGCACCAGGCCTCTCGTCCCTTGATATCCGTAATATAGGCGATGAGCGCAAAAGAGGCCAGGCTGATAGACGTACAGATCATTACCCAGGCCGGAGTGGCTCTTATCTTGGAAATCCCCCAGAAGGGCCGGAAGATAAATCCCCCCACCAGGAAAATGAGGGATAGCACCATCAGTATCCACAGACTCCGGCCCGCCTTCCCGGCCTCCGTTCCCTTCCGATAGATCAGTGCGGCAATCAAACCCGCCATCGTAATGGCAGGCAGGGATCCGCTGCCAACGATCCATATGAATTGCCGCAGTGGTTTAAAAAAATGAAGCCCGCCCGCCTTATCGATCACACAGATCGCAAGAAAAAGACCCATGATAACGGTGAGGATCCCCACCCGCCGTTGTCCCATCCATAAATACAACAGGGCACAAATAAGATAACACCAGCCGATCAGCCCGAGAATTCCATACCAATGCAGTCGCATCCAGATAGGATCGCCGGGCTCGCCCCCTTTGTACAAAAAAGCCATCAAAGCCAGCAAAAAAATACCGCTTCCGCGCAGGAAATACTTCTTTTTGGCCGCCATTTCGCGCGGATAATCCAACCAGATCAAAAAGAACCCGATGGTAGTCCATAACAGCCACCAATACCTGTTGATAGGTCCGTCGACCCTGTTATACTCCTCATAGTTCACCTCGAAGACGCCCATGACCAGCAGGGCAAAGGACCGGCTGAGAATATGGAAGACAGTACTTTTCTGTGAGTAGCCCTTCGCCTTTCTGCTATCGATCTCACCGGAAGAAGGACTAACTGAAATATAGTCCTTCTCCGGCAAGCTTTGTTCGATGGGCCTTCGGCCAGATCGCCTGTGGCGATCTATTGCAAAAGGGATCGAAAGACCCACTATAAAAAGAAAAGCGGGAAAAACCACATCCGCCAGACCCAGGCGGTCTTCCATCTCCCCGGCATGCTCCAGCCACCCGGGAATACCCCTAAGGGAGATCAGGTCGTTCACAAAGATCATCAGTAACATGGTGAGCGCGCGGAATGCATCAATAGAGGCGATCCGGCGGATAACCTGGGCCATAGAGTATGTATTGTTTATAATAGCTTATTCCAGTAATGCAGCCAGTCAATGATCCTGCTGGTATAGCCGAACTCATTGTCAAACCATACGATCAGCTTGACCTGCCGGCCCACCACAGAAGTCAGACTCCCATCCACAATACAGGAATGGGTATTTCCTTTTATGTCCAGAGATACGAGCCCCTCTTCATTATATTCCAGGATGCCCTTATATTCATGCTCCGCCGCGGTACTGAAGAGAGAATTGATCTCCCGGACGGTGACAGGGGATTTTAACTGAAGGGTAAAATCGGCCATGGCGCCATTGGCAACAGGCACCCTCGTCGATACAGCGGCGATCTGCCCCTGCAGCACAGGCATCAGTCTTTCCAATGAAGCAGCCAGATCTATTTCAACCGGAATGATCGACTCCGCGGCAGCCCTGCCCCTGCGGAACTGCCGGTGCGGCGCATCCACCAGCTCCTGCCGTGAAGTATAGGAGTGAAGGATATTCAGGTGTGCGGATTCGATACCGATGGAATTGAGAAGATATAATATATGCGTCGCACAATTCGTCATACATCCGCCCGGGGAAATAACGATGCTCTCCCGGGCTAGGGCATGCTGATTAAATCCAAAGATCATCAGGGGAATATCCGGAGAACCGGTAGTAGATAGCAATATTTTTTTAGCGCCTGCGGCCAGGTGCAGCACAGCTCCCTCCGCCGTGGAAAATTTTCCCGTACATTCCAGAACAATATCTACACCCAACCCAGCCCAGGGCAGCAAGGAAGGATCCGCCTCCCGGAAAACAGCAATGTCCCTCCCCTCTACAATCAACCGTCCATCCTTGTGCGTGACGGGTCCGGGTAAGGTCCCATAGACAGAATCATAACGCAGCAGATAGGCAAGGTTATCCGTATCCATGATATCATTGACCGCCACCAGCTCGATACCCGGCAGGTTGACCAGCCTCCTGCCAAGGAGCCGCCCGATGCGGCCCATTCCATTGATCGCTATTCTCATAATGGGAATATTATTGAAGGGCAAATATCGATAAGAACCAGGAGATCAATAATTAAAAGATGTAAAAATTAGGTAGATTTTAAATACTTTTGTAAAAATTCCGGGGCCCTGACGACCCAATTCCGTATCACCTTATACCTCGTTAACCATGCCCTCTGTATCAATTACGACGCCCACGCCGCTGGATAAGATCCTGGTCATTGACGATCTCCCTCTTATCCCACTGGCATTCAGGGAAGTATTCCGTGCCATCAACAGCGCCGCAGTGGTGGAATATTCTGAAAATATCTTCTCTGCACTATCTGCAAGGATCTATGCTCAAACCACCTTTGACCTGATCATTACAGGCTCCCTCCAGGATAGTTATTCCGAACACCTCCAACAGGCCGTAACCGAACTCAGAAAAAAATTCGGCGCCCCGAAGATCATGCTGTATTCCAGCACCTATGATCCGGTGATCATTGAGAAGATGCCGGAGGCCGGTATCGACGCCTATGTCCACAAATATGAACCCATCGAAGAGATACACAAAGCCTATAAACATCTCAGCTGCGGAGAATCCTATGTCTCGGAAATATTCCATACCCTGTATTATGAATATGGACAAGGAGAAAGAAAATAAATCTACAAGATCATATTTACAGCTCCTGCCCGGTGACGCAGCCGGTACGCATCAATGATAAAAAGCAGGCCCATGATCACCCCAAAGCTCCCGATCAGGTAACTGATGTCGCTGGCCCTCACCAGCGGGCTGTACCACAGCAATAATCCGAAAAGAACAAAAAGAAGCCCCACCGTTACAATGAATCCCCATCCCCGGATCGTCGATCGCAGGGCCAAGGCAGCCAGGGTCTTCAGTATGCCCGTCAACAACATCCAGGCGCCAAGCATATAGGGCAGACCGATAAAAAATACCAGGGGATTGAAAATAAAGATCACGGCAAAAAAGAAATTCAGAATACTCTCGGCCTGCATCCATTTCTGTTCTGCCGGATATTTCTTGTTAAGGATCGCCGCAGTCAGCAATATGATCCCATTGCCCAAAAGACCAAGACCCAGATATTTAACAAGCTTGTAATAACTGCTGAAAGGATCGATAAAGGAAAAAATACCCATTGCCAGAAAGATCGATCCGATGACGATCAACAGGCACCAAAAAGGGAAAGGCTTCGCTGTAGGTGTCATGGAGCAATATAATCAAAATTCATGTTGATATGATAGGAATTTCCTACCTTTGAAGTCATCAGATGATATGATGAATCGTCCAGATCCATTCGACCCCTAAAAATTATCGGATGAAACAAAAACCCAATATTTTGCAGCGCCATAACCTGGCGGATGCCGTTGTCAGCAAACTGCAGCAACAATTGTCACTGGGCGAATACCAGCCCGGTGAAAAACTCCCTTCCGAACCCGAACTGATGGATCAGTTTGGTGTGGGACGATCTACGATCCGGGAAGCCATCAGGATCCTGGCAAATACCGGCTCCCTCAGCGTACGACAAGGCTCCGGTACCTATGTGGAATTGCAACATGGCATTTCCGAACCCCTTTCCCAACGCCTGCGCCGGGCCAATGCCGGAGACCTCGACGAAGTAAGACAGCTCCTGGAAATGAAGATCGCAGAGAAGGCCGCGATGCATCGCACAAAAAAAGATCTTGCCAAATTAAAGGAGCTCCTGCAAAAAAGAGACATCGCCGCCAAGGCCGGCAATACGGAAGAAGCTATCCGCACCGATATCCAATTCCATATCACCATCGCCGAGGCGTCCCGCAATGATATCCTCGCCGACCTTTACAGGACCTTTGCCGGGCAGCTCGGCAGGCATTTCGCCGAAGTACATCACGATACGGCATCCTTTGTAAAGACCCAGCACTGGCATGAATCCTTGTTGGACAGCATCGCCAGCCAGGACCCTAAAAAAGCCTGGCAGTGGGCGGCAAAGATCGTAGGCGTTTCGTAAAATTTCACCAAAGTCATCAGATGATCTGATATATTTTATAAAGTCCGAAATAGTAACATTATGTCCAATTCACGCGCCAAAGAGCAGGTAGCCATCGCCGGGGATCTTACCCAAAAGACCGTCTTTCCCATCCTGCTCGCCATCAGCTTCTCCCATTTATTGAATGATACCATTCAATCCCTGATCCCATCCACCTATCCCCTTCTGAAGAACTCCCTCCACCTGGACTTTGGTCAGCTGGGACTGGTGACTTTTTGTTTCCAGCTGACGGCCAGCCTGCTGCAGCCGTTTGTCGGATTGTATACCGACCGGAAACCACAGCCCTATTCCCTGGCAGCCGGCATGTGCTTCACCCTGGTGGGGCTGGTACTGTTGTCAAGAGCAGGCAGCTTCGCCGCCGTCCTGGTCTCCGTGGCCCTGGTGGGCGTCGGATCCTCCATCTTCCATCCCGAAGCCTCCCGCCTGGCCTACCTGGCCTCGGGCGGACGCCGGGGCATGGCCCAATCCCTCTTCCAGGTAGGGGGTAATGCCGGCAGTTCCCTGGGCCCCCTGCTGGCGGCCCAAATTATCGCGCCCTACGGACAATCGCGGATCATCTGGTTCTCCCTGGCCGCCCTGCTGGCCATCGCCGTCCTGATCAACACAGGCGGCTGGTACCAGCGCAACCTCGGCCGAACAAAGAAAAAGGCCGCCGGATCCATCCCGGATATCCATCCTTCCCTTACCCGGAAAAAAGTCATTTTCGCGCTCTGCATCCTGCTGGTCCTGATCTTCTCCAAATACTTCTATATGGCCAGCATGAGCAGTTACTATACCTTCTACCTGATGGACAAATTCCATGTTTCCGTCCAGAACGCCCAGATGCACCTGTTCATCTTCCTTTTCTCCGTGGCAGCAGGCACCCTGCTGGGAGGCCCCATCGGAGACCGGATCGGCCGGAAATATGTCATTTGGTTCTCCATCCTGGGCGTGGCGCCCTTTACCTTACTGCTGCCCTACACAAACCTGTTCTGGACCAGCGTCCTGACCGTCTTTATCGGGATGATCCTTGCGTCAGCATTCTCAGCGATCCTGGTCTATGCACAGGAACTGGTGCCTGGAAAAGTGGGAATGATCGCAGGCCTCTTCTTTGGCCTCGCCTTCGGGATGGGAGGGATCGGCGCCGCCGTATTGGGCAAACTGGCAGATCATACAGGTATTCAGCATGTGTTCCGACTCTGTGCATTCCTGCCCCTGCTGGGACTGCTGACAGGCTTCCTGCCGGATGTGGAGAAAAAACGGCCAGGCAAGGCATAAACCAAAACGAACGGAATATATTTCCCCAAAGTCCGGGCATAAAAAAACGCTGGGGTAGCCAGCGCCTAAAGAAATCAAATTCATATGGTAAAAGCCATCCTGTAAAAACAGGACGGCCTCTAACGATTGCTTGCCATATGAAAAATACTTATTTCTTAACGGGAGTGTCCTTCTTTACTACAGGAGAATCCTTAACAACCAAAGGAGAATCAGACTTAATCACAGGAGAGTCAACCTTTACTACAGGAGAATCAAGCTTAGGAGAGTCAACCTTAGATTCTGTGCTGGAAGAGTTGTTACATGCTGCGAAAGCTCCGATAGCTACTACAAAAAAGAACTTTTTCATTTGTTAACTTTTTGATTTTAATTGAATGGTTTTGAGTTAATACCCCATCCGCCGAAAAGTAACCCACCAAAATAGGCCAATTATGTATATTATTTAAATTAATATGTATAAGCCAGTCCAGTAGCGCTCAACTAGCATTTTTCAAAATAATTCTCCTTATTTTGGGTTACGAATCTTTAATTTCGGTATTAAATACTGCATCAGCGTGAGGACTGTAACAAACGAACAGAAATTACTGGAAGGACTGGCTCTAAACGACGGAAAGGCGATCGAGACCATTTATAAACAACATTATAATATGGTCCAGTCCCTGATCCTGAACAACAATGGTTCCCCCGACGATGCAAGGGATATTTTCCAGGAGGCCATGATCGTATTGTACGAAAAAGTGAAGACGGGAACCTTTGAACTGAATTGTCTGTTAAAAACCTACCTCTATTCCGTATGCCGCCGCCTCTGGCTGAAACGCCTGAGTCAGTTGCAACGTATCTCTCCGGAAGTGGAAAAATTAGAAGAGACCGTACCCGTAGAAGAAGAACTGGAACTGCACGAGCAACGTAACCTGGATTTCCAGACCATGGAAAAATCGATGAAAAACCTGGGAGAGCCTTGTAAAAGTCTCCTGGAAGCTTACTATCTGCAGAAAAAGAACATGGTTGAAATAGCGGCAAACTTTGGCTATACCAATGCAGATAATGCGAAAAACCAGAAGTACAAGTGCCTGATGCGCCTGAAAAAATTATTCGGTCAGTACAAAAACAAGTGAGTATGGAAGAATTAAACATGCTGGATGCCATTGAACGATACATGCGGGGGGAAATGCTGC
>Ga0247778_1001350_pt1 | contig 10840 bp, 12 predicted proteins | sample UWRJL049202B5_FD_179939 | JGI IMG/M metagenome (GOLD analysis project Ga0247778, IMG submission 179939) | Plant litter microbial communities from Arlington Agricultural Research Station in Wisconsin, United States - UWRJ-L049-202B-5 | ecosystem: Environmental > Terrestrial > Plant litter >... | reverse complement strand
CTTTTTTCATTTGAAAAATCAATTGAAATGAAAAAATCGGTTATCTTGGAGCCTATAAAAGCTCTTTGAACAGTTCAGTAAAATCCGGTGCAGGCAGTTCCTGAATAATAGCAAAATCCGGTGCGGGTCGATACCGATATGGGTTTAATGGGAAAGAGAATGACAACGAAGTGAAGGGCGTTGGCGATCAGATTGATTATGGGATGCGGGTGTATGATCCGAGGGCAGGGAGGTTCTTGAGTGTGGATCCGTTGACGAAGCAGTATCCCGATTTAACACCATACCAATATGCTTCTAATACTCCAATATGGGCAATTGACCTAGATGGGGCCGAAGGGATGATTGCAATGCCCGATGAAAGAACGGCCAAAATAAATACTGTCGCTGCTCAAGCAATTAAAGAATTTGTTGTTGAGAAGCATGCAGCGGGAATGCTCAATGTAAGAATTGCTGAAAGTGCCCGGCTAACAGCAATTAGACAAGGTAGGCCTGATGGGGATGGTATAAACTTGTATAAAAAATCACTTCTGTATTTAGCACCGTGGTGGAATTTGGCAGCTCCTCTCTCTCATGCAAATGATGGGTCTGTTTTAATGACCGGGAAAAATTTGGATAATTCAGATGCCAGTACCGTGGATTATGCAGCTGCTGGAATAGGAATATTCCTACCAGTTGCTGGTAGTGAATTAAAGAAGGGTGGATCTGCTTTGATAGAAGGACTTATTAAAGTGTACAAGAATGGGAAAGAAGTTGAAGAAGCAGCGTATAAGATCGGGAAATATGGATATAAGGGTACAAAAGAATATAACAGTATTGTGAAAGCTGTTCAGTCTGGCGGTAATATTGTAGCCAACACTAAAGAAGAAGCGTTGCAATTTTTGAAAGAAGCTTTGCCAGGAATTGGGGATGAAACAGGAAAGGCAGCTTCTAAATTTGGGTATAGAATTGATGAATTTGTTGAAAAAGGTAAAGATGGATTAAAGCAAGGACATCAAGGTACGCATATAAATTATTACGATAAAGAGAATAAAATCAGAGGTACTATTTTGATAGAAGAATCAGTAAAAGCCCAAAAATGATGTTATGCCTATAGTTAGAGAATATTATGATAATGGATCCTTAAAGGCTAAAGGGGTAAAAAAAAATGGGCTTAAGGAAGGCAAGTGGATATTCTATTTGGAGGATGGAAAATTGTTTCGCGAGATCCATTTTCACAGCGATATAGAAGATGGCGAATGGAAAATGTGGCATAAAAATGGAGCTTTGTATTTAGAGCAAATGAAAGTCATTGGAAAATCCGAAGGTTATTGGAAAGAGTATTATGAAAACGGGAATATAAAAGAAATAGGCGAGTATAAAAACGGAGCGTATTTTCCTATTGATTTTTGGGATGAAGGAGGTACTCAATTACTTAAAAACGGCACTGGTAAGAAGATTGAAAAGTTTGGCCATTTAGAGTTAGATATTGTTGAGCATTATTTTGAAAATGGAAAATTTATCAGGGAAGTAAAAATTTCCTCTGCTCAATATGGAGGGTTTACTCCTACCTAGTGTAATAATTAGGTAGGAGTAAAACAGCAGCTTTACAAACCTTTTAGCCAGGAGTAACATCCTGGCTTTTTTTATGCCTTTACCAGAATGGTTTTTGATGGGTCTCAAAGATACGCGCGATGATTACGGAGTTGTCTTCCTCGATGGTGAAATGAATGGTATAGGGGAAGGTGTCTATTGCCTTGACCCGGACATTATCGTACTTGATGGCCGAAGCGGTAGGCAGCCGGCTGATTTTTTTGAAATAGCTGTCCAGGGTATCGGTAAACTCAAAGCCCAGGCCGTAAGAGCGGCTATTGTAATAGTCGAAGGCGTTGTCGATATCCAGGATAGCAGCGGGCGATAAAACAACAGGATGTGGCATCAGGGACGCTTATATCTTTGTTTTACCACTTCCCAGGGCTGTAATTGTTCGGGATGTTGCCTGACTTCCTGGAGTGTTTTACGGACGGCTTCTTTTTGCCACTCCGGAATATCGGAGGCATCTTCTTCCACGATCTCGATGGCCTCTTCTTTTTGCAGGTGTTCGATCAGGGAAGCGGCGTAATCTTTTTTTATAATCAGGTGCAATACTTCTGACATAACACAAGGGTTTTAAGAGGCAAAAGCCTTTTTGGCTTTTACGTTTTGAATGATGTTATCGATGACAAAATAGATCTTTTCTTTGGTCTCGGTATCGAGTTTTTCTATATCCTCCAGGCGCTTAAGGTTCTTTTTATCAAAAGAAGCATTGACGCCTTCTCCCACCAGGTAGTCCAGACTGACCACAAAGGCATCTGCGATTTTTTTTGCCACCTCAACAGACGGCACGGCTTCGCTGCGCTCATAGCGGCCAATGATCTCCCTAGAGACCCCCGTTGCCTTGGCAAGGTCGGTCTGGGACATGCTTTTTTGCTTGCGCAAGGTGGTGATCCTGTCTCCTAAGTCCATGATAGTTTACAAAAAGCGCCTTTAATGGCCCGTTTTACCCAAATTTAGAGCATAAATGTGGGTAAATGAAACAAATATTGCCATCGGATTTGGAAATCATCCTTTACATTTGTGTACAATAGTTGACAGATCAAATTTTTATCCACATGGAGATACCCCAAATCAAAGAGCAGTTGACCCTGGCCCGGGTGTTACAGCACTACGGGTTAAAACCGGACAAGCACTTGCGGCTGCATTGCCCCTTCCACGATGACAAGACCCCCAGCCTGCAGGTGTACTACAAGACACATACGGCCTACTGCTTCAGCAGCAATTGCAAAACACACGGCCAGGCGATGGACGTGATCGACTTTGTGATGCACAAAGAGAACTGCACGAAGCATGAGGCGCTGGAAACCTGCAAGCAGCTGATCGGCGGTACAGCCATTGCCCCGCAGGCCGAGCAACTAACCCGGACGGCGGTGCTGACCAGGATGTTCACGTATTTTAAAAATGGAGTGCATAGCAGCAAGCCGGCCCAGGAGTACATCCGGGCCCGGGCCCTGGACGCCGGCAAAGTAGAGATCGGCTATAATACGGGCCAGTTCCACCACGGGACGCGGCGGGACGAGCTACTAATAAAATCCTGCCTGGAAGTGGGGTTGCTATCGAGACATGACCGGCCGGGCCGGACAGGAGAAGAAGCGTACCGGCCTTTTGCAAAATGCTGCATTGCCTTTGCGCTACGCAATAAGGCGGGCCAGGTGAGCGGTCTGTACTTCCGCAGCACGGGAAGCGATCATGAACAGCGGCATTTTTACCTGAAAGACCGGCAGGGCCTGTATCCCCGCTATCCTGCTACGGAGACGAAAAAGCTGATCCTGGCCGAATCGGTCATTGATGCCGCTACGTTGCTACAAATCTCCGCTATCACCGAACAGTACAATGTATTAGCCTTGTATGGCACCAACGGGTTGACGGAAGAGCACGGGGAAGCCATGGCAGCGTTGCCGCACCTGGACGAGCTTATTTTTTGGCTGAATGCAGACGCACCCGGCGAACAAGCGACGAAAAAACATGCAGCTACTTTGCAGGCCCTATACCCGCAGCTAATTATTACCCAGGTCTATATGCCGGATGGCGAAGACATTAACAGCCTGGCGCAGACGCACAGCGATACGGCCATCTTCATGAAGCTGCTGGAAGCCCGCCAGGCGCCAGGTGCGGAAGGCGCCAAGCTTTTTCTTTCATCTGAAAAATCAGTTGAAAAAAAGAAGGAGCAGGAAGCTCCCACCAAACAAGCAAAGCCGGTTGCACCGGCTAAAGACCTGGACACGGCGAATCCCTACAAATTGGGATACCAGACAGACACGGCTCAGTATTACATACAAGGTAGTCTTCCCAAAACGCTCGACACCCTGAAGGTGATGCTGGTGATCGAGCATCCAGCTAGTGGACTGAAAGCCCGTAACCGGGTTGATCTGTACGAGGATAAGCCGGTGGAAAGGCTATGCCAGGAAGTTAGTGATAAATTACAGCTCCGCCGTGACCAGGTGGAAGCGGACCTGTACAAGTTGACAGACCTGCTCGATCAGTACCGGGAGCAAGTGTTGCTGAAACCATCGACAGGCGGCGAAAAGCCACTGCCGGTATTAACAGCAAAAGAGCGGCAGGAGCTGGAAGGCTTTGCGAAGAAACCTCGACTGATCAAACGGCTGAATGAACTGTTGGGCCAGGCCGGTATCGTGGGTGAGGAACGCAACCGCATTTTTTTACTGCTGATCGCCATTAGTCATAAGATGCCCGAGACGCTGCACGGGCTGCTGCAAGGCAGCTCCGGCAGTGGCAAGACGCGGCTGCTGAAACAAGTATCGGACTGCATGCCGACCGAGAGCGTGACCAAGCTAACGCGCTTAAGCGATAAGGTGCTGTACAACTTCCCGGAGAACTATTTTATCAACCGGCTGCTGTGCCTGGAAGATATCGACGGCCTGAGCGAAGAAGCGGAGTTTGCTTTTAGGGAGCTGCAAAGCAATGGAGAGTTGAACAGTGCGACCTCGATCAAGCTGGACAACGGGCAGATCACGAGCGGGCAGAAGACAGTGAAAGGGCCTATAGCCAGTATGGCTTGCACGACGCGGGGAGAGATCTACGAGGACAATATGAGCCGGGTGTTTTTGATCGCGGTGGACGAGAGTGCGGAGCAGACGGCCCGGATCATCGAGTACCAGAACCGGAAAGCGGCGGGGCTGATCGATGCCCGTAAAGAGCAGGAGACAAAAGCCTTCCTGCAAAACTTTGTCCGTATCCTGCAACCCTGCGAAGTGATCAATCCCTACGCGGCCCGGATACAGCTGCCTCCGGAGGCGCACAAGATCCGGCGGCTGAATGATCTGTTCCAGAGCTTTGTCAAGATGGTAACGATCCTGAATCAATACCAGCGCAGCCGTGATGAACGTAAGCGGCTGATCACCCAGATCGAGGATGTGGAGACGGCGGTAGCCGTATTGTTCGACAGCATCGTGCTAAAGGTGGACGAGCTGGACGGCAGTCTGCGGCAGTTCTATGAGCAGTTGAAGGGCTACCTGAAGCAGCAGCATAACGGGCATCATCAAAATGCCGAGTTCAGTCTGCGGGAGATCCGCCAGGCGCTGAAACTGAGCAAGACGCAGCTTTTTAGATATACCAATGATCTTACGCACCTGGAATACATCCGGCCCAGCGGGGGGCATGCCAATAGAGGGTATACCTACCGGGTAGCGTACTGGGATAACTACCAATCCTTGCGGGAACGCATCCGCCGGAGCCTGGATGAACAGGTAAAGGCGCTCAAGGCAGGAACACCAGCCACTGAAACGCCCCATCCTGGAACGATCGCTGTTGGAACGCCCCGGAACGCCAGTGGAACGCTGGAACCCGTATGAATACTGGAAAAACGGCCTGGCGTTCCGTGTTCCGGAAAAATGTGCAAGGCCCCTTTTATAATACCTCTACGACATTACCTGTATGACGTCACTTATACAAGCCTTTGCGGCCTGGCTGTACCAGGTAGGCTATAGCGAAGGCACCCAAAACATGCTGCCAACCTTAGTAAGCGAGTTCCTGGAGCAGCAGCATATCACCGATATCAGCGATATCGGGCAGGCGCAAGTAAAGCGTTTTTACGGCTGGCTACAGATACGGCCTTTAAAGAAACGCAGCGGGGCGCTCAGTGAGATGATGATCCATCATTACGTGTATGCGTTACGCACTTTCTTTAGCTGGTTGGAAGTGACCGAACAAACGGATTACAATCCCATCAGCGGCCTGACCTTTAAACGGCCGACACAAAACGGGCGGGAGCCGTTGAGCCGGGAAGAAGTCAGCCGGCTTTTTGAAGCGGCGGGCAGCCTGAAAGAGACGGCCCTGCTGCACCTGTTCTACAGCTGCGGGCTGCGCAGGAGCGAGGGGGCCGCACTCAACATCCCCGATGTGCGCTGCAAGGATCATCTGCTGTATGTGCGGGCCGGCAAAGGAGCAAAACGGCGGGTAGTGCCGATGACGGGCCGGGTGGCAAAGGAACTGGAAGCCTATTGGCTACAGGAGCGGTGCGGTTACGACGCGCGGAAGGTAGCGGATGAAGAAGCGTTCATGCTGAACCGAGTCGGATGTAGAATGAGCGGGTCGGGCTATAATGAACTGTTCAAAGCGTTGGCCGGTAAAGCGGGTCTGGCCGGAGAAATAACGCTGCATCATTTACGGCACAGCATCGCCACCCATTTATTACAAAGCGGCATGTCCCTGGAATACGTTCGGGATTTTTTAGGACATCGCCACCTGGAATCCACGCAGATCTATGCCAGGCCAGATGCCGCGCAATTAAAACTGTTATGAACCTGACAGCCTATTTATTGGAGCACCACACGGCAGCGACCGCCGCCGTGTATGAACGGGAGATAGTTATTTATACCGGTCACTGTCCGGACGCCGAGAGCGCTGTTTACAAAGATATACTGAATTACATCGGAGCCTTACGCAGCCGGTATAGCAATCCCCGTACGCTTAGCCGGATCGTCAGCAGCATCAAGGCGTATTACGGGTATTTATGTGACGCCGGTATCCGGACGGACAATCCGGCCAGGGAGATCCGGCTACGGGACAAGATAAGCCGGGACATACAGTTGCAGGATCTGTTTAGCGAGGGAGAACTGGAGATGCTGCTGAACCGGGCAGAGCGGTTTAATAACCTGTTCTATAGAAACAAAGTCCTGATGGGGCTGCTCATTTACCAGGCTTTATACCCGCAGGAAATAGCTGCTTTAACGGTGGGTGATATCAACCTGGAAGCCGGCACGGTACACATTAAACCGACAGCGAAGGCCAGCGGCAGAGAGCTATCCCTACAACCCAACCAGGTCTTATTGTTTTATCAGTATGTGCAAGAGATAAGGCCCCGACTGTTAAAAGGCGGCAGTACGGACAAGTTGCTGATCGGTCAGCGGGGCGGCCCGATGCCGGCCGCAGATATTACCAAGCATGTGATCCGAAGTTGTAACGAACTGTATCCGGGTAGAGCGGTGAATGCGCAAACGATCCGGCAAAGCGTGATCGCTAACTTATTAAAACGGGGTCACTCTTTAAACGGGGTACAGGGCTTTGCCGGACACAAAACCCCCTCCACGACCGAGCGATACAGGCAAAACGAGATCGAGACGTTAAGGGCAGCTATCGAGCAATACCACCCGATGAAATAGGCCATGCACAAGCCCTGCGTTACAAGCAGAAAAATAGGTCTCTCTGCGACCCGGTTCGGCAATGGCCGCGCCAGGTACGGCTAGGCGTTGTTCGTACCTCCATCGCCTGGCCTTGCTCCTTCGTCGCAACCTGTCACGCACCTTGCAACTCACCGGGCCTCCGTTCGGGCAGCTGCTGTGTCTGCTGGCGCATCCACCCGCTGCCTCATATCTATCCGCCACCTGCCGGTGGCCGGCAGCGTATCCATCATATTTGCCTCCGCTGGTGCTACGGCATAACATAGCGGTCGATCCGGCGGGTAGCTGCCCGGAGGCCTCCCGGCCTTCTTCCGTGCAGCACTGCCGGCCACATGGCGGTGGTGGCGGGTGCTGGCCCCCGTCCGTTCGTTCCTCTCTCCCGGAAGCTGCGCTGCCACAAATGCAAAGACACTAACACCCGAATAAACGGCCGCTGGCGATGAGCAGTTGAATAAAGCCAATCAATCGTAACGCCGTTGGCGCCTCCATCTGCCGGCATAAAGCCCGGCAACTACAAAAATATTACAGGCCTCTACGGGGCTTTTATGCCAGCAGCCGGAGGTTATGTCCGCCGCCCGCTGACAAGGCCGTCAAAAGCCGCTTATTGCCTTCCAGGCTATACGACATCCCCGGGATGGGAATCGTCCTTTCTTCTTTTACGCGCAGCATGCTACGGCGCTGTTTAACTGAAAAAAGTAACCCCTCCCGTCTCCCGTGTATGGGGATTACTTTTTTCTCTCATTAAAAAAAATGTAGCATGCAAACGTACATCGTAAAAGAAGAAGATCAACTGAAGATCATCCAGGTAAGGCCGGAACTCGAAGACGCCTTCCAGGCGCAATACGCCGACAAAGTACTGTTCAGTGGAGACAGCATCCAGGACGTGCTGATCCAGTTCGGACAGTTCCCCGTGATCATCGAGCCTCCCCAATAGGGGAGGTTTTTTACATATATGCCGGAGCATCGAGCACGCTGTCCGGAGGTATAAAAGCTTGTTGTACCGTTGGGAATGATTACTACCGCTGCCGTGCTTTTATACCTCCGGACAGCGTAGGCAACGGCGTTACTGCAGCCTGGATAGGCTCTGCCGCCGATCGCCGGCGGCCGCCTGTATAAGGCCGATCTTTTACATCATCCCAACGGCTTCCCTGCCCAGGCGGTGTAGCTCCGATACTTTACATAATGTGATTATCGGACTGGCCGAAGGACAGATACGAAGTGCACCGATAATGCCACATTATGTAAAAGCCGGGCAAGGAGGCTTACCAATAGCTCATCGACATAGCCACTTCTTTTTTCATTTGAAAAATCAATTGAAATGAAAAAATCGGTTATCTTGGAGCCTATAAAAGCTCTTTGAACAGTTCAGTAAAATCCGGTGCAGGCAGTTCCTGAATAATAGCAAAATCCGGTGCGGGTCGATACCGATATGGGTTTAATGGGAAAGAGAATGATGATGAGGTGAAGGGGGTTGGGAATGAGATTGATTATGGGATGCGGGTGTATGATCCGAGGGCGGGGAGGTTTTTGAGCGTGGATCCGTTGCAAAAGCGATTTGCCTATTGGACACCATATCAGTTTTCAGCTAATTCTCCAATACTCTTTATTGACTTAGACGGACTTGAGCCCGCATCTAATTTTTATCAATGGAAACATACTTACGAATGGGCAAAAAATGACTATCATGATGATGACTTCGAAAATTATTATACTATAAATGAAAAGGATAAGCAAAATCAGCCTTATCTAGTAAGAACCAGGATAATTGGAAGCTATCCCTATCAACATTCTCAATTCCAGTATTATGATAGAGCCCAAAAAGATTACTTCTATTTTAATCCAACAGGATTTGAGCCAGAATATGTGCAAAATCTTGGAGACTTAAAAGCAATTGGCGAATTTGGTAAGGCTCTTGAAAAAGCATCAGTAGTTGCAGCATTAGGATGGAGCCCCATAGGTAGGGACCTTTTACAGTTGATCGATTTCAAGACATCAATAGATAGACGTGGGATTACTTCCACGAAAGAAAGAACTGAAGAAATTAAAAGGGAAGCAAACACATCCGACTACATCAAGAATAATGTATTAACGATTGCAGTTGCTGATGCACAAGATTCAAAAGGGAACACCTATAGGCTGGTTTCCATAAATTCAAAAGCACAACAAGACTCAAGAATATATTCGGCAGTACAACAAACTTTAAAACCGAATGAAATTTTGGTACCTAATATATTGGGAGGTGATGCGCATGCAGAGGAAAATTTAAATGAATTTGCTCGAAGGTATGGATTGACAACAAAAACTATTGATGTCAGTCGGCCATTTTGCCCAAGTTGTTCCGAAGCCAGGCGTAAGGAAGGATCTAGTACCGAAACAAAGACATCCCCCAAGGCTAAGGTTCGACAAGCACCAGCTGAAAAAGTAAAACGATAAAGTTATGATATCGCATAAGTTGTATAATAATTATTTAGAGGGGGGGCACGTTGATGTCTGGAAGGAAATTTCATTTTTAGAGTTTGATAAAATGGAAAAAGAAGAACAAAGTGTTGTAAACAGAATAATTCAAGAAGTGCTTTTCAGGGTGGACTATAACATCAAAGTGGTATTTGATATATATAATAGGAATGAATTTGAATTGAAAGACTTCGGGAATATCAACTCATTCAAGAAGAGCTATTTGCTGAGAAATCAAAGCAACTATGAAAAAATGATTGCAGAGTTTGTTAGTAGCAATGAGTTGGCCGGGAAAGTTCCACTTTTTTTTGCTTCTTTTTCAGTCTTTTTTAGGGTTGTTGACTTCCGTGGAACATTTGGAACATTTAAGGTCGACTTTCTTCTGGATTCTTTATTCATTGAAACTGCAGATAGCGTAGAGGATCTTAATGAACGAACATTTGAAATAATCTACAACGGAGAGTTTGTATTCGGGTGCATGTTTTCTCCAGATCAATTTATTAAAGAAAACGCGAGTGGCGACTTGGGACCATGCATTTTATTAAATAAAAATACTCTCGTCGATAATTTTGTAGGTAATTACTCCGAAGATATGCCAATGACTTTTATCGAATATCTTCGTTTCTGTTTTCATTGGGCCTGCATGCCAAATTTATTCTGGGCATCCGATATTGAAAGGGAACCATTTCTTCCTATTCTAGAAGAGGTTAGGCAAAGTATTAAACTTTTCTAAATAATAGCTGTCTGAACTCACCGAGGAGGAAGAGAATCGTGCAAAGGATGTGAGGGATTGAAGTGAAATGCCCACATCCGTTAACAGACGGGAGGACTTGAAACGTAAAGCCCGACCCGAAGGCGTACGCCACAGACAACATCGCAACTATTTCTTTGACGCGGAGAACCGTATCAACAACTTCCAGAGCAGCACGGACTGTATTAACTGGGACAATGATGCTTGGTATAGCTACTATGCCCATGGCAGCCTGGCCTGGGCGATCCTGTGTCAGCAGCAGGTACAGGGACCCTGGCGCCGCCGGACTTGCCTTTACCTTTGGAGGCCATGGAGAGGCGAATTTTATAACAGTGGTTGCCGATGGTCGTTCTCTGGTCGGGATGCTGCTGAAGGGTGCCGATCGGCTCAGCATATCTTTTTTAAGGTAAGGATATTTTAACCT
>Ga0247778_1001349_pt1 | contig 10851 bp, 15 predicted proteins | sample UWRJL049202B5_FD_179939 | JGI IMG/M metagenome (GOLD analysis project Ga0247778, IMG submission 179939) | Plant litter microbial communities from Arlington Agricultural Research Station in Wisconsin, United States - UWRJ-L049-202B-5 | ecosystem: Environmental > Terrestrial > Plant litter >... | reverse complement strand
ATGGGACGGGGAATGTGAGGGTGTGTGATGCGAGTGTGGTGTCGGTGGTGCCGAGGGGGAATGTGTTGAGTTGTGTTTATGCGGTTGCGGGGAAGGGGGCGGATGTCATACTTAGGGGGTTGGGGGTTGAGGTATAGAATGAGTAGAGAAATATAGGGGTGAATGTCTCAGAGTACGAGGGCTGTTGTTGGAGAGGTGGCAAGTGAGAGGTTTTGTGATCTAAAATTGGTGACTGTACTAGTTGCTTTCTTGTTAACTTTATCGTATCTGAATATTTTGATAACCCATATTTGTCCAACCAAGGGGAATCGTAGCACATATCTTCAACCATAATACCTAAGTCCTAGCTCCTGCCCAACGCCATAATGTTCAGATCCGATCAAAACAGATCCCTCATCTGCCTATACAACTCCTCGTCCCCGCCGAAGACGTTACTCCCGATGCCCGCCCCGGCCAACCCATCATCCTGCAAATACGGCGTCCCGTTCTGTGTACTCGAAGCCGCACCATTGGAACCACTCATCCCAACACCCACACTGCCCAACGCAGCCTCAAACAAACTCGTCATATCCAGACTCATCTGGAACCCATTCGGACTATTGCCATTGGCTCCCATCCCACCATTCACAGCCCCATCATTGCCAAACGCGTTTCCGAGACTACTAATCTCATGCCCAGCCAAACCAGCCATCGCCAGCGCCGCGGAAGAATGCGGGTCCACGTTATCAGCTGGAGCAAGTCCCAGTTTCGGGCCGACTTCTTTGAGGCCTTTGATGGTTTTCCAGAGGCGTTTCGACACCCATGATTTGTTCGAGAAGCCCTTAACTAGGTCGAGCGCCATGTAGAACTCGTCGCGGCAGACGGAGGAGAAGTGGACAGGTGCGTGACACGAGGCGAGGAAGAGGACGGCGATGGCGGATGTGAGGAAATAGTTGAAGCAGACTTGTTGGCAGCGGTAGATGTCAGTGGTTTGGTTCAGGTGTGTGAGTGCTCGGATTGTATCTTTTGCCAATTCCACGACAGTCGATGCATAGGAATGATGTTCTTGGATACTAGAAGCAGAATGAAGAACGGGACGGTAAATCAGAATGCGCATCTGGTTGCAGCGGAGGTACAGTAATATTTGTAGACGGTGGATGGCGCGGGAACTGGCATTTTGAGGAGAAGACGAGGTCGGGAGTTGGAGCTCAGGGGGAATGGTCTTTTGCCATTGAAGGATCTGATAATCTAGGTAACCCACTTCCTCAAGTGGGGAGCTGGAGGCGGAGGGAGGCGGAGAAAAGGAGCACACGGAGCGCCAAACTTTCGAGCCTATACGAGAGTAGGCGATCATTACATTAAGATAAGGTGTACCGAGACCCTGGAAGTTGTTAGTGTAATGTTTTGAGAGAAGAAATCGAAACGTACGGGTTCCGGTAGGTTAGGATCAAGGTCTGCGTCTTGCAACGCAAAGGGCATTCCAGTCCCAAAACTCCACCGCCTATCTAGAACGTAGATTGACCAAAATAGTTTGATCGCATTTGATCTCTCTTCTTCGTCTGTGACCACGCGAAAAAGAGAATCGCGTCGATGCAAGCCCAATTCGATACACATTCGAGCTGCTTGGCCGATGATGCGCCAAGCCAAAGCCTCTTCGTCGCAATGGAAATGATACATGGCCTGTATCATTTGTTAGCGTATAAGCTCACATTTCCGCCTCATGAATCCCAGTGGTAGCAAAAGATATTCGAATAGCTAAGCATAGCTCAAGCTTCCCGTCAAAAGTCCTAAGCCCTGCTTACAGAGGGTCCTCCATATTGCAATGAAGCAGCTCGAGAATATGGATACTTTTGGCAGGGATCTGGGATATGAGCCTGTGGGGCAAAAGCACAAAGACAAAAACATACAACAGCAGGTATTCGCTGGTGGTCACCCACCCAACTACTAATCTGCCGATCTGAGGCTTATGTATGGCAGAGCGGACGGGATGCCCAGTTCTCCTCAGTCTGTGGTCGTATGTGGCAGATAAATACTTATCTTAATACATAACCCACTGTTGAGGTCGTTCCACTTGGAACCGTGCTCCTGAGGCCTCGCAACCCACCACACGACGGCCTTCAACGGATCTTCACACCGCAAAAAGGACACTTGTAGACCGCGAAAAATTTGGTTCTTGAAAAGAGTCCCATGAATTTTGTGGCTAACTCAAAACGGATGCAATAGTTGGGTTTCCTTTGTGTAGTTTTTGGCGGGTTGGAAGCCCGCGCAAAAGCTTCCTTTTATCTGTAGCTTCAGGAAACTCAAGATGGAAGAAATCAGTTCGACTTACCACAATAGCCAAGAACGGGAGATTCTTGATCTGAATCGCCTCGCTGTGGAGAATACGATCCGCAACCTCCCTCACGCTCTCAAAGAGCCGATTTCCAACCTCACTCTGTCCATTACCCTCCACAGCAGCAGCAGCCGCCAATATCATTTTCAGAGTACATGTCGATTCGTCATTCATATTTCGCTGAGGCGAAGAATTGCAAAGAAGGCCAGTCCGCACTGCTGCGCCGAGGAAATCGTAGACGTTTGAGGCGTGCAAAATCATTTGTTCAATATTCACAACTGGGTACATGATGCCCATTTCCTCTTCGTAGACACGGCAGAGCCGTATCGCTTCTTCTTTTGAAAAGGATAATATAGGATCTCGTGTCGGGTTTCCATTGGCATCAACCAAGGCGAGTGGCCGCGCGGGTGGTGGGGATGCAATTGGGGTCGCATCTTGTGTATTGGCTCCCTCGGTGTCTAAGCCCTGATATCCCATACTATGTAGTGTATTCTTCGCTACGTCTAGACTGAATGCGGAGCTCGTAGGACCGCGGTATGAAGGATGTTTCGGGGTTGCTCGAAATCGGGATACTGGAGATATAGGTTGTGCAGGCTGAGACATGGACATAGATCTCTCGGATTGAGGAGGAAAGGACATTGTTTCGCCACTGGATCGCATGGCAGATAGATTCGCGTATAGATTATCTACTTGCTCTTGTAGGGAAGCAAGCTGGTTGTTCATCTGGCGGAACTCTTCGGACTCTTTGAAGCCATTCGTGCAGCAGTTCGGGGCATATTGACATTCGAGATTGAGGTTTCCGCATCTTTGACAGGGAGTATTGCCGTTGCATTTTATCTTTCGACGTTTGCATTCGTTACTGTAAAAATGTCAGTATCATGCTACGGCTGTATTTGTTGTTTGAATGCGCCGTGAGATATCCCGAATTTCACGAAGATTCTATAAACGGCACCAGTGAAGCCAATCGAGAGCGGAGAGGGTCCAAATGTAGACCAAATCCTGGGAGAATACACAATGATTCCCTGCCAGCTCTTGAGGGTCTCGTGCAGTGCGTCCGAGGCATCCAGTATTTCTAAGCATCTTCCGCCCAAAGACCACCAGAGCGTGAAGAAAAACTGCACCTACCACGCAATAGAAATATATCTATTCCTCTTCGCCCTCGTGTGCGTCGCGCCATTGTTCCCACTATTATTCCCATTCGCGTCGTCCGCCTTCCTCTTCTTTCCGCTCCCCGACCCAGTATCTGCGGGACTCTCCGCACTCGACGACTGTCGCTGGCCGTTCATGCCGCCGGCACCTGCAATGGGGGATTCGGCGAGGTAGTTGAGGTCCGTGACTTGGCTTTCGAGAGTGTTCATAGTCACATTGAAGTGGGCGGTTTGAAGCAGCTATGGGAGAAAGGTAGGGAATAGTCTAAGGAGGAATCGGCATCGTCTGCTTGCTTTCTTGGTCTTGGCGTTTTGGGAGAAATCCGAGATGCGGGGGTTGACTAATTGGGTGGAGCTGCCACTCGGAGTTAAGCTAGTAGAGACACCACACGTGATATAGAGATATCAATCAAACAGTTGTAACGACAGGGAGTATATTATTTATTTGGGGTTTGCTTCAGAAAATTCTCAAAATTTATATTTTATATTACTAACACCTATTCCAGCAAGTTTCTCTATCTTCGCGTATTGAAGAGCCTGCCTCATTAAGAATTCCGAAAGATTTTTCTTTCATGCTGTTTTAAATATCAGTGCTTTTATAAAGAATCTAGGATTCATTGCCTTTTGATGTGGATTTATTGTGTTGTAATTGGCTTAATTGCTTCAGCCCCGCACTCAAAGGTTACTTTTCCTGGACGCCACCAGGTCGTACGACAAACAACATCAGCTTAAGTGCACACTTCCTATAAGACGAGATGCAGTTGCTAATTATCAGCCCGAAAATACGCAGTATGTTCTGAAATCCTCGGACAAGTGGTCCAATCATACAATTTTCTTGGCATCAGCAGTCTTCGCCGCTTCGTCCATGAACCACTTCCCACCCCTCTCAATACCCTCCTGGATACCCACCCTAGGCTTATAGCCAAGGACTCTCTTCGCCTTCTCACAATTCAACGTCCGCTCGATAATTGTCAAACGAACAGCTTCCCGGGTCACAGCAGATTGCTTTGTTCCCCAACTGCGCATCCAAGTACTGTACTCGCTAATCAGCGCCATGAACAAAGCTACCCATGCGGGGATGATTTTGATATCTTCCTGCTTGATAGGAAGGCCTATAGAAGTAGAAATACTACGTTGAAAGTCCCAAAACAAGATGCGTTCGTCGTTGGTGACGTTGAATGTTTCTCCATCGACCCTCGTCTCTTTGGGGGGAGCTGGCTTGCCGTGGGTACGCAGCAGAGCATACGCCGCCAGCAGATGCGCATCGACGAGATTGCCAATGTAGATGAAGTCGTACTGGTTTTTTCCAGGGCCGATTTGGAATCTGCCTCTTCCTTCTCGACAGGTTGCGACGATTTTGCCCATGCAGATGGTATCTCGCTCACCAAATGCCGTAGCGGGGCGCAGAGATACGGTCAACATGGAAGAGTCGCCATGTTTTCTGTTGGCGGCGAGGATTTCAGCTTCGGCTTCTGCTTTTGTGAGGGTATAAACCCTTTTTTGGGCAGGATACTGAAGAACGGGAAGGTTCTCATCGGCATCGATAAGGTCAGAGACATTGTCATGAATGACGGACGATGTGGAAGTATTGATGAAGGCTTGGACTGTGCCGACCTTTTCTGCTGCTTTGAGCAAGTTTCGAGCGCCATCAACATTGACTTTCCGGAAGACTGACACATCTAACGTGATCATGGAGTCAGGGCAGGCCACATGAAAGACCGTACGTGGCTGTGCCGCGAACATCGCAGTTTCGACATCTGATAGACTGGAAATGTCGCCGGTGTGGTATGTGACACGAGGGTCATCGACACGATTGCGAGTCGTATTGATGTCGATGACATGAACTTGACAGGTGGGCTCGGTAGCTAAGATCTCAGGGACTAGATGAGAACCGATGAACCCGCAACCCCCAGTGACGAGAACATGCCCCATAGGGACTCTTCCAACTGCTGGGGAGTCTGACATTTTGGTTGACAGCTGACAACGTGGCGGCGATGGTGATAATTTTGATCTTGTCGGAGACTCAGGGAGGTAGGCAATTAAATGTGCAAGGTGGGGAAAGGGTGGCTTTTGATATCAACATGTTGGACAGACATGCTGGATGGAGCGCACGGCCGTGGTGGGGTGTTGGTAAGAGAAGAGGTTAGATTGGTCAGAATTCCGGGTGCTGATATCTGTGAAGCGACCGAATAAGTAATACTTGCGTATGTACCTCCGTACCTGTAACCGTTGATTGTACCAAATACAGGTACTATCTCGTACAACGACGTGGGAATTCGAGCTCGGGCGCATGCTATGCACGTTCGGGAGGCTTTCGAAAAATTGTGTGGACACCATTTCACGGCAACAGCAAACCACGTTTAGATTGAGACATTTCTCGTTCTTTTCTGCTAGAAAATATAGGTACAACGTACCTGATATCTCCAGCCTTCTCAATTTAGCAAAAAAAAAGGGGTCGTTCGGATGTGCCGCAAGGCTGCAGTAGTTTGGTGGCCCGTGCGTTGCCATTTATATCTCTTGGCATCAACTCAATTCCAAAATAACACATCAGCCTCATCGCATCAGATGCTGTTCGTCCTGACCGCGACTCCGCAGGCATTATGGCCTGGGAGCCCGAACCCGCCAATGTTTTACATGTTGCATCCGCAACGTGTGCCGGGCTGTTCCTTCTGTGTATACCGTTCAGGATCCGGAAACTTCTTAAAACCAGCGTCAAATCTCCGCCACGCTGGCAGGGAGGTTGGAAGACTGTAAGCTTTTGAGTCGCGTCTTTCCGAGTTTGGAATTTGATGCTCATACCAAATTTAGGTGCTCACAGTTATACTTTCGGGTGTACTAGCTTCATATTTGAGAAGACCTTTCACCTTCTTCGCCGTCTCGTTCCATGTTTCTCAGCTAGCTTCTCTGGGTTTGAACGTGCTGTTTCCTCTGGAAAATCAGCAGTCTAGATCTTCTGAGCTAATCACACTGTACTTACTTGCATCAGTATCGTGCGATGTAGTCCTCTTGACTATGCCGGTGACAGCCGCCCAACATGCAGAAATCTCACGTCCAGTGTTTCTGCGGTGTTGCATGCATTCGGCGATCTTGCTGCTGGAGAATTTTGGGAGTCGCTCAAGCTCTACTCTGGTCTCCAAGCAGAAGTCCCCAGAGGAGCTCAATGGCATCCTGAGTAGAGTCTTCTTCACTTGGATCAACCCAATTCTGTGGAAGGGGTATAAAGATGTTCTCACCGACCAAGATCTCCCAGCTCTCAATCAAGACATGAAGCCTGAGAACACATTAAATGCAATTCTACAAGCGTGGTCCCAGCGAGGTTCGTCAAAGTCCCATATACCTGTCGTTCCCATTCTCACGTAACTAGCTAAGCCGGAAACGAAAATGACTTTGCCTCTGGTTCTACTGAAAAGTGTGAAAGCACCTTTTCTTGCTGCCATTTTGCCGCGGTTATTTTTGATAATGTTCCGCTATTCTCAGCCCAATCTGATCAAACAGTCTATCAAATATGTTTCGACATATTCCTATCCCACCGAAAAAGAATATGGATATTCGCTGGTCGTGTCAGCTGTAGTTGTGTATGTGGGCCTAGCTGTGAGTTTTGTGTCTCAGTCTTCCCCGGAGCTTGCTAACGTGCGCTTAAGATATCCTCAGCCATATATCAACATTCTTTAAACCGGCTCAAGCTGATGATGAGGAGTGCCCTCATCGGGCTCATTCATCACAAAACCATGGAATCTCCGAGTATTTCTTATGACAACGGCGAGGCTACAACGCTTATGAGTACCGATGCTGAGAGTCTGGATGGTCTCTCTGAGATGGTGCATGAGACGTGGGCACAAGTACTTGAAGTTGTGATTGGCATATTTCTATTGGCCAGGGAAGTGGGCTGGGTTTGGCCACTACCGCTCTTCTTAATTTACTGTAAGCTTTGGTTTCTTCCTAAACTTTGTTGGCCTCGTATTAACAACTTCAGTATGTTCCCATGTCAGCAGATTCGTAGCAAGTCAGCTAGAGCCCCGCCAAAAGGGCTGGAATTCTGCGACGCAAAGCAGGGTAGCCGCCACGTCCTCCATGCTAGAGTCCATGAAAACGGTCAAAATGCTAGGATTCCAGCATCATCTCGCAGAAAGAATCCAAGATCTCCGAAAGGAAGAATTGAACGCGGCATCAAAGCTGAGGTGGATGACAGTAGGCTACAATGCATCTGGTTCGTTGACGTCTCTCTTCTCGACCCACCAACTGACACTCTACAGCCAATGCACTTGGGATCTTTTCTCCAGCTATCACCCTCGCAATCTTCGCAATGATATCAGGGTTTCGTGGCCGCAATCTAGATACGCAGACTGCATTTACGACAATGGCTATTTTGGGAATGGTTACACATCCCGCAAACATGGTCATGACCTTCGTACCTCGCGCCATTGCGTCACTCGCTGGCTTCGACAGGATCCAGAACTTCCTACTAAGACCCTCACTTCAAACCTTCCGCGGCACAATACCAAAACCCTACCAAGACAAAATTTCCCAAAGCGTCTTAGGCGGGACTGCAATCACGACCGAGGATCTCAAAATCGGTAGCATCTTGGACGATGTCAATATCAAGATCGAGTCTAATTCATTAACCATAATCTCTGGTCCAACGGGAAGTGGTAAATCGACCCTTTTACGGGCCATTCTCGGCGAAGTGGTGCCTACCCTGGGATCTGTCGCGGTCTCAACGCGAAGGATTGGATACTGTGCTCAGAAACCATGGCTACCCGCTGGAACGATCAAAGATATCATCCATGGAGCGACGAAGCAAGACGGGCCTAATGGTAACTGGTACAATGAGGTAGTGCGGATGTGTTGTCTTGAAGCAGATGTTGTTGCTTTGCCTGAGGGGCATACAGCGCAGGTTGGTAGTCGGGGATGTAATTTGTCAGGCGGCCAGAGACAGCGGGTTGTAAGTATTCTTTTCCCTTCACAGTGGGAATGAGCGACCTGAATTAACATCGAATCCAGGCCCTCGCGAGAGCTATATTTGCAAAATGCGAGATTATTGTCCTGGACGATACGTTCAGTGGCTTGGACGGTGAGACCGAGAAAGCCATTTTCGAGAATTTACTCGGGCGGAATGGCTTATTGCGAAGGTTGAAGGCTACGATCGTATTGGTTTCCAACTCGAGTAAGTATTCTCATTCAAGAATACAGCGATCGCTTATTGACGTGCGGGCAGCCCAGTACTTTCAAGATGCCGATCATATTGTGGTGTTGGGTGACCGCGGCATCAAAGAACAGGGCGCTTGGCAAGATATCAAGATCAAAGCTGCATCAATTGCGAAATTTAGCTCTAACCGCCAATCAAACAACGATCCTATGCTCTCATCAGGTTTTGATAAGCTGAGCGCTCAGGTGAGGGCAAAAGATGAGGCGGCCGCCGACCTTGCGAGAAGGACAGGAGATTTAGCACTTTACGGTACTGCCCCTGTCTCTTTCGTGGGGAATGGATAGTTGCTAATTGAAAATAGGCTACTACTTCGGCTTTTGTGGTGCCTTCAATCTGTTTCTTTATGTAGCTTGCACGTCTTCATACTCGCTCTTCATCACTCTACCGCAATATTGGCTTCAATTGTGGACCCAATCAGGAAGCGGTCATACAGTGTTCTATATCTCCGGTTTCCTGTTCCTCTCGATCATGTCATGGACCACTACAAATGGTATCATGTGGTAAGTTACCCCTTAATATCCAACAACTTCGTTGCTGAGAATATTTATAGGTCAAATGTTATCCGACTTGCCCCAGAATCCGGATTGCGACTACACCACCGCCTTCTGCATATCGTCACAAAGTAGACTCCCCAGCCCCTCCTTTCAACCTCCCAACTAACACCATACAGCGCGCCATTATCCTACTTCTCTCACACAGACAACGGCTCAATCCTAAACAGGTTTACCCCTCCAAATCCCTCGCCTCACTGTCTATCCCTACTAACAAATATCAGATTCACTCAAGACATCCAACTAATAGACAAACAACTCCCCTTCGCCCTCTCAAACGTCCTCGTCCGTACGTCTCCTTCCACCCCACTTCCTGTCCCATCTTTCTCCATTTTCCTCCTCACTAAAGCACCCACAACAGAAACATTCAAACTCCTCTCCCAACTAACAATCCTCGCCCTCATAAACCACCACCTCGCATCCCCTCTCCCCCTCGTCCTTCTAATACTCTACTCCCTCCAAAAAATCTACCTAAAAACATCCCGCCAACTACGCTTCCTAGAACTCGAAGCCCGTGCTGGTGTCCTTTCCAGCTTCCTAGAATCAATCGAAGGCCTCCCAACAACCCGCTCCCTCACCCCGCACTCCCCACCCACCATCAGCGCCCCCCTCTCTCGCGCTTTGCGACCCGAACACCTCCTCCTCTCCCTGCAACGCTGGCTAGCCATCGTGCTAGACCTACTAGCCGGCTCCCTCGCAATAATAATCATATACCTATCCGTGCATGGGTATATAGGCGCGGCGCAAGTGGGGGTTGCACTGAACGTGATGTTGGTTGCTAATGGGACTCTGTTGAAGCTGGTGGAGAATTGGACGGCGTTGGAGATTAGTATGGGTGCTGTTGCAAGACTGCGGGGTTTGGAGAGGCGTGTACCGGCTGAAGACTCGTCAGACCTCGAGACGAGGATGCCGGAGAATTGGCCTAGTGAGGGGAGGTTGGAGTTCAAGGGTGTTTCTGCTTCTTATGGGTACGTCTCCCCTCCCTTTCTTTTCCTCCCCCTAGACTTGCTGGAAGCTAACCAAAAGCCAAACAGAGGTCCAACCCTCGCGTTAAAAGACATATCCCTCCTCGTCCTCCCAGGCACGCACCTAACAATAACCGGCCGCACCGGCAGCGGGAAAAGCACACTACTCCTCACCCTCTTGCGTCTCGTCCTCCTGCACTCTGGCACAATAACACTCGACGGAATAGACATCTCCACCGTCCCACTAACCGTGTTGCGCGAAAGGGCATTCGTGGTCATTCCCCAAGACCCTTTGCTTTTATTCAACGAATCGCTGCGCTTCAATCTATCCCCCTCCCCCTCTTCCTCTGTCTCAGATACTGCTTTACTCAAAGCATTACAAAAGACTGGCCTCGACAAACATTTCTTCCCCTCCCCCTCCCCCACCTCAACATCCGTCACCCACATCCTCTCCACCAAACTAGGAAGTCTCACCCCGCTATCCGTCGGCCAGACGCAACTCTTCGCGCTAGCGAGGGCGTTGGTTAAGATTGAGGTTTTGAGAGAAAAGGGGGTGAGGCCTGTGGTGTTGGTTGATGAGTTGACGGGGAGTTTGGATGGGGAGGGTGAGGGGTTTGTTGGGGGTGTTATGGGAAAGGAATTTGAGGGGTTGACCGTTGTGGGGGTTGCG
>Ga0247778_1001348_pt1 | contig 10855 bp, 10 predicted proteins | sample UWRJL049202B5_FD_179939 | JGI IMG/M metagenome (GOLD analysis project Ga0247778, IMG submission 179939) | Plant litter microbial communities from Arlington Agricultural Research Station in Wisconsin, United States - UWRJ-L049-202B-5 | ecosystem: Environmental > Terrestrial > Plant litter >... | reverse complement strand
AGCAGACCTGTGGTCTGCTTTGATTGTGCCCGAGGGCTTTTTATCCAATTTATCCCTCGGGCCCAATTCGTTTATTGATGGGCCTTCGGCCAGCAGATCTGTGATCTGCTTTATTGTTATTTACCCAGGTCGACCGGTATCAATACCCTGGCTTCTACGGTATTGCCATTGACTTCCCGGATGTCGAAATTGGCCTTTTGTCCGAATAATATCTGCAGCCGGTTCTTGGTGCTGGCCAGCCCGAATCCATCGCTGTTCCTGGCGCCGTTGAGATAGCCGGTATTCTGGATCATCAATTCATGGAAGTCGCCCCTGAAATCGGAGACGATCTTCACCTTGCCGCCATCCACCTGCTTGCTGATCCCGTGCTTGATGGCGTTCTCCACCAGGGTCTGCAGCATCATGGGAGGGATGGGCTGGTCGAGGGTATCCTCGTCGATCTCGTATTCTATCTGCAGGCGGTCTTCGAACCGGATATGTTCAAGGGCCAGGTAATCCTTTACAATATTAAGTTCTTTTTCAAAAGTGACCGTCTCCAGTTTTTCCGCCTGCATGCTGCTGCGGAGGATATTGCTGAGCTCCGTGATAGCCGTCCGGGCGCGGGCGGGATTCTCATCCACCAGGGCCCGGATACTATTGAGGGCATTGAAGATAAAATGGGGATTGATATGGGATTTGATGGTCTTTAGTTCCAGTTCCTTGACCAGGGCTTCCAGCTTGAGGGTATCCAACTGCTGTTTACGGCTCTTTTCGATATAGTGGTAGAAGTAATAGATCAGGGTCCAGGGGATGATCAGGAGGCCATTCTCAAAAGTGGTGACCAGCAGACGGGGCATCAGGTCGATCTTCTGCTTGCTGGTGGACAGGTTCAGGGATTCGACGGCGCCTATACGCACCAGGCTGGCGGCGATACAGGTCAGCAGGATGCCTACCAGGAGCTTCGGCAGGGCTTTTTCCACCGACAGCATCAACCAGCCTGAACGCCGGATAACCTCTCTGAAAAGGTGAGTGGTCAGGATCCCGGAGAATACGAAGACCGTCAAAAAACCTATCAGCTTACCCGTGATCTTCTGATCGGTCGTTGAGGAGAATAAGACCATGACCAATGCCAAAAAACTCCAACCGCTGACCTGGCACCACCAATAATATCTGCTCGCATTTTTAGGCATACGCAATTTTGAGTTGTTTCAAAACTACCCTTTTCCGCCTGCCCCCCGCTCTTAAATTGTACTAATGGCCAAATTAAGTAGGCCATCGGTCCAGTATTGTACACGAACTGTAAGAAAGGTATTTGAGGTGCTGAAAAGGGGGCGCGATCTCCTTACGGGAGCCCACCTACCCCCCCAAGAGGGGTCCCGGACGGGTCCCGGGCTGCCCAAAGGGGGAAATGTCAGATAAAGCTGTATTTTTACATAGTCAAAGCACCACGAATGGAAATAACCCCAGGATCCTTATTACAGTCGATCAACGCTCCCGCTGACCTCAAAAAGTTCAGCAGGGAACAACTCCACCAGGTCGCAGACGAGCTGCGTCAATATATTATTGACACCGTCAGCGTGCATGGAGGCCATTTTGCGGCCAGCCTGGGCGTGGTCGAGTTGACGGTAGCCCTTCATTATGTCTTTAATACCCCTTATGACCAACTGGTCTGGGACGTAGGTCACCAGGCGTATGGACATAAGATACTCACCGGCAGAAGGGATGCATTCAGCACCAACCGGAAATACCATGGATTGAGTGGCTTTCCCAAGAGGGCCGAAAGTGAATATGACACCTTTGGTGTGGGGCATTCCTCCACCTCCATCAGTGCCGCGCTGGGTATGGCCATGGCCGCCAAATACAAGGGAGAAACGGACCGCAAGGCGGTCGCCGTCATCGGGGACGGGGCCATGACGGCCGGGCTGGCCTTTGAAGGCATGAACCATGCCGGGGTAGCCGATACCGACCTCCTGATCATCCTGAACGACAATTGCATGAGCATCGACCCCAATGTCGGCGCCCTCAAAGAATACCTCACCGATATTTCCACCTCCCAGACCTATAACAAGCTAAAAGACGACATCTGGAAGGCCCTGGGCAAGCTGCCCATCGGCAGTCATTTCAGCCGGGAGATCGCCAGCAAGATCGAACACAGCATCAAGGGCTTCATCAGCCGTAGCAGCAACCTCTTCGAATCCCTCAATCTCCGTTATTTCGGACCTATCGACGGGCATAATATGACTAAGCTGGTAGATACCCTGAATGACCTTAAGAACATTCCAGGGCCTAAGTTATTGCATATCATGACTGTAAAGGGCAAGGGCTATGCCCTGGCCGAGAAAGACCAGACCAAATGGCATGCACCGGGCCTCTTCGACAAGATCACCGGGGAGATCTATAAAAAACACTACGAAACACCCCAACCGCCAAAATACCAGGATGTATTCGGCCTCACCCTCATCGAACTGGCGGAAAAGAATCCGGCCATCGTCGGTATCACCCCGGCAATGCCCAGCGGGTCATCCCTTAAGTTCATGATGGAGAAGATGCCGGACCGCGCCTTTGACGTTGGCATTTGCGAGCAGCATGCCGTTACGCTCTCGGCCGGGATGGCCACCCAGGGCATGCGGGTGTTCTGTAATATCTATTCATCCTTTATGCAACGGGCCTACGACCAGGTGATCCACGATGTGGCCATTCAGCAGCTGCCCGTGGTCCTTTGCCTGGACAGGGCAGGTTTAGTTGGCGAGGACGGGCCCACGCATCATGGCGCCTATGACATCCCTTTCATGCGCTGTATACCCAATATGGTCATCAGCGCCCCCATGAACGAGAGCGAACTGCGCAACCTGATGTATACAGCCCAACTGGACACGAATCAATATCCATTCGTCATCCGCTATCCGCGCGGCGAAGGAGTGATGCCGCAGTGGAAGACGCCCATGCAGGAAATACCCATCGGGAAGGGCAGAAAAATAAAGGACGGACAGGGCATAGCCATCCTTAGCCTGGGCCACCCTGGTAATTTTGTCACTGCCGCGATCCGGGACTTGAAGACGGAAGGACTCGACCCCGCCCATTACGACATGCGATTCGCCAAACCGCTGGACGAAGAGATGTTGCACGAAATATTTTCAAAATATGACCGCATCCTCACCGTAGAGGACGGCACCGTCGTCGGAGGCTTTGGATCGGCGATCCTGGAATTCCAGTCCGCCCATCACTATAGCGCCACGATGAAGATCCTTGGCATCCCGGATCATTATGTCGAACATGGTACGGTGAAAGAACTGATCCATGAATGCGGCTATGACGCGCCGGCCATCGCTGCCGCGGTAAGGGAAATGATGAAGGACCAGGTCCGCGTCAACCAGCTGCTGGGATAGCATCACACTTCATTTTCAGGAATCTTTAACATCGCAGCCATCACGCGCTTTATGGAAAATGCGTTGAAGGGATTCTCCTTTTCAACCTAATCACTCTTGTCATGAAATGGCTGCTGCGTATCATGCTGTCCGTGGCCATATTGGGCCTCGTCGCGCTGGCCCTGGCCGGGCATTACTATTACAAAGGATTTTACAGACCTTCCCGCGCACCTCGTGCCGTGGCGGCATCGCCCCGGCGGCTGTCCCTGGTGGAGACAGAACGCATCGCGGAGAAGGCAACCGAATTACGGAAATTCCTGGGAACACGACCGGCAGCCGCTGGCGGGTACAATAAGAGGATCATCTTCCTCATCGATATGCGGCTGCCCTCGGGAAGGAATAGATTTTTCGTCTATGACCTGGCGGGGGATTCCATCCTGATGTCGGGTCTTGTGGCGCACGGCTCCGGGGGCGCGGCCTTTAGCCTTTCCCCCTCTTTTTCCAATGTCGAGGGTAGTAATTGCAGCGCCCTGGGCAGGTACCGGGTGGGTAGCCCTTACAGGGGGCAATTCAGCCGGTCCTATTTCCTCTATGGCCTGGACACGACGAACAACCGGGCGCTGCAGCGGCATATCGTGCTACACGCCTATGGTTGTGTGCCGGAAGGCGAGACAGATCCTTATCCGATCTGTAACAGTAAAGGGTGTACGATGGTGTCGCCGGGTTTCCTGGCGCGGCTGCAAACCGTGATCGACCCATCGAAAAGGCCGATCCTCTTGTGGATATTTAACTGATGTCCTTAAAGATGCCTTCGGCCTACGCGAACATCGGGACCTTCAAGATGCCTTGGATCTATGCGAACATCGGGACTTCGATAGCCAGGAGATCTGCATTTTCACCGGCCGTGATGACAATGCTGTCCGTCTCAGAGATCCCCATCCCATCCCGGCGCTCCAAGTTCTTCCCATCGACCTCCACCCTGCCTTCCAGCACGAAGAGATAGACGCCGTTGCCGGCTATGGCGGGGCTGAAGGAGATGGAAGTTCCGGCGGGCAGTTTGGTAAGGGCCATGCGGGCATCCTGGTTGATCCATACACCCCCTTCGGCGGCATCAGGACTCACCACTACCTGCCATTTCCCGATCCTTCCTGCAGGGTCGAAAGTCTTCTGGTCATGGCGGGGTTTTATATTCAGTTGTTTGGGGAAGACCCAGATCTGGAGGAAGTTGACGGGGTCAAAATGGGATGCATTATATTCCGAGTGACGGATGCCGCTGCCGGCACTCATGATCTGTACGTCCCCGCTATAGATGATCCCTTCGGCGCCGATGCTGTCCTTGTGGGCCAGGGCGCCCTTCAGGGGGATGGAGATGATCTCCATATTCTCATGGGGATGAGCATCGAAGCCCTTGCCCCCTATTACGGTATCGTCATTCAATACCCGAAGGGCGCCGAAGTGGACTTTCTCGGGATGATGCCAGTTGCCAAAACTAAAAGAATGATGGCTGTCCAGCCAGCCAAAGTCGACATGGCCTCTGTCGGCCGCAGGGTAGATTAGGGTCTTCATGATATTAGTTTAAAAGGGATTTATCCTCATCCGGGCCCGGGCCGTAGCCGGGATCGTCATCACCCGACCCATCGTCATCCCGGGGCGCATCGCCGTGACCGTTCCCATTCAGGCGGAATGCAGGATCCAGGTCCGATCCGTCTTCATCAAACCGGAGGCCTGAATCATCGAATGTAGGATCCGCAGATCTGGGAGAGGGACCGTCAGACCCGGAAGCGGGATCGTCAGATCCGGGAGAGGAATCATCAGATCCGGGAGAGGGATCGTCAGATCCGGGAGCGGCATCATCGAACCCAGAACCGAGACCGTCAAATCCAGGACCGGGTTCATCAAAAAGGGAAGGACTTCCTTTCCCGGCTTCCATCAGACCAGTGTCAGGATCCTTGCGGAACAGCGGACCTGCATCCTCATCCTTTTCATTGAACCGGGTCAGGTCTCTTCCGGAGCGATCAGCGTTGAAGTCATAAGGGTCCTCATCCGCCGGCCGGTCCGCGTTGAATTCGATGATGAAATTATTCCGTCCTTCCCCGATCAGGATGCTCATGTAATTATTCTGCACCAGCTCCAGCATGGACAGGAACATAAAGATGGCGTGGAGGCGGGTCTCACAGGCCTCGAATATTTTCTCAAAGGCCAGGGTCTTCTCCCGCTGGACGAGGCTCAGCATATTCTCACGGCTCTCCTCCATGGTATAACGGTACTGAACGACGGTATGCACCGGCTTATTCTGCCGCTGCCGGATCTTCTGCATGAGCCTTTCGAAGGTCTTCATGAGCTTAAAGAGGGTGATGGCCTGGATCTCGGTACCTTCTCCCGCCTCTTCGCCGATATGGGAGAGTTCTTTTTGCAGGTTACCCCGGCGGACCATGAGGTGACGGATGGCCTCCATTTCGGCGAGGGTGACGGCGGCCTCTTTAAAACGCTTGTATTCCAGCAGCTTGTCAATCAACTCTTGACGGGGATCGATCTCATTGCCCTGTTCATCCAATTCCTTTCGGGGCAGCAGCATTTTGGCCTTGATCCGCATGAGCGTGGAGACGAAAAGGATGAACTCGCTGGACAACTCGATATTCAGTGCTGACTCTCCCGAATGGATATAGGTTAGGAAATCCTGGATGATGCGATTGATCGGGATATTATAGATATCCAGTTCATCTCTTTCGATAAAGAATAAAAGGAGGTCGAAAGGGCCTTCGAACTGTGGTAATTTGATCTGATAGCTGATGTGGCTCATAGTATAAAAAACGCTGATTAGGTACCGAATGCCCGCAGCACCTTGCCACCCTGGCAGGGTCAACCGCGAACGAGCGAAAATACCTTAAAATACGATTGGGTTTTGTCTGGGTTTTCCCCAACTTATTAGCGTTTTGAAGCCCCCCACCGGCGATCGGCGGAGGGCAAGGACTTGTTACCGGGGCACACCTGTGGATAGGCGCATCCAGAATGGATTCCGGATTGCGCATCCTTGCCGGTACTTACAGGAAGCCATAAGAGCCGCAATTTGTTATTGGGCCGGTTTAGGAGCGGCAGGCTTCTTCCTGTTGTTAAAACCATAGGACAGGCCGATGCCCAGGACTTCCTGGATCTGAGGTTTGGGCCCTCCTGCCGTACCGTCTTCCTTCACAGATTTAATATCATTATCATATATCACATTCACCGAGAGGTTCATGCTGATCAGTCGGGTGACCTTTACGTCCAGGATATTGGTCCAGTAGACGGCAACATTGCCTGCATGATGGAGATAGTCTGCAAAAAGGTCCAACTTAGTCTTATACACAGAGGTCTTGCTGATAACAGCAGTATAGTTGATGGATGCGAAGGCGCCCAGCTCGAACCTGGAATGTTTTCCCGAGTCAACGCCAAAGGCACCCACTGCTGCAAGAGAATCGTTACGTACGATGATATACCGGGCAGTTAAGGGGGAGAGGAACAGCGAGAAATTATTGGTAGGCTTATAGTCCATACCCAGGGACAGGAGCGCATAAGCCGGGGATAGAAATTCAGAGGTCAGCGTCTTGGAGCCATCGGTCTGGTAATTGTAACCGGGTGCAAACTGGCTCCTGAAATTGAACAAGGTGCTCAGATACCATTTCTTTCCCACATCGTAGCCGTATTTACTCACCAGATCGATGCGGTCATTCGATTTACGGGTACCCAGGCTGGTAGTCTGTACCAGGCCATAGGCGAGATCCAGGGTATTGTCCCAGGATTTCTTGCCATCCTTATAGAATGCGTATACACTCAGGAGGGAGGAAAGAGAAAGGGCAGATTTATCGCCGCCCGCTGACCAGTTGCTCAGCGCAGCCTGTGTGAAATTCAGGTTATATAGCCCGCCTGTCTTCCAGGTCTGTGGCAGGGTATCGGCGGGGTCCTTGGCAATGCCGCGGTTGGCCTCCTCTTTCAGGGCCTGGATCTTGGTCTGAGCCTGCGAGAAGGAAATGCAGCACAGGGTAAGGAAAAGGACAGTCAATGTTTTTTGGATAACAGAAAAATTCATCATAACGCGTCAGTTTGTAAAGGATGGGTTTGCAAAAAAGTTGCCAAGGGCGTTGCTGGGGCAATATTATTTTTAGAACCGTGGCAGGGGCCTGGATCCAGCCCTTGTTCGGGCTACGGACAAAAGGTGTTGTACTTAGGGTTTCTTCTTCAGCTCATCGAGGATATCGGCCAGGAGCTTTTCCGTGGCTGTCGGAGCCGATGCCGGGGGCACGGTCTTCTTTTCCAGGCTCTTAAATAGTTTTACGATCAGGAAAAGAATAAATGCAATGATGACGAATTTAATAACCGCCGATAGGAAGCTGCCGTATTTCACGGCGCCCCAGGAAAGCTTCTCGATGTCCTGCAAATTGGCGATTTTTAATGCCGGCGCCAATAAAAGAGGGGTGATGACATGATCAACAAGGGAAGAGACGATGGCCGTAAAGGCAGTGCCGATCACAACCGCTACAGCGAGGTCCAGTACGTTACCCCTTAAAATGAAGTCCTTAAATTCTTTCAGCATTCCCATATCAATTGTTTTTAGGTTATAAATTGGTTCTTGGTTCAATCATTCTTCAGACCGGGATACTGCATGTCCAGGCCTTTCAGCAGATCTCTCAGGGCAACCGCGATCACATACTCCTTATACCAGTTCTGATCGGCGGGCACGATCGTCCAGGGCACCTTATTGCAATGCTCAAAGCAGTCCTCGTACATCTTCATATATTCATCCCAGAGTTTTGCCTCCTTAAAATCGGCCTCGTTGTATTTCCATTGCTTTGCAGGTTCCCTGATGCGTTCATCCAATCTCAATTTTTGCTCTTCCGGAGAAATATGCAGGTAGAATTTCAGGATCTGGGTATCGTTATGATCGCAGAGCAGCTTTTCAAAATCATTGATCGCGTCCATCCTTTTGCGCGCCGTCTTGTCATCACACCATTTATGCACCCGGGTGATGAGGATGTCCTCATAATGGCTACGGTTGAAGAGTTGGATGCCACCTTTTGCCGGTGCATGGGCATGGACTCTCCATAAAAAATCATGGGACAATTCTTCGGAGGAAGGCGCCTTGAAAGACTTTACCAGGACGCCCTGGGGGTTGAGCTTACCAAAAACATTGCGGATCAGACCGTCCTTCCCGCTGGCGTCCATACCTTGGATGACGACCAGAACGGCATGCTGCGACTGCGCATACAGGAGGTTCTGCAGATCATTCAACTCTTCCAGGACCTGGGCCAGCTTTGCCTTCGTAGCTGCCTTATCCCAGTCTTTCGGGGCTCGGGTGCTGATCTCGCTCAATGAAATTCTTCCCATGATCCCAGTTTTGTTAGTCTAAAGTATCAATTTTTTCTTAATACATGAGGGACATGCAATCAATAGCATAATAATATTACCCAGTCCCCGGAATCCGGGATTTACGGGCAAGAGGCGGGCTGCGGGGCTGCGGGGTATTCTATACCGACATGATCTCTTTTTCCTTAGAGGCCAGATGCTTCTCCACGAGGGAGATGTATTTATCCGTCAGTTCCTGCATGTTCTTCTCTGCGTCCTTGGCTTCGTCCTCGCTGAGGCCGTCCTTCTGCAGTTTCTTGATCTGTTCGATCGCTTCGCGGCGGATATTGCGGATGGCTACCTTGGACTGTTCGCCTTCTCCATTGGCCCTCTTTACAAACTCCTTTCTTCTTTCTTCCGTCAGGGGAGGCATAAAAAGGCGGATGATATTGCCGTCATTTTGGGGAGTGACGCCGAGGTTGGCATTGATGATGGCCCTTTCGATGGGTTGCAGCATGTTTTTTTCCCAGGGTTGGATGGTGAGGGTGCGGGCATCCATGATGGATACATTCCCTACCTGGTTCAGGGCGGTCGGACTGCCATAGTAATCCACGGTAAGACCTTCCAGCATTTGGGGGTTCGCCTTCCCGGCTCTTATTTTAACCAGTTCAGATTCAAGGTGAATTAATGCTTTTTGCATGGTATCCTGGGCATCTTCCAGGATAAAGTTTAGATCGTCTGACATATATTATTGATTGACAACTAATATGGATATTAACGATGCAAACCTAAAGAAAAAATTGGGAATTAGGGATCAGTTGTTTTGTTCCAGCATGGTATCTTTTGTCAACGACACCAGTTTGCTGGCCTTTGCCTGGGTCAGTTGGGCGCTTTCCTCTGCATTTCTTTTGGCAACAAAAAGACGGGGGGTAGGACGCAGATAATAGATCAATGCGATGATCGTGAAGAAAATGGCAAAGACGGAGGCGATCAGGAATGTACAATTCATGGACCGGGCAAAAAAGACCAGGGCGACCATGACCAGGTTGATACTAACCAGGAAAAAAGTGATGGCCTTATGGGAGAATCCCCTGTCCAGGAGGAGGTGATGGATATGATTCCTATCCGGGCTGAAGGGGGACCGGCGGTGCAGGATACGGATCCCGAATACCCTAAGGGTATCAAGGAGGGGGATCATCAGGATCGTAAAGCCGACAGCAGGGGAAGAGGCGATAGGGAATAGCACATCTTCCGTATTGGCAACATTGATGAACTTGATAACAAGGATCGAATTGATGGTCCCCACTAAAAGAGAACCCGTATCACCCATGAAGATCTTGGCAGGCTGAAAATTGAAGATCAGAAAGGCCAGCAGGCTGCCTGCCAGGGAGAAGGCAACGACAGCATAGGGCAACATATTCACATATAGAAAATAAACACCGAATATAACCGTGGATAAAAGACCCAGGCTGCCCGCCAGACCATCGACCCCATCGATGAGGTTAAAAGAGTTGATAACGACGATAACAGCGAAATAGGTCAGCAGCAGACTGAACATCTCCGGCAGCTGGTAAACACCCAGGAACCCGTGCATACTGCGGATCTGGATACCCCCATAATAAATAATGATAAAGGCCGCCAGTACCTGTCCGATGAACTTCTTCACCGGGGAGATCACCAGGATATCGTCCTTGAGACCCAGGAAGAAGATGACGAGCGAAGCCGCCATAAAGTACTGAAGATCATTGTATTGATTAAAATGGAGGGTCAACAGACAGCCGAAGACGAAACCAGCGAAGATACCTAATCCTCCCAAAGGAGTGATGGGTGAGTGATGGACTTTCCGTTCATCGGGCATATCAAACAGCTTTTTCATTTCGGCCACATTGATAACGGCAGGGATAGCGAGAAAGGTGATCGTGAATGAAATAGCTATCGAAAGTAGGACATCGAACATCAGCCTCTTTTTGAATTAATTAACAAAAATAGTAATTCTTTTTAATTAGCGAATATTTAGAACTACTTGTTACAAATATCAGGCCCCGGAGTCAGGCAGCTTGTACATCAGGTCAGTTTCAGATGTCTCTATGCAACCAAATCAGCCAGTATTGCATAGGTAACCAAAGGGAAATGAGACCGAAAGTTAGTACAAAAGTTTAACGCATCAAACTATTCGTGATAATAAAAATCGTTAG
>Ga0247778_1001347_pt1 | contig 10873 bp, 6 predicted proteins | sample UWRJL049202B5_FD_179939 | JGI IMG/M metagenome (GOLD analysis project Ga0247778, IMG submission 179939) | Plant litter microbial communities from Arlington Agricultural Research Station in Wisconsin, United States - UWRJ-L049-202B-5 | ecosystem: Environmental > Terrestrial > Plant litter >... | reverse complement strand
GCATGCCATCCCGGAAAAAACGAAAGAGGTCCTGAAACTCAGCGACTCCATCAGGAAGCTGGCGAACAAATACAAGGACGCAGGCGATGCCCTCTACCTGGGCCGGGGTTATAATTTCCCCGTCGCCCTCGAAGGCGCACTGAAACTGAAAGAAATCTCCTATATCCATGCCGAAGGCTATCCCGCCGCGGAGATGAAGCATGGGCCTATCGCCCTGGTCGACGAACACCTGCCCGTCGTCTTTGTCGCCACCAGGGATCCCTATTATGACAAGGTCGTCAGCAATATACAGGAGATCAAGGCCCGGAAAGGGAAGGTGATCGCCGTCATCAGCCGCGGCGACGAGATCATCAGCAAGATGTCCCAGGACGTGATGATCATTCCCGAGGCCGATGAGATCGTGGCGCCCATGCTCAGTGTGATCCCCCTGCAATTGTTCGCGTATTATATCGGTGTCGCCAAAGGTTGCGATGTCGACAAACCCCGGAACCTGGCAAAAAGTGTAACCGTGGAATAACTCACAACTCACCACTCACCACTCACCACTCAACTCACAACTCACCACGTGAACCAGATCAAGAAAAGCCCGATCAATTCCTTAGGTTATAACTTTATCGAGGACAGCTATCTGCCCAAGGGAAAGGATGAATATTATTTAAGAGAACTGCAGAACAATCATGGCATCGGCTACCGCCAGCTGACAGCCTATGAGATCGAAGTGCTGGTGCGCAACCGAAATACCTCCTCCAACTGGAACCATATCCTCGTATCGGATGCCTTCACTCCCGAACTGGTCCAGAACTGCAAATTTTTCGGGCTGGTGCGGATCGGCCGGCTGGACCCCTATTATTTAGAATTCCATAATCTGCGCCGGCCGGTGGGCCTCTACAACAGCACCATCATCAGCTGTGACCTGGGTGACAATGTCTGCGTCGACAATACCAATTACCTCTCGCATTATATCATCGGCAACGATGTCATGATCGTCAATACCAACGAGCTGGCCACCACCGAATACGCCAAGTTCGGCAACGGCATCCTCAAGGAAGGAGAGGCCGAATCCATTCGTATCTGGATGGAGGTCTGCAATGAGAATGGGGGACGCAGCATCATTCCTTTTAACGGGATGCTGCCGGGCGATGCCTGGCTGTGGACCCGGTTCCGCGATGACCAGGCCCTCCAGGATAAATTCAAGGAATTCACTGAAAAAAAATTCGATAACCGCCGGGGCTACTATGGCAAGATCGGGGATCGTACCGTTATCAAGAACTGTAAGATCATCAAGGATGTCTGGATCGGCAGCGATGCCTATCTGAAAGGGGCCAATAAGCTGAAGAACCTCACCATCAACTCCTCCCCCACCGCCAAATCCCAGATCGGGGAAGGATGCGAAATGGTCAACGGCATCGTGGACTATGGCTGCCGGGTTTTCTATGGCGTAAAAGCCGTCCGGTTTATCATGGCCTCTCATTCCCAGCTGAAATACGGAGCGCGGCTGATCAACTCCTACCTGGGCAATAATGCCACGATCTCCTGTTGTGAGGTCCTGAACTCCCTGATCTTCCCCGCCCATGAACAGCATCACAACAATTCCTTCCTCTGCGCGGCCCTGGTGATGGGACAGAGCAATATGGCCGCGGGAGCGACCATCGGGTCCAATCATAATTCAAGGAGCCCGGATGGGGAGATAATTGCAGGCCGCGGCTTCTGGCCCGGGCTCTGCGTCAGTCTCAAGCATAATTCCCGGTTTGCCTCCTTTACTATCCTGGCCAAGGGAGACTATCCGGCAGAGCTGGATATACCCTTGCCCTTTTCGTTGGTGAGCAACGATGCCAGCACGGACGAACTCGTCATCATGCCGGCCTATTGGTTCCTCCATAATATGTATGCACTGGCCCGCAATTCCTGGAAATATCCGGACCGGGACAAACGCACGGAAAAGATCCAGCATTTGGAATTCGATTTCCTGGCGCCCGATACGATCAATGAAATGGTGCACGCCCTTACATTATTACGCCGCTTCACAGCCCGGGCCGCCCTCCGTAAAACCCCCGCATCAAAAAAATACAAAGACGATGAACTCGACACCCTGGGTGCCACTCTCCTGGAAGGTCCCGCAGAGAATGTGGATGAACTGGAGATCCTCGCCGAAGGTTTTGAGAACGGGGACAGAAAGGTAAAACTGATCAAGGTCTCCCAGGCTCATGCAATCTTTAAGGATCTTATCGCCTATCACGCCACCAACCAGGTCCTGTCCTTTGTCCAGGCAAAAAAGATCACCACCTATGAGGCCCTGCAGGAGACCATTCCCGCAACACTGCCGCTGACCGATTGGGTAAATGCCGGCGGCCAGCTGATCCGCGTCACGGAGCTGGAAAAATTGATCCGGCAGATTAAGAACGGCCGTGTCAGGGATTGGCAGCAGGTCCATGATTTCTACAGCCAGCAGGGCGAGCAATACGAAACCGACAAACTGCTCCATGCACTGGCGGCACTGAAGATCGTCAGCGGCATCAACCTGCGCCGTGCGGGAAAGGACGTCCTGCGCGACCTGCTGGAACGCAGCATCGCCACGAAGGAATGGATGACAAAAGGCATTTACGATTCCCGCGCCAAGGACTATACCAACCCCTTCCGGAAAATGGTCTATACCTCCACGGAAGAAATGAATACCGTGGTAGGCTCCCTGGCGGCTAATAGCTTTATCCGGCAGGAGAAAGAGGCCCTGAAAAAATACAGGTCGGCCGCCGAAGCGCTGATCAAAAAATTCAAACTGTAGCCGGGGATCGTCCGGAATTTCGCCGGGCAAGCGTCCGAAATCCCTTCAGGTCGTAGTCCCGCCCCACACGATCAAAGCCTCAGAATAGTTTGCTTCAGCAAATACCGCCCCGTGCTCCCGTTGTCCGTCAGATCATAGCTGACAAACAGGTAAGTTCCGCCGCCCAGGGTCGGCGAGGTCTGCAGGTTGGTGTTAAAGACCGGCGCAGCCGCAATCCAATACAGGAAATTACCGGTTACCGGGTCCTTGAGCCGGCAATACAGCGAGGTAAAGGTTACTCCATCTTTTTTAAAGACAGGAATATAAAAATCAGTGCTATACTGGTCTTCAGCCAAAGAAAAAAGGATCTTGACATTATTATTCGTATCGACATAGGGAGCCTTGGATTGATACTGATAGATCTGCCATTCCAGGGCAGCAAATTTTTTGGCAGCCGTACGGTCATGGTAAACGATCCGGATCCGGACGGAATCACTGGGGATGTCCGTTCCGCTGATAAATCCACCCATACCCAGCACATCGCTGTAGACGACTTCAAAGACCGGCAATTCACCCTTGTGCAAAAGGATTGTCGAATCAGCGATCAGCTGCTCGGTGCCGCCCTTGTTGGCATAGACGCGGAAATGTGTGGTCCTTCCCATCTGGGCCGCCACACCGCTGAGATCAAAATTTTTCTGGATCCTGCCACCTGCTGTCAGGCTGTCCCCTACGCCAGTCTCGTCAAAACGGACGATCAATGAGGAGGTGCTGACCTGGCTGGAATGGATGGCGATACCGGCCTGAAAATTTTCGGGTGCAAATACCCCCTTCCTGCAGGAAAGATTGGAGGCAGCGAATACGGTCAAAATGATAATAAATGCTGGAATTGTCTTTTTCATGTTTTTAATTATTATTAAAATAGGCATCCCGCCGATGCGGGATGCCAGGTAATTATCTGCTAAAACATCTTCTTTACAGAAGCATTATTCATGAAGCTTCACCCAAACGCTGGAACAGCCATTGGGGTCGAGTGTCCAGTCTTCCCCATCCGGGAATGCACCGAAAGAGAATGCATCCTCTCCAAAATTCACAAAGAAGTTGGAGATGTCGCTCCTGGAAAAAGGATTCGCGAGATTGAACGGATTGGGCGACGGCGACGCATTGCCCAGGAAACCCACATTGCCTGATGACGGTGGGATATTAGGATTAAATGCACGGAGGAAGTTTACACCGGTAGCAGCAACCCCATTGGTTTCAACAGACCAGGGGCCTACACCCGCAGGGCTGGGCTTTCCGTACCCTGCCGAGAACACATTGGTCAAGACGGAATTGCCAATGTTGAATTGACCTTCCGTGCTATCCCCTCCACCAAATTGATTATCCATGGATATACCATAGTTATATCCGAAGACGATGGTATTCTGGATGTGGAACCGGGATGCTCTGCGAAAGTGACCACCACGGCCATAACGAACCGTTAAACCACCGACTGTGGGTTGAGAAGAGGCCCTGACGCTGTCCACGCCAACGATGGTTACGTTGGAATAATGTGGATCCGTGACCGGCGCGCCGGCTGTTACCGTACCCGTAGAATTGTCGTCACTTTCAAATCCATTGGACTGGCTTTGATCTTTGCGGGTGGTATCGGCAACCCCCAGCGCAAAACTGATGCTGCCCTTGTAACCATTGTCCGTATCGAACATGTCATCCAGTGCATCTATCGAGAGCAGATGCGAGGCATTGACCGTGCCCCCAAAAAACTCAAAGGCGTCATCGTTGGATTTGAATACCTCGATGTAATCGAGTACTGTACCCCGTCCAACGCCGGCCAGCGTAAGGCCGTTGATCTCATTGTTCAGGCTCAATGCGAAGCCCGCGTACTCGATCCGGACGTACTTTAAAATGCCCGAGGTGTCATTGTTCACATTGACACCGCCAACGATCGAATCCGTACTGCCATACTGCAGGTCGATACCCGGAAAGGCAGTATTGTTAATCCCTTCAACAAAGGCGCCGGCATTGTTCGTTTGCGCCTTGCCGAGCAGGATCACCCCGCTCCAATCCCCTGACACCGGAGAAGTCTGGTCGGAAGTGAACACGATGGGGCAATGGGCCGTTCCAACGGCTACGAGCTTGCTGCCGCGCGTAACGACCAGGCCGCCACCCGGAGCACCCCTGACCCCTTCGATACGGGTACCGGCGTCGATGGTTACCGTGGCGCCATTGATCACAAAGACCAGCCCGTTCAACTTGTACCGGGTGGTTGCCACCAGGTGCAGGTTGGCGCCGATATTCCCTGTGATCGTGGAATCCTTGGAGAAGGTCGCGCAATCACAGACGGCAGTGATACCGGCCGTGAGTGAACGATCACTCTTTTTGTCTGAAATACTCTTTTTGCAGGCTACCAGTCCGGCTGTTGTGACCGCTGCAATAGCCAATGCTCCCAGAAGAAACTTTCTTGTTTTCATCATAGCTTATTTAAGGTTTAAAAATAGAGACAAGGTTCCGGAGCTGAATATCTATGCAGTTTATTTAAGTGAATAGGTGATGGTGAAACTATAGGTGCGCCCATTGCCGGCTTTATAATCCACGGCATCCAGGCCCTCCTTATATGCTGTTTGCTTTTTTGTGATATTTCCGTTTTTATCCGGCTGATCCCGGTTACTGTATACGATGTAGGCACTGTTGAGCAGGTTGGCAACATTCAGTTTGATGTCCAGGGTCCTGTTCAGCAGATGCAGGGCCAGCTGCGCATCCAGGCTTTTGGCGGGCCGCTCGTAAAAGGACAGGTAGGCCGCGCTCTGGTTGCCGCTGCGTTCCATCACTCTTACCAGCCGGTTGGTCAGCAGGTTGTACATGGAGCTGATGGAAAAAAACTTAGAATCATAGTACAGACCTGCGTTGAAAATAAAATTACCCGCTCCGGCCTGCGGCCTTTTCTCCCAATCGTATACTTCTTCCACCGGTGTCGTCCGGGTGGGATGGGCAGGGTCCTGGACGGCCTTGATCAGCATGGGTCTTACCCGGCCATCGAGATACGTGAAATTGCCATAGAGCGTGATATTCCTGATCACGGGCAGTGCCGTAAAGGCCAACGATTTGCGCAATTCCGTTTCCACCCCGTAATTTTTTGCCTCCTTGGAATTCTTCAGCTCGAAAAGCCGGTTGGGTTCCTGAAAAACTTCCATGGGATAATGTAGGTCCTTGAAAAAGGCCGTCACGCTGATGATATCGCCCGGGGAAGGATACCATTCGTACCGAAAATCATAGTGATCGATAAGGGTGGAACGAACGGCCGCCCCGCCATATTCGCCCCCCAATTCATAGTCATACTCGTGAAAATAGGCCAGTTCCCGCAGGTCGGGCCGGACGATCGAACGCGCATAGGCAAGACGGAGATTCATCTGCGGTGTCAGGCTGAAAGTAAGGTTCGCAGAGGGAAATAGCCGCCAGTTCTTTTCCCGCCGGCGCCAGTTGGTAAGATCCCCGGCGCCTGCCGCCTCCTGGTGGTCGAGTATCCCATTTATCTTAGCCATATTCAGATATTCCGCGCGCGCTCCCCATACCAGCCGCCACCGGGTCCCGATCCGGTTGTCCAGCATCGCGTACAACGCATGTAATGTCTGTGATTTGTGCATGCTGTCGCCAAATTTGCTAAAACCTGCCCCCGTGGTATAGTCAGGACCAAAGGCGCTGGTCAGCGGTACGGAGAAATCATTGGCGCCCGCAGAGGACTCGACCCAGCCATTCAGGACAAAGAACAGGCGATCCTTGTTCCATCCGCTATATCCGCCTTTGAAAACCTGCCTGCTGCCCGCCAGTTGGAACGGGAAGGTCACCGACGCTTCCCAACTGTAGTTCTTTTCCAACGCCCGGGACCACCATTGGTTGAATCCATACAAAGAAGAGGGATAGGCAATGCTGATATTATTGCTGTCGGCCGCCTGCGCATTCTGGGGTACATCGGCCAATAAAATATGATTGTCCGGACGTTGTTTGTCAAGGTAGATATAGCTGCCCATCCAATTCACTTTAAGGCCCGCCTTGCTCAACTGATGTTCCCCTTTCAGCTGGGTTTGAGACAGGGTGGACTGAGTCGTGATATCATACATACCCCAGTTCCCCTTGGCATCCGGTCCGCTGCCATCATAGACGGTCGTCAGTTGCTGGTTCAGCGTACGCAGGTAGAGCGATCGCAGGCTTAGGTGATGATTGCCCTTCCGGTACCCCACCCCCACCATACCGCCGAGATTGGTGCTGAAATCATACCTTTCTGCCCGGGCGCCCAGCAGGGCATTTTCATTCGAGGATGCGGCCCATCCTTCCCTTCCGGTACGGACATCGACCCTGTTGAAATTATTCCTGTAGGCTGCAGAGGCAATAAGACCCCATTCGCCCCCTCCGGCAACCTTCAGCACTTTTCCGAAGGAGAATTGGTAATTCTGGTTGGGCTGCGGCTTCATGCTCGTAATGCCCCAGTTATTATTGAACAAGGCCGGATTGCTGCCATGCGCCGAAAAATAACGCGCCGCATCATAGCCGCTCTTCCAGTCCAGCGAGCCGAATAAATACCGGTGTTTCGATACACCACCCAGGTATTCCCTGCCTTCCAGTCGCATGGACAAAAAGGGCTTGCCCGCCGTGTTGTCATTAAACCCGCCGCCGACGCTAACGGTTAGGAAGCCACGCATCGGTATATCGATCGTATTCACTTCCACCAGCCCGCCCCCAAATTCTGCGCTGCGATCCGGTGTCAGCGTTTTCATGACCGTGATATTCTCCACGACGCTGGTGGGTATGATGTCGAAACTGAAGTTCTTCCGGTTCAGCTCTGTGCTGGGCATCAGTTGCCCGTTCAGCATGGTCCCGTTATATCGCTCGCTCAGGCCGCGGACCACGGTAAATCGGTTGTCCATAGTAGAGAGTCCTGCCACCCGCTTCAGGCTTTCGCCCACATTACGGTCCGGCATCCGGCTGATCTGTTCGGCGCTGATCCCATCGGAGATGGCCGCATTGTTCTTTTGCCGGATATAGAGGGCCGCCGTCGTCTCCCGCCTGGCATCTGCCGTCACCACTACGCCCTGCAGCGTTCCTCTTTCCTTTTTTAGCGAGACCTGCAACTCCAGGACCTGGCCTTCATTGATGTCGATCGCCGTAAGATTCTTGGCGCCGTAGCCCACCGAGCTAAGAGTCGCCGTATATTTTCCTTTGGGAAGGGCTATGCTGAATGTCCCATCCATATTGCTGGTCGCATAGCCATTTCCGATCTTCACCGTCACCCCGCCCAGGGCCTCCCCTGATTCTTCATCCATGATCTTTCCATTCACCCGTCCCATCGCAGCAGTCTTCGCAGGGGACCTGACTACCACTCGTTTCAGGGCGATATTGGCGCCGGTTATGGAATAAGAGAGCCCGTACCTATGCTGCAGCTCCTGTAAGGCTTCCTGTATGGGAATATTCTTCCAGGATACGTGCCTGATAACCATGTCACTGATCTCCTCCTGGTTATAGGTCAGGGAATAAGAGGTCTGTTTCTCGATCTCCTTCAACAGTACCTCCGCCTTGATATCGGTGGCCTCATAACTGATCGATGCGTTCGGATGCTGCGCCCGGCCAGCCAGCGAGCACAGGATTGTTATCAATAAAGTACACAGGAATGACCCATGCCTCTTTGCATGGCGGGATGCCCAAAGTAAATGATCCATACTCTGTTTTGGTGTTAGTTGATTTTGATTGTTCTGATGGGGCTTTTCAAATATTTATTGCTGCCGGCGACCGGGCCTGGTGGCCCTTTCGTGACTGAAAAAGACTTTATATACTTTTACGGTACTGTCATTCCCGATATTTTCTTTTCTACAATTAAAATCGCAGGTGAAACCCAGCTGCTTCAATACCTGTTCCACATTCATATCCCGGTAATAGGCCGTTATGTGCCGGTATCTGCCGGCCTGTTCCGGGTCGAAAATGATCCTGCTGTTATACTTCCGGCCGATCCTCAGCAGGGCATCATCCAGGGCGGCATCATTCAGGACCAGCCCCTCCTCGATCCAGGCCTGGGGTTTTTCGGATACGGTCCTGGCTATCGACAGCCGGTTACTGGTCTTCTTATAGGTCGCCGCCTCTCCCGGCGCCAGGAATCGCATGTCTACGGCCACGCCCTTGCCATCCAGGCATTTTACCTGAACCTTTCCTTGCTGCAGACATATCCTCACCATTTCTTCATCCGGATAGGCCTCAACGTTAAACTCCGTGCCCAATACATGAGTCTGGATATTGTCCGTCCGCACCATGAAGGCCTGGCCATTGCCGCTCCTGACCTTGAAATAGGCCTCCCCCTTCAATTCCACCACTCTTTTGGCCTGCCTGTCTGCACTGATCAGGTAACGGATGGTTGCAAATGAATTCAGCCAGACCTGGGTGCTGTCCGGTAAGGTCACTCTTTTGATCCCATTACCGTTATTTTCGATGGTGGCCCAGACGGCTGCCACTTGCCTGTTGCCATTTGTATAATAGATCCATGCACCCGTCAGGGCCAGCAAGATGACGACGGCGGCGGACATCCGCCTGATCAGGATGCTTCTTCGGCTCCTCACAGCGCCCATCTCCACCACCCGGCCATTTTCCGCAAATTCGCCCACATCCAGCCCCTTCTCCCTGAAATGGGCCAGGATCTTCTCCCTGACGGCTGCAGGCATTGTTGCAGGTTCCATTTCCATCATTTCCCTGAGCATCTCAGTTTCAAAAGCGTCCGGGTTTTCCTTCAGCCAGTTCTCTACCTGCAGTGCCTCTTCCGGCGTACAGCCCCCCCTGATGCATTTTTTATATAATTCGAACCTGGTCATAGTTAAGAGAAATAATGTCTTATAGTAAAGGCACGTTTGACAATGACAATGGGATACTAAAAAAAAGGGAGTTAATGATTTGGTAACAATGACGAAGACGGGGCATTGTTCTTTAAAAAAACAGCATGTGCAGGATCATTGTCATCATCTTCCTCAGATGCTGAAGGCTCAGACGGACCTGTTTCTTGACATCGGCAATGGAAATATTCATGGAGGCCGCGACCTCCTTGTGAGAGTGGCCCTGCAGACGGACCATACTGAAAATACGCCTTCGCTTTTCGGAGAGCAGGCCAAGGAAAAAGTCCAGTTGCTTTTCCCGCTCCTTCAGGGCCATCGTTTCTTCCGCAGCCGGAAGGGAGACGGCATCCTTCATTTCTTCTCCTGCTGCTGCGAGTAAATGCCGGTAGTTCCTGTTCTTCCTGTATTCATCTCTCAGGAGGTTCTTGATGTAGGTGATCAGCAGGGGCAGTACGGGGGCCGAAGTATCGATTTTTTCAATATTTTCCCAGACCCTTACAAAACATTCCTGGACTATATCCTGTGCATTTGATTCATTTTCAGTCAGCTTCAGCACATAATAATACAGCGGGGAACTGTATGTATTAAACAGGTCGAGAAATTTTTCGGCTGATTTATCAGAACGATTCACACAGAATAAGTTTGCTGCAAAAATAAAGTTACTCGCCCAACGATGCTGCCTGCTTTTCTTAATTAATGATTTGTTAAAAGGTAGCTAATGGGATTTATCTTACGCGCATCAGGCTGTTCGTTGTGGCATCTTCCGAAGAACGGTATAATGGTTTTACCTTAGTCAATCTCCGCCCCCGCTGCAATATATTATAATCCTGCGGAATGTTATTGCCGTAAATGATCTCCAACGCTTTTTTTACCAGGGGATCCGCGGAAGATCCCATGGCCGTCAAAGGCAAGGCGGCCAGCTCTGCCACCGGGTATTGGGGGATCAGTCCATTTTCGTAATTACCTTCATTGTTCTTATTGAACAATTTATATACGGTGGGTTCCAGGCTCCATGCCACCTGCGGAGGTATGCGCTGATCGGTTATTAAGAAGCCGGCCTCGTTCTTACCCCGGGTAGGCTCGCCGATCTGGATCAGGGGTAAAAAGGGCTTCAGGTTATTCACGATCAGTTCGGCCGCCGAGACCGTCCCACCCGTGGTGAGTACAAAGATCCTGTTCAGCGATAACTGCATCGGTCGCAGGTTCTCATATTGTTTTCCGGCAGCGGCGCCGGAGGTATTCAGTACTTCCTGTA
>Ga0247778_1001346_pt1 | contig 10898 bp, 8 predicted proteins | sample UWRJL049202B5_FD_179939 | JGI IMG/M metagenome (GOLD analysis project Ga0247778, IMG submission 179939) | Plant litter microbial communities from Arlington Agricultural Research Station in Wisconsin, United States - UWRJ-L049-202B-5 | ecosystem: Environmental > Terrestrial > Plant litter >... | reverse complement strand
CAACGCAACGCAAGCCGCCTGCAACGCAACGCAAGCCGCCTGCAACGCAACGCAAGGCCGACACGCGCCGCGTCCGTTGGGACGCAGGGGTCGGTCTCTTGCGTGCTATCTGCTCAAGACGCCTATCAGGCGCGGTGTTCGCCGTGTTTGTCTTTGTCCGCAGCTTTCAGCTGTTCGGGGGGCTTCGGATCGTCAAGTCCTTCGCGGAATCCGCGCAGGCCGTCTCCCAGCGAGCGTCCAATGCTGCCCAATTTCTTAGGGCCAAAGATGAACAGAATCACCACAAACACGATCAGCCAATGGCTTACACTCAACGCGCCCATAACTTACAAACTCCTCATTGGATCAGATTTCACAATCATCAAGAATTGGCAACTGCCGCATCGGAAACCACAGGGGCTACCTTAGCACGTCGCATCAAGAAGGCAGGCTTGATGCGAATTACCACTGTGGGAAGCAGAACGATGGTCGCCAAGCTACAGACAACCATGGTTAGGGCCACAAGCAGGCCCAATTCTACGTGGATCTTTGAAAAGGAGAGCGTGAGGCACAGATAGCCGCCGGCTACCGCCGTCGCCACGTAGCTGATGGCCTTACCTGACGTGAGCAAGGCCCGAGCTACCGCCTCGCGCAGATCGCTCACCGTGCGCAGTTGTTCACGCACCCGGAAGATAAAGTAGATGGCATAGTCTGCACCAATTCCCACGGCCATCGCCGAAATCGCCGCTGTTCCCATGGTGAGCGGGGTGCCCGTCCAGCCCATGACACCCAAGTTCACAAGTGCCGAGATGGCGAGCGGTGACAACACCAAAAGACCGCCCAAGATCGAGCGGAGAGCCACGGCGGTGATCAAGAAGACGAGCGCAGAAATTTGAACAAGATTGTTGATCTTGCCTTTCACAATCGTCTCATTGAGGGCCACAGCATTGGTTACGCCGCCACCGACAGCCACCTTCACGTCGAGTCCGGCAAACAACTTGTCGGCTTGTTTCTCTAGATTGGTGACCAAACTCTTGATTTGAATGTGATCGTCGGACTTGAGATAGATGGTGATCACGGCTTGCTGGAAGTTCTCGTCAACCAAACGCCGCAAGTCGTCTTCGTCCCCGGACATGGAGTAGAGTAAGAGGTACTGCGATATCGTCTCCCGAGTTACCGGCGGCGCGTCCTTGATGGGTTCGCCGTTGCTGGCAACCAGCTCAATGGACTTGATGATGTCAGCCAAGGACAGCACCTTGCCTACCTTGGGCTGAGTTTGAGCAAATGCGCCAAGCCGCGCCATCGCCTCAAGCACACGCGGATCCTTGAGGGCATCCTGCTCACGTCCTTCGACCAGGACCTGCACCACTCGGGTACCCACGGTCTTTTCATCGGCCAAACGAAACCCTTCCATCGGGCCGCGTAGCAGTTCGCCGATCACCGGAATGTCGGTGGACACGTCAAAAAACTGCGCGTTCAAGCTGTTTCTGGTCTCAAGACGCGTGATCCCGAGAAGCAGGAAACCGAGCACCAAGAGTGATCCATAAAAGAGGCGCTTTTCGCGGCCTTGTCGGATGAGCTCCGCCATGTGTTCGATCCACGGATCAAAAAACTCGGGCTTTGCTTCGGCCGCGGTTTGTGACGACGAAGGCGCGGGCAGTAAGATACGTACGGCCGGGATGAAGGTCAGTTCGATGATGAGCGCCGCGAAGATGCCGAACGAGGTACACAGACCAAAGTTCTGCATCGATGGCACCTTCATTGCCAAAAGGGACAAGAAGCTGAGGCCCGCGATAGTGCCCGCTGCCAACATGACCGACCCCATTCTCGTGGTGGCCTCGATCACGGCCCTGCGGTTGGTGACCGCCAGGTCATCCTCCGGGTGTTCTTTGCGCAGGATCGCAAATTCCTCATAATACCGCTTTAGGATTTGCACCGAGTGACCTGCTCCCACTGCCAAGAGCAAGATGGGGGTCATCATGTTCCATGGGTCCATGGGAATGCGTAGCCAACCCACCAGACCGAGCGCCCAAACCACGCCCAGTACAGCCGTCACCAGGGGAATGATCATGCCCTGCAGCGTGCGGAAGGCGCGGTAATGCAAGTAACCAATCATCGCCAAGGTCAGCATGAACAACGCCGCGATACGCACGGTGTAGCGGCTGAGAAAGTAAACCACGGGCGGTGCGCCAGCTGGTTCGATCTGAATGGTGTCATCGCGTTCACGCTCAAGGATCGCGTCGAGCTTGGGGTAGAAGTTGCGCGCACCACCCGCCACTTCAAAACTGTCGAAGTCGATCATGACCGTGGTGGCCGTTCCTTCCGGATTGACCAACAGACTGGTGAGCACGTCGTTGCGGCGTACTCGCTCTTTGAATACACGCATTTCTTCGGGCGTGGACGGCACCGGACCGCCGAAGGGCACCACTTCGATCGCCTCGGCCGAGGCTTGGATGTCTTTGACGTTGTTGGACATCAAAGAAATAACGCTGGTGCGTTTGACCCCGGGAAGTTTCTCTACAGCCTCGGTGACACGCTTGACCTTGGCCAGAACCTCGGGCGTGTAGACCGTGCCTTTCTTGGGGTAGAAACCCACGAAGGTCAGGTACTTGCCGCCAAAGGATTGTTCGAGTCGCTTGCCTACCTCAACCAGGGGGTGTCCCTGGGGGATCTGCTTGTCGACGTCCAATTCGACCTTGAGACGAGGCAGTGCCGCGGCCAAAATCAAGCTGATAAGCATGACTAGGGAGACCACAGTCTTGGGCCACCCGACCACAAACTGTACGTAGCGGCGGATCATGCGGTCCCCCCGAGACGGAACATGAGGAAGATCACGACGACTGCAAACGCTGCAGGCACCAAGATCCAGGCGAGACTCACCCAAGCCGGTTCTTTTGCCGCGCCTTCGACGACGTTCGAACTATCGCCCAGCGTCCAACGCTTGGCTCGGTATTGAACGGAGCTCATCTTATCCAGGAGATCCGGATCGTGACCGGAGGCAACAGGCGACGATCCCGACGCTACGACTGGCGATTCCGACGGCGAACGCGAGGAAGGAGCGTTTGATGGGTTTTGCGGACGACGAGCCCGACTTGAAGCTTCTTTCGACATGAAGGTTTCCGAAAGTTGGAATGATCAGTTATTTGACGCGCACAGCGCGGTCAACGGCTCCACAAGGGCGCACGACTCCTGCGAAGCGCACGGCTCGTTAGCAGCAATCAGGCGGTGGGTCACTGCCACACTGTAACGTCGTTGGTACGGAGTGGAGCTTGACCGGCTGCCTTCCCGTCCCCACCCCGGCATTCGATGAGGAGCTTTCACACCAGGGCGAGGTGACACCCCCCGAGGATTGAAGCATCACGGCTATCGAACAATCTGACTGGATCTGCGGCAGCCAATTGCGCTAGTCCAGCGCTTCTTTCTATTATTTGACTTACAAGTCATTTATTATTTATAGGAATCACAAGAATTACTGAGATGTCGGCGGTTCAGTTGGTCATTTTTGGCAGTTTCATCAAGTAACTTTCTAGTCATATGCCTGAAGTCGATGAGAAAAAATGGCGACGTCGCAGTGACGCTCGACCAGGGGAACTGACAGCAGCGGCATTTACGCTGTTTGCCGAACAGGGATTCGCCGCCACGCGCCTTGAGGATGTCGCGCTCCGCGCCGGGGTGAGCAAGGCGACCATCTACCGTTACTTTGAAAACAAGGAGGCCTTGTTTGCTGCCGTCATCAACGACGCTGTCGCACCACGTTTCGCGGAAGCCGAGATCCTGCTCGACGACTTCGCCGGATCATCCGAAGACTTGTTGCGCACCTTCTTCAAGATCATTCGGCGGGGCCTCGCGGGACCATTCCCCCCCATGGTTAAGTTAGTGATCAGTGAATCGGGCAACTTCCCTGAACTCGCGCAGCTGTGGGTCGAACTCGTGGTCAAGAAGGTGTTTGGCCTCGTGGGAAAAATCATTGCACGTGGAGTCAAGGAGGGTGAGTTTCGTCCTGTCGACGTCCCTGCCACTGTGCCACTGGTGGCCGCTCCAGTGTTCATGTTGGCAGTCGTCAAGCAGACCTTCGCGGTCACACAACTGCCGATGGACGAAGACGCCGTGCTCAGCGCGCATCTGGACTTTCTCCTGCGCGGACTACGAACTGAGAAAAACGGAGATTTTGAGTCATGAGGATTCGAACAACAAGCTGGGGCTGTGAAATCCCAAACATGTTCCTGGGGCGCTCACGCCTGTCTGCCCTCGCGCTCGCGGCGAGTTTGGGCACGTCCCCCGCCTTCGGCCTGCAGCCGCTACACGTTTTCCTTGAAGGCGCCGACAAAAGCAGTCCGGAACAGCTCGCAGCCGTCGCGACGCAAGAACAACGCGAGCAGGAAGACAAGGCAACCAAGTGGCGATTGTTTCCCAGCCTCAGTATCGCGGGTTCTTACACGCGCAACCAATACAACCTGGAATTCGCGGTTCCGGGCAGCACAACCCCCCAACCGTTCATGCCGCACAACCAGTGGGACGCGTCCGTCACACTGAACGTGCCTATCGTTAATGTCACGGTTTGGAAGCAAAAGTCGACTACGGCAGCCCTAAATGATCTGGCTGAAGCAGACACAAACGCTGTGCGCCACGACATCAAGAGTCGTGTCGCGCTCGCCTACTTTCAAGTGATGGGAAGCACGGCTGTGCGAAAGGCAGCCGAACACAATCTGCAAATTGCCCAAGAAAACGCTCAACTTGTGCAAACGCGTCGCGACAACGGCGCCGCCACTGAGCTCGACGTCGAACGAGCTCGGGCCAATGTGGCGCAAGCCGAACAAAACCTCAGTTCAAGCAAGCTGTCGGAGACCATATCACGTCAGAACTTGCGATCCATTTCAGGGGTTGAACCCAGCGAAGTCACCGACTTTCCCGCCGACGATCTCCACTCTGAGCCCGCTTTAGATCACTGGATCAAGTCCTCACAAAACTCACCCACCTTAGTTGCTGGACGCGCAGCTCGCACCGCTGCCGAACAACAAGGTGCCGCAGCGCAAGCGGCCTGGTACCCGACCATCAACGCCATGGCGCAGCAGCGCTTCACCAACGCGACAGCGCTGGTGGGCCATCCTGCGTATTACCTGATTCAGCTGAATGTGGCTTGGCATTTTGATGGAGCCAACCTGCACACGCCACGCGCCCAAGACGCGGCCGTCAAGGTGGCTCACGCTCGTGAACTGCAAAGCGAACGAGCCATCCATGATTCTGTTCATCACGCCTTTCATCAGGTCAAATCCGGCATCGAACGCTCGCAATTTGCACGCGTTCAAGACACGGCCGCTACACGCGCCGTAGAGATCGCACAGGAACAGTACCTGGCGGGCGTGACCACTCAGCTTGAAGTGCTGAGCGCCCAACAGGCCGCATTCGCCGCCGAAGTCTCGCGCATCCAGGCAGATACCGACTTGGCCTACGCTCGCACCACTCTGCGCCTCCTCGCCGCACAAGAGCCCACTTCTTACGTGCCCTAAACCAGGGGAAACCAACATGGCAAAACCAAGCAAGACAATCCGCATGGCAGTGGTGCTCGTACTGCTCGCCGCGGCTGGCAGTTACTTTTACCTCAAGCGCGCTCAGAGCTCGATCGCCAGGCAGGACATCTACTTTGGTAACGTGGACATCCGGGATGTCACACTCGCTTTTCGGGTCTCGGGCCGTGTGGAAACTGTACTCAAGACGGAAGGGGATCAAGTGGCGCCCGGTGAAGTCATGGCGAGGTTGGACAAGGCTCCGTTTCAGCTAGCCCTCGCACAGGCCAAAGCGGCAGCCGACGTAGCTCTGGCGCAACTCAAGAATGTTGAAGCGGGCGCGCGACGCGAGGATATTTCCCAGGCCCGCGCCGTGCTTTCCGAACGTAAAACTGCCCTCATCCGCGCCGAAGATACTTACGAACGCATCAAACGCCTGGAAGCCACAGGAGCCGCCACCACTCAATCGCTCATCGATGCCAAGGCGGCTTTCGACCAGGGCAAGGCGGCCGTCGACGGGAGCCAGGCCACCGTCAACAAGTTGGTCAATGGAGCGCGTTCAGAAGAGATCGTAGTAGCTCATGCGCAGGCAGCGCAGGCTCAGGCTGCAGTCGCTGTCGCCGAGTTGAACCTCAGCGACACTGAGCTCAAAGCACAGACCCCGGGTGTGGTCGTGACACGAGCGATCGAGCCGGGCGCCATGGTGCAGCCCGGTTCGCCGGCCCTGGTGGTAGCCTTCGACGATCCAGTTTGGATCCGCGCTTTCGCCTCAGAAAAAGATCTGGCCAAGTTGGCACCAGGCACTTTAGTGCGCGTCTTTTGCGACGGCCGCCCGAACACTCCCTACCAAGGGCAGGTCGGCTACGTCTCCCCACAGGCCGAATTTACGCCAAAAAACGTGGAAACGGCCGAGCTGCGCAGTTCGCTCGTCTACCGGTTTAGGGTCGTCGTCAAAAACCACGACGGGGGCCTGCGACAAGGCATGCCCGTCACCCTACGCGTAGCTGATGGAGCGCCATGAATGCGCCACCGATCGCTGCCTCCGCCGTGTCGTTCGGCAACGATCCAGAAGCAAATGCAGGAGTCGTCGCCAGCACTCAGGGTCTGTGCAAAGCCTTTGACGGCGCCTTGGCGCTCAACAACCTGAGCGTGGACATCCGCGCAGGGCTGGTCACCGGCCTGGTCGGTCCCGATGGTGCTGGCAAGACAACCTTCTTGCGGATCCTCGCTGGACTTGTGTTACGCGACGCCGGAACTGCCCAAGTTCTGGGACACGACCCGGGTAAGGACGTCGAAAACCTGCGCGACCAGCTGGGCTACATGCCGCAGAAGTTCGGTTTGTATGAAGACTTGACCGTGAGCGAAAACCTCGATCTCTATGCGGATCTCAAGGGCTTGATTGGGCAAGAGCGAAAAACGACCTTCGAGCGACTGCTCCAGTTTACCGACCTACGCCGCTTCACTACTCGTCTGGCCGGCAACTTATCAGGCGGCATGAAGCAGAAGTTGGGGCTAGCCTGCACCTTGCTCGGAACTCCTCAATTGCTGTTGCTTGATGAGCCTGGCGTGGGGGTTGATCCGCTGTCGCGCCGTGACCTGTGGCAAATGGTGCACAATCTGGTCGCCGAAGGCAGGTCTGTGGTGTGGAGCACGGCCTATTTGGATGAGGCAGAGGCCTGCGATCGTGTGATCCTGCTCAACCAAGGTGAGGTGTTGTTCGCTGGTCCCCCCAAAGATCTGCACGCTCGTGTGGCGGGACGGGTGCACTTGCTGAAAAATGCCGAACAAGCCCCGCGCGTCACATTGCGCATGGCACGACGCGATCCCGCGAGCATGGACGGAGTGGTGCAAGGCAAAAAAGTACGCCTCATCGCCCGCCAGGGCGCAGTGCTCGATCCTTGGCAATTTGGCGTCGACCAGAGCGCGACGCTGGAAGCTACGGCGCCGCGTTTTGAAGACGGATTCATCGACCTTCTGGGCGGGGTGACCTCGGCGGAATCGGCCCTCGCTCTCTCGATGCCAGCTCGAAGCCTTGACCAAACTGCGGTGATCGAGACGCGAGGTTTGACCAAAAAGTTTGGAGACTTCGTAGCGGCCGACTCGATCAGCATCTCCGTCCGGCGCGGTGAAGTGTTTGGCCTGCTCGGTCCCAACGGCGCCGGAAAGTCGACCACCTTCAAGATGCTGTGTGGCCTTTTGGCGCCCACTGCCGGAGAGGCCGAAGTCGCAGGAGTGGACCTGCGGCGCGGGCGTAGCGCAGCGAGGCAGCGTTTGGGTTACATGGCCCAGAAGTTTTCCCTCTACGGTCATTTATCTGTAGGGCGCAACTTGGAATTCTTCGCGGGTGTCTACGCCTTGTCGGGTGAGCAGAAGCGCAAAGCCATCGCTCAACTGGTCGACATCTTTGAGTTTGCACCTTACCTCAACACCGCGGCCGGTGAACTCCCGCTTGGTCACAAACAACGTTTGGCCCTGGCCTGCGCGGTGCTCCACGGGCCGGAAATCCTGTTCTTGGATGAACCCACCTCAGGGGTCGATCCGCTCACCCGCCGCGAGTTTTGGACGCACATCAACGGAGTCGTGGAACGCGGCGTCACCGTATTGGTCACCACGCATTTCATGGATGAGGCCGAGTATTGCGATCGCATCGCGCTGATCAACCGAGGCAAGATGGTCGCGCTGGGCAGTCCTGATGAACTGAAAGCGCGGACCGCAAACGAAACTAATCCTGACCCCACGATGGAACAGGCCTTCATTGCACTCGTGCAGGAGGAGCCATGAAACGTTCGGCGGTGGTGCGGCTCTATTCGTTGTGTAAGAAAGAGACGTTGCAGATCGTGCGCGATCCCAGCACCTTGCTCATTACCTTCTTGTTTCCCGTGGTGCTGCTTTGCGTGTTTGGGATGGGCATCAATCTCGATTCGAATGTTGTGCGTCTCGGCATCGTGGCTCACGATACTTCACCCCCCGCACGTCGTCTGGTTGAGACCTTTCGGCACAATCCTAGCTTCGAAGTTATCGAGACCGCCCGCGAAAGCGAGCTGGGCGACGCCGTGCGCGCCGGAAGAATCCAGGGATTTCTCGTGATTCGCTCAGATTTTTCTAAACGTCTGGTCAGCCCTGCGCTCACGACTCCCACGCTGCAAATTGTGACGGACGGTGCCGAACCCAACAACGCTAATTTTGTCGCCGCCTACGCGCAGGGCGTGATCGGTGCGTGGAGTCGACAAGAGCTCGCTCGCTCGGGACAGCCCGTCCCCCGCACACTCACCCTCGAAACTCGCTCTTGGTTCAACCCTTCGTCGGTCAGTCGCAATTTTCTGTTGCCTGGCTCGGTGACCATCATCATGACTGTGGTGGGGGCGCTGCTCACCGCTTTGGTCATTGCGCGCGAGTGGGAACGCGGCACGATGGAGGCCCTCTTAGCAGCCGGGGTCACTCGTTATGAACTCATTTTGAGCAAGCTGATCCCTTACTTTGTACTGGGCATGCTCGCATTCCTCGTCTGCGTGGTGATGACTCACTCTGTTTTTGACGTGCCCCTGCGCGGTTCACTGTGGGTGCTGTTGCTGGTGGGTTCGGCATTTTTGTGTAGCGCGCTCGGTCTAGGACTTTTGCTGTCGACTGTGCTGCGTAGCCAATACAACGCAGCGCAAGCGGCGCTCAACGTGGCCTTTTTGCCTGCCTTGATGCTGTCCGGCTTTGTATTTGAGATCACTTCGATGCCCCTGCCTATTCGCATCGTCACCTCGATCATCCCGGCTCGCTACTTCGTTTCGGCCATGCAAACTCTGTTTCAGGCAGGAGATGTGTGGGCGGTGATCTCACGATCACTTTTGGGGCTCACCTTGGCTTCCATCGGCTTCATTGGGCTCACGCTGATCAAGACCAGGAGACACCTCGCATGACTCCGACGTTGATTCGGCTCAGCGCTCTGATCAAAAAAGAACTGTTGGCCGTGCTCGGTGACAAGCAAAGTCTGCGCTTGCTCATCGCACCGGTGATCTTGCAGCTCCTACTCTTTCCGTTCGCAGCTACGCTCGAAGTAAAAAACAACACCATCGGCGTGCTCGATGAAGATGGGGGACCTGTGACCATCGAAATCATGCAGCGCCTCACTCAAACCCCAGCCTTTGATCGAGTGCTGTTACTCAGCGGACAGCAGCAAATGACGGACGTCATTGACCGTCAGGAGGCCCTGATTGTGCTGCGTTTTGGCCCTCAATTTTCTCAGAAAGCGCGGCTTTTGCGCCCCGATCACGTGCAGGCCATCGTGGACGGTCGCCGCTCGAACTCCGGGCAAATTGCAGCCTCCTACGTGCAGAGCATCCTTTCTGAGGTCAAGCTCGGAACCGCCGCTCAAGTGCCGGGGCCCACCGTCAGCGTGCGACACTGGTACAATCCCAACCTCGACTACTTTCGCTTCATTCTGCCGTCGTTGGTCGCCATGATCACAACCTTGAGTGCGCTCATTGTAACGGCCATGTCGGTGGCCCGCGAACGGGAGCAGGGTACCCTCGATCAATTGCTGGTGAGTCCACTGACCCCTTGGATGATCTTTGTGGGTAAAGCCACGCCTGCGCTCATCGTGGCGATGTTTCAAGCCACCATCATTCTACTCGGCAGTGTGTACGGCTACGGTGTCGAATTCCGAGGATCCCTGCTGCTGCTGTACGCGTGCATGGTGCCCTACGTGCTCGCCCTGGTGGGCATCGGGCTCTTCATCTCCACGCTCTGTTCGACGCAGCAACAAGCATTTTTAGGGGTGTTTTTGTTTGTGATGCCCGGCATCCTGCTTTCGGGTTTTGTTTCGCCCGTGAGCAACATGCCCGCCTTCCTGCAAACCATCACCTGGGCCAACCCCATCCGCCACTTCATCGTGATCGCTCAGGGCATCTACCTCAAAGCTGCCCTCGCAGCGGACTTTTCCGAGAATCTCGTGGCCCTATCTCTCACTGCACTGGTCACCAGCACGATCAGTCTGCTGCTGTTTCAGCGGCGGCTATCGTAACCTTCGCGAGCAGAACGTTTCCTCCTTTGTGCCAGTGCTGACATCACGCTCATTAACGCCTGCAGTCTTTCTGCTTTTTTTGCAAGTAGACGGCGTAGTTCGGGATGGAATAGCCGCCGTAGTAGGAATGCGCCAATGTAAAGCAGCGCTTGAGATCTGCGTTTGCCGCACTCGACAGTTTGTAGTTGCCAGCAAGAAGCACTGCATCGGCCTGGCTCAAGGCCTCATGAAACTTGCCGTTCTTGGCGGGAAGCTTCATCACAGGCAAGGGAAAGTGTTTTTCCTGCTGAGGCAGGTCCTCCACCACACCCAAGCGCTCGATGGGATAAAGCCCATCTTGATACCCGTTCAAACCAAGAGCGACCACAGAGAGAGGGTCTTCGCTCGGTGGCGCCTTTTTTGGC
>Ga0247778_1001345_pt1 | contig 10913 bp, 10 predicted proteins | sample UWRJL049202B5_FD_179939 | JGI IMG/M metagenome (GOLD analysis project Ga0247778, IMG submission 179939) | Plant litter microbial communities from Arlington Agricultural Research Station in Wisconsin, United States - UWRJ-L049-202B-5 | ecosystem: Environmental > Terrestrial > Plant litter >... | reverse complement strand
CTTCAGTTCGATACCATGCTGCCTGCAGAATACATTGATGGCGGCCCCGCCCCTGATGAAATTCAGGACCATCTGCGCCGTGACGGCCTGGGGATAGGGGTTTACCAGGCCTGTGGCGGCGATGCCGTGGTCGGCTGCAAAGACAAGGATATGCGGATGACGGATCTCCGGCCGGAGGGTATTTTGAATTTCCCCGGCCTGGAGGGCCAGTTCTTCCAGTCGCCCCAGGGCGCCCAGAGGCTTAGTCTTGTTATCGATCCGGTGTTGGAGAGCAGTACGCAGATCCGTACCGAGACTTGTTATTTCCATTTTTTCAGACATTTAAAGGGTGTATCAGATCGCAAAAATAGAACCCGGCGGGCGGTTCTGCGGTCTGTAGTGACTTAGGCGTATGCCGGGAGACGGGTTTCTTAGAATTTAACCCGTCTCCGGCAGCCGTCCGATAATGGGCCTTCGGCCAAAGCGCCTGTGGCGCTTTCTGTTCTTTATAGACGTATTCTCCTTTCTCAAAGGTAACAGGATGTTGGAAAATGGGTCCGTCGAATACAAAGGAATGAAATTCCCCGTTCTCCCCGCAGGGATCTACATTGTCCGGCAGATCCCGGACAAAAGAAGGGTCGATCATCCTTCCGCAGAAACTGCGGTCCAGCCAGCGGGTGTTGACACAGACGACGATACTCCTAAAACCCAGGTCCATGAATTCCGTCATCAACTGCCGGCTGGGGATATTCCACAAGGGGAAGAGGCCGCCGATCCCCAGGCCGCGTAATTTTTTTTCGCGGTAGGCCCGAAGGTCTTCCAGGAAAATATCGCCGAAAAGGGCATGGTGGCAGCCACTTGCTTTGAGGGCGGCGATCTTGCTGTCCATGGCGGCCTCGTATTCCGGCATCGAGGGCTGTTCCGGCAGTTCAATGGTTTCCAGGGGAAGGCCGATGGCGTCGGCCTGGGCCGTCACCAGTTCCCGGCGTACCCCGTGCATGGCTACCCGATCGCCGGCCGGTCCGCCCCAGGGATCGGTACCTGGCGGGTAGACGCTGAAGTTGGTCAACAGGCTGTGCACCCGGATGGCGGGATCCTGCAGCGCCCGGTACAAGGTGAGGGCGGAATCTTTGCCGCCACTCCAGTTCATATAGGCCTGTGTCACAAACCCGCGTTTTTAATCGTTACAGGGATCCCGCTAACCATCAGCAGCACTTTTCCGGCTTTGGCCGCGATATATTGATTCATCCATCCCTGGAGGTCCGTAAATTTTCTTCCCATTTCTGTCTCCGCATGAACACCCATACCGATCTCATTACTAATGATGATGAGAATGACGTTCTGATTACACAAGGCATCTATCTCTTTTTTACACGCTTCCAGGCAGGCATCGATATCGTTTTTCAGGTCGATAAAAAAATTCGTGATCCAGAGGGTAACGCAGTCTATCACTACCACTTTTCCCTGCAGGTCGGGACGGCTGATGAATTTCTCTTCTTCGAGGGATGTCCATCGGCTGTCCCTTTCCAGCTGATGGCGCCGGATCCTTTCTTCGAATGCGGAGTCCCAGTGGCGCGCGGTCGCCAGGTAAACAGGGTTGGGGCTGAGCTGCAGTGCCAGTTCCTGCGCATGACGGCTCTTACCGCTGCGGGCGCCCCCGGTGATAAAGATGAGGGCGGGTGAGATGGGATCATCTGTCGGCATTGGAGAAGAACTTTTCTGAGAAAAGGACATTGGGCTGCTTCAGCTCCAGGAGGCAGCGGCGGCAGAGGCAGTCTTCGAATCGCTGTCCGATAAAGGCTTTTTCTTCGGGGGTGAAGCTCAACCCATAGCATTGGCATTGGGTGATATCGCCCACCTTACATTCAAAGGCGGCACGACAGCGGGGGCAATATTTTTCTTCATGCTTGCACATGCTGGTAGGATTCGGTGACAAAAAGATATTTATCCTGTATTGCGTCGGGTATGGTAAAGATATCCGGGTGAAAAAGGGCGGCCAGCAGCTCGATGCCGCTGGTCAGGGTACCGGGGCTGGGTTGCGTGAAGAGATCATAGTCCGCGAGGAAGACGGCATTGTTCCTGACGGCCTGCAACTGATGCCATCCCGGTTTGGAACGGAGAAGATGTAATTCTTCCGCGGCCCGACCGATATGGAAGCCGCAGGGTGCGATCACCAATACTTCCGGATCATAGCGCAGGATCTTTTCCCAGGATGTGACGATGCTGTCCCCGCCAGGGTTGGACAGCATATCGATGCCGCCTGCATAGGCAATCTGAAAAGGGATCCAGTGGCCGCAATTGTAGATGGGTTCGATCCATTCCATCAGCATTACTCTTTTTAGGGGGGCCTTGTTCCTTCTCAATTCATCGATGAGATGGTCGATCCTTTTCTGCAGGCCGGAGAGATAATGGTAGGCGGCCTCTTCCCGGCCCAGGGCAGCGGCAATGGTAACGGCCGTGCCGAAGACGTCTTGCAGGTTATTGGGTGTCAGCGCGACCAGCCGGGGCTGCTTGTCCAGCTTTGCCACGGCGGCTGCGGTGCAGACGGTATCGATCTGGCAGACCTCGCAGACATCCTGGGTAAAGATGATATCCGGGGCGATGGCCTGCAATCGCTCCTCTTCCACATAGTAGAGGCTCCTGCCCTCTGCCTTGCTGGCGGAGAAGATCTTGTCGATCTCCGTACTGCTGCAGGACCTGCCTTCTAATAAACAGCGGACGATGACAGGTTTTCCCGCCGCCACGGGAGGACACTCAAAGGTCACACCGGCCAGGAGGTCCTGCAGACCCATGTCGTAGATCATTTGCGTGGCGGCGGGAAGGAATGAACAAGCTGTCATATTTTCAATTTACAATTTAATACTAATACCTACTGTTAAATTAGTTCCCTGCACACTATAACCGTAGGCTTCATAATAATTTTTCTTATTGAGCAGATTTTTTGCATCCACAAAGAGCTTACAATCATCACGAAATAATCTGTATTCTGCATAGGCGTTCCAAAGTGCATAGCCACCAAGGTTGATCGTCGACTGCTCATAGGTGACGGGATCGAAAGCGTAATCGAATCTTTTGCCTGTCATCTGCAAGGAAGAGCTGATAAATAATGCCCTGGTGGCTTTTATCCCGGCAGAGAATTGGAAATTGTTCTTAGCTCTTCTCTGGAGATTATAGAAAGTCGTATCCTTGCCTGCAAGCCTTTGAGTAGTATTCCCGGTAACATAGGTATAAGAGGCTTTTAGTGTCAGCAGTTTGCCGATAGAATAACTGATCTCGCTTTCGATGCCATGGTCATGCTGCTTATCACGGTTGATGTAGCCGTTGAAATTTGTAGAAGGATCGTAGGTATACAGGATCACGTCCTTGATATTGCGATCGAAATAATCAGCCAGCAATGACAGTTGTTCATCCAGCAGGAAAACCTGTGCCCCACCTTCTGCCGTATTCGATTTTTCAGGCTTTAATGCAGGATTTGCGCCAAAAGGCCCGTAAAGTTCGTTAACGGATGGCGCTCTGAACCCGGAAGAAAGATTGGCGAATAGTTTGACGGTCCGGTTAACCAGGTAAGAAGGGTTGAAGCTATAGGTTAGGTTGTTGCCGTATTTATTGTCGTGGTTATATCTTCCGCCCAATTCTATATTGAGGCCGGAGTTGTTCTTATAGAAAAGAGATGCGTAAGGGCTGATGATGGTATTGACTGTATCTGGTTTTACGAGCGTGTAGGTTTGAAAGCTGGCTCCGCCTACGAGTTGCAGGCTTTCAGAAAATAGATGGGTTACGAATGCTTCACCATGGTGAAATCGGCCCTGGTAGGAAGAAGGATATTGTCCGCCGTAGGCGCGTTGCGTATAGTCGTAGCCATAGTTAGCATATACAGTACCTTTGCCATAGATGAGATTTGCGGTCAGGCCGGTATTGATGAGCGAGGCCGTATAAGGGTCCTTGCCTCCCTGGAAGGCGCCCGCGGAAATGCTGCCCTTGTATTCTGAATACCGGAAATATGGAGAAACCTTAAGCTTGTCCGTTATATTAATACCTGTTTTTGCCTGGAAGGCCTGCAAGGTATATCCATTCTTTGGAAAATCAGCCGTTCCTGTTGTATCCTTTGCCTCGGCGATCCCATCTGTATGAAGATATTGGTAATTCAGATCGTATTCGAAGATTTTTCCTTTTTTTTCGAAATCGGCGACGCCCTTTAGTGTGTTGTACGTTCCATACGATAGGGTCCCGGTACCCGCGGTCTGTTCAGCAGCAATTTTTCGGGTAATGATATTGATCACCCCGGCAACTGCGTTGGACCCATATAGTGTGGATTGACTGCCTTTCAGTATCTCTATTCTTTCCACCTGGCCCAGTGGAATAAGACGAATATCATACTGTCCGCCGAGCTGCGAAGGATCATTCAGGGGGATTCCATCGAGCAGGATCAGCGTATACTTGTCAGAGGCCCCCCGCAGAAAAATGGTCTTGTCTTTTCCCGGGTTGCTGTTGGCTCCATTGACCGTAACTCCTGTTTGTTCGTTCAGAATCTGGGAAAGGTCTTTTCCGGTGCTTCGGTCGATGGTTTCCCGGGGGATCACGGTGACCAGTTTGCCGGTTTCGCTTAATTTTTTAGGAGATTTGGTTGCCGTGACCACCACCTGGTCGAGCGGCCTGTAAATGCTATCCGTTTTTGTCTGCGCGAATAAGGGACTACCACTGACGGATAACAAAAGGATTGCGAAAAGTTTTTTGCTCATTACAGTTAATGATTTTTTCCTTCCGGGGAAGGAAGCGGTTAATTGAATGAGCCTTCGGAAAATTGAAATAAAGTAGAAATATAAATTGCCTGCCGTAGGAGGACATTTTACATTCCATGCCTTTCACCCGAAAGCTGTGAATGATAAATAGATCTGGCAGGTCTTCTGGCTTGTACCTGATCCGGCCCACCTTCCCATCCGCCAAGTGGCAGACAGTGGTCGAAGTATGGCCGGTCATATGATGGTACTTACAGCTACGGGGATAGCGCCGGAATTGCACCGGACTTCCCTTTTAATGACGCCGGAGCGTCAACCAGGATCCGGGCAAATGTATATATAATTTTTCAAACTTATGGAGATGGAGAGGGAAGGGATCTGCGCAAGAACCGGGTTGCCAGGGCTGGCGGGGCAGCCTAGAGTTGTGGTCTAAAATAAAATTTATGCATACAGTTTGTTCACCCGCTATCTTATATTTTGGAACGCCCGTTGTCCTTATCAGCACGGTCAATGAGGATGGTTCCTATAATGTCGCTCCCATGTCCTCGGTATTCTGGTTGGGCTGGCGATGTATGATCGGATTGTCGGCCTTTTCAAAGACCACGGAAAATATTTTACGGACCGGGGAATGTGTATTGAACCTTCCATCAGCCGACCAGGTGCAATATGTGGATCGTCTTGCGCTGACAACGGGATCGGATCCCGTGCCGGCCGGTAAGCAGGCGAAGGGTTACCGCAGCGTACGTGATAAATTCGGGCTGGCGGGGTTGACGGCGGAGGATGCTGCAACGGTCATGGCGCCGCGGGTGAGGGAATGTCCTGTCCAGCTGGAGGCGAAGTTCATTGCACTGCACCGTGTTGCCGGGGAAGACGCGGCCCAGCGGGGAAAGATCGTCAGCATCGAGCTACAGATGCAGCGGGTGCATGTGTTGCCGTCCCTGCTGATGGATGGGCACGCCAACCGGATCGATCCTGATAAATGGCGTCCGCTGATCATGAGCTTCCAGCAGTTCTACGGATTGAGCGAAAGGCTGCAGCCTTCCACGCTGGGCACTATTCCCGAGCGGTTGTACCAGACGCCGGACCTGGAGCGGGCGGCCAGGATGGTGGTGAGAGGTGAGTGGTGAGAAGTGAGTAACGGATTAATCCTCCGGGACCATGAGATCGGTTGCGTACTTTTTTTCCAGCTGCTGGCGCCGGGTGATGCTGTTCTTCCAGAACAGGGGCGGATACAAAGGGTCTTATTTGGCAGCCTTGTTATATGGCAGGAAAAAAGAGAAGGGATTATCGGAAAAGAAAAAAAACCTTCAGGTGAAGGTTTTTCCGAGAACTTGAATTATCAGTTTTCAAAAAGGGAATTAGATGAACCAGAGTACCAGGACATTACAGCTTTAATAGGGTTTGGACGGTTTTTTGGATGTTGGATACACTACGGTTTTCGGACATTGGAGGCTTTCCATAATTTTTGGACAGTATCAGGATAACGGTTTCAGGATAATGGATGGTTTCAGGACATTGGATTCAGGATAACGGTCAGGACATTGGATGACTCAGGATATTAGTTGGATAAGGCAAGATATTGGATGGATAAGGTTTTTCTGAACTTGTAATCTTTCATTCGGATTGGATAGATCAAACCTACGCCCTTTGATGGTGACTAACTATTATATGAGAGCACATAATATTAAATTAAGGCTTTCTTCTTACAGAACGCTAAAACCCACTGGTGCACAGACTCTTATGCCAAGCTTTATCGGGTAAAAAATGCCCCATTTTCGGTATTTCCGGCTTGTTTGCAGGGGTATGGTTATTACATTGCCAAGGCGTTCAATAATCCGGAAAGGCTGGTGAATTCCTGTCCCGCCCCCTTTCCTTCCATGATCCAGACGGGCTGTTCTTTTTCCAATACGATGCGGACGGAGAGCGTGGTTGTGGGATCGCCCGTCACGGAGAATCCTTTGCGCCGCAGCGCCCGCTGTGTCCAGAAGGCGGGTACCCCCTCGCCTTCCAGCCGGATCTCTTTTAATTGACCCGGATGGATCCTGAACATACCGGTAGTCATATCGAAGTGGATGCCTTCCTTGTCAAAGGCCGCCGAGAATATACCATTCAATACCAGATCTTCCGGTACGCCTCTATCTATTTGTCCACCTGTCTGGAGGAGCCAGACCTGGTCGGCGACCTGGAGGGCCAGGTCGAGTTCATGGGTGGAGACCAGGATGCCCTTACCCGTGGTCCCTGCCAGTTGATGCAACAGTTGCATAAGCTGGATGCGGCTGGGGAGGTCCAGGTGGGCTGTCGGTTCATCGAGCATCATCAGCGGTGTATCCTGTGCGAGTGCGCGGGCGAGCATTACTTTCTGGCTTTCCCCATCGCTGAGGGTCGACATCTTTCTCGCGGCATAGTTGGTCATGCCGGTTGCATCCAGGGCTTGATGGACCATCGCCTTGTCGGCATCGTTCAGGATACCCAGCCAGTTCGAGTGCGGGTATCTGCCCAGGGCTACAAGCGCATAAACGGTCAGACTATTGTCCCGTACCGGTTCGGTCAGGACCAGGCTGATCTGTTTGGCGAGACGGGCAGGGCTCAGCCCGCCGCCTTCTGCGCCCATTTCAATCGTGCCTGCGAGAGCAGGTTGCAGACCGGATAGCGTTCGCAGCAGGGTCGATTTGCCCGATCCATTGGGACCCAGCAGACAGATCATTTTTCCTGCGTGAATGGCCAGGTCCAGCGGACCGGAAATTCGGCACACATTCCGGGAACCCGATCCGTACCCGATGGACAGCCCGCGGGCCTGTAATAAAGGAGGTTGCTTGTCCATCAGTAGGCTCTTAGATTATTTTTTCGAAGGATGATCCAGATGACGGCCGGCGCTCCCACGAGCGCGGTAATGATATTGATCGGCAGGACCGTATTGCTGCCCGGCAATTGCGCGATGACATCGCAGAGCAGCATGAGGATGGTCCCGATCAGACAGCAACCGGGAATCAGTATGCGATGATTGGAGGTCGAGAACAGCAGGCGGGCCATATGCGGCACGGCAATCCCTACAAAGCCGATGGGCCCGCAGAAGGCCGTGATGCTGCCCGCCAGGAGGCTGGTGCTGCAGATGATGATGAACCGGGCTCTTTTGGCTGTCACACCCATGCTGCGTGCATAGTTCTCTCCCAGCAGCAGGGCGTCCAGCATTTTACAACTGAAAAAGGAAATGACCAGGCCGGTGATGATCGCGAGCCCCAGGATTACCAGTTGCATGCCGCTGGTGCCGCCCAGGGAGCCGAAGGTCCAGAGGAGATAATCCTTGATCAGTTCGGGCTCGCTGAAATATTGCCAGATACTGATGATGGATAAGGTGATGGTGCCGATCATGATGCCGATGATCAGCATCATGACATTATTCTTAACGGTGCCGGAGACCGATAGGACCAGCATCATGATCAGGGCGGCGCCGAGGCAGGCCGCGCCCGTAATCATCCAGCTGCCGGACAGTCCCAGTTCTTTAATGGTATAAAGGGTGGCGATATTTCCCCCTGCCAGCATGATAGCCGCTACGCCGAGGCTGGCCCCGGCCGTAATACCCAGCATCGAAGGCTCGGCCAGTGGGTTCCGGAAAAGGGTCTGCATCTGCAGGCCACTGACCGACAGGCCGCAGCCAGCCATCACAGCCGTGAATGCCTTGGGTATGCGGATCTGCGTTATGATATAGGTCCAGGTGTCGTTGTCCGTATGTGCAGAGAAGATGACCTGTAGAACCTCCTTCAACGGGATCCTGACGGAGCCGATGGCGATGTCCAGCAAAAAAACCAGCAGCAGGAGCAGGAGGAGACCGGTCAGCCGCAGGGGCCCGGAGGGAGAATTCGTCATTATTGTAATTGTTTATAATAGACCAGCCGGTGGTCCGGTAATAGTTCGGGATGCAGGATCCTGATCATATCGGCGAGTACCACATCCGGGTTCACACCGCCGGACTCCCAATAATCGTTGGATCCGATATCGTTCACCCGGGCGTTATAATTATACAGCTGCCCTGTCTTATAAGGCTTGAAGCTCCCATAGCGCTCATCTTGCGCCGTTATCTCCTTTTTTGTATCGACATAGCCGACGTTCAGCCAGTAGTCTGACTGCAGCGCCTCGGGCGCTACGGTCTCAAAATTCAGGGAAAGACTGCCGATGCCCCTGGTGGCGGACCATTTATAGACGGCCCCGGCATCCAGTAGAAAACGGGACATATAGCTTTCGCCGGCCGGTGTGAACCACGTGCCTTTATAGGGCATGCCGATGATGACCCTTGGTTTCTGTTTGGCCCCTGCACCCAGCTGGGCCAGGCTGTTGTAGGCTTGTTCCACGCTGTCGAATTTTTTGTCGACGAGGGCTTCCCTGTCAGTCAGTGCGGCGAGCAACTTCACCCATTCGGCACGGCCGAGGGGCGTCGTCTCCAGCCATTCTGCATTCATCACGACGGGGATGCCAGCATCGGTCAGCGTCTTATACTTACCGGACCCTGCGTCCGGATTACTGCTGGCCATGAGGATGCCGGGATGCATGGTGATCAGCAGCTCGTTGTTGAGGTTGCCGTCCAGTCCGACCTGGGTCAGTTTACCGGCCTTGATATTGCTGCGGACGATCGGGGAATAGATGTATTGAAAACTTCCCAGTCCCGTGATCCTGTCGGCAACGCCGGCAAAATCCGCCAGGGCCACATGCATGGAGGACATTACCACCATGGTCTGAACGGGTATCCGAATGACCTGTGCATGAGGATATCCCGGAGGCAGCGCGGCATCCTTCCGCAGCAGAAGGTATTCCAGGGTGTCCACTTTCTCACCCATATGGTTCAGGATATGCAGAAGTTTGTAGTGATCATGATACTCAATGGTGAAGCCGCGGGCATACCTGATAACTGTTCTGGCCGTATCGCTGTCCCCGCCGGGACTGCCGGTGGAGTCCGCAGCGGTGGTTGCCGGCTGCCCACAGCCATTGAGCAGCAGGGCACCCGTCAGTATTAGGGAGCAAATATTAAATGCGCTGATCTTTTTCTTCATATTGTCTTGTTTTGTCCTTCTGTAAAGTCAGTAGCGTGTCCCGGATACATTCAACTCTTTCGGTCACCGTCGATCTTGGCAGCAGGACGATCCGGTAACCGGCTGACCGGTAGGTGTCCCTGAGGTGTTCATCGATGACCCTTGCTTCGTCAAAGGTCTGCCATCGCTGCGGATCCTGTACATAGATATCCTCCCAGGGCGGCAGGAAGAATACGGTGTTGTCATAAGGATAGCGGCGAAGAGAGGTCTTGTATTTATCCGACACGGGCAACCCGGCGGCACTAAGGTAAGCGATGATATCGGGGATGCCTCTGTCAAAAAATGAGGGTCCTGCTGCAGGAGCCGATCGGTAACCCGCGATCATGCGCGCCAATACCAGCTGGGCAAAGCAGGGCAGGTCGATCCAGGGCAGACAGCGGGAACCCTTTGCCGTCAATTCGAGGATCAGCTGGCGGGAGGCTTCGCCACAGCAGGTGTACCGTTCCTGCTCCAGTGCTGCCAGCAGGCTGGTCTTGCCGGAACCCGGTGCGCCGGTTATTATAAATTTTCCCATGGATAAGGTTGATGAATTTTTAAAATAGGGACTACGATCAGGACTATCATCAGGATCGGAGGGTTTTGTAGATGGCTGGAATATCGAGGTGCCGGCGCAGCAGCGCGGCCAGCCGGTCATATTGTTCTTCCTTGTATTGCCGGTAATCGATGGACGGACCGGGCAGGCTTGTGTAAGGCGCGATGAGCGACCCGATGACGGCCGGATTGTCCAGGATACCGTGCAGATAGGTGCCCCAGCAGCGGTCGTTGAGAAAATAGCCATCGCTGCCGCCCGTACCATCGGTAAAATGATTCAGGGGTTCTTCTTCCACGGCAGCGAAGGTAGCGCCCATATGGATCTCATAACCCAGGCAAGTCTCCGGGTGGTTGCGGAAATGAAAGTTGCGTTGCCGGGTGATCTTTTCCGGCTGCATCACAGTGCGGACGGGCAGCAGCCCCAGTCCGGCCACGGCGCCAGTCCTTGTCTCCACCTGCAAAGGATCCTCCAGCCATTCGCCCATCATCTGAAAACCTCCGCAGATGCCGATGACCGTCGCTCCGGCGGCATGCGCCCGTAAGATCGCCGCGTCGAGGCCCTTGTTCTGCAGGATCCGCAGGTCTT